>Ga0209048_10005067_pt1 | contig 12490 bp, 13 predicted proteins | sample FrelakmetCRP12CR_FD_187146 | JGI IMG/M metagenome (GOLD analysis project Ga0209048, IMG submission 187146) | Freshwater lake sediment microbial communities from the University of Notre Dame, USA, for methane emissions studies - CRP12 CR (SPAdes)... | ecosystem: Environmental > Aquatic >... | reverse complement strand
GGCAAACTCGACGGTCACGATGTACATGGGAATCCTCCTCGTTCAGCGCGGGAACCGCCGCGCGATCTCGGCCGCTTCCTCCGCGGTGAGCGGACGCACTTGCTCGCGCCGCACGAGCAGCCAAAGCCTTGCCGTGGCCTCCAGCTCCTCGACCGCATCGGCCGCCGCGGCGAGCGACGCGCCGGAGACGACCGGCCCGTGATTCGCGAGCAGCACAGCGTGATGGTGTGCCGCCGCGACACCGACGGCCGCGGCGAGTTTCGCATCGCCCGGCGGAAAGTACGGGAGCAGCGGCAGCCGGCCGATCCGCATCGCGTAGTACGCGGTCAGCGGGGGCAGCACGTCCTCCGGGTCGACATCGGCGAGCAGCGACACCGCGACCGAATGGGTGGAGTGCAGGTGAACGACGGCAGCATCGCGCGGGCGCTCGCGGTACATCGCGAGATGCAGCAGCGCTTCCTTGGTCGGCGGGTCGCCGCCGACGTGCGCGCCCTGCCCGTCGAGCATCGACAGGCGCGCCGGGTCGAGGGCGCCAAGCGAGGAGCCGGTCGGCGTCATGAGGTAGCCGGCGTCGGTGCGCACCGACAGGTTGCCAGTGCTGCCGTGCGTGAGCCCGCGCTCGAACAACGAGCGACCCAGCGCGCACATGGCTTCGCGGTGACGGGCATCAGTCATGGCAGCATCGCCAGCGACTTCAAGAAGAAGTCGTTGGCGCCAAAATTGCCGGATTTGAGCGCCAGCGCCAGGCGGGGCGTCCCGGTCGACGTCGTCCACGGCACGCCCGGATCGATCTGCGGCCCGATCGCCAGCGCCGCGATCCCGAGAGCCTGCACGACCGCACCCGCGGTCTCGCCGCCGGCCACGACGAGGCGGCGCACGCCGCGCTCGACCAGCGCCGTCGCCAGCCTCGCAAACGCGGTCTCGATCAGCGCAGCGGCCTGCTCCCGGCCGAGCTGCTCCTGTACGGCCGCCACCTGTGCCACCTCGGCGGTCGAATAGATCACGAACGGACGCCCGGCCTCGAGATCGGCGGCGACGGCGTCCAGCGCCCGCATGGCGAGCGTGGCCGCGTCGCCGCAAGACAGCGGGTCGATCGCCACCGCGGTGTGCGTGCGCGCCATGGCGGCAACCTGCGCGCGCGTCGCCGCCGAGCACGATCCTGCAAGCACCGCCGCTTTGCCCGCGACCGCCGGCAATTCGGCAGCGTCGGCGCGCCCGGGCAGAAGGCCCTGTGCACGAAAGTTCTGCGGCAGGCCGAGCGCGATGCCGGACGCCGCGGTGACGAGTTCCAGGTCGCGGCACGCGGCACCGATCGTCATCAGGTCGCCGTCCTCGATGGCATCGACGACGGCGTAACGCACGCCTTCCTCAGCGAGCCGCGCGAATTCGGCCCGCACCGCGTCGGCACCGCGCTTGACCACCGGCCAGGCAACGAGGTTCACCGGATGGCGCGTCTGGCGCCCAAGCACGCGCACCAGATTCGCGTCGCGCATCGGCGTCAGCGGGTGGTCGCGCATCGGCGAATCGGACAGCAGGACATCACCGACGTAGAGGTGGCCAAGGTAGATCGTCCGCTTGTTGAGCGGAAACGCCGGGCACGCGATGGTGAAGCGTGCGCCGAGGGCGTGGAGCAGTGCGTCCGCGACCGGGCCGATATTGCCGGCGTCGGTCGAATCGAAGGTCGAACAATACTTGAAATAGATCTGCCGCGCGCCCCCGGAACGCAGCCAGGCAAGCGCAGCGAGCGACTCCGCGACCGCCTCGGTCGCCGGCACGGTGCGAGTTTTCAGCGCGACGACCACGGCGTCGGGGTCGCCGTCGATCGCACGCGCGCCGGGAATCCCGATGGTCTGGACGGTACGCATCCCGCCGCGTACCAGCATGTTCGCGAGGTCGGTTGCGCCGGTGAAGTCGTCGGCGATGCAGCCGAGGAGCATCGGTCGTCCCTAGGACATGAAGAGCCGCACCAGCGTCGTCGACAGCGACGGCACATAGGTGATGATGAACAGCACGACCACGGCCACCGTCATCAACGGCACGAGTTCCCGCGTGATGGCACCGATCCCGGCGTTGGCGAGCTTCGCCGCGACGAACAAAGTGCCGCCGACGGGGGGAGTGTACAGCGCAATAGCCAGGTTCGCCGTCATCACGACGCCGAGATGGACGAGGTCGACCTTGAACACGTTGGCAAGCGGGAGGAAGAGCGGCGCCGTCAGCAGCAATGCCGGCAGCGGCTCGATGAAGATGCCGAGCAGGAGCAGCGAGATGTTGACCAGCAGCAGGAAGACCCACTGCTGATGCGCGACTGCGGCGACCCAGTGCGCGAGCTGTGCCGCCACCTGCTCGGCGGTCATCAGCCACGCAAGACATCCCGTGGCGCCGATGACGAGCATCACCGTGGCGCTGGTCCGGAAGGCGTTGAGCAGCAAGCGCGGAATGTCGCGCCAGGTGATGTCGTGGTAGAGGTAGAGCGAAACGGCGAGGCCATAGACGACCGCAACGGCTGCCGATTCGGTGGGTGTGAAGACGCCCGACCAGATGCCGCCGACGATGATAAGCGGCATGAGCAACGCGGGGCCGGCGGCGCGAAACGCCTTCCAGACGCCGCGCAGCGAGAACCGCTCGTTGCCGTCGTCGCAGCCGGTCCTCTTGCCGTACCAGACGCAGACCGCGATCAGCGCGACGGCGAATACGAAGGCGGGAATGATTCCGGACATCGACAGCTGGCGCATCGACACGCCGGAAATGAACGCATACACGAGAAAGGGAATCGACAGCGGCATCAGCAGCGCCAGCGTGCCCGCCACCGAGAGCAGCGCGGCGGCGAAGGGGCGCGAGTATCCGCGCTGGATCATCGCCGGAATGATCAGCGAGCCGATCGCCGCCGTGTCCGCAATCGCCGAACCAGACACGCCGCCGAACATCAGGCACGACGCAACCGTGACCACGCCGAGCCCGCCCGGCATGAAGCCGAAAAGCGCCCGGGCGAAATCGACGATGCGCCGGCCCACGCCGCCGTGCGACAAGAGCTCACCAGCGAAGATGAACAGCGGCACCGCGATGAGGATGAAGGGCTCGACGCCGCCGATGAACGACAGGTAGATCGTCTCCATCGGGTGACTGAGACCGAGCGCCCAGATGATCCCCGTCGTCGTGATCAGCAGCGCGAACATCAACGGCACTCCGGCCAGCGCGATGGCGAAGAAGATCAGGAACAGTGCGAGCGCGAACATCGGCTACTCCCCGTAGCGGTCCTGCCGCGACTTGCCGGCGAGGATCTGCACGACATCCCACAGCGCAAACACCAGCATCGCGGCCGCGCCCACCGGCAGCGCGAGGTATTGCCACGCCATCGGTATCTGCAGCACCGTGAGTTCGTTGCTCCAGCCGGCGCGGACGATCCCCATGCCGTACCAGACGAGCAGCCCCAGCATCGCCGCCGACAGAAGCTGGATGGCCGCGTCGGCGACGCGCCGGTGCCCTGGGGTCAGCTTGTCGATGAACTCGGTGATCGTCATGTGCGCGCCGCGGCGCATCGCCGCCGCGCCGCCGAGAAACGTCACCCACACCATCAGCAGTTCGCAAAGCTCCGTAGTCCAGGCGATGTCGCCGCCGGTGACGTGAAAGATGACGTTGGCGAACACCAGCGCGACCATGCCGGCGCCGATCGCGACGATCGACCAGTCGACGATGCTTCCCAGCCATCGGATCGGAGCCGGCCCCGGCGGGCCGGGCGGAAGTAGTGTCATGAATTCGCCATGGCGCTGCATGGTTCGCGCGAACCCTTACTTGGCCGGATTGGCTTTGCGGACGGCCGCAGCTTCGGCCAGGATCGTGTCGACGTCGGCGCCGTACTTCTCTTTCGCCTTCGCCACGACCGGCAGGACCGCCTCACGCCACGGGCCAAGGTCCGGCCGCGCGATCTTCGCGCCCTTCGCCTGCATCTCGGCGAGCTGGCGGTCGTCGTTGCCGCTCACCTCCTTGCGGCTCCAGTCGGCAGCCTCCTTCGCCGCCTTGGTGATCGCATCGCGGTCGGCGGGCGTCAGCTTCTGCCACGTCTTTTCGGAGATGGTCAGCGGGATCGGGCTGTACACGTGCTGCGTCAGCGTGACGTTCGGCGCGACTTCGTAGAACTTGTTCGCATAGATCGTGTCGATCGGATTTTCCTGGCCGCTCACCGCGCCCTGCTGGATGGCGAGATAGACTTCCGGCAGCGGCATGATCTGCACCGAGAAGCCCATCGCCTCGAGCTGCCAGCGCATCATTTCGTTGGGGAAGCTGCGCAGCTTCTTGCCTCTGGCGTCGGCGGGCGTATTGAGCGGGTCCTTGGTGGTCATCGAGCGGAATCCCGCCTCGAACACCGATAGAAAGCGGAACCCTTTTTCCGGGCCCTTGGCGAACTGCGCCTGCATCCAGGGCGACTCGTCATAGAGCTTCCAGCCCTGCGGATAGGTCTCGACCAGGAACGGCAATGCCGTCAGGTTCAGTGTCGGAATGTGCGTCGCATACGTGCCCGTTCCGCTGACGGTGAAGTCGATGCCACCCAGCTGCAGCTGTTCGACGCCCTTGGGATCGTTGGCCAGCTGGCCGGCCGGATAGATTTGCACCTTGTAGCGCCCCTGGGTGTACTGCTCGACCTTCTGCGCGAAGAGTTCGGCGGCCTTCTGCCGGGCGCCGCCGGGCTGGTCGGTGTGGCTGAACTTGAGTATCGTCTGCGCCTGCGCGGCGGGGACGAGCGCGAGCGTTGCCGCGACGGCGACAGCGACGGCGAATTGCTGCACGAACAGTCTGCGTTTCATGGCGGTATTTCCTCCTTGGTTGCGGTTACCCGGGGACTGCGCCGGCGCGGTTCGCCTCCGGCTTCAGGGGATCGAAGGTTGCGAGCTCGACGCGGCGACCTTCCACCGCCGAGCGGTACGCCGCCTCCTGCACGCGCAGGTTGGCGAGATAGTCGCGCGCCCTGTTCTCGAGCGGCGCGCCGGACACGAGATGGGCGACTACGTGGCGCTGCAGCCATTCGCAGGCGCCGCCGCCGAAGGCGTCGTCGGGTCCGCGATCGTACTTGTGCAGGGTCTCTGGCTGCTGGTGAGGTTTCCACCACAGCCGGGCTTCGCCGTCGAGGCGCAGCACGCCGCCCGAGCCCTCGAGCCAGGCCTCGCCCATCGTGCGGCGAGGGTTTTCCGCGACATGGTCGTTCAACCGGTTGCCGTCGAACAGTCCCGCTGTGCGGTTTTCGAACTCGAACACGATGTAGCCGGCGTCCTCGCCGGCAATCACCGGGTTGACCTTGCGCAGCTGCGCGTAGACCGCGGCGACCTCGCCCATGAGGAAGCGAAAGGTGTCGATCCAGTGGATCGCCGTCTCGGTGACGAGGAAGCGCGGCATCTGCTGGAAATATGGCTGGCGATCGAGGTAGGCGCGAGGCCCCTGTCCGTCGCCGGGGCGCAGGCGGAACGCGACCGCGTGCAGCTTGCCGAGCACGCCGGCCGCGATCAGGCGCTTCGCCTCGCGGTACCATGGCTCCCAGCGGAAGTTCTCGTGGACCACGAGCGGCACCTGCGCGCGTTCGGCGAGCTCGGTGATCGCAACTGCGTCGCTATACGAAGTGCCGAACGGTTTCTGGCAGATCGTCGGGATGCCGCGTGCGACGGTCTTCGCAACGAATGCGCGGTGGGTCGCCGGTGGCGTGATCACGTCGACGAGGTCCGGCTTGACCGCATCGAGCGCGGCGTCGAGGTCGCCGTACACGTCGGGAATTCCGTAGCGGTCGGCCAGCGTCCGCGCCTTCGCCTGGTCGCGATTGACGATCGCCACGCAGTCGGCCTCCGCGATGTTGCGCCAGCCGAGATACTGGAACTGGCTGAAGTAGCCCGCGCCGACACCGAGTACGCGAAGCTTGGCCACTCGCGCCTCCCTAAAGATTCGACGCGATCGCGGCCGCGATCGCGCGGGTCCCGTCGCGGCCGCCCAGCTCGCACGGCCGCAGCTTGCCCGACCCGTACGCCGCATCGACGGCGCGCTCGAGACGCTGCGCATCGCGCGCCAGCGCGTCGATCCCGGTGCGTTCGGCGAGCCAGTCGAGCATCAACGCCGCTGAAAGTACCGTCGCCGTCGGATTGGCCATGCCCTGCCCGGCGATGTCGGGCGCGGAACCGTGGCACGGCTGAAACAGGCCGTGCGCATCGCCGATGTCGCCCGACGGCGCCATGCCCATTCCGCCGACGAGTCCCGCGGTGAGGTCGGACAGGATGTCGCCGAACATGTTCTCGGTGACGAGCACGTCGTAGTCCCACGGCTTCCTGATCATGTCGAGCGCGGTGGCGTCGACGTAGTTGTGCCGCGCCTCGATGTCGGGAAAGTGCGCGGCGCGCTCGTCGAAGACCCGGCGGAAGAACGCCATCGAGCGGAACACGTTGGCCTTGTCGACGCAGGTCACGCGTCCCGGGCGCCCACGCCGCCTGCGCCGCTGCGCGAGGCGGAACGCGAAATCGTGGACGCGCTCCGAACCGGCACGGGTGATGACCATGGTGTCGCGCGCCTCTCGATCGTCGATCACGACGCCCTTGCCGCGCGATGCGAAAAGGCCCTCGGTCGATTCACGGATCACCACGAGATCGATCGCGGCGGCACGCGGATCGGCGAGAGGCAGTGCAATGCCCGGGATCGCCCGCGCCGGACGCACGCCGGCGTAAAGCTCGAGCTCGACGCGCAGATCGAGCTGCGGCGCTATTTCCGTCCCGTCGGGATAGCGGATCTCGGGCCAACCCATGGCGCCGAAAAGCGTGGCGTCCGCGGCGCGCGCCGCGGCGAGCGTCGACGGTGGCAGCGCGACGCCGGTGGCCTTGAAATGCTGCGCCCCCGCCGGATGCGACGTGAACCGGAAAGCGTACGGCCCACTGCCGGCAAGCGTCTCGAGCAGCGGCACGGTGGCGTCGATCACCTCCGGTCCGATGCCGTCCCCGGACAAGACCGCGATGTCCAGGATGCGCGTCGCGATGGCTGGGGTCATGCGTCCCTCACAGGTTGTTCAACCGGTATTGTTCGAGGATCGCAAGCAGTTCGCGGCTGCCGCGCTCGCGGTGTGCACGATGGGCCTCGAATGCGCCGCGCGCATCGCCGGCGCGAATCCTGTCGACCACTTCCATGTGCTCGCGCGTCGACGGCGTCGGCTTGGGCCGCATCCGCAGCGTCACCATCCGCGCGCGGTGCGCGCGATCCCAGCAGTTCTGCACCGCCTCGATCAGCAGGCGATTGCCGGACAGCGCAACGAGCTGGCGGTGAAAGCTCTCGTCGGCCGCGGCCCACGCGTCGAGATCGTCGGCCCTGAGCGCGCGCGCCATGTCGCGCGATGCGTCCTGCAGGGGTTTGAGTTCCGCGACGCCGGTGCTGCGGCGCACGGCAAGCTCGGCGGCCATAGCTTCCAGCGCAGTCAGCATCTCGTAAATGTCGCGCATGTCGGCGGCGGAGACCGGGAGCACGCTCATGCCGTGGCGAGGGATCACTTCCACCAGGCCTTCGCTCTGCAGCCGGATCAGCGCCTCGTGCACCGGCGTGCGGCTCACGCCGAGTTCGAGCGCGAGTTCCTGCTCAAGCGCGCGGTAACCGGGTGGCCAGGCATTGTCAAGGATTCGCCGGCGCATCGTCTGGTACGCCGATTCGACCAGCGAACCGCTGCTCAGCGCCGGGTCGGCAGGTCTTGCCGCACGCACGCGCGTCGCCGCTGCCTTCATGCCGGCCACTGCCAGTGCGCCGGGGCGAGGCCCGCGACGGGTGATCGGAAAGCATAGATGGCGTCGTCGAGCAGGCACCCGAGATACGCGGTGCGCCGGTCGTGCCCGCCGAAAGCGATGCTGGAGATGTTGCGCAGCACGCGGCTGTTCACGTTGTCAAGGTGCGGCCGGCCGAGTTCGCCGGCGACGTACGCTTGCTCGACCCAGGCGACATGCGCCGAATCGGCGTCTTCGAGCACGGTCGCGACCTTGCCATCCGGCGCGACGCGCAGCACGCGGTTGCTGACGATCGACACGATCCATAGGTGGCCTTCCTCGTCAAAGGCCATGCCGTCGGGATATGTGCCGGCGCTGTACTCGGCGAAGATTTCGCGCGGCCCGAGGCTGCCGTCGGCGCGCACCCGGAACCGCGACGTGCGCCGGGCGAACGTCTCGTTGACGTAGAGCCACCCGCCGCTCGCATCGAGAACCGTTTCGTTGGTGTAGCCGAGGCCGTCGGCGACGATCCGCGCGCCCCGGCGGTCGACCTGCACGATGAAGCCGTCGGCAACGTTGCGGCGGTAGCCGAGCGCACGCGGGACGCGCCGCGTGCTGACGGTGATCCACACGCGGTCCTTGCCGTCCTCGAAGACGAAATTCGACGGCGGCAGAGGAATGCCATCGACTTCCTCGAGAAACGGGCGGACGCTGCCGTCGAGGGCAAGCGCGAACACGCCGCCCGAGTCAGCGCCGAGATCCGCGAAGAGGAACGATCCGTCACGGCGCAACGCGATGCCATTGGGCCGGGCCGGGCGCCCGCCGGCGAGCTGGCAGCGATAGAGCGACTGCCGGCCATCGGGATGGAGATGGGCGACACCGCCGCGCCAGTCAGCCGTGTAGACATCGCCGCGCTCGGTGGCGAGTACGCATTCGGGGCGATGCAAGCCGGAACCGACGCGCGTCATCGATTCGAGATCGATCGTGTTCTCGTCGACGGCGAGCGTCACAGATGAACTCCTCCTGGCGGCCGCGTGGCGCTGCCGACGCGCCCGCTGCGCTTGTTGTGCGTACGTCGACGTATACATTATGGGAACTGCGGCGACGTGTCAACAGCGTCATTTCGGGCCGGCCTGCGGATCGCCCCGCCTCAGCAAGCACGCGCGTCGGCGCGTAGGTTCACGCGCGGCTACCGCGGAACCTGGGCAGCCGAATTGTTGTTGGCGCGATTGGTCGGACCGCGCGGGCGCTCCGCCGCGATAGCCCTGTCGAGCGCTTTCCAGAAGGCGGTCACGTAGACCATCTGGTTGCGATGCTCCATCGAATACGATGGCAGCACCGCATCGGCTCGCCCCGTGGACTGCTGTATGAGTCCTACCACCAACCACCTGCGGTCGCTCTGTCTTTCGAGAACCGGCCCGCCCGACATGCCGCTTTCGAACGCGCAATCGACACCGACGAGCCCCGGTGCCGGACCGTAATCCCGGGCTTTGCAGCCCTTTTCCACGGTTATGCCGGCTTGCGCGACGCGGGATACCGCGAAAGCAACGGTCATCAACTCCCCTCGCGGCATCGGCTTGTCGTTGCCGGGCCGCGCATATTTGAGGAACCCGTATTGCTTTCCGACGCAATCATCCAGCCTCAGTATCGCCCAGTCCCCGGGCATGCCCTGGAAGCCTGCGTCGACGTAATTTCCAAAGTCGACGACGGTTGCTCGTGTCCTCGAAGCGAATCTCCCTGGGACTTCCGGATCCAGGCCGATGAGGAATTCGGCCGTGTACCCTGCTTTCCCAGGCGTCGTCGTCACGCGTCCGGTGACCGGGTCCCGCTCCTTCATGAACACGACGTGGTACGCCGTCACGACATGACACTTGCCAACCAGGAATGCGGTTCCGCTGGCGCCCGATTGCGGGTTGTGCAACAAACCGACCGATCGATATATGGGGAAAGTGGGGTTGCGCTGCTCGCGCCGATCCTCGACGAAGATGTTGGCGCGCGCGGCAATCGCAAAGAGTCCCAGTCCAATACCGGCAAATGCGATCAGTTTCGGCTTGCCCTGCATGACATCGCCTTGATGATGGTTGAGAGGACGCGGAGTTTCCGCAAAGTAGGATCAAAGCCTGATATCAGTTTTCATCACGTGTTGCACCTGGGCGCATTGCAGTCCAGGAGCGACTGCGGCATGCTGCTCGCGTCGCCCGACCTGGGCGAGGCCGGTGTCCCATCCAGGGTGGCGAGCCCAGGCTTGGCCCAGAATAGCAAAAGACTTGCATTCGTAAACAGGAACGATTATCATTCCTACTATTCTCAATAGCACACGATACCCCATGGCACACCTGTCGCATTTTGCCGTTACGGTTTTGCTCGCGACTTGTCTCTGCGCCGCATCGCTTGCGAAGGCGGCCGACGACGAATTCCGGCTGGTGCTCCAGGACCACGCCTTCCAGCCGGCCGAGCTCGTCGTTCCGGCGGGCAAGAAAATCAAGCTCGTTGTCGAGAACCGCGACGCGACGCCCGAGGAGTTCGAAAGCCATGACCTCAACCGCGAAAAGGTGATCGCGGGCAAGTCGACGGCCACGATCTTCATCGGCCCGCTCAAGCCCGGCAGCTACGCATTCGTAGGCGAGCACCACGAAAAGACCGCCAAGGGCGTCATCGTCGCGAAGTAACTCCAGGGGGCACCATGTTCGCCACGGCCGTCATCGTCTTCCGCGAAGTGCTCGAAGCGGCGCTGCTCATCGGCATCGTCGCCGCAGCGACCCGCGCAGTCCCGGGGCGCAACCGTTGGCTTGCCGCTGGCATCGCCGCCGGGCTGCTCGGCGCGTGCCTGGTCGCGCTCGGCACCAATCGCATCGCCGAGATGGCCAGCGGCATCGGTCAGGAATTGTTCAATGCGACGGTGCTCGGGATTGCCGTGATCATGCTCGCCTGGCACAACCTTTGGATGTCGTCGCACGGGGCCGCGCTGGCCGCCGACGCACGCAACCTCGGCAAGGCGGTCAACGAAGGTCGGCGCGAGCGCTCGGTCGTGTTGGTTGTCACCGCTCTCGCCGTGCTGCGGGAAGGCTCCGAGACCGTGCTGTTCCTGTACGGCATCGCCGCCTCCGAGGGTGGCGCGTCGATGCCCATGCTCGTGGGGGGGATGGCCGGCGTCGCTGCCGGCGGCGCTGCGGGCTACCTGCTCTACGCCGGGCTGCTGCGCATCCCGCTGCGCTGGTTCTTCACCGCGACGAGCGTTCTGGTCCTCTTCCTTGCCGCCGCGATGGCTTCGCAGGCCGCGCGCTTTCTCATCCAGGCGGATGTTCTGCCGAGCCTGGCCGCGCCGCTCTGGGATACCTCCACCTGGCTCCCGCAGACCTCGCTCGTCGGCACGCTGCTGCACGGCCTCGTCGGGTACGAAGCCCGCCCGGCCGGCATGCAGATCGTGTTCTACGCGGTCGCGCTGGCAGTTATCGCCACCGGAATGAAATGGGTCGGCAAGGGCGCATCGTCTTCCGCGCGCCGGGCGGCCCCGTCGTGACCCTGCGTTATCAGGTTGGCAGGCTCGTCCCTTCTGTCCGCACCAATCAATCCGCCGCGTGCCTGCTTGCCGTTCTCATCGTCTGAAATCACTCGTCCCAATCCTTCCATGCAACCTTGTGCACGGCGACGTAGCGATCGACGGCCTGCCCGATGGTGGGGAAGAAATTCTCGGTACCCAGCCGCCTGAACAGGCCATAGCGCTTCAGCCGATCCTTCACCGGGCCTTTCATCTCGGCGAAGCACAGGTCCATGCCGGCCTCGTGCAGCTCGCTGTCCAGTTCGGCCAGTGCGTCGGCTGCGGTAACGTCTACATCGGTGATGGGCTCGGCAGCCACGACGACCCACTTCGTCGGCGTCGGGGCGTCGGCCACAGCGCGCAGCACGTGCTCGTGGAAGATTTCGGCGTTGGCGAAGAAAAGCGGCGCGTCCCACCGGAACAGCACCAGTCCCGGAACGCGCCTGGCTTCAGGATGGCGCGATATGTCGTGATAGCCCTTCATGCCATCGACGCGCCCGAGTACCGCGTCGTAGGGGCGCCACGCGCGCCAGATGAAGGCGAGCAACGCCACTCCCACCGCGAGGAAGATGCCTTGCACGACGCCAAGCAGCGCGACGCCCAGAAAACTCACGATCGACAAAGCGAATTCGCTTATGCGAAGCTGGTAGAGGCGCAGAACACCGCGCACCTCGACCAGCGCCAGGCACGCAGCGATGACCACGGCGCCGAGCGCTGCGGTCGGCAAGTTCTCGACCAACGTGGGCGCTGCGACTAGCAGCAGCACGATGCATGACGCACCGACCAAACCGGTGAGCTGCGTCTTCGCCCCGGCCGCTTCGGCTACCGGCGTGCGCGATGCGCTGCCGCTCACCGAAAACCCCTGGAACAGGCCGGAGGCGACATTGGCGACCCCCAGTGCGACGAGCTCCTGATTGCCGTCGACGTCCTGTCCGCTGCGCAGCGCGAAAGTGCGCGACAGCACGCTCATATCGGCGAAGGCGACCAGAGCAATGGCAATCGCACCGGCAAACAGGGCGCGCAGTTCCTCCAGCGACACTGCCGGAATCTTGGGCACCGGCAGGCCCTGCGGCAGCGGTCCGACTACTGCAACACCCGCACGCGCCGCGAGGCCGAACACCGACGCCGCGATCGTCGCGCCGACCCCCGCGACAAGTACGCCGGGTATCCTGGGCGTCCAGCGCTTGCATGCGAAGATTACGATCAGGCACGACAACCCGATCGCGAACGCTGTCCAGTTGACCTG
>Ga0209048_10005066_pt1 | contig 12491 bp, 11 predicted proteins | sample FrelakmetCRP12CR_FD_187146 | JGI IMG/M metagenome (GOLD analysis project Ga0209048, IMG submission 187146) | Freshwater lake sediment microbial communities from the University of Notre Dame, USA, for methane emissions studies - CRP12 CR (SPAdes)... | ecosystem: Environmental > Aquatic >... | reverse complement strand
ACGGAGTGCATAACCCGCCCCTTGCCCTGTAAGCTGGAAGTCGTAAATCTCAGTTGAATTGGACAAGAAGTAGTATTTAACTGGCACCAATAAGATGACCAAATTATCAGCTGCCACCTGCTGGTTTGTCAAATTGTCGAATAGAGGCGCGTAAACCTCCTCCCCGGCTGGCTTTCTTGCCACCTCCTGCCAACGCAGGTAGCGCTGGCTTGTTGGGTCATAATCCCAACGATTATAGGAATCAAGCGAATACCGAATTGCCACCTGGTCGACCTGGCCGCCTCCAAAAACTGCCAGGGATTTATCTTCAAAACGCAGCCCATTCAAGCTCTGGCGGTCGTTGTTCGTGCCGCGGTCGGTGACATATTGGCTGAGTTGCTGGGTATTGGTGAACAGAGTATTGTAGGAGCTTTGGGGGCCGATCCGGCACATCGGAGGGCAGTTGTCGGGTTTCTCGATCACCAGGTAATTTTTAAGGTCCGACTCCGTCCAGGGATCGATCACGCGGTCGTCTGCGTATCCGAAGGCAAGGATGGACTTGTACATGCGCAAGATGTTTATATCAAATGGTCTCCCCGATCTGACCGGGCCTACCCGGCTGGCATCCTGGCCGTAAAAAATTCCAATAAAGCGGGTCAATCCATCTTCCAAATAATACTCATAAATGTGGTCGGCGGCATTCAGTCCCCATTGCGGGCGCGCATCTTCCCGCGGAAAATTGGAAATCTTGATCGCCATAGGCCGCCTGTTGAGCAGCGTTGGGTCGGACACCTTTAAGCCGGTCAAAGGGTTCACATCCGGAGGAAAGTTGTCTGGGCCAAAACCGGCGCTGTATGTCTGGTCACCCTGGAGAGGGGTTGTTGTGGCTATTGGCGTGCTGGAAGCGTGCAGCAAAAAAGGAGCTGCTGTCGGCGTGGGAGGCCTGGGCGTCCGTGGAGGTGCAGGTGGTAGGACTACCTGCGATTTACCGGGTGTAGGGTCTTCTATGGTCGGATTGTTGCTTGAGCAACCTTCCAGGATCAGGCAAACGGCAATTGCCAGGAGAGCAATTGCCCCCATTCGTATTCCCAAGGTAGGAATCCTGAGATCTCGGAATTTTATCACGATGCTTAAGTTCCGGGTTGGTTTGTTATAGCTTTAAGGAAGATTCATCGTATATCGATAGATGCCTTGGGCAGTTTTTTCAATCTTGGAGGTTTTTCCAACTACTTCAAACCAGATATTTCCAGGCTTGAATGGGTAGGGCGTACCATCTGGAAAGGTTAAGAAGAGTACCGAATCCTTGGTCGGGCGGTTCCATTGCAGCTCAAAAACCTGGCCTTCCCGGAAAGCATAGGCTTTACCGCTGCCAGCCAGGTTGATGTCAATAACTTCGCTAGGACCCGAGTGTGTCCCAAATGCATATTGGTGTGCGGCGAGCAAAACGATAACATTATCCGCGGCAATTTGTGTCTTCGATATCCCGTCATTCAGCGCGCCATAGGCTTCGACGTCTGTGCTGCTGGCTTCTTGCATATCTTGGAAGCGCAAATACCGCCCGCTGTTAGCGTCATAGTCCCAGCGGTTGTACGAGCTGATCGAATAACGAGTAAATACCTGCGTACCCGGCTGTCCTCCGCTCGGGATGGAGGCTCCGAAGCTCATCCCGTTTAAGTTTGGTTTGGAGTTATCAACGCCTTTCTTGGCTATGTATTTGCTGACTTCGTCTGTATTGGTCACCAGGAAGTTTTTGGCATTCGGGTCTATCCGGCACATCGGCGGGCATTGATTTGCCCCTTCGAATACCAACCGGGTAGAAAAATCGGAGCTTAACAACTTGCTAACTGTGCGATTTTCCGCTCCGCCAAAGGCAAATACGGATTTATACATATCGATTAAGGAGATATCCAGCAGGCGTGCAGAACGGATGGGGCCCACGGTCTCTGCATTTTTCCCATAGAAAATCGCATGGAAGCGTGTCAGTCCAAAGTTCTGATAAAAGTCGTAAACAATGTCTGCCTGGGATACACCCATTGGAGGGCGGCCGCCGCGCGGGAACATTTGGATTTTCACGGCTACCGGGCGGCGTTGCAACAATGCCGGATCGCTCACCTCCAGGCCAGTCAGCGGGTCGACGTTGGCTGGAAAATTAGCGGGTCCATAAGCCGCCGGTTGGGTGGGAGTAGGGGCTGAGGTTTCAGTAGGTTCTGGGGTATCCGTTGCAGGTTCCTGAGTGTCTGTGGGTGTGGGTGAAACTTCTGTAGTCGGGGCTGCGGTTGGTATTTCATCAGCGGGGGATGTACTGGTCGATATCGTATTTCCGTTGCACGAGCTGAGCATCAATAAAACCACCGCAATCAATATCAGGCGTTTTACCATTTTTTGTCTCCGAAGTTTTCAACCTTTTCCGTTTGGTTTTTTCGCCAGCTTATCTGGTCTGGCTCGAGGGTTTGGTTTTCCGGTTTGAGTGATTATCATACCGCAGTTGAGGGACTTTGCCAATTGCTGCTTGCGTTTTTATCGAAAAAACCTATAATTGAAACCACTATGGAACAATCGCAGGCTCAAGATCGCGGCCTCCCTTTGCTATTAAAGGTAATTATTTTTGGGGCCATCGCAGCATTATTGTTCGTTTGGCTTTCGGTAACGCCAAAGGGTTTGCTCGGCAAAGCGGATGCAATCGCTTACGCGGTTTGTCATCGGATTGCCGTCCGGTCTTTTTACTTGGGAGACCGGCAATTCCCGCTCTGTGCGCGCTGTACGGGTATGTACCTGGGGGCAATGCTTGGCTTGGCTTACCAGTCAGTCCGCAGCCGGCGTCGAGCTGGTATGCCGCATTGGAGTGTGTGGGTGCTGTTCGCCTTGCTGGCCGGCGCGTTTGGTGTGGATGGGGTGAATTCTTTCCTGCATTTATTCCCGGGTGCGCCTTCAGCTTATGAACCACAAAACTATTTACGCTTGCTTACCGGCACTGGTATGGGGTTGGTAATTGCGGGAGTGCTTTTCCCGGCATACAACCAAACCATATGGAAAGACTGGAAGTCAGAGCCTGCTGCCCCGTCCTTACTCTATATCCTTCCTCTGATCTTGTTGGCGCTTTTTATGGATGGGATCGTTCTAATGGGAAATCCTTTGCTCCTTTACCCACTGGCATTGACTAGCGCGGCAGGCGTTTTAATCCTCTTGAGCATGGTTTACGCGATGGTCTGGCTGATCCTTCTGAAAGCCGAAAATCGGTTCTTGCGCTGGCCTCAACTGGTCATACCATTAGCAGGTGGTTTTGGGATCGCGCTATTGCAAATCGCTTTGCTCGATTTGCTGCGGTTAGCCCTCACCGGTACCTGGGACGGTTTTCACCTGGGATAACCCTCATCAGCCTTCGGAATTAAATCAGTGGGGCGAGCAACTTTTTGCTTCTAATTACGTTAATATAGTAGACAAGCGCACAAGGATACGGTAAACTGGTATATATCATAAATATAGGAGGAAAGGGAGAAAGGAAAAAGAACCATGCAAGAACTTCTAACCGGTATATTTTCAGCCTTTGGATTATCTGCTTCTGCAGGTCTAAATGCTTACATCCCATTATTGGTAATTGCTCTATTGGCCCGTTATACAAACTTGATCAAGTTAACGTCTCCTTGGGATACTTTGACCAGTCCCTGGATTATTGGCTTGTTGATTGTCCTTCTGGCAATTGAATTCTTCGCCGACAAATTCCCCGCTATAAACCATATCAATGATGCCCTCCAGACGTTTGTGCGTCCGGTTGCTGGCGCCATCGTCTTCGCGGCCAGCGCCAAAGTCTTCAGTAACATCCATCCGGTTATAGCCCTGGCAGCCGGTTTGCTGGTTGCGGGCAGTGTGCATCTCGTCAAGGCTGCCGCAGTCAGGCCGGCCATAACAGCCACTACTGCGGGTGCAGGTAATGTCCCGGTAAGTATGGCGGAGGATATTGTATCCACCGTTTTATCCATTCTGTCTATCCTGGTCCCAGTTTTAATCGCTATTTTATTGATCCTGTTCACCTCATGGGTGATTTGGATATTATGGCGTCGGGCTAACAAAATTCATGCTACAGCAAAGGAGGCACTATGACAATCGAGACACCACCTGAAGGTATACCTACTTATTCTGCCCCAAACAGCAGCCTGGCAATTATCAGCCTGGTCGCTGGAATATTAGGGCTGACTTTGTTCCCCTTCCTTGGGAGTATTGTAGCCTTAATCACCGGGTATATGGCGAAAAAAGAGATTCGCGAGAGCGCTGGAGCTCTCAGCGGTGGGGGAATGGCTACCGCCGGCCTGGTTATGGGGTGGATCGCCATGGGGTTGACCGTGCTAGGTCTTTGTTGCGGGTGTGGATTTTTTGTCATGGCAGCACTTTTGGGGGCTGGAAGCCGTCACACCCTCTATTTGCTTCCAGGGCTGGTTGCACTTCTATAGTTAATCAATTAACCAGATTCTTCGCACCTTGAGACACATTACTTTGGAGGAGAAATGACCATCGATTATGGCACCCCTATCCCGCCAATTGAGGAACAGCCTCAAAAAAAGAGCAACACCTGGCTGATCGTCATCATTGTGATACTGGTCGTCTTTTGCTGCTGCTGCGTTGGTGGAGCTGCGACAATCGCCTTCCTATGGAATTATGGCGATAAGCTATTTGGTACTGGTGGAATGTTGCTGCCCTATTTGCTCGTTTGAGAACATTGTTTCGTGATTTTGTAATATTCACTCCGTTTGAGAAATAACCTGAAGTATCTCATCGGGCTGAAAATTGATCCCGACCCGTTCTCCTGGTTCAGGAAGGCTCACATTGGATGGGAAGTCAAAAGTCAATGCTACCCCATTCACAATAATAACCGCCCGGCAGGTGTTGCCGCGAAAGGTGGTCTCTTTTACTATACCAGAAAGTTGGTTCTTCCCGTCCACGTTCAATTGCACAGAGTCCGGGCGCACCAATAAAAGAACCTGTCCTTGAATCCTGCCCGAGATGGGGAAACTCCCGATCTCGGTATTGACCACGGGATTAACCACATCTCCGGACACCTCCCCCCGAATTAAATTATTCAATCCAAGGAAGCGGGCTACGAAAACGCTGGCTGGATGGCGATAAATGGCTTGTGGAGTTCCTGTCTGCTCCATTTTGCCAGCGTTCATCACCACGATCCGGTCTGAAATTACAAAAGCCTCTTCCTGGTCGTGCGTGACGTAGATCGCGGTTTGGCGGCTCTTTTGCAAAATGGCTTTCAAATCCACCACCAGGCGCTCGCGCAGGCTGCGGTCCAGCGCGCCGAGAGGTTCGTCCAGCATGAGCAAGCGCGGGTATGGAGCCAAAGAGCGAGCCAGGGCTACCCGCTGACCTTCGCCGCCCGATAGAGTGTTTACATCGCGCTTGTCAAAACCCGACAAGCCTACCAGTTCCAGCACTTCCTTCACCCGTTGGCGAATTTCAGCATTGGGCAGGTGCGCCATTTGCAGGCTGAAGGCCACATTATCAAAGACGTTGCGGTGCGGAAAAAGCGCGAAATCCTGGAACATCAAGCCAAAGCCTCGCCGGTGTGTTGGAGTTTCTGCCAAAGAGGCGCCGTCCCATAAAATTTCTCCCTGGTCGGGGGTTTCCAAACCGGCAATTATCGCTAGCAAAGTGGATTTCCCGCATCCGCTTGGACCCAGGATAGATAATATTTCGCCTTGGTGGACATCAAATGACACACCCCTCAAAGCCCGGGTTTCGCCAAAAGATTTTTTCAGGTCGTGAAGAGACAGCCCTGCTGCCATTTAGAATTCCCCCACATCTGCGATCCGGAATCGTTCTATAACCAGCATTCCTGCAGCAGTGATCCCCATGAGCAAGGTGCTCAGCGCCAGTGCGCGGCCGTAGTTGAACGCGCCCGGTTGTGAGATAAATCGGTAGATCATTACAGGTACAGTAGGGTACTCAGGCCGAGTGATCAAAGCAGTAGCGCCAAACTCGCCCATTGAGATCATGAATGCAAAGGTAGCTGCCACGAACAATGCCCGCCCAACGAGCGGCAGGTCAACGACGCGAAAGACTTGCAGCGGTGAAGCGCCCAATACCGATGCAGCCTGACGCAATCGCGGCCGGATGCTATATAGGGCTGGTGTCAGGCTGCGCACAACAAAAGGGAAAGCAACTAAAGTATGAGCCAGGGGTATCAGGAGAAGCGAGGCGCGTAGGTCTAGCGGCGGGCGGTCTAGAGCGACGATGAAACCCAGCCCTAGAGTGACAGCAGAAGTCCCCAGGGGAAGCATCAAGATTGGGTCGAAAGCCCGGCTAAGAGGAGAACTGGCGTTATTTGCCAGGGCCCAGGAAGCCGGCAGGCCTAAACACAACGCCAGTATTACAGTCGTTGTGGCGTAAGCGAGAGAAATACCGATCGCGGTCGTGGGAGGCACAAAAAAGAGCGAACCCGTCCGGTTGGTGGAAAGCTCCCGGTAATAGTCCAGAGTCAACTTAGGCGATTGGATAGGCTGTTGGCTGTTGGCCGGTTCAATCGAAATGATCGAGCGAGTAGCGAGTGCGATCAGTGGTACGGTCAATAATCCTAGCAAGAATAGGACCAACAACCCTGCCAGAATCCGGCTGCTCCAGGAAGTCAGGCGGTGTTGGGTATAACTCCTCGGGCGCAGCGAAAGAGGGCGGGAGAGCCTTCTCGATAGGCTGGTGTAAAGGATCGTCAGGCTGAGCGTGCAAACCAGTTGCAGGATGCACAGTGTGGCAGCCAGCGGCAGGTTAAAATAACTGATTGTCTGGTTGTAGATCTCGACTTCAAGTGTCGTAAAGTGCGGTCCGCCGAGGATCAGGATCACACCAAAAGAAGTGAAGTCGAAAATGAAGACCAATAGACCCGCGGTAAGAATAATTGGCATAAGCAGCGGCAGGGTCACGGTTAGCATCGACTTCCAACGGCTTGCTCCCAATACCTGGGCTGCTTGGCTTAGCTTCGGGTCTAGGTGCGACCAAAAATCTCCCACCATGCGCAATACAATGGTCGTATTATAAAAAATATGCGCTACCAGGATCGCCCCGAGGGTATTTACGAATTGAAGCGGAGGTTGGGGTAGGTGCAGGATTTCCATCAAGGCCAGGTTCACCCAGCCGCGCGGGCCAAGCAAGGCGCTAAAAGCGATTGCTACCACCAGAGTCGGCAGGACAAAGGGGATGGCTGTAACGGCCAGAAGAAAAGACTTGCCACGGAATTCATACCGCGCCAACAGGTATGCCCCTGGCAGCCCGACCAGCAAGGTCAGCAGAGTCGATAGCGCAGCCTGCCAGATAGTAAACCACAGCACCCGTGCCACATAAGGGGTCGACATAAATTGGCTTGCCAGGGCTGGCAGTCCTCCTTCTCCCCGTGCAAAACTGACCTGCAGGATCCTCCCGAGCGGATAAAAATAGAAGATAACCAGGAATGCCAGGGGAGGTAGCCAGAGCAGGGGAGCAGCTAGTTTTAAGCGCACCGGGTACTGGAACCGAAGCCTCAATGCAATATAGCCTCCGTCCAGGCTTGCAGCCATTTGTCACGGTTCGCAGCGATATCTTGCGGGCTGACTGTAGCCGTTTGCTTGGGACGCACCAAGAATTTGGCAAAAACATCTCCCAATTTGGCATTTGAGTTCACCGGAAAAACGTACATCTGCAAGGGCATATCCTCTTGGAAGGTGGGGGAGAGCATGAAATCGATCCACTTCTCAGCCAGGTCGCGATTCCGGGCTCCTTTTAAGATGCCGGCGAACTCAATCTGGCGGAAGCAAGTATTATCACTGACTATGGAGGCAATGGGCGGCTCCGAGATAGGAGTGGATGCATTAATCACTTCAAAGGCTGGGTCTGAATCGTAAGAGACGACGATCGGCCGCGGCCCCTTACCGGATGAGCCGCTGAACTCCGTGTTATAAGCCGTTTCCCAATCGTTCACTACCAGGAGATCATTCGCCTTGAGCTGCTTCCAGTAATCCAGATATCCTTCCTGGCCGAAATTTCCAATTGTAGTGAGCAGGAAAGCCAGGCCGGGTGAAGAGTTCGCCGGGTTTTCCACTACCAGCAGGCTTTTATATTCGGGTTTCGCCAGGTCCTGCAGCGTCTGCGGCGGCGGCAAATTGTGCTGGGCAAAGTAAGCTTTGTCATAAACTAGGCACACGTCGCCATTGTCAACTGGCAGGGCGCGGTTTTGTGGATCGAGCTTGTATTGGGCGTCGATGTTTGCTAAAAGGGGCGAATTATAAGGCTCGAAAATTCCCTCATCGAGCGCACGGCTGAGAAAAGCATTGTCTACCCCATAGAGAACATCTCCCAGTGGGTTGCCTTTCGAAAGAATAGCTTTGTTCAGCGCAGTGCCGGCGTCGCCGCTTTTAATAAATTCCACCTTGACGTTGTATTGTGACTCGAAAGTTGCCTCGACCCCTTGCGAGATCGCGAAGGCATCGTGAGTCATGACCTTCAATGTCCGCGGGCCAGATGCGGTCGGGCTGGATGGTGCAGTCGGTGCCGTCATCGCTGAGCAGCCTTGCATCGATATGAGAATTAAAAAGCAAATTATAGTGCCAAAAATTGGCTGTAAATAAAATGGGAACTTTCTGTTCATATCCTCTACTCCTGAGATTATTCGTGAATTACAACCACTAACAATTGACCGCTTTGGAGCGATATACTGGCGCTCTCTTTCAGCAGGACGTTGCTGATACCGCGCGTGCTGCCGAATAACAAGCTTTCTTTTGTAAGTGGGTACTCCAGGTTTTGGGTAAGGATGTTGCGGGCGTTCCCAGATAGCGGGATGAGCGAGACGGTATCGCCAGGCTGGCCATGAATTTCCAACTTTGCTTCGCCACGCAAAAAATGGATTTCCTGTTTTCCGTCTACCAGGCTGATCGCGACAAAAGGGAAAGCAGCCGGCAAGAGCAGGTTGGCCATTGTCTGATCCCAGCGCGCTCCCAGGGCTGCCAGAATCAGGACTTCATCCACGCCCAACTGACGTGCATGGCGCAAGGCGAGCTCAAGGTCTGTAAAATCTTTGCGGGTGGGGAATTGGATGATTTCGCTCCCTCCAGCCTTTAACGCTGCAAGTTCTTTCTCATTGAGCGAGTCGAAATCTCCGATAACAATGTCTGGCTGGAGGCCAAGGCTGAGGCAAAGGCGTGCGCCGCCATCGGCTGCGATCAAGAGATCATCCGGGCGCAACGTAGGTAGCTGGTTAAACCACCCGTTGGCAAAAATAACGGCGCGCAATAAAAATTCCTCCTCCGTTCAAACTTGACCGGCAGAGGAATTGGCACGCCCGGTATTGAATCGTTGAGCTGACGAGAGAAGCTTCCAACCTACCGAAATATGCGATTCCTCCGCCGGTATTATCCGGATCAGGTTCGCGGGTCGAGGGCTTACGCGCCCTCCTCTCAGCCCAGCTTTACTGGGCTCCCCGTGCAATCAATGATCCTGTGGAAAAAAGTTTCCCCAGGTCAGAGAAACTTACAAATTGAGTATATCGAACCCATTGGATGTTGTCAAGCTATCTGACTCGACGCTTCCATTCCTCTTTTAGCTGTAACTGGCGCGGGCTGATGCCAGAGCTTAAAGATAGAAAATCGACTAAGAGGCGGTTGAACTTGTTTGGCTCGTCGAGCATCGGGAAATGACCAGATTGCTCAAAGACGATCTGGTGGATAAATTCGGGTTGGCTGGTGGGTTGCTCTGAAGATGTTGTGCTTTCCAACAAAGGATCGTTCTGGCCGAAGACCATCAGGCATGGAGTGTTCATGTCTTGGGGCACGGCATTCTGGCCCATTCTTTGCAGGCTGTTCAAAGAATATTGGATCGCCTTTTGGTCAGCTTTTGGGGCCTCCGCGCGGGCGGCTGCAGCTTCAGCCGTGCGGCTCAATAGCCACTCAGCCAGCTCTTCCGGTGAGGAGCTTGACAGGCGGGGGTTGATCGTGTGCTGCCCATTGGGAAGACTTACCGCCATCACGCGGTCTACTAGACGCGTGAATCGCTCCGTATAAAGCATCGCTACCAGCGCTCCTAAACCGTGACCGATAAGGGCAATCTTGCCGATACCCATTTCCTGTAGAAATAAATCTACCAGGTTGACTTGCTGCTCCAAAGAATAGTAGTCCGGGATTTTAGCTGAATCGCCAAACCCCCATAAATCGATCGCGTAGGTGCGGAAAGAAACCGAAGAGGCTTGCATGGCAGGAATCCAATACCGCCAAGAACCGACCCACCCGTGCAAGAAAATTAAAGGCCGGCCACGTCCGAGCACTTCGTAATGGACAATTTCATCCTGCAAGATAACGACGCTCATAAGCTTTGCTTCTCTATCGATTTCAAAGGTTAAGCATCACTAGCCCTGCTTAGCGAGGATCTCACGAATACGCTCTGTGAGCTGATCGGGAGAGAAAGGCTTTAAAATATATTCGACCGCTCCAGCATCTAACCCGGTTTTTACTTCACTTTCTTGACCTTTCGCTGAAAGGAAAACCACAGGGATATTGCGGGTGCTCTCATTTGCTTTAATTTGTTCGCAGGCTTCATAACCGGTCATGCGCGGCATGCGCACATCCAGCACAACTAAATCGGGTATTTCTTTTAGCGCCGTCTGATAAGCCTCCTCTCCGTCTTTTGTAGGAATTACTTCATGACCAGCAAACCGCAGGGTAAAAGTGATCAAGTCGCGGATATCACGTTCGTCTTCTGCAATTAAGATTCTTGCCATACTCTTGAACTATCGCCCTCTATTCCTTTTCAGGGATGTATTTTGGTATTGTGAAGGAGAAAGTGCATCCCTCGCCTGGGACGCCTGTGCTTTCCAGCCAGATACGGCCATTATGCATCAGCACCAGGTTCTGAACGATGGAAAGTCCCAACCCCGTTCCTGAGACTCCCAATACCAGCGGGTTCTCTCCACGGAAGAATCGTTCGAAAACGCGCGGCTGGTCTTCGGGATGGATACCCATGCCGGTATCTTTAATATCTACCTGTACATCTTCTCCAACTTGGTGCATTTTCAGCGAGATCTGGCCATCTGGCTTGTTATACTGGTAAGCATTGTCCAGCAGGTTGTCCAAAATGCGCCGGATGCGTTCGGCATCACCCAGCACGCGTGGCAGTTCGGGTTGTACATGTTTCTTGATGATAATAGATTTTTCGCCTCCCTGGATGCGGCGTTTCAAATCAGCGACTGCCTCATTGACAACCCTTTCGATATTCAGGGCTTGAAGTGAAAGCGTGATACGCCCGGCTTCAATTTGGGAGACATCCAGCAAGTCGTTTACCAGCACAGCCAGCCGTTCGGTGTTCGTTTTGACAATCTGCAAGAAATGGATCTGTTGCTCAGTCATCTCCCCAGCCGCGCCCATTAGCAGGATTTCCACATAACCCTTGATTGATGTCATTGGTGTGCGCAGCTCGTGGCTTACCGTCGCAACAAACTCAGATTTCAAGCGGTCGACTTCTACTCGGTGGGTAATGTCCTGAAAGATGGATACCGTACCCAGGAAATCATTCCGCAGGCTTACCGGCGCCAGGTGCACGGAGAATACTCTCCCGTCTTCCAGGGTAAGCTCTTCCGAATAAGTGCTGCTGTGCTGGTGTGAAGCTGGATCCTGCGACCAGACCTCGATCGTTTCCATCCAGCTTCGGGTTGCTCGCCCAAACAATCCAGAGAAGTGCTCCATCGACTTGCCCAAGACTTGCGAGCGTTCCATGCCCAGGATATTTTCTGCCGATTCATTGAACAGTGTGATCTGTCGCTTGGCATCGGTAACCAGAACGCCGTCCGCGACGGCCTCCAGGATAGCCTTAGAGCGGCTGGTTTCGATTTGCTGCTGGCGCAGCATATTGCCCAGATCTTCGGCCTGGTCGCGGATCAACCGGTAAAGCTCTGCATTATTGACGGCAACGGCTACCTGGTTAGCCGCGGCTTGCACCAGGTCTAATTGGTCGATCGAGAAGTGACCGACTTGCGAGTGGAAGAGCAACAAGCAGCCCAAGGCTTCTGCGCCGCTCATCAGCGGCACGCCGAGCGCGCTGCGCTGCCGGAACTGGTTTTGATCTTCTTCTTGAGTATATGGGACCATGATCCAGCGTTCGTCGTCGAGCACATCCTCGACAATCGCTGATTGGCGCTGCGATATGATCCAGCCTGCCAGTCCCTGGTCGACATCGAAGGGGGTTGGACCGCCAGTGGAGGTTGCCCCAAGCGGATAACCTACCGAGGCAAGGCGAATTAATTTTTCCTCGCCGGGACGGGAAATTAATATAGAGATCTGCTCTGCATCGACGAACTCGCTCAGCACGCGCAGAGTCCTGTGCAGCACTTGTTCCAGGTCCAGGCTTGCAGAGAGCTCGGTTATGATGCGCAGCAGGGTTTCGGCTCGTTGATGTTCTCGCTCCAGTTCGCTTGTTCGAATCTGGACTCTGGCTTCCAGGTCTTCAGAGAGGCTGCTGGTTTCTCTAAACAAGCGCGCATTTTGCAACGCAATTTTTCGGGCAGC
>Ga0209048_10005065_pt1 | contig 12494 bp, 15 predicted proteins | sample FrelakmetCRP12CR_FD_187146 | JGI IMG/M metagenome (GOLD analysis project Ga0209048, IMG submission 187146) | Freshwater lake sediment microbial communities from the University of Notre Dame, USA, for methane emissions studies - CRP12 CR (SPAdes)... | ecosystem: Environmental > Aquatic >... | reverse complement strand
TTCCGGACCGCCGTAAATCCGTCCATGGAGGCTGCGGGAAAAACATCCTGTTTTTCACGCTCCGGAAAATACCCACCCGATCCGGCCCTCTTCGCGCTTTGCTGTAATTCATGAATCATTCCGGCTAGGAGCCGGACTGGGGAGCACGGGGGCGGATTCGCGCCGAATCTGCGCGTTTACATCGCAGTGCGCTCTGTCGCCGGCGGGCCGCTGCGGCCACACTTGTCCTGCGGCTCAATCTAAGGGCGAGGGATCGCCCGTCGCTGGGGATCGCCCAACGCTCGAATCGCAGGAAGCCTGCCGCAGCGCGGGCGGGATGCTCACGGCCGCGGGCGTCTTGCCCGCGCTTTTAGTTGCGGCGCCGGTATGCTACACATCGCTCCCCATCCGCCGTAACGGAGATTCACCGATGAATTCGCACCGCTTTGCCGCCGTCGCGTGGGCAATGGCCGCGGGATTGATGTCGGTTGCGTGGGCCACAGGCGACCCTGCGACCCAACTCGGGTTTTCGGCCCCGGCGGCGGCGGCGATGCGCGGAATCGACGCCGAACGCATTCGCGCCCACGTGCGATTTCTGGCCGACGACCTTCTCGAAGGGCGCGGTACCGGTGTGCGCGGCGGGGATATTGCGGCAAGGTACATCGCCGCCCAGTTCGCGTTGGATGGTTTGAAGCCGGCCGGGGACGACGGCACGTACTTCCAGGCGGTGGACCTCACGGGCGTGCATACCCTGCCCGGGACGACGGCGTCCCTCGAGTCCGCGCATGGTGCGCCGATCGAACTGAAATTCGGCGAGGACTACGTCATCGGCAATCAAACCGCGACCGAGAACGCCAATGTCGACGCGCCCATCGTGTTCGTCGGCTACGGCATCGTGGCGCCGGAGTACGGCTGGGACGACTACCAAGGCGTCGACGTCAAGGGCAAGGTGGTTCTGGTGATCGTCAACGAACCGCCCTCGAAGGATCCCAAATTCTTCAACGGCGAGGCGTTGACCTACTACGGCCGCTGGATTTACAAATTCGAGGAGGCGGCCCGTAAGGGGGCGCTCGGCGCGCTGATCATCCATCGCACCGATCTCGCGAGCTACGGTTGGCAGGTGGTGCGCGGCTCCTGGAGCGGCGAGGAGGCGTACCTGACCGGGGATCGCGAGCCGAAGCTCGCGGCGGCGTCGTGGATACAGTGGGATGTGGCACGACAGTTGTTCGCCGCCTCGGACCTCAATGTCGACGAGATGCTGGCGAGCGCCGGCACCCGCAAATTCCAGGCGCGCGAGCTGCCGGTGCGATTCAAGGGGCACATCGAGAGCCGCGTGCGCCAATTCAAGTCCTACAACGTGCTGGGCCTGGTGCCCGGCACGCAAGGCGGTCCCGCGGCGCAGGCCGTGGTATTCACGGCGCACTACGATCATCTCGGCACCGATCCTTCGATGAGCGGGCACAATATCTATAACGGCGCCGTGGACAACGCGACCGGCTGCGGCATATTGCTCGAGCTCGCGCGCGCATTCGCCGCGCCATCGACGCGACCGCCTCACCCGGTGCTGTTCGTCTCGGTCACCGCCGAGGAGAAGGGACTGCTCGGGTCCAATTACCTCGGCACGCATCTGCCGATTCCCGCATCGCGGATCACCCTGGACCTGAATTTCGATGCGATCGAGCCGCTCGGCGTGCCGGAATCGGTGAGCGTGGCGGGCGCGGAGCGCACCACCTTCCACCCGGTGGTCGAGCGCACCGCCGCGGCGTTCGGCTTCGATATCCAGCCCGACCCGGATCCGGGCGCCGGTCACTACTACCGGTCCGATCATTTCAGCCTGGCGCGCGTCGGCGTGCCCGCGTTCTCCGTCCGCGCGGGAAACAAGTTCGCCGGCCACCCCGAGGAATGGGGCAAGGCGCAGCACACCGAGTACACCGCCCAGCGCTATCATCGACCGAGCGACCAATATGCGCCGGAGATGAATTTTTCCACCGATGCGGCGTTCGCCAGATTCGGCTTTGCGCTGGCCTGGCAGGCGTTGACGACGAAGCAGCGGGTGGAGTGGCTGCCGGGGGATGAGTTCGCGGTCAAGCGCTTGCAGAGTACGCCGCAGTGACGCAGACCGATGAGACACACACCGGCGGGTGCCTGTGCGGCGGTGTCCGCTACCGCATCCTGGGTGCGCTGCGCGGGGTGATCGCCTGCCATTGCGGGCAATGCCGCAAGACCAGCGGACACCATGTCGCCATGACCAGCGTGCCGTCCGTTGATTTGACTCTGACCTCGTCCGAGACCCTGAGCTGGTACAAGTCCTCGCAGGCCGCCGAGCGCGGCTTCTGCCGCGTGTGCGGCGGCAATTTGTTCTGGAGGGAGTTCGGCAAGGACACGATTTCCATCACGGCGGGAACGCTCGATACGCCGACGCGCTTGAGTCTGAGCGAACACATCTTCGTCGCCGACAAATCGGACTATTACCAGATCAACGACAAATTGCCGAAGAAAGCCCAATGGTAATGGATCAGCGCACGGCGTTCTTGTTGCGGGGGGCTGCGCATTATGGCAAAGATATTTCGGCGGCCAAGTCGCTTCTTGGCGACGCATAGGCCGCGATTCGCGGATGGAACACAATAGCGTGCGGCGCGTCGCATCCCGGGCCCCGCCGGTACCGATACTCTGTTTCCCAGTGTCATCCTCGATGGAGATTCCATGTCGGACAAATCAATGACCGGTACGTTTCAGCTCAATCTGCCGAAGGAGCTGCTGTCGGAGTCGGCGCGCCAGTCGAAGCGCACCAAGGAGCAGTTGCAGATCGAAGGTTGGCGCAATTCCTGGTTGTCGCGTCTTTCGGAGCTGCTGGTCGGCCGGGAATAGACCGTCCCGAGCGTCGGCGGGTGAGTAAACCGCCGACGCTTTAAGTCAAATCGGCCGCAGCCGCGGTGGCTGCGGCATTACCATGGGGCATGGAGGTTCTCATCCATGCGCCTAGCTAAGCCAGTCTATGAAATCCTGCCGGTGATTTACGTGGTGATCGGCGCGCTGGCGATTCTGCTCGTCTATGCCGATCCCCAGGGTCCGTACGCGTTGGTGGCGTTCGGGATTGGGTTGCTGGCCGGGATCGCGGCGCTCACCGTGTTTCTGCATCGGCAGGATTGCCGCGCTCATAGCCGCGAATATCCATGCGAGTCCATCGACATGCCGAGTATCAACCGGTAGTTCGCCGCCGCTCCTCAGCGGTCTTCGGCATCGTGGGCGCCGGACGGATCGGCGCCGTCGCGCGGCCGCGGTGCGCGTTCGTCGATATACATGATTTCGTGCTGACCGACGTGAACCACGTCGCCGTCGTTCAAATTGTGTCGTCGAACGCGCTTCGACTGCACGTAGATGCCGTTGGTGCTGTTTAGATCCTCGATGAGGCACGAATCGCGTAGGGTCACAACTTGGCAATGATGCCGGCTGATGAATTTACTGTCGATTTGTATGTCGTTATCCGCGGTACGCCCGATCACCAAGCGACCGGGCCGCAGCTCGCGCTCCAACACCGTCTTGCCGCCGCTCGCCAGCAGAATGCGGCCGACGACCGGACCATTTTTCACATGGGGAGGAGGCGCGTGCTCCATTCTTAGCACTTTCATGCGATCCGTGTTGGCGTTGAACTCGACCCATTGCAATTCCTCGATCGCGGCCTCGAGATCGTGAAGGGCCACGGTATCCCGGTCCCGGCTGAAGGCGGCCATCATGGCCGTGTCGCATAGCGTATTGAGCAATCGCGGCACGCCACCCGTGTATTTGTAGATCACCGGGTAGGTGTCTTCCTCGAAGATTCTGCGTCCCTGTGAGCCCGCGACTTCGAGTCGATGATCGATATACGCGCTGGTCTCGGCCTGGGACAGCGTGCTCAAGTGAAAGCGCAGGCGAACGCGCTGCGCAAGCTGGATCAACTCGCGGGAATCCAGCTTGTCGTTCAGTTCCGGTTGGCCCGCCAAGATGATGCGGAGGACTTTATCCTTGGTGGTCTCGATGCCCGACAGCATGCGCAGCTCCTCGAGCACCCGGTTGCTCAAATTTTGCGCTTCATCGATGATCAACAGGACCTTCCGGCCGTTGACGTGCTGTTCCACCAAGAATTGGTTCAAGGTCGCCAAGACCTCCGGCTTCTTCATGTCGAAGGGGGTGAAACCGAATTGCACCAGGATCGTCTGCAGAAACTCGGTCGGCGACAATTGAGTCTGGTTTATCTGCGCAACGACCACGTTGCCTTGCAGTTCGCGCAGGATTGTTTCGATCAGCGTGGTTTTGCCGGAACCGATTTCGCCCGTGATTACCACGAACCCGTCGGTGAACCAGATCGTCGACTCCATGTACGCTTTGGCGCGCGCGTGCTGTTTGCTGAGATAAAGGAACTGCGGGTCCGGGCTCAAGCGGAACGGCAGCTCGCGGAGTTTGAAGAGTTCTAGATACATTTCGTGCTCAGTCTGCGGGTTTGATCAATTTTAGAGCGTGCCGCAGCGCCCGATTTCGAGCCGCAATGTCCGCCTTGAGAATGGTGCAATGGCCGAGTTTTCGGCCCGGCCGCGCTTCCTTGCCGTAATCGTGGAACGCCAGGCCGTCGATCTGCAACAGGCGCTTGCGGTCGGGCATCCTTCCTAAAAAGTTGATCATGGCCGCGTGTCCCAAGGTACGCGTGCTGCCAAGCGGTAGATCGCAAATGGCGCGCAGGTGGTTCTCGAACTGGCTGGTGACACAGCCTTCGATGGTCCAATGGCCCGAATTGTGGACGCGCGGCGCCATCTCGTTGGCGATCAATCGGCCCTTCACGACGAAGAACTCGATGGTGAGCACGCCGACGTAGTCGAGCGCGCTCATCACACGCTTCAAATAGATCCTGGCGCTGCGCAGCAGGGCGGGGTTCGTGTATGGCGCCACGCTATGGCGCAGGACGCCGTCCGCATGGCTGTTGGCGGACAACGGGTAGTAGACGATGTCGCCGGCCGCGGAGCGGGCGCCCACGATCGAGACCTCCCGAGTGAAGGTTTGAAATTTTTCGTAGATCAAACCCCCGGCGCCGAGGCGATCCCAGGCGCGTTCGATGTCCTGTGCGCCCCGCACCACGCATTGGCCCTTGCCGTCGTAGCCCATGCGCCGCGTCTTGAGCACGCCCGGAACCCCGAGCGTGGCCGCCGCCCGCACCAATTGCTCCCGGGTGTCGACCGGTGCGTGGCCCGCCACGGGGATCTTCAAGCGCTTGAAAAGCGCCTTTTCGTGCAGCCGATCCTGGGACACCTCGAGGGCCGCACGCGGCGGTCGGATCGAGGTGATCTTCTCCAGGGGCGCGAGTGCGGCGCCCGAAATGTTTTCCCAATCGAACGTGACCACATCGTTATCCGATGCCAGCTTGGCGAGCAGGGCCGCATCCTCCAGCGGTCCCACCAATAGGGGCGCCACCTGCGCCCCCGGCGCCTCGGCGCTGCGATCCAGAAACGTGCACCGGACGCCCAGGGGATAGCCGGCGAGCGCCATCATGCGCCCCAGTTGTCCGGCACCGACGATACCGACGCGCAAGGCTCTCAAGGCTGACGCGGATCGGGCTTGTTGAGCACGGCCGCCGTTTGCGCGGCACGGAATGTATCCAATGCGGCGCGCACTTCGGGCAATTCGTTGGCCAGGATCGCGGCAGCGAATAAGGCGGCGTTGCGCGCGCCGGCCGCGCCGATCGCGAAGGTCGCGACCGGCACGCCGCTCGGCATCTGGGCTATGGAAAGCAGGGAATCGATGCCGTTCAGGGTCTTGGTTTGCACCGGGACGCCGAGCACCGGAACCGAGGTCTTGGCGGCGGTCATGCCGGGCAGATGAGCGGCTCCGCCGGCTCCCGCGATGATGGCCTTGAGGCCGCGGTCGCGCGCCGAGGCGGCATATTCGAACAACAAGTCGGGCGTACGATGGGCCGAGACCACGCGCACCTCGTGCGCCACCCCGAGCGACTCGAGAGTCTCGGCCGCCCCCCGCATCGTTTCCCAGTCGGACGCGGAGCCCATAATGATACCGACCACGGCTTTCATGGATCATCAGTCTACCAAAGACTACCCCAGCAACTGTCTTAGAAACGCAAAAAGCTCCCGCGCGCCCACCGGCGAGCGCTGTTCCAGCCGTTCGCGTTCGGCCTTGTCGAGCAGCCGCCTCAGGTCGGCCGCGTCCGCATGCGGGTATTCCTGCAGCAACTCAGCCACGGCGGTGGCCGGTTCGGAAAGCAGCCGATCGCGCCAGCGCTCGATTTGCTGGAAATACCGGATTTCCATGTCGTGGCGCTGCTTGCGCTCCGCCAGTTTGGCCAATACCGGCTCCGGGTCGATGCCGCGCATCAACTTGCCGATATACTGTCGCTGCCTCACCTGCGCCCCGTGCGAGGGCAGGCGCCGCAGGTCGCGCAACGCCACGAACAGGCTGTCCGGCAAATTCAGGGCTTTTATTTCCTGGTCCGGAAGGGCTGCGAGCTTGACGCCCAATTCCTGCAAGGACGCTGCTTCCCGCTTGCGCGCACTTTTGCTCTGGCGCTGCTCCTCGGTCTCCCCGGAATCGTCTGTTTGGCTGTCGGTCATCATATTGCTCCATGCTACCACTCGGGCCGGTAGAATCACGGGCTCTGATCCTTAGAAGACAGTGCTGGAGATGACGATGTCCGTGCCCATTGAGTCCGTGCCTGGCGAGTCCGTGCGTCTAGCCCAGGGAGACCTCGAGTCGATCATCGAGCGCGCCCTGGAGGATGCGCGTGCACGCGGTGCCTCTCAGGCCGAGGCCGCCGTCAGCCAGGATACCGGTCTTTCGGTCGGTGTGCGACTCGGCGAAGTGGAGACTCTGGAGCATCAGCGCGACCGCAGCATGGGCATTACCGTGTATTTCGGCAAGCGCAAGGGCTCGGCCAGCACCGCCGATTTTTCGCTGGAGGCGGTTCGCGCAACCGTCGCCAAGGCATGCAGCATTGCCAGGTTCACGGCCGAGGATGCCTGCTCGGGTCTGGCGGATCCTTCGCTGATGGCGCGCTCGCCTCCCGATCTCGATCTGTCGCATCCGTGGAATATCGGCGCGGATCGTGCGATCGAGATCGCCAAGGTTTGCGAGGCGGCGGCGCTGGCATTCGACCGGCGCATCAACAATTCGGAGGGCGCCTCGGTGGGCACCCATCAGGGGCTTCATGTCTACGGCAATACACACGGTTTCATCGGGGGTTACCCGACCACCTCGCACAGCTTGAGCTGTGTGGTGCTCGCCGGCAGCGGAGAGGACATGCAGCGCGACTATTGGTATACGAGTGCACGGGACTGGCGCGAATTGCAGGATCCGGAGGCGGTCGGGCGCGAAAGCGCCCGGCGCACCATCGCGCGCATGGGGCCCCGCAAGCTCAGCACGCGGCGCGCGCCGGTGTTGTTCAACCCCGAGATCGCGCGCGGGCTGTTCGGATATTTCAGCGGGGCGATACGCGGCAGCAGCCAGTATCGGCAATCCTCGTTTCTGCTCAATTCGGCCGGACAGCCGGTATTTCCCAAGGGCTTTTCGATTGTCGAGCGCCCGCACATTCGCAAGGCGATGGCCAGCGCACCGTTCGACGAGGAGGGGGTCGCCACCCGCGATCGCGACCTCATCGCCGACGGCGTGCTCACCGGCTACGCTCTCTCCAGCTATTCGGCGCGCAAGCTCAATCTCACGACCACCGGCAATGCGGGCGGTGTCCACAATCTTCTGGTGGCGTCGAACACCTGCGGGGGATTCGAGGCGATGCTCGGGCGTCTGGGCAGCGGGCTGCTGGTGACCGAATTGATGGGTCCGGGTGTGAACCCGGTGACCGGCGACTATTCGCGCGGAGCGGCGGGCTTTTGGGTGGAAAACGGCGCCATTCAATACCCGGTGGCCGAAATCACCATTGCCGGGAACCTGCGCGACATGTTCAAGGATATCGTCGCGGTCGGCGACGACATCGACGTGCGCAGCGGCACCCGCGTCGGATCGGTGCTGTTGAAGGAAATGACCATCGCCGGCGAGTGAAGCGCCGCGAGCATGCCGGGCCTTGGCGCTCAGGCGGTCAGTAATTCGAGCGCCTTGCGATAGTTATCGCTGGTGCGCGCGATGACTTCGGGCGGCAACTTCGGCGCCGGGGGCTTCTTGTTCCAATGTATGGATTCCAGATAATCCCGCACGAACTGCTTGTCGAAACTCGGCGGGCTCACTCCGGGCTGGTACGAGGCCACCGGCCAGAATCGCGACGAGTCGGGAGTCAGCGCCTCGTCGATCAGCAGCAAATTACCCGACTTGTCGATTCCGAACTCGAACTTCGTGTCGGCGATGATGATGTCGCGGGCGCGCGCATGCAGCGCCGCGAATCCGTACACCGCCAGCGCGATGCGCCGGATGTCGTTTGCATGCTCCCGGCCAACCGCCTTGACCATCGATTCGAAATCGACGTTTTCATCGTGCTGGCCGGCCGGCGCCTTCGAGGCCGGAGTGAAAATTGGCTCCGGCAGCGCCTGCGCCAGGCGCAATCCGGCCGGCAAGGCGATGCCGCACACCGAACCGTGCGATTGGTAGTCCTTGTAGCCTGAGCCGATCAGATAGCCGCGCACCACCGCTTCGATGGGCAGCGGAGACAATTTTCTCACCACCATCGCGCGCCCGGCGACTTGCGCCCGTTCCTCGGAATCGCGGATCACGTCCGTAACGCGCACGTCGGTCAGGTGATTGGCGACCAAATGACGGGTCTTGCCGAACCAGAACGAGGAGATTCTCGTCAGCACCTCACCCTTGTGCGGAATGGGGTCGGGCAGCACCACGTCGAATGCCGACAATCGATCGGTGGTGACGATCAGCAGATGATCGGCATCGACGTCGTAAATGTCCCGCACCTTTCCCTGGTGAATCCTTCGCAGACTGCGGATTCGGGACTCGAATAACGGCGGCGATTTCGAAAGCGGTTCCATTTGCTAGCGGCTGCTACCATTGCGGAGTCGAAGGTCGGCGATTGTGGCGGGGCGGATCGCATAGGTCAACGCGAATGGCTTGGAACGGTACATTGTTGGGCGCATTGGGCGGCTTTTTGATGACCAGAAGCATCTGGGGGGCCGTGTTCGGCGCCATCGTCGGGCAGATGTTCGATCATAGCGGACGCCTGACCGGCGGCGCCGGCGCGAACGCCTCCACGGCCGCGGCGGTGCCCGAGGTTTTTTTCCGCACCACCTTCGAACTGATGGGCCACGTCGCCAAATCCGACGGGCGGGTGTCGGAGGCGGAAATCGATGCGGCGCGCCGGCTCATGCAGGAACTGCGCTTGGGTCCCCGCGACGTCGGCATCGCCATCGAGTGTTTCAGGGCCGGAAAGTCGCCGGCCTACGATGCCGGGCTGCGGGTGGAGCAACTGCGCGAAGCTTGCGGACTGCGCTACGACCTGCTGCGTGCCTTCATGGAATTGCAATTGCGCGCCGCGCTGGCCGGCAACGGCATCTCGCAGTCGGCGCGCGGCATCCTGACGCGGGTGGCGGCAGAGCTCGGCATGTCGCCACTCGAGTTCGCCCACATGGAATCGGCGCTGCGCGCCCGGCAACGGAACGGAGGCGGATCGGCCGGTCCGGCGCCTGCGCAAAAGCCGCTGGCCGAATGCTACGCGGAACTCGAGGTCGGCGCGGATGCGGGCGATCAAGAGGTCACCAAGGCTTATCGCCGGCAGATGAGCCGCCATCACCCCGACAAGCTGGTTGCCAACGGGTTGCCGGAGTCCATGGCGCAGGTGGCCAAGGAGAAGACGCAGCGGATACAGGAAGCCTACGAGGCGATACGCTCGGCGCGCGGCATGCGTTGATCAAGCGGCGGCGGGGCGCGGACCCCGCGCCGGCCGGCGCTACTCCTCGTCGTCCTCGTCTTCATCCTCGCCGCGCTGTGCGGCGCGCGTGCTCTTGCCGACCGGCGCATTGGCGCTCGCGCCGGGCTTCACCGGCACGATCAGCGGGCGCGTCTTGATCTTGGGCCGGGCGTTGAACACGACGATGGTCTTGCCGGTGGCGCGCAGCAGCCCTTGCTCTTCAAGAACCTTGAGCACGCGCCCGGCCATTTCGCGCGAGCAGCCCACCAGGCGCGACAATTCCTGCCGGCTGACCTTGATTTGCATCCCTTCCGGATGCGTCATCGCATCCGGCTCTCCGCACAGGTCCATGATCGCGTGCGCCACGCGCCCGGTGACGTCCACGAAGGCGAGATCGCCGAGTTTGCGGTTGGTTCGATCGAGCCGCGTGGCGAGCTGAGTGGCCAATTCGAATATCAGCCCGGGACTTTCGGCGGCAATCTGCCTGAACCGCGGATAGGTCATTTCCGCCAGCTCGGACTGCTGACGGGTGCGCACCCAGGCGCTGCGGGTCGGTTGTTCGTAGAACAGGCCCATTTCGCCGAAGAATTGCCCCTTGTTCAGATACGCCAGCACCATCTCATTGCCGTCTTCGTCCTCGATCATGACTTCGACGGAGCCGGAGATGATGTAGTAGAGAATGTCCGGCAGATCGCCCGCGTGAATGATTACGGTCTTGGAAGGGACTGTCCGGATACGGCAGTAGCTCAAGAAACGATTGATCGCAGGGATATCGCTTAAGGCCTTTGCCGTTTCTTCCATGGTCTCTCCCTAATCTTTGTCTTTGAGGTCGTGAAAACGCCTGTTCTGGCGCACGTTTTATTACATAAGTCCCGGAATCGCAAGCGCTAACGGGGTTTCGCTACAGCCAATACGAGCCTCGAGTCATGACTCGGGAGGCGAGACGCATCGCCGCGCGCAGAGCATTCGGCAGTTCTTTGCCGCCTAAAGCGAGCGCCATGGCGCCATGCCTCACCTCGTCGGCGGCCATCTGCTCGAGGATCAGGCGGCTGCGCCCATCGGCTTGCGGCAGGCGTTGCATGTGATCGTGCAGATGCGATTCGACTTGACGCTCGGTCTCGGTGATGAATCCTAAGCTGGTGCGATCGCCGAAGGCGCCGGCCGCGGCACCGATGGCGAAGGATCCCGCATACCACAGGGGGTTCAGGTAACTGGTTCGCCCGTGCAATTCCGAAAGCCGCTGCTCGCACCAGGCCAGATGGTCCATTTCCTCAGCGGCCGCCTGCTGCATGGCGTCGCTCACGGCCGAATCCCGCGCACCAAGGGCCTGCCCCCGGTACAGCGCCTGGGCCGCCACCTCGCCCGAATGGTTCACCCGCATCAGCCGAATGGATTCCAGGCGCTCCGATTCATTCAACGCCGCCTCGCCGCCGTGGGCCGCGGCGCCCGGGGCCGCGCGAGCCGTGTGTATGGGGCTCGCTAAGACCTTGATTGTTATGTCAATTTCTCCGAGGATGCGGTCCACCAGGCTGAAAATGCGGGAACTCATGCACACATTATATTATAGAGAGCTGGCCTGACGGTGGGCTGGTAACGGGGCGCCCGGTTCTGTACACTTTCGCGCCTTTCGTCATCGGCCCGACACATTCGAGTATTTCCATGTACACCGTATTTTCCAAGCCTGAAGCAACCCGTGGCGACTGGTATCTGGTCGATGCCGGCGGCAAGACCCTCGGCCGACTTGCCTCGCAGATCGCGCATCGACTGAAGGGCAAGCACAAGCCCAATTACGCGCCCCATCAAGATCTCGGCGATCATATCGTGGTGATCAACGCCGGCACCGTGCGCGTCACCGGCGCCAAGCTCACCGACAAGTTTTATCACCAGCATACCGGCTACGTCGGAAACCTGAAGAGCATCGCTCTCGGCAAACTGCTCAAGGAGCACCCGGAGCGCGCGATCGAATTCGCGGTCAAGGGAATGCTGCCGAAAGGACCCCTGGGCCGGCGCATGTACAAGAAGCTGCATGTATTCGGCGGCAACACCCATCCGCATCAGGCACAGCAGCCCAAAGCGCTGGAATTCTAAGAGCTTCGTAGGAAATCAAGCATGGCATCAAACACAGCCGCGAATACTTTTTACGGTACCGGCCGCCGCAAGACTTCGAGCGCACGGGTATACCTGCGCAAGGGAACGGGCAAGGTCTCCATCAACGGCCGCACTCTGGACGAATTCTTCGGACGGGAGACCGGCCGCATGATCGTGCAGCAGCCTTTTGGCGCGGTCCAGTTGGACGGCAAGTTCGACGTCGATGCGCACGTCGAAGGCGGCGGAATCACCGGTCAAGCCGGCGCAATTCGCCACGGCATAACTCGTGCGCTGATGGCCTACGACGAGGCGCTGCGCTCGCCGCTGCGCAAGGCGGGTTTTGTGACTCGCGACGCGCGCGAAGTCGAACGCAAGAAGGTTGGCCGCCGCAAGGCACGCCGCGGAACCCAGTTCTCCAAACGCTGATCGGCTTTGGATGCCGTTCGCCGTCTGCCGTCCGTCGTCCGCCGTCGCTTATACGACGATACGACGATACGACGACACGATCGATCGGATTTGGGGGATCGTCTAGCGGTAGGACAACGGTCTCTGACACCGTTTACCTAGGTTCGAATCCTAGTCCCCCAGCCAC
>Ga0209048_10005064_pt1 | contig 12496 bp, 10 predicted proteins | sample FrelakmetCRP12CR_FD_187146 | JGI IMG/M metagenome (GOLD analysis project Ga0209048, IMG submission 187146) | Freshwater lake sediment microbial communities from the University of Notre Dame, USA, for methane emissions studies - CRP12 CR (SPAdes)... | ecosystem: Environmental > Aquatic >... | reverse complement strand
GTGCAGGACTTCGGCTCGCGCGCTTCAACGTGATGATCGACAACCCCAACAAGCCGGCCTGGGCGGGGAATTTCTTTACCGGTATTCCGGCGCCGGCCGGCGCCATCATCGTACTGCTACCGATCTACCTCAGTTTCCTGGGCACCCCCGGCGGGCTTATCGCGGTGTGGCTCACACTCTTCTACACGGTGCTGATCGCGCTGTTGATGGTCTCGCGTCTGCCGGTGTTCTCCGGTAAGCGGGTGGGCAAACGCGTGCCGCCGGAAATGGTGCTGCCGGTCTTCGTGGTGGTGGTGTTGTTCTTCGCGCTGCTGATCAGCTATCCGTGGGAAGTGCTCACCATCGGCACGCTTATCTATCTCGGCTGTCTGCCGCTTGGCTGGCTGTCCTATCGCGACTACCAGCGCAAGCACGCCGCTGAGGCTGCTGTTGAGACCGCCCCAACTCCTGTGGGCGAGCCGCCGCTCTCGCATGGCTCCGACGGACTTGAGCGCGATAGCGATCACGATCGCCCGGCGCGGCTGAACTGACCGCAGAAATCCGCAATCGACATGCCGCGCGTTACTAGCGTATTTGGCCCCGGCCACCGCCAAGATCGGCCGGTGATCGATACCGTGATCCTCGATTACGCGCAGCGCAGCGCGCAGACGATCACGGTCACCGGCGTCAAAGGCAGCACAATCGAGATTGATCTGCATGAGCCAGCACGCTTGCGCACCGACGATCTGCTCCTTCTTGACGATGGCGGCCTGGTGGAAGTGGTGGCGGCGCCCGAGCCGCTGATCGAGGCGCGCGCGGCAGACATATCCATGCTGACGCGGCTCGCTTGGCATCTCGGCGATCGGCATGTGCCGGTGCAGGTGTTGCCAAATCGCATTCGCGCGCGGCGGGATGCTGCGATTGAAGCCTTGCTCAATTCACTCGGCGCGAGAGTGACGGCGATCGAAGCGCCGTTCGAGCCGGAAGGCGGCGCTTACGAATTATCGCATCGGCACGTTCATGATCACGACCACGATCATCACCGCGCGCACGACCACGATCATGGCCATTCGCGCGGCCGTGGCCATCATCACGATCACTGAACGGGCAAGCCCTCAGCGTGTGCCGAGCGGATATCCCGGCATCAATTCGTAGGGATGCTTCCAGCCGGGCAGGGCCTTCATGCGGTCGAGCCAGGAGCCGATCGCCGGATGGTCCTTGACGATATCGAAGCCGAACTCCTCGGCCGGATAATAGAGATAGCCGGTGAGCGAGACGTCGGCGATGGTCGGATGGTCACCCAACAAGTAAGCGCGCGACGCTAGCCGCTTGTTGACAATGGCGAGACTACTGTCGATGCGCGTCTTCAGGAACGCCATAACCGCCGGATCGCCCGCTGGCTTGGCAAAATTGCGCAGGAAGCGGTACGGCCCCAGGAAGCCGTTGAATTTCTGGTTGTCGAAAATGATCCAGCGCAGCGCTTCCAGCCGCTCATCCTCGCCCTGCGGTTTGAGCTTGCCAGTCAAATCGGAGAGATAAGTGAGTATCACGCCCGACTGCGTGAGTTTTTTGTTTCCGTGCACCAGTACCGGCACCTCGCCCATCTCGTTGACTTCTTCGCGATAGTCCGGCTTGCGCGTGGCGCCGCTGGCGAAGAAATCGATCCAGATCGGCTCCCAGTCTGCGCCGATCAAATTGAGCATCAGCGCGGCGCGATAGGCATTGCCGGATTGGGCGAAGCAATAGAGCTGGAAGTCTGCCATTGGGATGCCGGATGTATGGGGTGAATTAGCGTGCGAGCGTCACCGGCGTGCCGGCTGTGGATTGACCTTCGAAGCGGCCGTCGGCGAAATTGAACTGCGCCAGCGGCGTGTTCCCGCGGTCGTTGATTACCAGCTTGTCCTGCTCGAAAGCCCAGCGCCGGCTCATGAAGAAATCGCCCGGGCAGCCGCCTTCCGGCGAGACCGAGCCCGCGCGCGCGCCGGGTGCGCCGGTAAAATCCATGCCGCAGGATGGCGCGTGGGGGGCCGACAGTATCCAGCGGCCGGCCATTTCTGTAGTCGACGTTTGTGCCACCGCCACCGCCGGCGCGGAATCGCCGATCGAGCCGCCAGCGCAGCCCGCGAGCACCAATGCAATGAGAGCACCCCATGCGACCCGGACTGTAGCCATTCCGCGTCGCGTCCTTACTTCATGGTTGGAATCACGAATTCGGCGCCTTCTTTGGTTCCGGTCGGCCAACGCGAGGTCACCGTCTTGGTCTTGGTATAAAAGCGGATCGAATCCGGTCCGTGCTGATTGAGGTCGCCGAAACCGGAGCGCTTCCAGCCGCCGAAGGTGTGATAGGCGAGCGGCACCGGAATGGCGAAATTCACGCCAACCATGCCGACCTGCACGCGGTTGACGAAATCGCGCGCGGCATCGCCGTCGCGGGTGAAGATGGCAACGCCGTTGCCATATTCATGTTCGGAGGGAAGCCGTACGGCTTCCTCGTAATCCTTGGCGCGCACCACCGACAGCACCGGTCCGAAGATTTCCTCCTTGTAGATGTGCATCTCCGGCTTCACCTCGTCGAACAGGCAGCCGCCCATGAAGTATCCATTCTCGTAGCCCTGCATCTTGAAGCCGCGGCCGTCGACCAGCAACTTGGCCCCTTCCTTTACGCCTAGATCGACGTAGTCTTTCACCTTGTTGAGCGCCGCCTTGGTCACCAGCGGGCCGTAATCGGCCTGCGGATCGGAAGAGGGGCCGATCTTCAAGTTTTCCACGCGCGGGATCAGCTTCTTGATCAAGATGTCAGCGGTCTTTTGACCGACCGGCACCGCCACCGAGATCGCCATGCAGCGCTCGCCGGCCGAGCCGTAACCGGCGCCAATCAGCGCATCGACCGCCTGGTCCATGTCGGCATCCGGCATCACGATCATGTGGTTCTTGGCGCCGCCGAAGCATTGCACGCGTTTTCCATTCGTGCAGCCGGTGGAATAGATGTATTCCGCGATCGCCGACGAGCCGACAAAACCAATCGCCTTCACTCGGTGGTCAGTGAGTAGCGTGTCCACCGCTTCCTTGTCACCGTTTACGACATTGAGAATGCCGGCTGGCAGGCCGGCCTCCATGAACAGTTCGGCGATTCGCATCGGCACGGACGGATCGCGCTCCGACGGCTTTAGGATAAAGGCATTGCCGCATGCGATCGCGGGCGCAGCCTTCCACAGCGGAATCATCGCAGGGAAATTGAACGGTGTGATGCCGGCAACCACACCGAGCGGTTGACGAGTGGAATAGATATCGATGCCCGGGCCGGCGCCTTCGGAGTATTCGCCTTTCATCAGGTGCGGGATGCCGCAGGCGAACTCCACCACTTCGACGCCACGCTGGATGTCGCCGCGCGCGTCGGGAACGGTCTTGCCGTGCTCGGAGGAGAGTAGCTTAGCGAGATTATCGTATTCCTTCTGAATCAGTTCGAGGAACTTGAACATCACGCGGGCGCGGCGCTGCGGATTGGTCGCTCCCCAAGCCGGCTGGGCGGCCTCGGCATTCGCAATGGCGTGCTCGACCTCGGAATGCTTGGCGAGCGCGACCTTGGCTTGCACCTCGCCAGTGTTGGGATCGAAGACATCGCCGAAACGCCCGGAGACACCCTTGACGGCCTTGCCGCCGATGAAATGGCCAATGTCACGCATGGGGTCGGTCTCCTCCGATTTTTAAGGTCCTGCACAGGACCATGGGGCCTTCGATGCCCATTTGGAGCGATTTTCGCAGCATTTTACCAGCCGGTCACGGGATTCGGCTGACGGCCCGGTCTGTTTTTCTTTCACGAACGGCTAGCCTTTACCGCCTCTCGACAGCGCCAGTCTAGGGTTGCTTAGCGGGTCGCCTTGAGCGTTTGCGAAAGTTGTGTGCGTTGTTAGAGTAAATTCGTCTATGTCGCCGAACCGGTGGATTACGATTACCATGACGCGGGAAGAGCCGGCAATTTTTCCCAATTTTACCCCCTAAGCCAAAAAAGTTTGGTTTCCATTGGCGCATGTCCGCGTTACCCCCCTCGCGGGGAGAGAGACCAGTATTCTCGCGGACAGCGCGATGTTATAACGCGCTCCGACAGGCCACCGGCGGACCGAATAATCTCAATGAGCGACGGCTTATCCACGACTGCGGCTTCCGCCGAGGCCAGCAATCCAAACCCCGGCGATGAAGCGCCGCAACGCTTTGTGGCTTTGGCGCTCGGCAGCGTCGGCGTCGTCTATGGCGACATCGGCACGAGCCCGCTCTACGCCTTTCGCGAGGCGGCAATCGCCGCGAGCAACAACCAGGAGGTCACCCGCGACGTCGTGCTCGGGGTGCTCTCGCTGATTTTGTGGGCGCTCATCGTCACGGTGACGCTGAAATACGTGCTGATGCTGTTGCGCGCTGACAATAATGGGGAAGGCGGCACGCTTTCGCTCATGGCGCTGGCGACCCGCGCGCTCGGCCGGCGGACTGCCTTCATCCTCATCGTCGGCGTTATCGGCGCCTCGATGTTTCTCGGCGACTCCGTAATCACGCCGGCGATTTCGGTGCTCTCGGCAATCGAGGGGCTTAAGCTCGCAAGCCCTGCTTTCAGCGAATACGTGGCGCCGTTCGCAGTCTTCATCCTGATCGGACTTTTCGCCGCTCAAAGCCGTGGTACCGCTAAGGTGGCCGCATTATTCGGGCCGGTTATGGTGGTATGGTTCGTAGCGATCGCGATTGCCGGCGCGCTGCATATTCGCGACGACCCACATGTGCTCGCCGCGATCAATCCGCTCTACGGCATCGAATTTCTTCTCGATCACGGCCACATCGGCCTGGTCACGCTTGGCGCGGTGTTCTTAGTGGTGACCGGCGGCGAGGCGCTCTATGCCGACCTCGGCCATTTCGGCCGCAGGCCAATCCAGATCGCCTGGCTTTGTCTCGTATTGCCGGCGCTACTGATCAATTATTTCGGGCAGGGGGCCAAGGTACTGGCCGATCCGGCGGCGATCGAAAATCCATTCTATCGCCTCGTGCCGGAAACCGTCTTGCTGCCGATGGTCGTGCTGGCGACCGCCGCGACGGTGATTGCGAGCCAGGCTGTGATCACCGGTGCATATTCGTTGGTGCATCAGGCGATCCAACTCGGCCTGCTGCCGCGACTCGCCATTCTGCACACCTCGGCATCGCATGTTGGACAGATTTACATTCCGCGCGTGACCATCGCATTGCTGGTCGGTGTGCTGCTGCTGGTCGGGCTGTTCCGCACATCGAGCGCGCTCGCCTCGGCCTATGGCATTGCCGTTGCCACTACCATGGTGGTGGACGGGCTGCTCGCCTTCTTCGTGGTCTGGAAATTATGGCAATGGCAGCTATGGAAAGCGCTGCTGCTGATCGTGCCGTTCGTGATCGTCGACGTCACCTTCTTCTCCGCCAATTTTCTGAAATTGTTCGAGGGTGCCTGGGCGCCATTGTTGTTCGGCGCCACCATGGTGCTGCTAATTCTGACCTGGCGACGCGGCTCCGGAATCTTGATCAGCAAGACCCGGCGCACCGAGGTACCGCTCGACACGCTGTTCCGCAGCCTGGAGAAGAAGCCGCCGCATATCGTACCGGGCACGGCGGTGTTTCTCACCAGCGATCCGGAATTCGCGCCGAGCGCGCTGCTACACAATCTCAAGCACAACAAGGTGCTGCACGAAAAGAACGTCATCCTCACTATCGTCACCGCCGATACGCCGCGCGTGCCGGAGGAGGGACGGGTGCGGATCACGCCGCTGTCGACGCATTTTTCGCGCGTGTCGCTGAAGTTCGGTTACATGGAGCAGCCCAACGTGCCGAAAGCGCTGGCGATCGCACGCAAGCACGGCTGGCAATTCGACATCATGTCGACGTCGTTCTTCCTATCGCGGCGCGCGCTCAGGCCGTCGGCGCAATCGGGTATGCCGTCCTGGCAGGATCATCTGTTCATCTGGCTAGCGCGGTCGGCCAGCGATGCCACCGATTTCTTCCAGATTCCGACCGGGCGGGTGGTCGAGGTCGGCACGCAAGTGACCGTCTGAATAAACGTCGCCGCTCGGCTCTTTCGAGTTAACCATTTGATAAATTGATGGAAATTAGCTGCGCGAAGCCGCGCTTCTTCGCATGGCGCGGTTGGCTGGTTTGCATTAATGGCTATGCTGGCCACAAGGGAGTGGCGCTATAAGCCGCCTCCCACAGTTTATTGCATTGCAACAAGTTCAGGCCAATCCACAAATGTCCCAAACCAGTGCCGCCGCCCGCGGCGGTTCGGCTGCGGCCCCTGACACCAGCGAAGCGCCGGCCAAGGTCGGGTTCTGGGCACTCACCGTCGGCAGCATCGGCGTCGTCTATGGCGATATCGGCACTAGCCCGCTCTACGCGTTGCGCGAGTCGGTGCTGGCGGCGGTCGGACCCGGCAATCCGGCGAGCGAGGCGGCGGTGATCGGCATTTTGTCGCTGATCATCTGGGCTCTGATCTTGGTGGTCACCGTCAAATACGTGATCATTCTGCTGCGCGCCGACAACAACGGCGAGGGTGGCACGCTCGCGCTGATGGCGCTCGCCTCGCGCGCCCTCGGCGGCAGTAGTGGATTTGTGATCCTGCTCGGCATCATCAGCGGCGCGCTGTTTTATGGCGACGCCATTATTACGCCAGCGCTATCGGTACTCTCGGCGGTGGAAGGTTTGAAGATCGTGACACCGGCGTTCGATTCCTACGTGGTGCCGATCACGGTGGGGATCTTGGTCGGACTGTTCGCGGTGCAGTCGCGCGGAACTGCGAAAGTCGCCGCGTTATTCGGCCCGATCACGCTGTTCTGGTTCGCCGCCATCGCCGTCGCTGGCCTGTGGCATATTGGACAAAATTGGACGGTGCTGCTCGCGTTTAATCCGTATTATGGCGTGAACTTCCTGGTTCATCATGGCATCATAGGCTTTTACACCCTCGGCGCCGTGTTCCTAGTGATGACCGGCTCGGAAGCGCTCTACGCCGATCTTGGTCATTTCGGCCGCGGTCCGATCCGCTTTGCCTGGCTGGTGGTGGTGCTTCCGGCACTCATGATGAATTATCTCGGACAGGGCGCGCTGGTGCTCGCTAATCCGAAATCAATCGAGAACCCGTTTTTTCTGCTTTTTCCGGACTGGGCGCTGCTGCCGATGGTGGTGCTTGCCACCGCCGCCACCGTGATAGCGAGCCAGGCAGTGATCACCGGCGCCTATTCGCTTACGCGGCAGGCGATCCAGCTCGGCCTGTTGCCGCGCCTGGAAATCCGCCACACCTCGGAATCGCTGTTCGGGCAGATCTACATGCCGCGGGTCAACACGCTGCTGTTGGTCGGCGTGCTGCTGCTGGTGGCGCTATTCCGCTCGTCGAGCGCGCTCGCCTCCGCTTACGGCATCGCGGTTACCGGCACCATGGTGGTTACCGCCATGATGGCCATCGTGGTGGTCCGGCGGGTCTGGCGCTGGCCGCTGATCGCCGCGCTGGCGCTGATGCTGCCGTTCCTGTTCATTGATCTCACTTTCCTGGTCGCCAACCTGCTCAAGATCTTCGAGGGCGGCTGGATGCCGCTGGCGCTCGGCGCTTTGGTGATGGCGGTGATGTATACCTGGCGTCGCGGCAGCCGGCTGCTATTTGAAAAAACCCGCCGCCTGGAAACGCCGCTCGAATCTCTGGTTGCCAGTCTGGAAAAAAAGCCGCCTCAGCGCGTGCCGGGCACGGCGGTGTTCCTCACCAGTGATCCGGTGAGCGCGCCGACCGCGCTGTTGCATAGCCTCAAGCACTACAAGGTGCTGCACGAGAAAAACGTCATCCTCACCGTCGAGACCGCCGACACGCCGCGGGTAGACGCGACCGAACGCGTGCGCATCGAGCCGGTGGGCAAGACCTTCTCGCGGGTGGTGCTGCGGTTCGGCTTCATGGAAACGCCGAACGTCCCGAAGGCGCTGGCGATCGCGCGCAAGCTCGGCTGGCAGTTCGACATCATGTCGACGTCATTCTTCCTTTCGCGCCGCTTGCTCAAGCCGGCCGTCAAGTCTGGCATGCCGCGCTGGCAGGACCGGCTGTTCATCGCGCTCACTCGCGCGGCCAACGACGCTACCGATTATTTCCAGATTCCGACCGGGCGGGTGGTCGAGGTGGGAACGCAAGTCACCGTCTAAAAGGGTGGTGCGGGGCGCTTCGATTCCGGTTAGAAACGCGACGCCGGGGAACGGAGTTGCGTCATGGCCGATGAGATGCCTCGCTCCGACGAGGTGAAAAACCTGACCGCCGAAGAGGTCGCCGCCGGCTTGCGCGAAGGCCGCATGCTGCTGGTCGACGTGCGCGAGCCAAACGAAACCACGGTGGAAAGCTATCCCGACGCGGTGATCGTGCCGCTGTCATGCTTCGATCCGGCCGCGATTCCCGATCCGCAGGGCAAGCAAGTGGTGTTCGCCTGCCGCTCTGGCCGCCGCTCGGTGACCGCTTCGCTCACCGCGCAGGACCAGGGCTATCCGTATGGCGCTCACCTGGCTGGCGGCATCATCGCTTGGAAGGCGGCCGGCCTTCCGACCAAAACCTGAACCAGACCACCCATCGTTCTGAGGCTCCGTATGCGCCGCGCATTTGCGAACACCGCCCTTGCCGTCATCCTGGGCGCAATCAGCGTCTCCGTGGCCGCCGCGCAGAGCGCGCGCGTGGTCAATGTCTACAACTGGTCGGATTATATCGATCCGGAGGTGCTGGCTCAGTTTACCAAGGAGACCGGTGTCAAAGTGCAATACGACACCTTCGATTCCAACGATACGCTGGAGACCAAGCTGCTCGCTGGCAATTCCGGTTACGACGTGGTGGTGCCGACCGCCTATTTCCTCGAGCGCCAGATCAAGGCAGGCGTGTTCCAAAAGCTCGACAAGAGCAAGCTGCCGAACCTCATCAATATGTGGCCCGAGATCGCCAAACGGCTCGCGGTCTATGATCCGGACAATCAGTACGCGGTCAATTACATGTGGGGCACCACCGGAATCGGCTACAACGTCAAGGCGATGCGCGAGCGGCTCGGGCCGCAGGGAAAAATCGATAGCTGGGACGTCGTATTCAAGCCGGAGAATCTCGCCAAGTTCAAGGACTGCGGCGTGCACATGCTGGACTCCTCCGACGACATCATGCCGGCGGCGCTGCACTATCTCGGGCTCAATTCGAACTCGACCGACGCCAAGGAGCTGGAGCGGGCGGCCGATCTGATGATGAAGATCAGGGCAAACGTGCGGAAATTCCACTCCTCGGAATATATCAACGCACTCGCCAGCGGGGAAATCTGCTTCGTGGTCGGCTGGTCGGGTGACATCAAGCAGGCACAAAAGCGCGCCGCAGAGGCTAAGAATGGCGTTGAGGTCGGCTATGCAATCCCGAAGGAGGGCGCGCAGATGTTCTTCGACAATCTCGCAATCCCGAAAGACGCCGCGCATGTCGCCGAGGCACACGCCTTCATCGATTTCCTGCTCAAGCCCGAAGTCGCTGCGAAGAACAGCAACCTGGTCGCCTATGCCAACGGAAATCTGGCGAGTCAGAAATTGATCGACAAGGCGGTGCTCAACGATCCGAGTGTCTATCCCGATGCGGCGACCATGAGCCGGCTTTACACCGTGAGTGCGCGCGATCAGAAATCGCAGCGCTTGGTCAACCGGCTGTGGACACGGATCAAGACTGGGCGCTGAGCGGTTTCTCATCCTCCGGCCGCCAGCGGCGATGCAGCCATAACCATTGCTCGGGATGCTCGCGGATCCAGTCTTCCACGATATTGGTGATGATCTGCATGGTGCCGGCGATATCGATCTTGCCTTCGGCATCGCGAGCTGGCGTGATCTCGTCGGTCAGCTCGGGGCGGAAGCGGTGGCCGGGCAGCCGGACAACGCGGGTGCCGTGGATCGGGCAGTTGAAATGCTGGGCAAGCCGCGCCAGCAGCGGATTGGCCTTGGTGCGGCGGCCGAAGAAAGTCACCTCGACGCCGCGCACATAATACTGATCGACCAGCATGCCGACATGGGCACCACGCTTGAGCGCCTCGGCGATCTTCATCGGCGCATCGAGACCGGTCGGGATCAATTCGCCCATGCTGGCGGCGCGGGTGTCGCGCAGCCAACGATCAATGCCGGTGATATTGGGCCGGCGATAGAGTACCGCGCTGTCGAGATCGTAAGTTGCCGCGCAAATTGCGGGCAGTTCCCAGTTGGCGAGATGCGCGGCGAAAATTAATGCCGGCTTGCCGTCATTCGCGAGTTGCAGGAAACGATCGATATTCGCCCGCGTGATGTCGATTCGCCCGAACCGGTCGGGGTGCTCGGGATCGAAGTCCCACAACCGGTCGAGCTGGGCGAATTCGGCGCCCATGCGCCCGAGATTGTCCCAGGCCCCGCGCAGGATGGCCTCGATTTCGGCTGCGGATTTTTCCGGGAACGCGGCAACCAGATTGGCGCGGCCGATGCGGTTTTCCGGCAGCAGCGGGCCGATTCCGCGCATCACCCAACCGGCGAAATCGGCCATCCAATCCGGATTGGTGACGCGCACGCCCTTGAGCAGACACACCGCGAGCACGCCCAGCAGCACATCGCCGGCGCGGTTGGCGGCACGACGCATACGCCGGAACATCCGCGTCATCGCATTGCGCATCGGGCCACGCTGGTTTCTAGAAGTTGACGACGACCTTGCCGAACACCTGCCGGCTTTCGAGCCGCGCCAGGCCGCGTTCGAAGTCGGCCAGCGCAACTTCGGTATCGATGATCGGCGTCATCCCAGTCGCGATCTTGGACAGGCTGTCGCGGATGTTGCGTATCGAGGCGCCAAATGAGCCGAAAATCTTGTACTGTTGCTGGAACAGCTGCATCAGGTTGATGGTGACATTCGGCCCCGCGGTTGAGCCGCAGGTCACCAGCCGGCCGCCGCGCTTTAAGCAGAACAGCGAGGCGTTGAAGCCTTCCCCGCCGACATGCTCAAACACCACGTCAACGCCTTTTTTGGCGGTGAGCTTGCGAGTGACGCCCTCGAAACGTTCGGTCTTGTAGTTGATGACATAGTCGGCCCCAAGCGCCTTGGCCTTTTGCGCCTTGGCATCGTCGCCGACCGTGGTGATGACGGTGCAACCGATCGACTTCGCCATCTTGATGGCAACCGAGCCGATGCCGGAGCCGCCGGCATGCACAAGAACGGTCTCGCCCGGCTTGAGCTTGGCATTGTCGAACAGCATATGCTCGACGGTGCCGAAGGCGATGGGCGCGCAGGCTGCATCGCGCAGCGATACGCCGGCGGGCACCGGGATCGTGAGTCGCGCCGGCAGATTGATGAGATCGCGCGCGAAGCCGTCGATGTGAAAACCCATGATGCCGGCGACATTCTCGCACAGATTGTCGCGGCCTTCGCGGCAGGCGGCACAATGGCCGCAGGTCATGGCGCCATACATCACGACTTTATCGCCGGCCTTGAAGCCAGAGACGCCCGGGCCCACGGCTGCGAGTTCGCCAGAGGCTTCCGCCCCGACCACCAGCGGCAGCTGCCGCTTGGTGAAGGCCATGCCGCGAAACCCCCAGAGGTCGAGATGATTGAGCGCGACCGCCTTAATGCGAATCTGAACCTCACCGTCGCCGGGCGGCGGCGGATTCGGCACATCGGCAAGTTCAAGCTTGCGATCGGCAATAAGTTGTAAAGCTCGCATGCGCGGCGTGGCCGCCCTTAGGCCGGCTCGAGCCCGATTACCAGCGAGACGTTCTGCCCGCCGAAACCGAACGAATTCGAAATGGCGTGGCGCATACGCGCGTCGCGTGCCTTGTTGGGCACGACGTCGAGCGGGATTGCCGGATCCGGCACATCGTAGTTGATGGTGGGCGGAATGCGCTGGTGCTGCAGGGTGAGCACCGAGATCACCGCCTCGACCGCGCCCGCGGCCGACAACGTGTGGCCGATCATGGATTTGTTGGAGGAAATCGGCACGCTCTTCATCCGCTCACCGAACACGGTGGAGACGCCGAGACATTCCATCCTATCATTTTCCGGCGTGCCGGTGCCGTGCGCATTGACATAGTCGATATCATCCGGCACGAGCCCGGCATCCTTCAGCGCATTCGCCATGCAGCCGATAATCGGTTTGCCGTCCGGGCTGGAGCGGGTGCGGTGGAAGGCGTCCGCCATTTCGCCGCAGCCTTCGAGTACGCCGAGAATATTGGCGCCGCGCGCCTTGGCGGACTCGTAGCTTTCCAGCACCAGCGCGCCGGCGCCTTCGGCCATGACAAATCCGTCGCGGTTCTTGGCGAACGGCTTGGCCGCCGATCGCGGCGGATCGTTGCTAGTGGACAATGCGGAGAGCAGCGAGAAGCGGATCAGCGCTTCCGGGTTGATCGAGCCGTCGGTGCCGATGCAGAGCGCGGCGTCGCTTTCGCCGCGCCGGATCGCCTCGACACCGAGTTGGACCGCGCTTGCGCCCGAGGCGCAGGCGGTCGACAGCGAAATCGGCGAGCCTTGGGTGCCGAATTTCTC
>Ga0209048_10005063_pt1 | contig 12499 bp, 13 predicted proteins | sample FrelakmetCRP12CR_FD_187146 | JGI IMG/M metagenome (GOLD analysis project Ga0209048, IMG submission 187146) | Freshwater lake sediment microbial communities from the University of Notre Dame, USA, for methane emissions studies - CRP12 CR (SPAdes)... | ecosystem: Environmental > Aquatic >... | reverse complement strand
AGGTTGTTTTTTAGGACCGCAATGAAGCCATCAAATGGTTTCGGAAAGCTGCCGACCAGGGGTTTGCCAAAGCCCAGATCAATCTCGGTTTGATGTATTACCAGGGGAGCGGTGTCGATCAGGATTACTCGGAAGCCATGAAGTGGTTTCAGAAAGCTGCCGACCAGGGAGATGCATGGGGGCAAAACAACCTTGGAGAGTTGTACGGAGAAGGAAAGGGAGTTCCCAAAAACTATACCGAGGCGATAACCTGGTATCGCAAGGCGGCTGATCAGGGACTTGCTAAAGCTCAGTTTACTCTTGGCCAGATGTACGAGCAGGGCTTCGGCGTGAATCAGGACAGCACCGAGGCGCTAAAGTGGTATCAGAAAGCCGCCGACCAAGGCCTGCAGGACGCAAAGCTCAAAGTGGAAAAGAGATGATAGATGATAGATGAGATGATAAGAAATTGGTTCTTTCGAGGCCACTCGCGGGGGCGCATAACGGGATATGTCCATTTCGGTTGTCTTCTCGCCATCCTTTTCATGAACCAGTTCATCGCCTAGGGATCTCCATAGTGATATCAATTGCCCTTGCGGAGTGAGTCAGGGCGCCGCAGCTTATGAAGTCCACACCGGTTTCGGCAATGGGCCGGATACGGTCCAGGGTTACTCCCCCGGAAGCTTCGAGTTGGCAGTGGCCGGAGGCCAATACAACGGCCGTTTTCATATCTTCCAGTGAAAAATTGTCGAGGAGAATGATGTCGGCTCCGGCTGCAATGGCGCTCTCCAGATCTTGAAGGCCGTCAATTTCCACTTCAACCTTCAGGGTGTGGGACACACGCTGTCTGGCTCTCCGGACGGCTTCACCAACCCCGCCGACGGCTGCCACATGATTGTCTTTGATGAGCACCCCGTCAAACAGACCAAAACGATGGTTGGTTCCACCTCCATGGCGCACCGCCTCTTTCTCGAGAGCGCGCCAGAGGGGCGTGGTCTTGCGCGTATCCAGGAGTCGGCATTTGGCACCGGCCATGGCATCCACCATGTGTCGTGTCAGGGTGGCTATGCCGGAAAGCCGCTGTAGCAAATTGAGCGCGGTGCGCTCGCCCTTCAGCAATGACTGGAGGCTCCCTTCAATCCTGAAGACGTGAGCGTTCGCTTCGATTCTTTCCCCGTCCCGGAAGAAGCTTGTGATCTCAAGGGAACGGTCGATCAAATTAAAGACCTTGTGGAACGGCTTCGACCCTGAGAGGACAAACGGTTCCCGTCCGAACACGAAAGCCCGCCCCGCCATCCCGGGGTCAATGACCGCTTCCGTGGTCACATCGTCGTGGCCGATATCCTCCTGAAGGGCCAGCCACAGCATGAAGTCTGTTCGATCCATGGTTATTCCTTCACCGTGGAGCTCACTCGCAGGACCTTGATCTTCCCATATTGATTCCGCAGCTTTTCCAGTTTTTCACCCAACCGCATCCCCTTCTCACGCTCTTTTTCGATGACATCAGCAGGGGCCTTTTGCAGGAAATCCTCGTTGGACAACTTATTCTTCGTGAAGTTGAACTCGCGCTCCAATTTTGTCAGTTCCTTTTCAAGACGCTTGCACTCACTGTCAAAATCCAAAACATCTTTCAGCAGCACAAAAAGCTCCACATTTCTTGCCACCGCGCCCGCTGCAAGGCGGGGCTTTTCGATCTCACCCGCCGATGCAATCCGAAGACCGGCCAGACGGCTTAAATCGCAGATCGTGTTTGAGTGTTCCTGCAGGAGTCCCTTTTCGGCAGCGCCCTCCACCAGAGAAATCACCTCAACCCTGGTTGCAGGCGGCACGTTCATCTCCCCGCGAATATTTCTGATTCCGGTGATGACCTCCATGATGAGCGCCATCTGATCTTCTGCTTCCGCATCCACGTGGTGTTCATCAAACGACGGGAAACACGCCGCCATGATGCTCTCTTTGGTGTGGGGCAGTTTCTGCCAGATTTCCTCGGTAACAAACGGCATGACGGGATGGAGAAGGATGAGGATCTGTTCCAGCACTCTTGTCGAGATCGTCTGTGCCGTGATTTTTGCCGTCACATCCTGGCCGTAGAAATCCGGCTTGATCATCTCCAGGTACCAGTCGCAGTACTCATGCCAGATGAATTGGTAAAGAACGTGGGCATATTGATTGAAATGATACCCTTCCACCGCCTCCCGGACTTCGCTAACGACCCGCTGGAGTCGGCTCAAAATCCAGCGGTGCATGAGTTTTCGGGGTTTCGGGGGCGTCTCCGGCAGCTTCGTCACGCCTTCGAGATTCATGAGCACCAGGCGCGCGGCATTCCAGATCTTGTTGACGAAGTGCTTGTATCCTTCGATACGCTCCTCGGAGAGTTTCACGTCCCTGCCCTGCACGGCCAGGGCAGTGAGAGTGAACCGCATGGCATCTGTGCCGTACTCATCCATCGTGACCAGAGGATCGATCACATTGCCTCTGGACTTGCTCATTTTATGGCCCTGATTGTCACGCACCAGGGCGTGGACATAGACATCGCGGAACGGAACCTCCTTCATGAAATGTAGGCCCATCATCATCATGCGCGCCACCCAGAAGAAGAGGATGTCGAAAGCGGTCACCAACACCGAAGTTGGATAGAAGGACTTCAGCTCCCGCGTTTCCTGGGGCCAGCCCAGAGTCGAGAAGGGCCAGAGGGCCGAACTGAACCAGGTGTCCAACACATCCGCGTCCTGTTCCAATTCTTTCGCACCGCAGTTTGGACACATTGATGGGTCATCCATGGCAACGATGATCTCACCACAGTCCTGGCAGTACCACGCTGGAATTCTATGTCCCCACCAGATCTGCCGGCTGATGCACCAGTCTTCAAGATTCTCGAGCCAGAGAAAATAGTCCTTTTCCCACTTAACGGGAACAATCCGGGTCTTGCCTTCGCGCACGGCGTCCATGGCCTTCTCAGCCAGGGGCTTGGTCGACACGAACCACTGCAGGGAGAGCATGGGTTCCACAACACTCTGGCAGCGATAGCAGTGTCCAACGCGGTGCTTGTGGGTCTCGACTTTACCCAGAAAGCCTCCTCTCTCGAGGTCCTTCAAGATTCGCTTGCGGCAGGCATACCGGTCCATACCCGCGTATACTCCGGCTGCAGGTCCCATGGTCCCGTCCTCGTTAATGACCTGCACCAGATCCAGCTCATGTTTTCGGCCCACTTCAAAGTCATTGAAATCATGGGCCGGCGTGATCTTCAGGGCCCCTGTCCCGAATTCCCGGTCCACATAGGTGTCGCCGATAACCGGGAGGCGTCGTTCCACGAGAGGCAGGATCACCTTCTGACCGATAAAGGACTTATAGCGCGGGTCCTCCGGATGAACTGCAACAGCGGTGTCACCCAGCATGGTTTCCGGACGGGTGGTGGCCACCACTACCGCTCCCTTGCCGCTGGCCAGCGGGTAACGCACATAATAGAGATGACCATCGAGTTCCTCGCCTTCAACTTCGATGTTGGCCAATGCCGTCATGCAGCGAGGACACCAGTTGATCATTTTTTTGCCGCGGTAGATGAGCCCTTCCTGATAGAGGCTCACAAACACCTGGCGTACTGCTTGAGACAGCCCCTCATCCATGGTGAAGCGTTCGCGTTCCCAATCGCAGGAAGCTCCAAGGCGTTTGAGTTGATTAATGATGATACCGCCATACTTGGCCTTCCATTGCCAGACGCTTTCCAGGAAAGCCTTACGGCCCAATTGGTGCCGGGTGATATGTTCTGCGGAGAGTTGCCGTTCCACCACATTTTGAGTCGCAATCCCGGCGTGATCGGTGCCGGGTATCCAGAGCACTTCGAACCCCGTCAAGCGTTTGTAGCGGCAGAGAATATCCTGGAGAGTGTTATTGAGGGCATGCCCCATATGCAGTTGGCCAGTCACATTGGGAGGGGGGATGACAATGCTGAACGGCGGCTTCGCACCATCGAGGCCGGCATGGAAAAAGCCACCTTGCTCCCAATAGGCGTACCAACGTGGTTCTACTTCATGAAATGCGTATGCTTTGGGCAAATTGCCTTCACTCATGGAAGTGCTCTCCCGTGCTCCATTTCAAGCGGTCAGTTAATCTTCCGGGTCTTGGTCGCTTCTTAGTTTAGCAATCTCTTCTCTCAATACCGTGCGGACAATCTCTGGCAGCCTGGCTTCAACAATCTCCCGAATGGCGTCGACTAATTTGTTCTCAATCTGAGCAACGAAATCGTCCAAAGAAACGCCGGCCTCGGCAGATGCTGGAACCGGCTGGACGGACACTTCCGGCTCCGGCTCCTCAACAAAAGGCGCTGCAACGGGCAGGACAAAAGCCTCAGGCTGAGCTTCTTCAGGAACGGGTTCTTCAATCGGTGGGGCAGAGAGTTCCGGCTCCTCAATGTCGGATGCTGCAACCGGAGGGACAAAAAGCTGCTGCTCCGGCTCTTCGGAAAGCAGCGCTTCAGTTTGGCCCTCAGGTCCCCGGAGGGTCTCTTCGCCACTGTCCCCAAAAAGCTCGGGAGCGAGTTCCTCTAGTTCCTCACTCACCGAATTCGCTTTTTGAGCCGGTTCCGGTTCTGCCTTTTCGTTCTGAAAAAAGGGTAATTCTTTCAGGAGGTCATCTTCCAGGAGAAATTCATCATCAGATTCAGTCTTGTCCTCGAACCCCCGGAGGCCGAGACCTTTTTCTGCGCCCAAAATTTCTGCGTCAGAGACAAATTCATCATCGTCTTCATGGCCCTTCGAGTAAGGTTCAACGACATCTTCCAGATCGATGATTTCGTCGTCCAAATCATCCAGATCCTCCAGTACGGCATCAATCTCCTTGGAAGAATCTGTTGAGGGTTCTTCCAATTCATTGGAATGCTTTGGCTTTTTCATGGCAGCCCTTTCATTGATACATCCATTTCTCACTGCTGACTGCTGGGACGATTCCGATTCTACCCTCTCCGGGAGAAAGGTAAACCTGTTTCATGCACAAAAGCAGCGCCCCGGATACCACGCCCCAAAATCGTCTGTCAAGGCACATATTCCCGTCAAGAAGCCACGGTCTTCGGCGTCTTTTGGCCCCCTTTTCACATTGACCTGAACCGTTGCTTTCCGATAGAGTATTCGCGATGAAAAGGACTCTTCACAAGTATTTGATCATAGAACAAATTGCGCCTCTGAGTGTGTGCTTTTTCGGGTTGAGCCTCATCCTCATAACGGGGAGGCTCCTCCAGCTCACCCGCCATCTGTTCACCTCTTCTCTGACGTTTGGCGATCTGCTGCAAATCATGGTTTTTGCCATGCCAAATCTGGTTCTTTACGCCCTTCCCATGTCCACGCTGGTGGGTGTCCTCCTCGCTTTCGTGCGGCTCAACAGCGATAACGAATTGGTTGCACTGCGCGCCGCCGGCGTCGGATTTCACCAGTTCTTGCCCGGGATTCTCTCTTTGCTCGTAGTAACCACAATGTTTTCTTATTTCAATGCCATCTGCTTGATGCCGTCAGCGAATCGGGCCTTCGAAATTAAGCTCAAGTCCCTCGGGCGCAGTATACTCCCACTGATCTTGAAAGAGGGCACTTTTATTAACGCCGTACCAAAGGTAGTCTTTTTCTTCGGGTCAGTAGACCCCACCAACCTCAAGATTGAAGGAGTGTTCGTGCAGGACAACAGGCAACCGGACATTCAGGTGGTCATTGTTGCGGATCATGCTCAGATCGCTTATTCAAGCGACACGAGCCAGCTTATATTCAAGATCTTCAACGGAATGATCACGCGGGTCTCAGACGATTTGAGGAATGCCCAGGCCATTGCCTTCAAGAATTACGATCTTACGCTTTCCATGGATGAGCTTCTGGGAGAATCATCCGGATTCAGGAAAGGGAGAAAAGAAATGACCCTTGGTGAGCTCCTGGAAGTAATGCGGGAGCAAGGACCGGATCACGATCTGAGCTTTTCTCTGGAATTCCATCGCCGGGTCGCTCTTCCCTTCAGCTGTCTGCTGCTCGGTTTGGTGGGGGCGCCTCTGGGCGCCCTGTTTCGCCAGAAAGGACGGATGGCTGGCATTACCGTGGGTCTCGGGGTTTTCCTCGCCTACTACATCGCCCTTTCCGCCGGAAAAGGGTTTGGTGAGAATGGTCTCCTTTCACCCTTCTTAGCGATTTGGCTCCCAAACCTGTTGACGGCAATGGGTGCTGTTTTTCTCTGGATTAAGATCCAGCGTGAGATTTCCCTTGGGATCGGGGAACGGTTTCGAAGGTGGCAATTCCCCTGGCAGAAGATCTCAAGTGTTTACCGTTTTCCACGAAGCCGCAAATTGTGATATGAAGATCATCACTCGCTACATCCTCCGTCATTTTTTTCCGATTTTCGGCCTGGCACTCTCCGCGATTGTCGGCCTCTACCTGATAATCGACTTCTTTGAAAAAGTGGACAATTTGCTGGAAAAACACGTTCCGGCGGCTGATATTCTCTCCTACTTTCTTCTGAAAATTCCTTTCATCATAAGCCAGGGAATTCCGATGGCTTCGCTTCTCGGATCGCTCGTCGCTCTGGGGATTCTCAAGCGGAATCGGGAACTGATTGCCCTGGAGACAGCCGGCATCAAGGCAACTTCCTATGTCACACCCATCCTCTTAACGGCCCTGGCGCTTTCCATTGTTCATTTTCTTACGGATGAAACCCTGGCGCGCGTCATGAACCACAAGGCGCAACAGATCTGGCAGCGGCAGGTTCTCGACCAGAAAGCCTCACTTTCATGGGGTCATGAGAATGTATGGTATCGCGGACAGAATGCGATCTATCAGATCCATCTTTATAACAAGGAGGAGGAAACCCTTGAAAAGGTGTCCCTCTTCTTTTTGAATACCCAGTTTAAATTAGCCGAACGCCTGGATGCGAGGCGCGTGCGCTGGAAGGACAATCGGTGGATCGCCGAGGACGGATTGATCCTGAAATTCAATGGCTCAAATGTCGAACAGGAATGGTTTTCGGAGAGGGGACTCGATCTCTCGGAAACTCCCCAGGACTTTTCGCGCCTCGAAACCATACCAGCAGAACTAAACTGGCTTGATCTCTACACCTACTCGAGAAAGATCCAGTCCGAGGGATACAACGCCAAACCCTATGAGGTGGAGTTGCATATGCGATTGGCGATGCCGTTGACCACCTTTATTGTGGCCCTGCTGGGAGTGACCATCGCTTTGAGTCAGGGGCTGCACGGCGGCATCGCCGTAGGGGTGGGTATCGCTTTGATTGTGGCCTCCCTGTATTTCATGGTGTTGCATTTGGGGTCCGCCCTGGCGGTGGCCGGAATCCTTCCGCCATTCATAGGAGTATGGCTCGGGGACGTGATCTTTGCCTCCCTCGCCGGCTATCTCTGGATGGCGAGGGTCCAGTGATAGTTAGTGGCTAGTGGCTAGGATGGCAGGCGGGTCTCAAGAGCTACGGCTATTCTCTTTTTCAATTCGGTCAGATCAAAGCTTTTGACCACATAGAAATCAGCCGCAATGGACTTGGTGTCCTCTTTGAAGGTGTCGTATGCGGTGGAGAGGACAACCGGCAGATCGTAGAAGCGATTCCTTATGTCCTGGAGAAGGTCCAAACCATTATAATCAACCATTTTGATGTCCAAAACGACCAGGTCCGGTTTTTCTGCTTCAATCCGCTCCAAGAGCTTGAGCCCGCTGTCGGCCGTAATGACTTCATAGCCAGCTTCTTTCAGTTCCTCTGAATAGAGCAGTCGGATGTGTTCTTCGTCGTCTACGACCAGGATTTTCGACATAGTCCTTCCTCCATTGGCTTGAATATTATTCCCATACCTTGAGAAGATAAGGCTTGGTTTCTTCAAAAGTAGTACACTCGTTTTCTACATAATCCTCAGCTTGCTGGATCGACATGCGCTCGGTTTTCTTTACAAAGGACAACACCTTCCCAAGGTAGAGCGGCAAGAGTGAGTCCCGGAGGACGGCGCGTTTGGGCTCTTCCGCCTGCGCATAAGACTTTGCCATATCAAACAGGATCCTGGCCCAGGTTTGCGTCGGAAAAGAGAAGTGCTGCAGCCCCAGACTTCGAATCTCCTGTAACTTAGGGCCAACCGTCTGATCATAGAGGTTCTGCCAGAGATCGTTGTACCTGTCAAAGCCTTGTAAGAACAGTTCATGCAAAAGAGTAACATTGACCTCCGTCGGCACGGACGTTTCCACATTGTGGGTGTCGGTGCCGTATAGCAAAGTCGGCTTGCTCCATTTGACCTGATGCCAATAATCCTCATAGGCCATCATCAGGTCAAAGATTGCGCCGATTACTTGTGGAAACAGGACTGGCAGGTGCGCGTAAGGGTCTTTCATACGGTGGATTTTAGGGGCGCCAATCAAAGACTGGCAAATCGGCACACGAGCATTCATGGCGATGGTAGTCATCCAGACGTCAATGCCGAAATGCTGCACGGATTCCGTCCACACCGGAGAACTCAGGAACGCATCCACCAGGTCGCCCCTGAAACCAAAATCACCCACATTCGGCTGCCGCACTCGCCGGCCATACAGACAGCGCATGAGGGGATAGACCAGCGAACTGCTCAGAGTCGCTTCGTACTTGTGGCGAACATAGAGCGGACAGACGTACCCGGAACCCTTGACGATGGGTTCTCCCAGGTTCCTGACCCAGTGAGGCGCGACATTCCTGATATCCGCCTCCAACACCACAACGATTCGGGCTTCGAGCTCCCGGACTTTTTCGAACAGGTTGCGAAGATTGTTTCCTTTCCCTGGTCGATCCGGAGGCGTCGAAATATAGATTTTGGCCATCCCGGTGGGCGTGGAGAAAAAGGCATCTTTGGTGCCATCCGTGGAATGACTGTCGCAATTAACGATTACACTCTCAAAATTCCCGAAATATTCCGCCAATCCCTTAGCAGCCTGCATGGTTGTATGGCTAATGGTCCCTGCCTCGTTAAAGGTGGGAATCGCCAGAACCATATCCGCTTTGGTGATGCTACTCGGGTTTTCCTCGTAAAATGCCATGTACCAATCTCCTGGATCACTTACCCGGCGGTTCACTGCTTCTTTTCAAGTATTTGAAAATGTCGGCATCGGTCGATAAAACAAAGGAGCTCCTGGGATTGTTAAAGTTCTTATAGAAGTCCAGAGTCCGGTACAGCTCATAGAATTTCGGGTTCTTCCCAAAAGCCTCGGCATAGATACGGGTGGCTTCCGCATCGGCTTTCCCTCGGATTTCCTGGGACTTCCGGAAGGCTTCCGAGGTGATCTTGGACATCTCTCGATCCATTTGTCCCAAAATGGCGGCCCTCTCCCCTTCTCCTTCCGAACGGTATTGGGCTGCAATTCGCTTACGCTCGGAAATCATGCGGTCAAAAACCTTCTGTTGGACGGACTCAACATAATTGATCCGCTTGATCCGAATGTCCATGAGCTCGATCCCAAATTCGGGCAGCAACCGGGAGGCGTCAGCGACCATTTCTCGCGTGATCTTTTCCCGACCTTTGGTGAGATGGTCATTGGATTCACCCCCCGGAGGACTGTCTCCGCCCATATCGAGCAACTGAAAGTCCGGTATCCCCGCTTCCTGAAGAGTTTGCTTGGCTTCTTCCCAGCCTTCACTGCGCACCAGTTCTACGAGGTCGTTATTGGAAACGTGATCGCGAACGACCGAATCAATAATGCCATCCAACCGACTCTGGGCGGTGGTGATCGTCCCAACTCGTTTCAAAAAGAGCAACGGGTCCTTGATCCGCCACCGCGCTGTGCTGTCAACCCAAATGTACTTCTTATCCTTTGTGGGGATTTGATTTGGGCTGCCGTCCCACTTCATGATCCGTTTTTCAAAGTAGTTGGCTTTTTGAATCAACGGAATCTTGAAATGAAGCCCTGCTTGGTTGGTAGGTTCGTCAACAGGCTTCCCAAGTTGGGTGATGACCACCTGTTCGGTTTCGTTCACAACGAAAAATGCGCCGTTGATAAAAACCGCCAACACAATAACAATGGGAATGAGGACGCGAATTCCTGAAAACATTATCGGCCCTCCTGATTTTTTGGGTTCAGTGGCTGCACTGATGAATCAGCAGGTTTTTTCCGGTCGGAAGCGTCTGTCGACAACCGGTTCAAATCGAATAGCGGCAGCAAATTTCGCTGACTTTCATCGATCACCAGCAGATGATCCACCCGCCCGATAAGCTCCCCGGCTGCTTCAATATACATTCGCCGTCTGGTCACATCAGGGGCCTTCTCATACTCGGTGAGAATATTGAGAAACCGGCGCACTTCGCCTTCGCCTCGGTTAACCCGCTCCAAAGCGTAGCCCTCCGCCTGCGTGACCGTCTGTCGCGCTTCCCCCATAGCCTTGGGTATCTTTTGATTGTACGCCTGCTGAGCGTCATTGATCATGCGCTCTTTTTCCTGCCGCGCCTCATTAACCTCATTGAAAGCCGCCTTTACCGGGTTTGGTGGGTTGGCATTCTGAAGCTTAACCGTAACAATCTGCAGCCCGGTCTTGTAAAGATCCATGATCTGCTGAATTTCATTTCGAGCTTTATCGGCAACGGCAGCTCGCCCTATGGTGAGCACCTCATCGGCATAGCGATTCCCCACAATCCGGCGAACCACCGATTCGGAAATGTCATCCAGGGTGCTTTCCACATCCTGAACCTGGAAGAGATAGGCAACGGGGTCCTGCACCTTGTACTGCACGGTCCACTGAATATCCACCACGTTCAGGTCACCGCTGAGCATCATCGATTCGGCTTCATAACCCTTTTCGACAAACTGCGAACGCACCCCCGGCTGCACCGTGCGATACCCATACTCACGCTGAAGCACACGGCCCGTAACAACTTTCCGCACGGTATCAATGCCGAAAGGAATCTTGAAATGCAGGCCCGCATCCGCAGTGTAGATGAATTTTCCAAACCGCTGCACCACCGCCGTTTCCTGTGGCTCAACGGTATAGTAGGAATTCAATCCAATCAGCAGCAAGAGCACAGGCAAAACTAATAACCATAAGCCTCTGTGCTTAAAGACAGAAAAATCGAAGCGGTCCTTGAGTTGCTTAAAAAGCTGTTCTAGATCCTGCAAGTTGCTTGGCCCTGAACCTCTGCGGGGCAGCTTATCCCAATCCATCTTTCCTCCTGATTGTCGTAGCGGTGCAGCCCTTGCGCTCCAAAAAAAGGAAACCGCGGGAGCAAACGGTTCTACTCAGCACCTGCAAGGGATCACTACGGTCCCTTGCTGCTATGAATATACTCAAAAACATAAGCGAAGAAAACCAGCACGCCAGCCAAAGCAAGTTTGGTTAACATACTCGCACCGGCAAAGAAAAGATAGGTTGAAGCTGTTCCTTTTCGGTGTTCAGCCATGGTGATCGCCCAGTTTTCATCTGCCACAAGATGTATCATCAGAAGCTTATGCTGTATTGATTTGCCTTGAAAAATCGGCTGCAACGAGGCCCCAATAAAGCACGTAACGAAAATTGATCGCCAGGACAGCAAGCGTGATCTCCACAATGGGAAGCGGTGGAATCCACATCTCGACCATCACAAATCGGGCAGCACCGGCAAATACGGAAAGATTCATCGCCAGTAACTCAATCCAGCTTATCTGCTCTTGAGCTGCCAACACTCCAAGGATACTGCCATATGCAGCCACGCTTGCCGCTACGGGCAGATTCGCCACAAATCCCATTCTCACAACGCCAGGCATCTTCTTCTTTCACTCCTGGGAGGAGCTGCATGAAACACACTACGAGAAAAATTGAAATGCAGCTTGGATTTCCCGCCAGCTATCCAGGTTCCTGAACATCGAGTCTTTGTTGCTCCCCGAAATCAAGGTCGAAAGGCAGGCATCTATTTTTCTGCTTGCTTGATCTTCCTTTTTAAGTTTCCCGAGCATTTAAAAGTGGCCACCGCGCGAGGAGGGAGCACCACAGGCTCTCCAGTTTGAGGGTTACGCCCCGCTCGCTGCTGCTTTTCTTTCACTGAAAACTTCCCAAAGCGGCTGATGAGAACATCATCACCCCGTTCCAGGGACTGCTTGATCAGCTCGAACAGGGTTTCAATGATTTGGGCCGACTCGCCCTTGGTGAACAAATTCTTGGCAAAGAGCCTTTCGACGATATCGGCTTTGGTAACGGTCATAAATCTCTCCAGTGAAACGATGAAACGAGGCAAATATACTACCGCAACGGGCATCGAGAGGCAAGGGTAGAAGACATAGCGTTTAGGGCAATTGCACGTAATAGGGCTGGACTCTGGAATCAGAATGTGCAAGACCACCTTGGTGAATCATATTCCAAAGAGGGCAGCACATGGAAAAAGCTATTGGCATTTCGGTTATGGACCATTTCTCGTCAGTTTCCGACCCACGGATATTGCTGCCTAATCTGTGCGATTCTTTCGGCGCGTAGTCCGGATTGTCATTCCCGCGCAGGCGGGAATCCAGAAAATCCCGTTAGGTGCTGAAGACACGTCACAAACTGATAGATGTGATAGCGATCGCCCTGTGCGCGGTAATAG
>Ga0209048_10005062_pt1 | contig 12500 bp, 9 predicted proteins | sample FrelakmetCRP12CR_FD_187146 | JGI IMG/M metagenome (GOLD analysis project Ga0209048, IMG submission 187146) | Freshwater lake sediment microbial communities from the University of Notre Dame, USA, for methane emissions studies - CRP12 CR (SPAdes)... | ecosystem: Environmental > Aquatic >... | reverse complement strand
GGCCGGGCGCCGCCCCGGGGCAGGACGGCGCCGGTCGCCGCTCAGGCCGGCAGCGACGGCTGCGCCGGCTGCCGGCGGCCGCGGCGCAGCCGCCGGGCGACATACCACGCGGCTGCTGCGAGCGCACCGAACAGCAGGAAGAAGGGGAGTGCTCCGGCGAGCCACAGACCGGTCATGCGGGCGCCGCGGCCGATGACCGCAAGGGAGTGGAGGAAGCGGCCGGTGAATCCCGAGGACGAGGTCGCCACGACGTGGTGACGACCCTGCTCCGAGAGGCTCACGGTCAGGGTGCCGTAGCTGGTCGTCTCGCGCAGCGACTTGAGCTCGGCGCTGAGCTGTTCGATCGTGAGCTGGGTCTGGTCGATCCGATCCTGGACGGCGAGCATCTGCGAGATCGTCCCAGTCTGCGCCAGGAAGCGCACGAGGCGGCGCTCGACCGTCTGGTAGTGCCGCAGGCGCGCCCGAAGGTCGACGTACTGCGAAGTGACGTCCTCGCTCGAGGTGGAGACGCTCTCGACGTGCCCGAGCGCAGCGAAGCGGCGCACGGCGGCGTCGAAGCTCGTCTCGGGCACGCGAACCGTCATGGTGGCGTACGGCGTGCCGTCGACGGTCTGCGGCGCGGACGATGTCGGCTGGGCGGTGGAGGAGTCGAGCGGCTGCGGCTCGATGGGGCCCGGCAGAACGCTCTGGCCGCTGCCCATGGCGCTCGAGACGACGTAGCCGCCCATCGCCTGCGTCATCGCCGTGATGCGGTCCACGGTCGCGAGCAGCGAATCACGCGCGACCGTGAGCCAGAGGTCGCCGTTGCGCACGAGGTAGTGCTCGGACGGCGCCGAGGCCGGCGGCACGTCGGCGGCGAGGGAGCCGCCGGCGTCTGTGGCGCCGGCGGAGAGTCCGTCCGCCGTGGATCTGCTCGCAGGGGCCGTCGCCGGCTGCGGAACGGCCTCGTTCGCTGCCGCTCGCAGCGCGGGTCCGCTGCTTGCGGAATGTCCGCTCGTCGCCGAGCTGCCGGCCGAGCCGCCCCGCTCGTCCGTCACCACGCCGACCAGCGCGAACAGCCCGACCAGCCCCACCGCCGCGACCGAGATCAGGATGGCGAGCCGAGATCTGCGTCTCATGGTTACCTCCCGTTCGGGCCGCAATCCCCGCGGCCGATGTACCATGCGTGAGACGCGGAGCCGGTGCGTCGGGTTCGCGCGCCGTTCGGGGTGCGCCGGGGAGGGGAGCGCGACGACCCCCGTCGTGAGCCACGAGGTCAGGATGCGTCGCCGGCCCGGCGTCACGACCCGCCGGCCGCTCGCTCCGGCGCGGCTGGTCCTGTGCGCGGGGCCTCCGGCGGCGACTAGTCCGCGAACAGCTCCTCGGGCGGCGCGAAGCCGCGGCGCATGGTGTTCTCGGTGATCACGCGCGGCTCGAGGAACTGCAGGAGATAGTCCGGGCCGCCGGCTTTGGAACCGACGCCGCTCATCTTGAACCCGCCGAAGGCCTGGCGCTCGACGAGCGCTCCCGTGATCCCGCGATTGATGTAGAGGTTGCCGACGCGGAACTCGCGGCGCACGCGCTCGATGCTCGCCGGGCTGCGGCTGATGAGGCCGCCTGTCAAGGCGTACTTGACGCCGTTGGCGATCGCCAGCGCCTCGCCCAGATCGGCCGCCTTGAGGACCGCGAGCACGGGGCCGAAGATCTCCTCGCGGGCGATCACGGCGCCGGGCCGGACGTCGACGAAGACGTGTGGTGCCACGTAGTAGCCGCCGCCGGGCCAGCCGCCCGTGGGCGGCTCCACGGCGGCGGCCAGCGTCGCCTCGCGCCTGCCTTGCTCGATGAAGCCTTCGATCTTCGCCTTGGCCTCGGCGTTGATGACCGGCCCCACGCGGGTGGCCGGGTCGGCCGGGGGTCCCACGCGGAGACTGCGCGTCGCCTCGGCGAGCCGTCGCACGAAGTCGTCGTAAGCCGCCGCGAGGACGATCACACGCGAGGCGGCCGAGCACTTCTGCCCCGCATAGTGGAAGGCCGAGACGATCGTCTCGGACACGGCGACGTCGAGGTCGGCGTCGGCGTCGACGATGATCGCGTTCTTGCCGCCCATCTCGGCGATGACCTTCTTGACGCCGTCCGCCGCAGGGTGCTGGGCGGCGTGGGTGATGATACTGAGGCCGACGTCCATCGACCCCGTGAAGGCGACGATGTCGACTCCCGGGTGGCGCACGAGGAAGTCGCCGACTTCGCCGCCGGGGCTGGGCACGAAGTTGACCGTGCCTGCGGGCGCGCCCGCCGCCTCGAGGAGGCGCACCATCTGCGCCGCGATCAGCGGCGTGGGCCCGGCAGGCTTGACGATGACCGGGCAGCCGGCGACGAGCGCGGCGCCGGTCATCCCCGTGAGGATCGCCAGCGGGAAGTTCCACGGGGCGATCACCAGCGCTACACCGCGAGGCTGGTAGAAGTACACGTTGTGCTCGCCGGGCGCGTGGCCCATGCGCCGCGGCTTGCCGAGGCGCAGCATCTCGCGCCCGTAGTACTCGAGGAAGTCGATCGCTTCGTCGACGTCCGCGTTGGCCTCGCGCCGTGTCTTGCCGGCCTCGCGTGTCTCGAGCGCGGCGAGCTCCATGCCTTCGCCGCGCATGGCCTGCGCGGCGCGGAAGAGGACGGCGGCGCGCTCCCCGGGGTCGGTGTCGCGCCAGCCGGGCAGCGCCGCGCGCGCGGCGGCGACGGCCGCCTCGGCCTCAGCCCGGCCGCCGTAGGCGACGGAGCCGAGCGCCTGGTCGGGCGCGGCCGGGTCCACCGACTCGAGGACGCGGGCGGTCTCCACGTCGCGCCCGCCGATGCGCAGCGGGTAGTGCGCCGCGCCACGCGAACGTAGCGCATCGAGCGCCGCGGAGCAGGCGTCACGGCACTCGCGGCGCGAGAAGTCGGCGTGTGGCTGGTTGGCGAAGTCGCCGGGGGCGTCCGGATCGGTGGCGGTGACACGCGGCAAACGCCGCGGCTCCGCGCCGAAGTCGGCCGACGTCCGCGGCGGCAGCACGAGCTCGTCCGCCGCGGCGCCCTCGACGAACGTCTGCCGCAGGAACGAGTCGTTGGCGGTGTTCTCCAGCAGGCGCCGCACCAGGTACGCCATCCCCGGGATCAGCTCGCCGACGGGCGCGTACTCGCGCAGGCGCAGGCCCATACCGCGGACGGCCGTCTTGATAGGGTCGCCCATCCCGTGCAGCATCTGGATCTCGAAGGCGTCGTCGGCGAGGCCGAGTTCGCGCGCCGTCTCGATCGCGACGGCGAGCGAACGGACGTTGTGGCTGGCGAAAGCGGGGCGCACGACGTCGGAGCTCCGCAGCATCGTGCGCGTGAGCTTCTCGAACATGGCGTCGGTGTCGGGCTTGTGCGTGAACACCGGCACCGGCCAGCCTTCCTGAGCGGCGACGACGGTCTCGTAGTCCCAGTACGCGCCCTTCACAAGTCGCAGGCTGAAGACGCGCTCGCGAGCGCGTGCCCAGGCGAGCAGGCCGTCGAGGTCCCGGTCCGCGTCGCGCAGGTACGCCTGGAGCACGATCCCGGCGTCCTCGTAGGCGCGGAACTCGTCCTCGTCGAGCAGCGACGTGAACACCCCGAGCGTGAGGTCGCGGTAGCGGAATTGCTCGAGATCGAGCGTCAGCGCGGCGCCGGTCTCGATCGCCTTGCGGAAGATGGGGCGCAGGCGATCCTTCACCGCGGCCACGCCGCCCTCGAAGTCGACCGGGTCGATCTGGGAGTAGAGGGACGTGATCTTGAGGCTCAGGTTGACGCGCGGCAGCGGTCCCCAGGCCGCGTCGTCCACCGCGCCCCGGTGCGGCCAGCCCGCGGCCGTGACGGCGAGGCCGTCGAGGAGGGCGAGGTATGTAGTCTGGTAGGCGTGCGCCTCAGCCTCGCTCACCGTGGCCTCGCCGAGCACGTCGAGCGTGAAGCCGGTATCGGCGTCGCGCAGGGCCTTGAGGGCCGGGATGGCGTCGCGCGCGTCCCGGCCCACGATGAAGCGCTGCGCGAAGCCGCGGAGCTGGCGCCGGATCACGCTGCCGGCCAGCGGTGCCACCGGCGAGCGCTGGCCGGTGAGGCTGATGCCCCAGCGAAGCATCCGCGGGGCGGCTACGCCCTGGCGCGCGAAGTACTCGCGCAAGTGACGGCTCATCTCGCTGCGGCTGCGCAGCGTGGGGAAGACGTCGACGAAGCGCAGCATCTCGACCTTGAGGCGCTCGTCCGCCATCGCCCATTCCATCATCTCGCCCTGGAGGCGCTCGCGCGAGATGCGGGACGGCTTGTCCTCGCGGGCGGCGCCCAGGATCGCGCGCGCGGTGGCCTGGATGCGCTCTTCGGTGGTGTCGGCCATGCTCCCCTTCGGACGTGGACTCGGCAGGATTGTACCCCGTGCGTGCGCCGCGACTATGCCGCGGCTCGCGATACAATCGCCGTCAGAAGCGGACCCGGCGGGGAGGCAGGGCGTGGCGGACAGGAGCGGCGCGGCGCACCAGAGCGCCGTCGGCATCGAGCGGTTCACGATGGACGACTTCCCGGTCGTCCACGTGCTGTGGCAACGCTCCGGTCTGTGGATGCGCCCGTCGGACGGCTTCGAGGCGACGTTGCTGAAGCTGGGGCGCGACCCGGAGCTGTTCCTGGTTGCGCGCGACCCCGGCGGGGCCATCGTCGGCACCGTGATGGGCGGCTGGGACGGCCGCCGCGCCTACGTGTATCACCTCGCCGTGCTGCCGGAGCGGCAGCGGCAGGGCATCGCCGATCGGCTGATGGACGAGCTCGAGCAGCGCTTCCGCAAGCTCGGCGCGCTGAAGGCCAAGCTGCAGATCATGAACGACAACGACGCCTCGCGCGCCTTCTTCGCCGCCCGCGGCTACGAGCTGGAGACGTTCTGCGAGCCCTGGGGCAAGGAGCTCGTCGAGGGCGGGGCGCCGCCGACCAGGTGATGACGGCCGGCGCCCCCGTGTGGGGCGCAAGCGGATGCCGAGACGGGGCCGGCGGCTCTTGGGGGCCGCCGGCACCGTCTCGTCGCAGCGGCAGCGTCACCGTCGGGCGGCCGGCCGCGCGACGCCGCGCCAATACCGGCCGCGCGTCGCCCCCTAGCCGCGTGGCTGCTGCTGCGTGATGCAGTGCACGTTGCCGCCGCCGAGGACGATCTCGCGTCCCGGCACCGTGACGACGCGACGCTCGGGGAAGACGCCGGCGATGATCTCGCGAGCGACGTCGTCGTTGGGATCGCCGAACACGGGCAACACGATGCCGCCGTTGACGATGAGGAAGTTGAGGTAGGAGGCGGCGGTCTTGTCGCCAGGAACGCGGGGGATGCTGCCCTCGGCGAGGTCCACGCCCCACGCCTCGTCGGCCGTGATCTCCATGATCGCCGGCATCGGCACGGTGTGGATCTCGAAGCTGCGGCCTTTGGCGTCGGTGGCCTCCTGGAGCGTCCGCAGGTTGTCCTGCAGGAGCTGGTAGCGCCAGTCGTCCTTGTCCTCGGTGATGCCGGCGAGCACGACGCCCGGCCTCACGAAGCAGGCGACGTCGTCGACGTGCCCGTTGGTCTCGTCGGGGTCGATGCCCTTGCCGAGCCAGACCACCTTCTCGACGCTGAGGTAGTCGCGCAGATAGGCCTCGATCTCCTCACGGCTGAGCTGCGGGTTGCGGCCGGGGCTCAGCAGGCACTCCTCCGTAGTGATCACGGTGCCTTCGCCGTCAACGTGGATCGAGCCGCCCTCCATCACCAGCGGCGCCTTGTAGCGGTCGACGCCGGCGAGCTCTGAGACCTTGCGCGGGATCAGCTGATCCTTGTCCCAGGGGAAGTAGAGGCCGTCGTACAGCCCGCCCCAGGCGTTGAAGTCCCAGTCGATCAGGCGCACGTCGCCCTTGTCGTTGACGACGAAGGTGGGGCCGCAGTCGCGCATCCAGGCGTCGTTGCTGGAGAGCTCGACCACGCGCACGTCCGCCGGCAGAAGGTTGCGCGCGTTCTCGTACTGGTCGTGGTTCACGCCGACTGTCACCGGCTCGAACTGCGAGATGGCGGTGGCCACCGCCACCCAGGACCGTTGCGCCGGCTTGGCGCCGAGGCGCCAGTTGTCCGGGCGCTGCGGCCACAGCATCCAGATCCGCTCCTGCGGCTCGAACTCGCCGGGCATGCGGTACCCGTCGGCCCGCGGGGTGCTTGCGATCGTGGTGCTCATGACCTGCCTCCAGAGGCGCGCCTGCGTGCCACGCCGATGTCGATGACCTGTGCGCCGGCCGGGTGCTTGGCCTTCTGGCCGGCAGCCTTCTTGGCGCCGGTGGCCTTGGACTTGCCGCCGCTCTTGCTCTTCCCGCCGGACTTCGTCTTCGCGGCGGCCGTCTTGACGCCGCTCTTCGTGCCGGTCCCAGCCGACTTCGCCCTGCCGCCCGGCGCCCCCACGATGCGCGTGCCGGCCGTGCCCTGCAGCGCCGGCACGACCTCGGTGAGGCTGGCGATGACGGCGTCGCCGCCGGCGCGCGCGAAGCGCAGGCAGGCGGCGACCTTGGGGCCCATCGAGCCGGCCTTGAAGTGGCCCTCGGCGGCGTAGCCCTCCATCTCGGCGACCGAGACGGTGGAAAGGGCGCGCTGCTCGGGCGTGTTGTAGTGGATGTAGGCCTGCGGCACATCGGTGAGGATGAGGAGGGCGTCGGCGCCGAGCTCGGCGGCAAGCAGCGCGGCGGCGAGGTCCTTGTCGATCACCGCGTCGATGCCGGCGAGCGCGCCGCGGCTGCGCACCACGGGCACGCCGCCGCCGCCCGAACAGACGACCAGCACGCCGCCGTCGACGAGGTCGCGGATCGCCTCGATCTCGACGATCTCATTGGGCTCGGGGCTCGGCACCACGCGCCGCCAGCCCCTCCCGGCGTCCTCGCGCATCGCCGTGCCCTCCTCGAGCATCATCTTCCTGGCCTCGGCCTCGCTGTAGAACGGGCCGACGGGCTTGGACGGCGCCGCGAAGGCCGGGTCCTTGGCGTCGACGGCGACTTGCGTGACGACGGTCACGACCGGCACGCCGAGCTTGCGCTTCGCGAGGTGGTTGGCCAGCGTCTGCGCCGCCATGTAGCCGATCTCGCCCTGGCTCATCGCGCCGCAGACGTCCATCGGCATCGGCGCCACCGTCTTGGCGGCGAGCGCGTTCTGGATCAGGAGGTTGCCGACCTGGGGGCCGTTGCCGTGCGTGAGCACGACGCGCCAGCCGTCCTCGACGAGCTCGGCGATGCGGCGCATCGCCGTGTCGATGTTGAAGAGCTGCTCCTCGAACGTGCCGACCTGGCCGGGCTGCAGGATGGCGTTGCCGCCGAGGGCGACGACGACGGTCTTGGCGTTCTTCCTGGTGGATGCGGCCATCGGTGTCCTCACCCGCCGGTCTCAGGAGAGGAGGGCTCTGCCGATGGGCTGCAGGTCGGGGTCCGCCGGCAACTTGTCGATGCCGATGAGCGCGAGCATCAGGGCCTTCTGGAAGTGCATGCGGTTCTGCGCCTGCGGGAAGATGATCGAGGCGTCGCTGTCGGCGACGTCGTCGGTGACCTCTTCGCCGCGCATGGCCGGCAGGCAGTGCATGAACTTCGCGCCCGGCTTGGTCTTGCTCCAGAACTCCTTGTTGACCTGGAACGGCTGGAAGGCGGCGATGCGGTCCTTGTACTCGTCCTCCTGGCCCGTCCACCACCAGCAGTCGGTGTAGATGAAGTCGGCGCCGGCGATCGCCTCGAGCGGGTCGTTGGTGAGCAGGAACGAGCCGCCGCTCTCGCCGGCGAACTCGGCGGCCTTCGCGGCCAGCTCGGGCGACATCTCGTAGCCGGCGGCGTTGCCGACGCGTACGTTGAGCCCCAGCTTGGTGAGCGTCGTCGACAGCGAGTTGCACGGGTGGGCGGCGTCGCCGACGTAGGCGAACGTGACGCCGGCGAGCGTCCCGGCGTGCTCGAGGATCGTGAGCGCGTCGCTCATGCTCTGACAGGGGTGCCGGTCATGGTCCATGCCGTTGATGACCGGCACTGCCGACCACGCGGCGAGCTCGTTGACGGTCTCGTTCTTCTTGGAGCGGATCTCGATGGCGGAGTTGTACTGCGACAGCGTCCGCGCCGTGTCGGCGATGCTCTCGCGGCCGGGCAGGTGGATCTCGCCGGGGCGCAGGTACAGGGCGTTGCCGCCCAGCTCGGCGAACCCGTTCTCGAAGCTGACGCGAGTACGCGTTGACGCGGCCTCGAAGATCATCGCCAGGTGCTGGCCGGGCAGGAAGGGCGTGAGCGGCCGCTTCTTCCACAGGGCCTTGAGGTTCACGGCCAGCTTGAGCAGGTCCTCGAGCTCCTCGCGCCTGTAGTCGAGGTCGGTGAGGAAATGGCGGCCGCGGAACTGCTTGAGGGGGGGAAGGGTGGTGTCCACCGTGCGTACCTCCTGCTGAACGTTCGGAGAAGTGAGGTCCCGGCCGCCCGCAACGCGTTTGTCTGTCCGGACGGACAAATGTACACTACCAGTCGAGGGCACCGTTGACAAGCCGGCGTGGGCACGCCGCGAGAGAGGTGTGAGCGAGACGTGAATGCGGTCGACCAGAAGCGCGAGAGTCTGGCACGCGGCGAGGGCCTCCCCGAGCCGCTGCTGCTGGAGGACCCGATGGAGGCGCTGGCGCCGACGGCGCGGCGCATCCTCGCCGCGGCGCAGAGGCTTCTGGCGGCCGGCGGCTTCGAGGCGCTCAAGTTGTCCGCCATCGCACGCGAGGCCGGTGAGTCCAAGGCAAGCATCGGCTATCACTTCGGCAACAAGGCCGGCCTCGTCACGGCGCTCGTCGACTCGCTCGCGCACGACGCCAACCGCGGCCTCATCGAGGAGACCGGCCGCCTGCCCCAGGGCGAGCGGCGGATCCACGCCCTCATCGACGGCGAGACGCGCATCGCCGCGGACGCGGAGTCGTTCCAGTCCTACTTCGACATCTTGCCGCAGGCTCTCCGCGACCCCGACCTGCGCGAACGCGTCGCCGCCCTCTACGACGGGTATCGCGAGACCGTGCTGCGCTGCCTCGGGGCGGACGACACGGCGACCCGCGACCAGCTGCGCCCCTTCGCCATGCTCATGATCGCCATCGTCGACGGGCTCGCGATCCAGCACGGTCTCGACCCGGACGGCGCGGACGTGAGCGCAGCCACCGAGCTGTGGGAACGGCTCGCTCGTCCGTACCTGTCGGACGCCGGCTCGCTCGAAGCGCGATGAGCACCGTGCGTGTCTCCGCCCGGCGTGGCCCGGCGGTGGCCGGGCGGGTATCCTAGGTCGCGTGAACCCCGCGATCGTCTGGGACGAGGCTTACGCCGAGCACGACACCGGCGCGCACCCCGAGGGCGCCGACCGCATCAGCTCGCTCGTCGAGCACCTGCGCGGCAGTGATCTGTGGGGGCGCCTCGCCGTCGCCCGGCCCGAGCCGGCCTCCGAGGACGACATCCTCCTCGTGCACACGCGCGCCCACCTGGGGCTGGTCAAGAAGGCGGCCGAAGGCGCAGGGCGCTGGCTCGATCCCGACACGCACGTCTCGCCGAGAAGCTACGAGATCGCGCTCCTGTCCGCCGGAGGGGCCATCAAGGCCGTGCGTCTGTGGGACGACGGCCTCGTCCCCTTCGCGCTCGTCCGCCCGCCCGGTCATCACGCGACGCCCGACCGGGCGATGGGCTTCTGCCTCTTCAACAACGTGGCGATCGCCGCCCGCCGCCTGCTCAACGAAGGCTGCGCGCGGGTCGCCATCCTCGACTGGGACGTCCATCACGGCAACGGCACGCAGGCCGCGTTCTACGACGAGCCGCGCGTGCTGTTCGTCAGCCTGCATCAGTGGCCGCACTACCCGGGCAGCGGGTTCTTCAACGAGTGCGGCGCCGCCGGCGCTGAGGGCCGCACCGTGAATCTCCCGCTGCCCGCCGGCTGTGACGACGGCGACTACGCGGACGCGTTCGCGCGCGTCGTCGAGCCGATCGTCGGGCAGTTCGACCCGGAGGCCATCCTCGTCTCCGCCGGACAGGACATCCACCGCGACGACCCGCTGGGGAGCATGCGGGTGACCGAGGCCGGTTTCGCCGGCCTGGCGCTGCGCTGCGTAGACCTGGCCGGCTCGTGCGAGGGCAAGCTCGCCTTCGTCCTCGAGGGCGGCTACGATCGCGCGGCCACGGCCGGCGCGGTCGAGGCCGTCCTGCGCGCCGTGGCCGACGAAGAGGCGGCGGCCGTCCACGGCGGCACCGAGAAGGGCGCAGCCGCCATCGAGCGCGCCCGCCAGGTCCAGGCGCAGTTCTGGGACGTGTAGGGCGGCGGACCGCATGGTCCGCCGCCCCTTTCTCGCTCGTGTGGCCCGAAGAGCCGCCGGACTCTCAGTAGTCGGAGTGCGCTTGCTGCGCCTTTCCTCTGAACGTCCGGTACGCGAAGATCATGTAGCCGACCACGATCGGGAAGCCGATGATCGTGATGATGAGCATGGCGGTCAGCGTCGTGTTGCCCGAGGCCGAGTTGGCCACCGTGAGGCTCGTCGACACCGGCGTGCCCCTGGCCGGCACCATGTCCGGGTAGTTGCTCACGGCGAAGATCCCGCCGACGCCGATGATCGTGAGCGCAGTCCCGAGGAACGCCGTGCGATGGTCGCCCTTGAGCATGCCCCAGCGGCCCCACACGACCGCGCCGAGCACCACGATCACCGCGAGCCAGCCGTACCAGGCGCCGAACACGTTGTCGGTCGCGCGGGAGGCCTGGGACAGTGTCGCCACGGTGGCGAGCACGAAGAGCAGCACGCAGACGATCTGCGAGATGCCGCGCACCTTGATGGCGCGCTCCTGCACCGGCCCGTCGAGCTTGAGGGCCAGCCACGCGGCGCCGTGCGTCACGATCGCGCACAGGCCGAGCAGCCCGATCAGCAGCGAGTACCAGTTGAGGAGCTGGAAGAACGTCCCCGTGTAGTCGCCGCGGGCGTCGAGCGGGATGCCGCGGATGACGTTGCCCACGGCCACGCCGACGAGCAGCGCCGGGAGGAGGCTGCCCACGAAGAAGGCGGCGTCCCACAACCGTGCGAAGCCAAGGTCGCGGCCGCGGTACTCGATGGACACGGCACGGAGGATCAGGCCGAAGAGCACGAGCATGATCGCCAGGTAGAACCCGCTGAAGGTCGAGGCGTAGACCGCCGGGAAGGCCGCGAAGAGCGCCCCGCCGCCGGTCAGCAGCCAGACCTCGTTGCCGTCCCACACGGGGCCGATAGACCCGCGGATGAGGTTCCTCTCGGCGTCGTTCTTGGCGATGAACGGGTAGAGCACGCCGGCGCCGAGGTCGAAGCCGTCGAGGACGGCGTAGCCGGTGAGCAGGACGCCGACGAGGACGAACCAGAGCCATTGCAGAGTCATCCCGTCACCTCCCCGCGCCGGCCGGAGCAGGTGTCGCCGGCGCCTTCTCGCTCGTGAGCATGTCGACGACATCCTCGGGGCCTTTGCGGATGGTGCCGAAGAAGATGCGCCACCAGCCGATGAACAGGACCAGGTAGATCAGGCCGAAGAGGCCGAGGGTGAGCCAGATCTGGCCGCTCGACACGACGGGAGAGACGGCATCCGTGGTCCGCAGGAGTCCCTGCACGATCCACGGCTGCCGGCCGACCTCAGCGGCCACCCAGCCGAGGAAGATCGCGAGGATGGGGAGCGGCGAGCAGAGGACGATGAGCCACAGCACCCAGCGCGCCTTCTCGATGCGCTTGAGCGCCAGCATCACGACGCCGATCAGCATCACGAAGATGAAGATGCCCGAGAGGGCGATCATCCAGTGCCACGCCTGGAACGTGATCTGCTCCGGTGGCCTGTCCGCCGCGGGCACGGTCTTGAGGCCGGTCACGACGTGGTTCGGATTAAACCCGAGCATGAGGCTGAGGCCGCTGGGGATCGACAGACCGGTCGCGACCGAATCGTTGTCGCGGTTCGTGTGGGTCCAGCCCATGAGGTAGAGCGGTGCGCGGTCTTGGGTCTCCCAGACGTTCTCGAAGGCCGCCATCTTGATGGGCTGATACTTGGCTACCTCGACGGCGCTCCAATGGCCGATCAGCGGCATGGCGGCCGAGAAGATCAGACCCACGATGAGGCCGGTGCGCAGCGTGTGCCTGGCCATGTGGACGTGCCTGCCCTTGAGCAGGTACCAGGCGCCGATGGCGGCCACGATGAACGCCCCGGCGATGATGCAGGCGGCGATCGTGTGCGTGTAGCGCTGGGCGATGGACGGGTTGAGCGCCGCCGCCCAGAAGTCCGTGAGGATGGCCTTGCCGTTGACGACCTTGTAGCCGGCCGGGGTCTGCATCCAGGAGTTGGCGATCAGGATCCAGAGGGCGGACAGCAGGGCGCCACACATGACGAGCCACGTAGATACGTAGTAGAGGCGCTTGGAGACGCGGTCGCGCCCGAAGAGCAGCACGCCCAGGAACACCGACTCGAGGAAGAAGGCGAAGAGGCCCTCAGCCGCGAGCGGCGCGCCGAAGACGTTGCCGACGAAGCGCGAATAG
>Ga0209048_10005061_pt1 | contig 12502 bp, 13 predicted proteins | sample FrelakmetCRP12CR_FD_187146 | JGI IMG/M metagenome (GOLD analysis project Ga0209048, IMG submission 187146) | Freshwater lake sediment microbial communities from the University of Notre Dame, USA, for methane emissions studies - CRP12 CR (SPAdes)... | ecosystem: Environmental > Aquatic >... | reverse complement strand
CTCGTCGGGTCGGCGTCCGCCACCAGGGCGGCTGCCACCAGCGCGGCCTCACCGGGCCGGTAGACCACCGAAGCCGCGGCCAGGGGTGCCAGCGACGTCGGCCGGGGGGTGAGCTCGATCAGCGGAAGCGACCGGTCGAGGACGGCACCGCGCAGCCGGAGGAACAGGACGGGCAGCTCCTCCTTCAGATCGGGGCCGAGGACGATCACGGCCGCGGCGTCGCACGCGTCCTCGATGGTGGCGGGAGGCAGACCGAGCACCACCTCGGCGGGCAGGCCGTCGCCGAGCTGGGCGTCCACGTTGTCGGTGCCGATCACGCTCTTGGCCAGCTTGGCCCACGCGTAGCAGTCCTCGTTGGTGAGGCGGGCACCGCCGATGACGCCCACCGACTCCGGTCCGTAGGTGCCGACGACCTCCGAGAGCTGGCGCGCCGCCGCCGCGATCGCCTCGCCCCAGGATGACTCGACCAGCCCGCCGCCCTTGCGGATCAGAGGTCCCGTGAGTCGGTCGTCGCTGTTGACCCACTCGAAGTCGAACCGGCCCCGGTCACAGAGCCAGGAGTGGTTGACGCTCTCCGAGTCGAGTCCCTGGTAACGGGTGATGCGGTTGGCACTCGACTCGATCGCAACCCGGCACCCGACCGAGCAGCTCGTACAGGTGCTCTCCACCCGCTCGATGTCCCAGGGCCGGGCGGTGAAGCGGTACGGCGTGGAGGTCAGGGCGCCGACCGGGCAGATCTGGACGGTGTTGCCCGAGAAGTAGGTCGCGAACGGATGGTCCGGGAACGTGTTGACCTGGGTCTCGTTCCCCCGGTCGAGGAAGTGGATCAGCGGGTCGCCCGCGATCTCCTTGCTGAACCGCGTGCAGCGGTCGCACAGGATGCAGCGCTCGCGGTCGAGGAGCACCAGCTCGGAGATGTTGATCGGCTTCTCGTAGTGGCGCTTCTCCTCGACGAAACGCGTCTCCCCCGGGCCGAAGTGCAGCGTCTGGTCCTGCAGCGGGCACTCCCCGCCCTTGTCGCAGACGGGGCAGTCGAGCGGGTGGTTGATGAGCAGGAACTCGAGCACGCCGTCTTGGGCCTTCTTGACGTCCGGGGCTCGCGTGTCGACCACCATGCCGTCGGCGACCTCGGCCACGCAGGCTGCGGTGAGGGCGGGACCCCGGCCCGTGTCCACGTTGACGAGGCACATCCGGCACATGCCCACCGCCCGCATCCGGGGGTGGTAGCAGAAGCGCGGGATGTAGACACCGGCCCGCTCGGCCACGGCGATGACCAGCTCGCCCCGCTGCGCCTCGACCGGGCGCCCGTCGATCGTGACCTTGAGTGCGTCGGGCATCTACGCGACCTCGGCGGGCTCGGTGGTCGGGGTGGCCGCGTTGATGTAGGCCTCGTACTCACCGCGGAAGCGCCGCAGCGAGCTCATCACCGGCGACACGGCCGACGGCCCGAGGTCGCAGATCGTCGTCTTCTTGTACGGGAAGGGGGCGAAGGGCTTGTCGCCCGGCGCCAGGCCCGGCCCCGGGAAGGGGCCCGGGCTGATGTTCGAGCCGACGTCGGCCAGGAGGTCCAGGTCCTCCGGACGGCCGTTGCCGCTCAGGATCCGCTGGTAGATCTTCTCGAGCCAGGCGGTGCCCTCCCGGCAGGGCGTGCACTTGCCGCACGACTCGACGGCGTAGAAGCGCACCAGCCGCCACGCCGCTTTCACCATGTCCGTGGTCTCGTCCATCGCCACGATCGCCCCGGAGCCGAGCATCGAGCCGGCGGGGCCGACGACGGTGGGGTCGAGCGGCAGGTCGAGATGCTCCTCGAAGAACCAGGGCGACGAGCCGCCGCCCGGGATGAAGGCCTTGATCGCACGGTCCTCCCTGATACCGCCACCGAGCCGCGGGTCGTAGAAGAGGTCCCGGAAGGTGACGGTCCCGGAGCCGACCTCGTAGGTCCCGGGCCGCCTCACGTGCCCGGACACGGCGAACAGCCGGGTTCCGTGGGTCTTCTCCGACCCGAGGGCGGCGTACGCCTCCCCGCCGTTGAGCATGATCCACGGCAGGTTCGAGAGGGTCTCGACGTTGTTGACGATCGTCGGCTGGTCGTAGAGCCCGATCGCCGCCGGGAAGTAGGGCGGCTTCGGCCTGGGCATGCCCCGGCGTCCGGACAGGCTCTCCAACAGAGCCGTTTCGTCGCCGACGATGTAGGCGCCGGCGCCCCAGTGCAGTGTGACGTCCATCGACCAGTCGGAGCCCATGATCCCGCGCCCGACGTAGCCGGCCGCGTACGCCTCGTTGAGCGCGGTGACGAGCCGCTCCTGGGCCAGGGCCATCTCGCCCCGCACGTAGAGGAACACCTGCGAGGCGCGGACGGCATAGGCGCAGATGAGGGCCCCCTCGATCAGCTGGTGAGGGTCGCGCTCCATGAGGATGCGGTCCTTGTAGGTCCCCGGCTCGCTCTCGTCACCGTTGACCACCACCCAGCGCGGGAACTTGGAGCCCGGCAGGAGGCCCCACTTGGCGCCAGCCGGGAAGCCCGCGCCGCCCCGGCCCTGCAGGACCGCCGTCTTGACGTCCTCATGGACCTCCTCCGGCGTGCGGCCGAGCGCCCGTCGGAGGCCGTCGTAGCCGCCGGTGGCCAGGGCCCGTGCGAGGGTGTGCGAATCGTCGTGGCCGAGCCGGGCGGTGACGATCGGTTCGACAGGGGTGTAGGTCATCGTTGCGGGTCGGCTCCGCGGGCGGGAGGGTCGGGGCGGCCTGCCGGCGCCCCCGCAGCACGCGTCCGGGGGAGCCCGGGCTGCGGCGCGGACTCGCTCAGGGCCGGCCCGGGGTGCCGGTCGGGGAGGCGCGGCGGTGCCGAGCCGCTCGCGGCCCACCGGTCCGGGTCGACGTGCTGGCGGACCCTGGCGAGGGTGCCGTGGTGCGGGACCACGCCGTCGAGCGAGCCGGCCCGCAGGTCGGCGATGAGGGCGTCGAACGACCCGCTGGTCTGGCGGGGGAAGTACCGGTAGTTGACCTGGAGGCACGGCGCCTCGGTGCAGGCTGCGACGCACTCGACGTCCTCGAGCGTGAAGAGGCCGTCCTCGGTCGTGCCTCCGACGCGCACGCCGAGCGACTCCTCGGCGTGCGCGAGCAGGTCGTCACCGCCGGCGAGGAGACACGAGATGTTCGTGCACACGCCGACGACGTACCTTCCGACGGGGTGGAACTTGAACATCTCGTAGAACGACCCGGTCCCGAGCACCTCGGCCGGGGTGCACCCGATGAGCTCGGCGATGTGCTCCATGGCGTCCTCGGCCACGTAGCCGTCCTGCTCCTGGGCGAGGTGGATCAGCGGGATCAGCGCTGAGCGGGGGACGGGGTAGCGGGCGATGATCTCCCTGGCGACGGCAGCCCGCTCCGGCGAGAGCCGGCTCACCGGTCGACATCCCCGAGCACGGGGTCGATGGAGGAGATGACCGCGATCGCGTCGGCGATCAGCCCTCCCCGCATCATGACCGGGAGGCACTGCAGGTTGGCGAAGCTCGGGGCCCGGATGTGCATCCGGTAGGGCTTGGCCCCACCGTCGCTCACCAGGTAGCAGCCGAGCTCGCCCCGGGGACTCTCGATGGCGACGTAGACCTCGCCGGCCGGAACCTTGAAGCCCTCGGTGAACAGCTTGAAGTGGTGGATCAGCGCTTCCATGGACTCGTCGATCCGGCTGCGGGGCGGTGGCGTCACCTTGGCATCCTGGATCCGGTAGTCGCCCGGAGGCATGCGGTCCAGGATCTGGTGGACGATCCGGATCGACTCGCGGATCTCGTTGATCCGGATCGCGTAGCGATCGAACACGTCGCCGAACGAGCCGGTGATCACGTCGAAGTCGACCTCGTCGTAGGCGAGGTAGGGCATGTCGGCCCGCAGATCCCACGCGACGCCGGTCGACCGGAGGATGGGCCCGGTCGCCGACAGGGCGAGGGCCTGCTCGGGGGTGACGACGCCGATGCCCTCCGAGCGATGCCGCCAGATCGGCTGGTTCGTGAACAGGTCGTCGAACTCGTCGAGCCGGCCGGGGAAGACCTCGAGGATGTCGAGCACGTCGTCCCGCCACCCGTCGGGCAGATCGACCGCCACGCCTCCGGGGCGGATGTAGTTGTGGTTCATGCGCAGGCCGGTGACCCGCTCGAAGAACGCCAGCACCAGCTCGCGCTCCCGCCAGCCGTAGATCATGGCGGAGGTCGCGCCCATGTCGAGGCCGTTGGTGGCCAGGAACAGCACGTGGGAGCTGATCCGGTTGAGCTCCAGCATCAGCATCCGGATCCACACGGCTCGCCCGGGGATCTCGATGCCGAGGAGCTTCTCCACCGCGAGGGAGAAGACGCACTCGTTGTAGAAGGGTGAGAGGTAGTCCATGCGCGTGACGTTGGTGCCACCCTGCACGTACATCAGGTCCTCAGCCGTCTTCTCCATCCCGGTGTGGAGATAGCCCACGATCGGCTTGGTACGCAGCACCGTCTCGCCGTCGAGCTCCAGCATCAGCCGTAGGACGCCGTGGGTCGACGGGTGCTGGGGCCCGAGGTTGATGATCATCGTCTCGTCCTCGGGGGACTCGACATCGACGTCGCTCACGTCCAGGGCGACCCCTTCGGGCAGCCGGAGCACCGCGCCCTGCTCCCGCAGGAGCTCCATCGGGTCGGTGTCCCCCCTGGTGGCGAGCTCCTGGCGGCCCTCGAAGGTCTCGGCGGCGCTGGCGGCGCTGGCGGCGCTCACGGCTGCCTCCTCGCGGAGCCGTTCGGGCCCGGCTCCGCCCAGGTCGGTCGATGTCACGGGGCGCTCCTCGGCGGGACGGCGGCGGGTGGGGTGCGCACGGAAGGTCTCACCGCGTACCGGGCGCCGCTTTGAACTGGACCGGGATCCGGCCCATGGCGTAGTCCTTGCGGAGCGGATGCCCCTCCCAGTCCTCGGGCATGAGGATCCGGGTCAGATCGGGGTGGCCGTCGAAGCGGATGCCCATGAGGTCGAACACCTCACGCTCCATCGCCTCCGTCCCGGGGTACAGGTCGAAGAGCGACGGCACCGTGGCCGACGCCTCCGGGACCTGGATCCGCAGCCGGAGCCGCTGAGGGGGCTGATGGGCGACGAGGTTGACGACGACCTCGAACCGCTCGGGCGCGACGCCTTCGGGCAGGTCCCGGGCCGGCCCCTCCAGGTAGTCCACCGCGGTGACGTCCACACACATCACGAACCCCTCGTCGTCCTTCAGGTGGCCGACGGTCGTGAGGTAGCTCTCCAGGGAGGCATGGAGGACCTCCTGGCCGTGGGACCGGGTCACCAGCGCGCCGGCGCGGCGCTCGGGCTCCGGTGCCGGCTCCTCGGCGGAGGGGACCGCGGTGCTGGGATCGCTCACCGGCCTACTCCTCGCCCGCCGTGGGCACGTCCCCGACCGCCGACGCCGCCGGCGCGCCGACCGGCACCGAGGAGGCCCCCGAGGCGGGCGCCGGCTCGGCGAGATCGATTCCGGCACCGCTGCCAGTCGCCCGGCGGCGCCGGGTGATCTCTCCGGTCCTGATCTTCTCGTGGAGCGTGACGATGGCGTGGATCAACGTCTCCGGGCCGGGCGGGCAGCCCGGTGCGTAGACGTCGACCGGGACGATCTGGTCGACGCCCTGCACGATCGCGTAGTTGTTGAACATGCCCCCGCTGGAGGCGCAGACCCCCATGGAGATGACCCACTTCGGCTCGGTCATCTGGTCGTAGACCTGCCGCAGCACGGGCGCCATCTTCTGGCTCACCCGACCGGCGACGATCATCAGGTCGGCCTGCCGGGGGGAGGCACGGAACACCTCCATGCCGAAGCGGGACAGGTCGAAGTTCGCCGCGCCGGTCCCCATCATCTCGATCGCGCAGCACGCCAGCCCGAACGTGGCGGGCCAGATGCTCCGGTACCGGGCCCACTTGACCACGTCCTCCAGCGTGCCGGTCAGGAAGTTGTGGTTGAGGCTCTCGAGGCCCATGCACCCATCCTCTCCGCGATACGGCCTCCTGCACCAACTCCGGTGGCGGGGACGCCGGCGGCCTCCCGCCGAACCTCGCGCCACCCGGTCCCCGACACGGGCGTCGCGCTCCCGACGATCCCCCCGCCCGTCAGGCGGCCTGGTCGCCGCCGTCGGTCCCGGGCTCGGGAGCGGGGCCGGCCGGCCGGGACGTCTTGGTGACGCGCCGCACCGTGGAGGCCGTCGTCCGCCCGGTCCCGGCCGACGGGGGGCGGACCACCCGTTTCACGGGCCCCCAGTCGAGGGCGCCGTTGGAGATCAGGTACAGGAAGGACACGAACACCGCCACGGCGAACACGACCATCTCGACGAGCCCGTACTTGCCGAGGTCACGGCTGTAGATCACGGCCCAGGGGTAGGTGAAGACGATCTCGATGTCGAAGACGATGAAGATCATGGCGACCAGGTAGAAGCGGACGGGGAAGCGCTGGGACGGCTCCCTGGTCGGCACGATTCCGGACTCGTAGGGCGCCGACTTGGCCCGGGTGGGCCGGCTCGGCGCGAGCAGCTTCGAGGCGAGGAAGGACAGGGCGGCGAAGACCAGCGCGAGCAGCGCCATGGCCAGGAGCGGCAGGTAACCGGCCACGTCAGCTCCCTCCGGGTCCCGTGGGCCCCGACATCAGGCGGGCTGGAGCTCGCCGGCGGGCCTGGTGCCGCCCGGCTGATCCGGTCCCCGTCCGGACTTCGCCTCGCGCTCCTCCTCCTCCTTGCGCCGCTGGATCTCCTTGTCCCGGCGGTGCAGACGCTCGCAGGTGAGGCCGAAGATGATCAGCGCGGCGGTCCCGAGCAGGATCGGCGGCAGGCGCAGCGACCCCTGGTCCTTCTCCATGACCACACTGGTCGTCGGCTTGGTGGCGTCGGCCGCCGGCAGGGTGGCCGCGCCCCCGGCAAGGGTCACCGACGGCAGCGACGGCTGGACCTTGATCACCAGCCAGTGGGGCTGGTGCCTGATGTAGAGCTGGTGGTGGCCGACGGCGACGAAGACCTTGTAGCCGAACAGGTTCACGAGGTAGTTCTGACCGCCCTTGTCCCAGCCCCCGAGGATGACGTAGTCCTGGGTCGTCTTGAACGGCGGCGGGAAGGAGGTCGACGCCTTGGCGCCCGGCGGGGGCGGGATGAGGGCCTTGTCCGCGACCGGCGACGCCGGGGCGAGGACCGGGTTGCCGAGCGGCAGGGTGCGCCAGCAGCTGTTCCCGGGCTTCTGCGTCCCGCCGGGCGTCTTGGGGCAGGGTGGGTTGGGGAACGAGTTGAGCGGGTTGCCGGGCGGGGTCCCGGTGATCACCGGGATGGTCGACTGGGTGTCGAGCGGGCCGGTGACGATCTCCTTCACCACCCAGGACGGCTGGGTTCCCTTGTAGCCGATGCCGTAGCTCATCCAGATGACGTTCAGGGCGAACAGCCAACCGGACAGCCCGGCCACGGCGAGCAGGAACCCGAGCCGCGCACCGGTGTTGGTGGCCAGCAGGAGGTACACGCTGCCCGGCAGGACGAGGACGGCGGTGAGGAAGATGAGGGCGCCGCGGAGCTGCGGGTCCCACGAGAGGGCGGCTACCAGGTGCATCGTCTACAGGCCCCGTTCGTAGGCGACGATCTTGGCGATCTCGTCCTGCTTCAGGTAGGCGCCGAAGTGGGGCATGCCGCCGCCGATGAGCTGGGCGATGCCGCCCTGGCCGTACCCCTGGCCCGGGTTCACGCCACCGCTGACGAAGGTGACCTGGTCCTTGGCGTCGGGGAACTGGCGCTTCTCGCTGGCGTTGGTGATGTTGGGGCCGTAGCCGCCGCCGCCACCCGACGGCCCCGGCTCGCCGAAGGAGAAGCCCTGCGTGTGGCAGCGGGCGCAGTTGGTGTTGAACAGCACCTGGCCGTCGATGACCGGCTGTCCCGAGGCGTCCACCTTGCCCTCGGCCTTCGCCTGGGACGCGGCCTGGTCGGCCCAGAACTTCTGGGCGTCCGCCGTGGAGAGCTGGATGCTGCCCAGGTAGGCGACCACGTCGTCGAGCTGCTGGTCGTTCATCGGACCGCCGCCGGTGAGCCCCCATGCGGGCATGGGGGAGCCGGCCCGTCCGTACACGAGGACGGTCCGCACCTGCTCGGCGGTGTAGCGCAGCAGCACCGTGTTGAGGGGCGGCGCCTTCCACGAGACCGCGTGCGGCGGGATGTCGGGGTGGGCCGGATCGCTGACGATGAAGGTCGCGGACCCCCCCACGCCCTTGGCCCCGTGACAGCCGGCGCAGCCGAAGTGCAGGCCGGGGCGCGGATCGGTGGCGAGCGCGAACAGCGACTCGCCCCGCTTGACGGAGCTGTTGGCGAAGCCCTGCGCCGCGTTCTTCTGCCGGCCGGGCTCCCGCAGCCAGTACAGCGGGAGGGCGATGGCGATGACCATGAGCAGGCCGAGGGAGACCAGCAGCGCCCGGTCGAGCCGCGGGCCCTCGAGCACCTCGTCCTCGTAGTACGGCTTGCGGTTGGGCGCGAGCTCGATCTCCGAGCCGGCCGGCTCGCCGGGATCCCGGCGGAGCAGCGTGAGCAGGATGAACAGCGCCCAGCCGACGAAGACGAGGGCCAGGATGATGGCCGCGATCGTCTGCTGACCCGAGATCGGGGCCTTCCTGGCGGCGAGCGGGGCGAGTGCGGCGAGGGGGTTCACGCGGAGGGGCTCCAGGTGATCGCGGGGTCGGTCGGTCCGGTCAGCGACAATGGGGGCCCTCGGCTTCCTGGCCGGTCGTGTTGGTGCCGATCGGCGGGCCGACGAAGATCGTCTTGGTGTCGATCGTCACGACGCCGTTGTCGACGCTGACCGCGAAGTGGTCGAGGCCGCGCGGGGCGGGCCCACCCTTCTTCTCGCCCACCCGGTTGTACTGCGACCCGTGGCAGGGGCACTCGAACCACTGGGAGCTCTGGCACCACGGCACCCGGCACCCGAGGTGCACGCACTTCTGGTAGAGGGCCACGAGACCCTGCTCCATGCCGGCGATGATCGGGTCCGCGTAGGCACCCGACGCCTTCGCCCTCGGCACAGCCTCGAGCGGGAACGGGTTGACGTAGGCCCGGGCGTCCGGGAAGTACGCAGGCTGCTTCTGGCTGGTCATCTTCTGCTGGATGTCGGAGAGCTTGCCCGCCGTGATCTTCGACCCGAACCCGCCCGACACGGTGGGCCACAGGAACCCGAGCACCGCAGTCCCGAACCCGGCCAGCGACAGCCCGAACATCCCGACGATCGCCCGGTTGAGGAACTGGCGGCGGGTGACTCCGAGGGCCTCCTCGTCGATCGGCGGCGGGGGGGCGGCCTGGACCGGTGCCGTGCTGGGTGCGACCACGACCGCCGTGCCGGCCCCCCGGCGCTCGAGCGCCGCCTGGCGCTCGACGTCGCGACCCGTCACGACCGGGGCCTCCTCCCCGAGGGGCTTGCCCGCCTCCCTGCTGCGGTCACGCTTCTGGGTCTCGCGGCTCAGGACGCCGACCGCCTGGGCCGTGTCCCGACGACGGGCCATGGCGAGGACGAAGGCGGCCAGGAGCAGGACCCCGATGATCACGATGGCGGCGATGAGCACGGCGAGCCGTCCCTACAGGTCGAAGATCTCGTGGACGCCCTGGCGCCACGGAAGGACGAAGTTCTGGCCCTCACCCCGGAAGAAGGAGCCCACGATCACCAGCACGGCCCAGAACATCACGAAGAAGGTGAACAGGGCCGTGGCGAACTTGCGGTCCTCGGGCTTGTTGGACGGGTTCTTGTCGACGTAGCCGGCCATGCCCAGCACGACGAGGGCGACGCCCGGGATGGTCACCCCGGCCACCATCGGGTGGAACATGGTGAGCATCTCCTGGAGGCCGAGGAAGTACCAGGGTGCCTTCGACGGGTTCGGCGTCAGGTTGAAGTTGGCTGCCGCCAGCAGGGGCGCGTTGACGAACGTCGAGAAGATGGTCAGGAAGGCGAGCATGGCGAGAGCGGCGCCGAACTCCACCACGAGCAGATGGGGCCACACGTTGACCTTGTCGGTCGGGACGGCCTTCACGTCCTGGATCGATCCGGCCTTGACCACCGTCAGCAGCCGCTGGGTGTGGCCACTCGGACCGACGACCGGGCCACCCGGCCCCCCGGCGCCCGGGGCCCGGGCGGTGGTCGTCGGGCCGGCCCGCTCGACCGTCGCCACGGCCGTCCCGCCCGTCGCGGCGGCCTCGGCCTCCTCGCCCCCCGCCTGCGCCTTCTTGGCCTTGGCCGCCTGGGAGCGGGCGAGGAGGTGCGCGGGGATCTTGGAGGTGTCGGCGCCCTCGCCCGCCGGCGCGCCGGCCTCGGGCCCGGCGGCGGGCGCCTCGGCGGCGGGTGCCTCGGCCTGCTCGGCCTGCTTGGCCTCGAGGGCGGCCCGTCGCTCGGCGGCCCGCTTCAGGAGGTGCTCGGGGATGTCAGCCATAGCGGATCGACCTTAGAGCGGTCCGGAGATGCCGCCGTCCTTGCGGACTCTCCAGAAGTGGACGGCCATGAAGATGACGATGACGAAGGGGAACATCAGCACATGGAGGACGTACCATCGCAGCAGGGTGTCGGTACTGATCTCCACGCCTCCGAGGAGGACGAACCGCACCTGGGACCCGAAGACCGGTGTGTAGCCCATCATGTTGGTGCCCACGGTGACGGCCCACAGCGCGAGCTGGTCCCACGGCAGCAGGTAGCCCGTGAACGACAGCAGCAGGGTGAGCGTGAGCAGGATGACGCCGATCACCCAGTTGAACTCCCGCGGGGGCTTGTAGGCCCCGTGGTAGAAGACCCGCGCCATGTGCAGGAAGACCGAGAGCACCATCAGGTGCGCGGCCCACCGATGCATGTTGCGCACCAGCAGCCCGAACGTGACCGAGGTCTCCAGCGTCTTGATGTCGTTCCAGGCCGACGCCGCGGTCGGTCGGTAGAAGAACATCAAGAAGATGCCGGTGACGGTGAGGATGATGAACAGGAAGAAGCTGAGGCCGCCCAGGCACAGCGTGTAGCTGACCTTCACCGCGTGGCGCTTCACCTTCACAGGGTGAAGGTGGAACATCACGTTGTTCATGATCACGTAGGACCGGTTCCGCGGGCTGTCGGTGTAGCCCTTGCGGAAGATCGATCCGGGCCGGAACACCGAGGTCCAGAACTGCGATCCCTGGAAGTTGTCCCAGCCGCCCTTCAGGCGCTGGCCCGGGCTGGTCCGCTCCTTGACGGAGCCGTCGTCGAGTCGACGAGCCATCTGTGGTTGGTCCCCTCTTCCTCAGAACCGCATGCCGTAGGAGTAGCCGTGCTTGTTGTCGCGTTGGTGGGCGTCGCCCTCGCGGGGGGCCACGCCGGTCTTGCCCATGATGATGACGCCCGTCGGGCACCGGTCGACACAGAGCCCGCAGCGGGTGCAGACGTCCTCGTCGACCACGAAGACCACGTGGTCCTCGGGGCTGTCGCCGGGCCGGTACGTGTTGTCGGCCTCGGTGACCGTGTCGGCGGCGAGCATGTGGATGCACTTCCACGGGCAGATGTCGACGCAGCCCTCGCACATGATGCACTCGGACTGGTCGATGTGCAGGAACTGCTTGGGCTTCACCGCCTTCGACAGGCTCTCGGGCTCCACCTCGGTCAGCGTGTAGTCACCGGGGAAGCTCGGGAGCGGCGGGTTGGCGTCGGTGCGGGCCAATGGACGACCTTCTCTCGAGCGGGTTGACCCGCTCAGACGTTCCTGACCAGGGGACGGCCGTAGGCGGACGAGGGGAGCTCGGGGGTCGCCGGCTTGGCCTTGCCACGGGCCTGCCAGGCCAGCCATCCGATGATCAGGCCGACGAGGGCCACGACGTAGATCAGGGCTGCGACGATGTCACGGAGGTCCTGGGCGGTGAAGGTGATCCTGCCCCGCCCGAAGAAGGTGATCCCGTGGGGCCAGAACGTGCCCTTGTCGAAGGGGATGAAGCCCAGGTACTTGTTGCCGTTGGTCAGGGGCCAGCCGAGCGGCCCGGCGGGGATCCCGATCTTGTCGGACCGCCACCTCAGCGGACCGTCGGACCACTGCAGCCACTGGTTGGGCAGCACGCCGAAGATCACGATCATCCACCCGAACACGACGAGGGCGGCGACGAACGCCTCACCCCAGGTCAGGTTCATGTTCGGCGGGTGCCGGAGGCCCCACCAGGCGATGGCGCCGGTGAGCGCGACGGCCAGCACGAGTGCGAAGACGAAGGCGGTCACGACGCCGGCTCACCGCTCGTGAAGACGATCACAAAGGGACTGGACACGGGTGGAAGTGCCTCCGAGGCCACCGCCACGGTCTAGCACGGGCCTTCCCGGAAACACACATTCGGAGGGGCCGGTCGCCCCCCCCGCACCGGCTTGGTGGTAGCGGGGCCCCGAGACCTACAGTCACGGGCGTCGTGACCCCGCGCCCGGAGGTTGGCTGGTGACCGAGATCCCTGAGCACCTGCTCCGACGCTCGCGGGAGCGCCGGGCCGCCCTCGGCGGCGGCGAGGGCGGCGAGGAAGCG
>Ga0209048_10005060_pt1 | contig 12504 bp, 13 predicted proteins | sample FrelakmetCRP12CR_FD_187146 | JGI IMG/M metagenome (GOLD analysis project Ga0209048, IMG submission 187146) | Freshwater lake sediment microbial communities from the University of Notre Dame, USA, for methane emissions studies - CRP12 CR (SPAdes)... | ecosystem: Environmental > Aquatic >... | reverse complement strand
TCCTCCCTGCCAGGGTGTCCGCCTCACCCTTCATAACACTGAATTGACTTGACCCAGTTACGACAAACTTGCCATATCGTTTTCTGTCGCGATCCACCGCCAGCTTGATGTAATTGAAAATCTGAGGAGCTTTCTGAACTTCATCGAATATTACCCGATCGGCGTGTAACCGCATGAACTTCTCTGGATCGGCAGTAAGAAGATCTGTTGTCCGATAGTCATCGAAGGTCACGTACTCAAAGCGGTCGGCGAGGAGCTGTTGCAGCATGGTGGATTTCCCCGATTGGCGGGGACCTGTAATCCCCACCACAGGGAAGGATTTGAGGAACTTTAAAACAACCGGCTCCAGTATTCGAGGAACGTATGCCATAGAAATTTTGTGTAATATTGTACTTTGGGTATAAAATTACACAAACTAAATATGAATGTCAACAGCTGTGGTAAAAAGCTCACAGTCGGAATTATGCAATCCGCTATCATTTCCAGGGATTCTCAGGTTATTATTCTCTGATTTTTACAATGAATCTCCCGCATAATTGTTGCAAATAACATAAGTTTTATTCAGATTTGCATTATATTCCCGGGCAGCGCTTCATATATCGCGGATGCACGGCAATTATTTGTAATGAATTATTCGCCTAAACCTGACGCTGATAAATGTAAAGGATCTGTATGCATATTCTTATCTGCGGCATTGTCAATTTATTAACGATCGTTGTTTTGGGATCGAGCTTACTTTATGCCCAACGTTTTCCTGATGAAAAATCCGGGCAAAGTTTGATGGAAAAGGTTGCAAAATTAATCCCAAAAGCAACGAGTCGCATAGTTTCAAGCGATCCTCTGGTTAATACGAGAGATATCCGGCTCAAACGGCAGTGGCATGATAACATCTGCCGATCCACACTTGCCAACATGGGAAGGACGCCTGTACGCCTGAAGGAGATCATACTTTTCGCCGTAAGGCACAAATTACCGGGAAACACCAAAGTATACGGCGAAGGTTTTACGATGCTCAGCCAAACGGGCGGCACTCTCGACAGCCTGATTGATATAGGTACTTATACCGACCGGAATCATTACAAGATACCGGAACCTCAAGGAATGCGCGCTCTCTACGGACTCATCACGCTTTCCGAAGAGAAAAGCTCGCTTTTACTGGGTTTTTCGTCTTGCCGCCGCTTCGTCGGGAAGTTCTACGTTTCCAAGGAATCAATCCAGGTCGCCCTTGATTGTGAGAACCTGGTAATAAATCCGGGGGAGATCTGGCAATTAGAGGAGTTCTTTCTGGCGTCGGGAAAAAGTATGGCATCCCTGCTGGAAGCTTTAAGCTACCAGATCAATAAAAATCACCCGCGGCTGAAATTTGATCCAATTCCTACAGGGTGGTGCTCATGGTACTCTTTTGGCCCGAATGTGACTTCAAAAAATGTCTTGGACAATCTGGAATTCATCTCGAAAAATATTCCGCAGTTGAAATATATACAAATTGACGACGGCTATCAGCCGCACATGGGAGACTGGCTGGACACAGGACCCTCTTTTGGAGGCAATTTGCAGGAGGTGCTTTCAGATATTCGCAGGGCGGGATTCGAGCCGGCGGTCTGGGTTGCTCCGTTCATTGCCGACAGGGACTCGCGTGTTTTCAAAGAACATCCCGGCTGGTTTGTAAAGGATGCCGATGGCGGGCCCCTTCGCTCGGATAAAGTCACGTTCGGTGGATGGCGCATGGGTCCTTGGTACGTTCTGGACGGCACCCACCCCGAGGTGCAGAGACATTTCGAACAAACCTTCCGGACTATGAGAGAAAAGTGGGGGTGCACATACTTCAAGCTGGATGCAAATTTCTGGGGGGCCATTCACGGGGGACGTTTCCATGATACGGCCGCGACGCGGGTTGAGGCATACCGCAGTGGAATGCAGGCAATCCGCCGAGGGGCGGGCGGTGCATATCTGCTGGGCTGCAACCACCCCCTATGGCCCTCCCTCGGCATGATTCACGGAGCCCGTACTTCCCTCGATATCGAACGCAGCTGGGTCTCGATAAGGGGAACCGGCCGGGAGAATCTCTATCGCAATTGGCAGAACGGCAGGCTTTGGTGGAACGATCCCGACAACACCCTCCTTACCGGCGATTTACCAGAAAATGAGCTCATGTTCCACGCAACGGTTATTTACGCGACAGGCGGAATGGTGCTCAGCGGCGATGATTTAACAAAGATATCTCCCGAACGCTTAAACGTCCTGAAACGGCTTCTGCCCCCCGGGGGAATCGCGGCAAAGTTCCCCGATGAAACAATGACTTCAGGAAAAATTGTATACGAAGACATGACCATTGAAGCAGTTTTTAACTGGGAGGATAAACCAGCCCAGATGTCATTATCCCTTCCCTCAAAATCAAGGATCAAAGATTATTGGACAGATTCGCTCGTGGGGGTTTATGAAGGAAAATTTGTCATAAAAAACCTGCTGCCCCACACGGCCGGACTGTTCGTTATTACCCCTGCAAATTAGCATCATCCGCAAAGAAACAAGGAGTGAATTTTGCCAAAGATTATGCCCTCGGCCTTTTTTTTATCAATTTCCAGTTCTGTGTTTAAAGTGATCGGGCGGGTATTTCCTTTTGAGAAAAATAGCCCTTACCTGAATAACTGACAGGAAGGTGTGATGCTGGCAAACCCTGGTTTTGACATTGACCGTGCAGCTTAGTAAATTTGGTGGTTGACAGAAAATAAATCAGAGGATCGATACTTGGAACGACAAACTCTTATGACCGATAAAATTCAAATACTGGTTGTGGAAGACGAAGACCAGATCAGAGAATCACTTATCATTCATCTTTCCGGTGAAGGTTATGAGGCATCGGGTGCAGCCAACGGCAACGAGGCCATCCCGCTGATTCACGGGAAAGAATTCCATATTATTGTACTTGACCTCAAGATGCCGTACATCGACGGGCTGGATGTGTTAAAGTTCATTAAATCTACTTTCCCCCAAACAAAGGTGATTATTCTGACTGCATACGCGGATATGAAAACCACCACGAAATGCAGAGAGCTGGGTGCGGATGAGGTTATCGGAAAACCGTATGACCTCGAATTTTTAATGGCAACAATCGAGAGAATGATCCGCTCGATTCAGTCGGCCTGATTTCACGGCACGGTTAGCCCCCGGGAGCAAAGATCAAACCCAGGTCCAATTGCAGTCAATCCATAAGGATCACAATTTCAGGCAATTATCACCCGCTCAGTTCGAAAAGCAAGCTCCTTTATTTTCCCTCTCCTAGAGGGGTTTCATTCTTAAGAAAAGCTAGTATGGCTCCCCGACGGAGAGTATCGGCGTTGTGATCAAAATAATAAGATTTGAAGAATTGATAATCCTGCTCTATTTTCTCGCGGGGGTAATTTTTCATTTCCCGGATATAAGAATCCAGGTACGCCGGCATGCGGACAAATTTTACCTCGGGGTATGCCGCCAGCTTTTCCATGACCGCGTTTTCATAGATGATGATTCTAGCCTGGAACTCTTGAAACGTAATGAGGTTTAATACGAGTTCCCCGGGCGGGGGCGGGTCCGTGGGGCCGAGGTAAAAATTTACTTTCCTCTGCATGAGGTAGGAAAGTGTGGCATTTTTTTCATGCCCCGGCCTGCCCCGCGCAGATATTGACTGGTGAGCAACCGCGGTGTCTGTCAGGCCCGTGCTGCATTCGACCGCCAGCAAAGGATCAACATAGTAGATCAGCCTTAACTGACCAGCCCAAAAACCAACCCTCACCGGAAGCCCCAGGAAGTAGTTGCGCAAGGTTGCAGCATCGGCCTTTGAGCGTTCAAGAGGCTCATCCACGGTAAAATACCTTTTTTCGTCGGCAATAAATCCGACAAAGCTTTGACCCATGTACTGATCTGAGCGGGCAAATGTCGCGACCAGCACAACGGCCGATAGGGTCAGTCTGGCGGTGGTCCCTTTCACCCGGCAGATCAGCGCCTCGGTAACAAAATACATTACTGGCGTGATCGGGATGAAGAAGCGGGCAAACATGAAATCTCCGCCCAGGCGGACAATATAGAAGCTGTAAAAAATTATAAAGAGGGTTCCCAGCAGAACCGGGCGGTGCCGGCCGGATCCTTCACGGCGGCTCTCTAACAAAGCATGGTAGATACCGCTCCCCTTGTGACATTTCCACAATGCATACATGCCCAAAGCCAGCGGCAGCATGAAAACATAGTAGGTCTTGAAATATAAAACTGCAAACATGATACCCTGCGAATAATAGGACAGGGAGACCGATTTGGCATAAAAAGTGTTCGGGAAGAACAATCCGTAGTACTGCCATCGCCAGAGCCAGTAAGGAAGAAAAAAACACACCGTCGGGATGGCCAGAATAAAGATTTTCTTCGTGGGATTATTGTTCGTAATAAAGATATAAATGATCGTAACGCCCAGGAAGATCACTCCGTCGGGGCGCGTCATCATCAGGATGACAAAAAGCATACCCGCCCAGATGTATGCCAGCTGAGATCTGGCCGAGAGAACAGCCCCAAATGCCGCGGACACCAAAAATGTGAAAAACGCTGTCTCCAGTCCGCTCGTGGCATGCGCGTTAAAGTCCGTGTGCAGGGCTAAGGCCAATGATGTGAGCGGGATGAACAAAAACTGCCCCCCCGCACCGCACTGGTGCTTCCAGCTGAGCAATCCGAAAAGCAGGATGGTGAGAGAGGAGAAGAAAATGCCCAGGCTGCCGGCAAATGTCTCGGGGTCTATTTGCATCTTCATCCCGAGAGCTATGAGCATCGTCCAGAGAAAATTCGTATAACCTTCAACCTTCTCACCGACATTATAGACGAGCCCGCTGCCGTTTATGAAGTTCCTGGCATAACGGAAAGAGACAAACGCGTCATCACTCAGATATTGGAGCGATCTTGCGTAGGTTACACTGAATACGATCGCGGCCGAAATGAAGGCCAGGAACAAAAAAGCGCTATTTTTCTTTAAACTTAACGTATTAAAAGCATCTTTTTTACCCGGGTGAACGACCTCCTGCCGGGATTTGCTACGCGGGCCGCCTGGAGCCTGTAAAAGTAAACGTCGCTCACCGCATTTGAGGCGTCCCAACGTACGGACTTATACCCGGCCGGAATGATGCCATCAAGTAGCATCGCGACCTCCTGGCCTATGAGATTGTAAACTTTCAGAGAGACTCTGGAATCTTCAGGGGAGAGCATAGTCTATTCTTGTCACCGGGTTGAACGGATTGGGAAAGTTCTGGTCAAGCATGAATTCCCTTGGCAAGATGGACAAACCGGAAATTTTCAACTTCAACTGCTCGGCGGGGCTGTTAATTCTTACCGCACCCACATCACGCGTCAACAATTCTCCGGCACCTACAATGCGCCTCGCTTCGGGCAGATCCCGTTCTATTTTCCAGATGATCGTCACCGGATATGAATCAGTTGATATTGGAAACTTTTTATAATAACCGCGCCGCAGGATAACACCTGCATAGCATGACTTCCAGCTCACTTCCTGAAATACTCTCCGTATTGAAGCGATTCCCCGTTCTCCCATGGCCTGTACTCATTAGCAAAATCAATACGGTCCCCCAGCACCGGATGGTCTGCACGCCAGAGCTTGTAAAGTAATCCGGGTCGGGGATTGCTAAGGTTCTCCATCTGCAGTTTGACAAACGCTGTGGCCGCATCGTGGTTATCCTGTGTGATTTCAAGTCCAAACTGGTCGGCCTCGTGTTCGGTGTAGCGCGAATAAGCGTTTGCGATCGGCGTGATAATGAAACCGAAGAAATTAATGAGCAGCAGTATCAGAGGCAGCGATGCAATATCCGATAGTTGGTCGAAGCCGAACTTCCCCTTGAATTTATTGATCAATGCGACGGCCGTCCTGTTTGCAAGATAAAGGGTTAAAAGAGTCAAAAGGGAGATGAAAAATATGAGTTTCCAGACATGACCGAGCACGTAATGCCCCATTTCATGCGCCATGACGAACAAAACCTCTTTCTCATTCAACTTCTCGATGGTATTATCCCACAGAACGATCCGCTTCGATCCCATAAAACCGGTGACGTACGCGTTGACTTGCTTGGTATCCACGCTCTTATTTACTTCAAAAACGCGGCTCCCCTCGATCCCGGCGCGTTCAGCCAGAGAAAGGATCTCGGATTCGAGCGCTTTGTTCTTCATCGGGCCGAAGTCGTTAAATAGCGGCTCGATCCATAATGGCGTAATGAAAAGGAATAGAATCATAAAAGGCACGGCCAGGATGCTCACATAGAACCACCACCGCTTCGGACTTTTTTTCAGCAGAAGGAAGGGAATCCACAGAAAGAGAAATCCAACGATCATTCCTACCATCAATGCCTTGACCGAGTCCGCGAACCACTTATTTAATGTTTGATTGGAAAGACCGAAGGCATGCTGCCTTGAGAAGCCTTCATAGTAACTCAGGGGCAGGTCTATGATAAACATGAACGCTATAAATATGGCAAAGTAGATCCCGATTATTAAGAACCATTTCTTACCGAGCTTCTCCGCCCATGAGCGGATCTTGGCAGAAAAACCCGTGAATAAAAATATGGCGGGTATCAGCATTCCCCAGACCAGATCAATGGCCCAGATAACATTGCCGCTGGAGTAGTATTCCAACGCCTTCTCGGTCGGTTCGGGTACGGGGACATTCTCATGGAGTGTAACAGCCTGAACTAAAGAATCGGGCTGAGTTTGTGCATGCAGATTACCGTTAATCAAGAATAACAGGCTGGCAATTAAGAAACATTTCATGAGTTTCTCCGTCAAGATTGTCGGCAAAAATGAGGCTACACACCTTTGATTCAGAATGAGCTTCGAAAATATTGCTCTTTATTATTATTACCAGGCATTTTTCGAGCTGTCAGAGCAAATCGAGCCTGAAATTATGAATGAAAATAGGAACTTTTCGCAGGATTGTCAAGGTACGAGGGGGGGGGATCTTGCCATCTTCGTTAAATTGCTCGCAAATCTATGTGTCACTCATATTAACTTCGATCACTGACCATAAGCTGTTTAATGGATGTACTGTCGGATTGAACCGGCCGGCAGCTTTCCAGCCAAATGTCAGAAAAATTAAAACCCCGCTCTCAAAAATATGGGAGCGGGGAAACCAAAGTTTTCAGGCCGGCTTTTACACTCGCCCCGGTAATAGGGGGGCAATGGTTACTTTATTTTTTGATCACCTTTTTATCCTTGTCTTTACTTAACTTGAAATCGATCGGTATTACAACCCAAACCTCCACGGGTTTCTGCTTAAGGGTTGCGGGCTTGAACTCCCACTTCTTTACCGCAGCAATCGCTGCCTTTTCCAAGTCAGCCGAACCGCTTTCGTTCTTCATGAGCTTTACGTCTTTAACATCTCCCTTTTCGCCAACCAGCACCTTTAAGAATACCTTTCCCTCCACACCTTTTTTCCTTGCAGCTTCAGGGTATTCAGGCTGGACCTGCTTAATCGGGGAAGGCATCCCATCAAGCTGGATTGCCTCCTCCGCCGGCGCTTTAGCTTTTGTGTCCTGCTGAGAAAGCGCCTGGTTGTCAGTACCCGATGTTTTGTTGTCTCCGCACGATGAAAATGCGAACACGGAGAATATAATTGTGAGAACACCAAGTTTGAAAATCATTGCTGTTACGCTCCTTTCGAGTGTTGTTAATTTGGAACCTGATTGTTGTTCTTTATCGATTGCAACGCCGGCTTACCATACACCTCAACCGGCGTCATTCCGTATATCATGATGACCGTCGCAGGCTGCCCCTGGGGCGTCTGCAGTGAAGAAGGCAGAATCTGGCGCTCTGCAGTTCTGCCGAGCAGGCCACTGATCAGATACCCTACCAGAAGGGCAGACAATACCGCAGCTGCCGCATACGGAGCGGGAAGAGCAATCCGTTTCTGCCAGATGAAATTTCTTTTCTGAACGACGGCAGCGCTTTGTGCGGGAATCTTTCCCGATACGATCCGGGAGAGCACTGCCTCATCAAGCTCTGCCGGAAATGAAATCTGCTCGTTCCTCTGGATAGCTTTGGTCCTGAGCGTAGCGTCCATGAAAGACTGACAAGGTGCACACACGGCGATGTGTCTGAACAGTTCTACCTGCCGCTGTATATACAGCTCGCCGTCGACAAATAAATTCACATCTTCCCTGGCTTCATTACAGTTCATGATTCTTTCCTTTCATCGTAAATCGGCTTTAACAGTTCGTAGAGGCGCTGCCTGGCCGTGAAAAGCCTGGACTTTACAACACTTTCTGTCGTACCGATAACTTCCGCAATCTCCTGGTAGGACAAGTTCTGATACTCCCGCATAATGACCACTTCGCGGTAATCCGCTTTCAACCTCCGGATCGCCTGATTTACCAGGCGCACTTCCTCATCGCGGTCTATGTCGTGCGGCGGGAGTATGAGGTTTGTATCCTCCATCTCATCGGGCAACTCAGAAGTATAGCTCGCCTTACGGATCGAGGTCAGGCAGTCGTTGCGGGCGATCGTGAGCAGCCATGATTTAAACCTTTCAGGATACATTATCTGGTCCCGGCGTTCATAAATTTTCAAGAAAACCCCCTGGACAATATCTTTTGCATCATCTGTTTTTCCAAGCATTTTCAGACAAAATACGTAAACAGGCTTTTTATATCGGTTATAAAGGTTCACAAAGGCAAGATCGTCCCCTTTTTGAAAAGCTTTTATTAAAAATTCGTCCGATACAGTCATTACGAATCCTGCTTCGCGTGATTTGAGGTTGCTTTTATATATGACTCACGAGTATCCCAAAAGTTGGTGCTTGGCCTGGGAAATTCAATATAATCAAGATCAGGCCGAAATCAACCTTATGGGGGATTTCCTGATTTGACTCAAAATTTGGGCAATAGCACTGTTATTAACCGCATTGTCCCGGGATCCCTTTTGGTCCACGAAAATTTTGACAGTGCATCTCATTCTTTGTACATTTCAGCGCAATCTCATATATATCTCAATTAATTTTGCACGAAGGTATCTTTATGAGCCATTCGGCAGTTGCCAGAAGATGTATCATTATTATCACACTGCTATTGCCATTCTCTGTTCTTTTCCAACACCTTCCTGCACAGGAGAAGCAGCCGGGAAAACAACGATTCGGAATTGTTCTTCACGGCGGCGCAGGGACGATCTTGAAGGGCAGCATGACGCCGGATCTTGAGCGGGATTACCGCGAAAAACTCACCCAAGCATTGACAGCGGGGTATACCATACTCAAGAATAACGGATCAAGCCTAGATGCGGTCGAAGCCGCCATCCGAATACTGGAGGATTCTCCTCTTTTCAACGCGGGCAAGGGGGCTGTTTTCACTCATGAGGGAACAAACGAACTGGATGCGGCCGTTATGGACGGGAAGACACTGAAAGCCGGGGCCGTGGCTGCCGTAAAGCACATTAAAAATCCGATAAGTCTGGCCCGGATGGTCATGGAACGATCCCCGCATGTAATGATGGTCGGCGACGGCGCCGAAGCTTTCGCTAAAGCACAGGGCATGGAATTAGTAGGCGCGGAGTATTTCTACACTGAGAGGCGGTGGAAGCAGCTCCAGGCGGCCAGAGCAAAGGAAGAGCAGCAGAAGGACTCGTCAAAACTGAAAAAATACCCAGTCCCCGACACTTCAGTGCACGGCACCGTCGGATGTGCCGCCCTGGATAAAATGGGCAACCTCGCCTCAGGCACATCAACCGGAGGCGTCACAAACAAAAGATACGGCCGGGTTGGAGATTCTCCGATTATAGGTTCCGGTACATACGCAAACAACAGCACTTGTGCCGTTTCCGCGACCGGGACGGGGGAATACTTCATCCGTTCGGTCGTTGCCCACGACATCTCCGCGCTGATGGAATACAAAGGGCTGTCATTAAAAGAAGCCGCTGAGACCGTCGTGATGGTAAAATTGGTGAAACTGGGGGGAGACGGGGGCGTGATCGCAATCGACAAGGACGGAAATATTGCGATGCCGTTTAACACCAGCGGCATGTATCGCGCCTATATCGACACCACGGGAAACCCCGTTGTGAAAATTTACAGAGAATGAATAAAAAGAACGCAAATTTTGCTGGAATATGAGTTGACTCTTAAACACGCTTTGCATATATTCCCTGAAATTTTCAACTGAAAAAGCATGCGATCACATCAGGGGAGTTCCCGGGAAATACTGCATGGATATTCCCATCTTTCAGTTAGAGCTCCCTTCGGTGGAATTTCAGCCATCGGCATAGAAAATTCCGAACCCATAGAGACAGATATAAGCCGCCCCGTTCAGCCGCACTTTTGTTCCTCTTATAGCATTGGAAGACCATCAAGGTGATCCGTTTCAGCAAAACATCCAAAAATGTAGCCTTCTCAATCTGTCTGGGCACGATTCTGCTGATCCTCGGTTCATGTGAATTCCCAAAACCGGTCGCTCCGGTCTGGGATGTCAAAATCAACGTCCCCCTCGCAAATCATCTCTACACTGTTGATTCGCTGCTCAAGAAAGATACGAGCATCATCAGCGTGGATCCGGCAAATGGTTTCATCACTTACTCATTCTATAAAGTCGCGGTGTCGGAGCAGATCGGCGATAAAATGAAAATGCATCCCGACAGAATATCTCAGCTTGCAATCAAAATCGGCAATATCCCGGTCACCCTCCAGGATTACTCGGCGGCGATTGCAAACCCCGGAATTCCCTCCGGCATAATACCGCCAGGTCCGCTCCCAAACGTATATCCGGGGGCTGCAACATTTCGGGAGTTCGAAGATCTGACCTTCGCGGAAGGCATGATGACCCTCAGGTTGACCAATTACCTGCCTGTCGGCGTGAATATTACGAATCCGATCGTAATACGCGACAATGCAAACAATACTTACGGTCCATTCCGGATATATGCCCTTGCGCCTGGTGAATCAAAATCAGATTCTGTCTCCCTAGCGGGCCGCCGGATGTCGAATGTCCTGCAGTTCGATACGATCAACATGACAACCCCCGGCAGCGGGCTAAATCCTGTTACCATTCCGAACACTATTTTTGGCGCCAGCATTGAATTTTCCGATGCTGAGTTGCAAAGTGCGCTGGCAAGATTTCCGCCCACATCCATCTTCGATCGGGACGAAGCTACATTCGTCATCGATAATTCACCTCAGCCCAATCTGGTATCTTCTGCCTCGTTTAAAAAAGGCACGATCTATATTACGGTCACGAACAATCTTGACGTTTCTGTCAAGGTTGCTTTACGGCTTCATGAGCTGTACGACAGCAGAACCGGCCTGCAATTCAATCAGGAATTGACGATTTCCCGCCAGGGAAAAGCGGACGATACTCTTAACCTTGCAGATTATTCGGTCAGATCGAGCACCCCCACGAACGGAATTCTCTATTCGGCATCGATATTCCAGCTCGGCTCCGCGACAGATTCCTCCAGCTACAGGCTCGTAAACTCAAACGATAGCGTTGTTGTGCAGCTTGACACCAGAAACACGCTCCAGGACACGTTCGTTGCCCGAGATATTGCCGGCATTCTGAAACCCATACAAATGTCAATCGATACGAACCTCAGCATCGAGATCGGCGAGCTGCCGAACAAATTCAGCGTCGACAGTCTGAGGCTTCCTGATGCTTCGTTTACTCTTTTTCTCACGACCCCTAACTTCCCCGTTGCCCTTGGCACTTCATACGTACGCCTGATAGATTCCCACAGCGGGAACAATGTGGACGTGGCCATCCCTCAGACACGGCTGCAGGCAAATCAAACCACACAGATAAAATTGCCGAGTGATCAATTTGTAAACCGACTGACGGATCTTATTTCGCAAATCCATCGCTTCCCGGACATGATAAGGTTATACGGCAACTCAACCGTCAACCAGGAATATACTTCCGGTTCGCTCTCCGACACGAGCGAGGTCGGCGGGGCAGTCCGGCTTGATATTCCTTCAAACATCGGCATCAAGAAGGGCACAGTCCGGGATACAGTGAAGCTTGACTTCGATAAAAAATACATGGACCAGGTCCAGAGCGGGGAGATCATCTTTGAAATCGAGAACGGCATCCCGACATCTATCCAGGCGTCAATCCTGTTGCTCGACGCAACGGGTATCCCGCAAAGGCCGATTCCTGCAAACCCCATCACAATCGCGGCCGCGCAAGTCAGTGGAGATGGATTTGTCTCCGCTCCAGGTCTGACAAATACGGCCATCACACTCAGTTACGACGAGCTGAGGGCGCTTGTAAACGCCCAATCCGGAGTCCTGACTATTCAGCTTGACACCCCCCCGGCCTCCCCTTCAGTGAAATTCCGGACTTCGGATCGCGTCAAATTCAGAATCACGGGCACCCTGAATTATCGGATGGATTACGATCGGTTAAAATGAAAAAATCACCGCAATATTATCTTTGGTGCGTGATATTTTCAAGTGTGTCAACCTCTTTGGGCTACGCCGGCGGGGACCGGACGAACGTTCAGGGCATGGGG
>Ga0209048_10005059_pt1 | contig 12506 bp, 14 predicted proteins | sample FrelakmetCRP12CR_FD_187146 | JGI IMG/M metagenome (GOLD analysis project Ga0209048, IMG submission 187146) | Freshwater lake sediment microbial communities from the University of Notre Dame, USA, for methane emissions studies - CRP12 CR (SPAdes)... | ecosystem: Environmental > Aquatic >... | reverse complement strand
CGCGATACTCGAGGCGGCGCAGGCCCTCTATGAGGATTGGGACGACAGGTTTCGGCCCGATGTATCCAATGATCCCGCACATGGCAGATCCCGGTCAGAAAACAGAAGACAGAAGACAGGAGACAGAAGGCGGAACGCTGAAATCAAGGAACGGAGGCGAGGATCTTCCTGCGATAGGCGTCCAGCAAGCGTGCCACCTCGTCGAGATCCCCGGCGAGCGCGGGATCGCTCTCGTAACCAAGGTCCTTTGCCAGAAGCAGGTAGTATCGAAGCTCCTCCAGCGATCCCTGCGCGACGTTCAGCATTCGAGCCTTGTCAGCCCGGCTGGCCCGCTTGAAGCCTTCCGCGATGTTCGCAGGAACCGACGTCGAGGCTCTGCGGACCTGAGAAGTCAGGCCATACAGTTCTGTTTTCGGATAAAGGGAGGAGACACGATAGACCAGGAGAGCCAGCGCGTGGCTCTTCCGCCACACAATGAGGTCCTGGAACGACTTGGCTGCCCCAGTTTCCATGAGGCGATGCTATTCGGTCTTCGGTCTTTCGTCTTCTGTCTTCTGTCTTCTGTCTTCTGACTTCTGACGGTGGCGCCTGACCCACTCGAGGATGTTCTTCTGCCTCCCCCGCGCAATCCCCAGCGCCCCCGGGGGAACATCGTCAGTAATCGATGACCCGGCGGCGACGTAGGCCCCCGCGCCGACCGTGACCGGCGCGATGAGCTGGGAGTCGCTGCCGATGAACGCGCCGTCCTCGATGATGGTCGGGTGCTTCTTCTCGCCGTCGTAGTTGCAGGTGATGGTGCCGGCGCCCACGTTGACGCCGGCGCCGATCGTGGCGTCGCCGAGGTAGGCCAGGTGATTCGCCTTGGAGCCCTCGCCGAGCACGGTCTTCTTGAGCTCGACGAAATTGCCCACGTGGGCGCCGCCCTTCACGTGCGAGCCCGGCCGCAGGTGCGCGAAGGGCCCGACCCGCGCGCCGTCGTCGATCTGAGACTCCTCGATCACGCACGAGTCGTCGATGGCGACCTCGTCGCCGACAGACGACCCGGTGATGCGGACCCAGGAACGGATGCGGCAGCCGGCGCCGACGCGCGTGCGGCCCTCGAGGGTGACGCCGGGATGAATGGTCGTCCCGCGGCCAATCGTCACGCCGTCGTCAATGAACGTCGTTGAAGGGTCGAGGAGCGTGACGCCCTCCGACCGGAGGGCGTCACGCCGTTCTGGAGTGATCATGGATGGTGCCTAACGTCTGGCGCGGGGCTGGGGCCGCCTGTCCCTGCGGACCTGGGCCGGCGGCGCGGCGAGCAGCGCCTTGAGATCGTCGGTCTGGCGCAGCGCCTCGAGTTCGGGTTCCCTGAGCAGCTCGTCGCGGCACTCCGGATTCAGGGCGAGGGCCCGCGCCAGGTGCTGGATCGCGCCCGCATGGTCGCCCTTGATCGCCTTCGCTACCCCCAGGATGTACTCGGCGGCGTCGTTGCCGGGCTGCTGCTGGAGCGCGGACGTCAGGAGGGCAATCGCGCGGTCGGTCGCGCCGGTGTTGAGCGCGAGCGTCGCGGCGTAGACCTGCTCCTCCGGCGTCTTGGGCGTCGCGTCAAGCGGCGCCAGCTGCCGCACACACACGCGGATGTAGAGCTGGGCGCGCTCGTGGAGCTCGATTTCCTCCGGGAACTCGGCAATCACCCGCCGCAGCAGATCGGCCGCCTCCCGGTACCGCTTGGCCTGCAGCGCATGGAGGCCGCGCTCGTAGAGCAGGACGGCGTCGGCATAGGTGCTGCGGTGTGGCGGCGCGGCAGCCTTGGGCTTCGGCTTGGCCGATGGCCTGGCGGCAGCGGCGGCGGCAGGCTTCGAGACAGACTTCGGGGCCGCCTTGGCGGGGACTGGCTTCACCGGTTTGCCCGCCTTCTTCGGGGAGGCCGGCTTCGTGACCGGTTTCCTGACCGCCAGCCGGGCCTTCTTCGGCCTCGCGGCCGGTGAGGCGGCCTTGACTTTCTTGACCGGGGAGGGACGGCTGGCACTACGCCGAAGCTTCGCCATCTTCGTGCTCCTCTGGCGCAACCCGCAGACGCGGCGCGTCGGGGGACGAGAATTAGTGGCGCTACGTTAGCAAATGGCCCCGAAAGGGTCAAGAACGGCGGGCGCGATCGAGGGCCGCAAAGACGTCGCGGGCGCGCACGTGATGGCGGCTGGCCAGCTCGGCGATGGCCCCGCGGCGCGTCTGACCGTTTTCTGTCAAATGACCAAATTCTTCAAACAACTGACTGTCAGCCACTTGCTCGACACGTGCTGATCCGGAATCCCGGCGTCCGGCGATGACAAGCGTGAATTCGCCGCGCGGCGTCGTGAGCGCCGCGAGCAGCGCCGAAAGCGGGCCCCGCGCCACCTCCTCGTGCAATTTCGTCAACTCCCGGCCCAGGGCCGCCTCGCGATCACCAAGCGTCGAGAGGGCCTCCTCGAGCGTCGCCCTGATTCGGTGCGGCGCTTCGAACAGCACGAGCGTGCGCCGTTCGTCCTTGAGGCTCCCGAACCACGCCTTCCGGGCGGCCGACTTCGGAGGGGGAAACCCCGCGAACACGAAGGCGTCGGTCGGCAGGCCCGACGCGACCAGGGCGGCGAGGACGGCGCTGGCGCCAGGAATCGCCTCCACGCGGATGCCGGCGTCGATGGCGGCCCGGACGAGGCGGTACCCGGGGTCGGAAACTGCCGGCGTGCCCGCGTCGGTCACGAGGGCGATGCGGGCGCCGAGACGCAGCCTCTCGACGAGGCCCGGGGCCTTCTCGTGCTCGTTGTGCTCGTGCAGGCTCGTCGTCGGGCGGCGGATGTCGTAATGGTGCAGCAGCCTGGCCGTGTGGCGCGTGTCTTCGGCGGCGATGAGATCCGCTTCACGAAGCATGCGCAAGGCCCGGAACGAGATGTCCTCCAGGTTGCCGATGGGCGTGGCCACCAGGAAGAGGATTCCCGCTGCGGATTCGGACATTCTTCCGGTAGTTTAATGTACCATTGGTTTTTTCACGCGCCGGCCGCGCCGGCCGGGCGTGGCGGCCGACGCGCGTCTGCGCCTTCAGACTGTGCCCATGATTGCTTCGGAACCGCTCCATCATTTCGTCGACGACTACCTGTCGTTCCTGTACGAGACCAACCCCTCGGCGGCCACGTTTGACGGCATCCACCTGCACGACGACCTCCTCGAGAACTTTGATCGGGGCGCCATCGAGCAGGACGTCCAGTCGCTGGCCGGGCTGGCAAGGCGGCTGGCCGCCATCAGCACCGACTCGCTGACGGGCGTCGAGCGCGCGGAGCGGCCGATGATCGCCGCGCACATCCAGGGGCGGCTCCACGAGCTCGAGAAGATCCGCACCTGGGAGCGCAACCCGCAGATGTACGGCGAGTTGCTGGGCGTGAGCCTGGCCGGGCAGGCGCTGTTCGAGTATGCGCCGGCGGAGGAGCGGGCGCGGCGGGTGCTCTCGAAGCTGCGGCAGACGCCGCGGTTCATCCAGTCCGCGCGCGACAACGTGAAGGACCCGCCGGGCATCTTCGTGAAGGGCGGCCTCGAGACGCTGCGCGGCACGCTGCGTTTCATCGAGGCCGACCTGCCGCGGGCGTTCGCCGATGTCGACGACCTCGGGCTGCTCGGCGATCTGGCTGACGCCCAGACCGAGGCCATCGAGGCCCTGAAGTCGTACATGGGCCATCTCGAAACCGACGTCGGGCCCAAGGCCCGCGCGACGTTCAGGCTCGGCGCTGACAGGTTCGCGGCCAAGCTCCGCCTCGAGGAGGGCATCGAGATCCCGCTCGACCGCCTGCTCGAAATCGGGCTGCGCGAGCTGGGCGAGGTGCAGGAGGAATTCCGCGCCGCCGCCGGCCGCGTCGAAGCCGGCGACCCGCTGGAGGTGTGGCGGCGCGTCAAGGACCGGTACGCGCCCGCGAACGGCGTCGTGAACGCCGCGCGCGAACAACTGGACCAGTTGGCCACGTTCATCGCGCGCCGCGACCTGTTGACCATGCCGGCGGGCGAGCCGGTGGTCGTGGCGCCGACGCCGGATTTCTTCCGGTGGGCCTTCGCGAGCATGTGGACGCCCGGGCCGTTCGAGGCGAGGCCGACGCGCGCGTACTACTACCTCACGGACGTCGACCCGGCGTGGCCGGCGGATCGCAGGCAGGAGCACCTGCGCGATCTGAACACGCCCACGCTCTGGTCAATCTCGATGCACGAGGTCTACCCGGGCCACTTCCTCCATTTCCAGCACCTGCGCCAGGTCGAGTCGAAGGCGCGCAAGTCGCTGATGCTCGCGTCGGGCGCGTTTGTCGAGGGGTGGGCGCACTACTGCGAGCACATGATGATCGAGGCGGGCTTCGAGCGGCAGGACCCGGCCGTGCGCCTGGGCCAGCTCGCCGAAGCGCTCATCCGCATCGCGCGGCTCGTGGTGGCCATCCGCCTCCATGCCGAGGACCTGTCGGTCGAACAGGGCGTGCGGTTCTTCAGGGACGAGGCGTTCCTCGAGGAGAGCACCGCGCGGCGCGAGGCCGAGCGCGGCACCTTCGACCCGAGCTACGTCGTCTACACCGCCGGCAAGCTGATGCTGCTGAAGCTGCGCGAGGACTACAAGGCGCAGGAGGGGGACAAGTTCTCCCTCAAGGCGTTCCATGATCGGTTGTTGGGCAACGGCCTCGCCACATTCCATGTGCATCGGCAGTTGATGCTCAAGGACGCGGGTGGGGCGATCATAGAATAGAAGCCGGAAGACAGAAGACAGAAGACAGAAGAAGCCCCCCGAGTGCAGCTTGTCTCCTTCTGGCTTCTGACAATCGTCAGTGGGCCCTTCTGGCTTCTGACAGGTACAAAGCGCATGCCTCTGTACGAGTACGAATGCTCCGCGTGCGGCCACCGTTTCGAACTGATCCGGCGCTTTTCGGATCCGCCGGCGTCGGCGTGCGTCGCGTGCGGGCAGGGCCCGGTGCTGAAGCTGCTCTCGGCCCCGGCGGTGCACTTCAAGGGCACCGGGTGGTACGTGACGGACTACGCGAAGAAGAGCGGCGCCTCGGCGGTGAGGACCGACGCCGGCCCAGGCGATACGCCGGCGCCGGCAGCGGCTTCCGGCGCCACCACACCGGCTTCGTCATCGAGCCCAGCCGAGAACAAGAAGCCGGCCTCGGCACCGGAGTCAAAGCCGGCGGCAGAAACCAAGTAGTTCGCCCTTCTTGCTTCCTGCTTCTGTTTCCTACAGCTTCAACGATCGCAAGTACTCCCGGAAATCCTGCGCGAGGTCCGCTCTCTTCAGCGCAAAATACACCGTCGCCTTCAGGTAGCCCAGCTTGTTGCCGGTATCGTGCCGGACGCCCTTGATCTCGTAGCCGTAGATCGGGCGCTTCTGCAGCAGGTACCGCAGGCCAGTGGTGAGCTGGATCTCGCCGGTCGAGTCGTGTGACGCGATCTCGAGCGCCCCGAATATGTCCGGCGTGAGGATGTAGCGGCCGATGACGGCGAGGTTCGACTTCGCATCCTCGCGCGCCGGCTTCTCGACAAGGTCGCGGATCGTGTAGACGCCCTCCGCCTCGCTCTCGATCTCGACGATGCCGTAGGAGGAGACGCGGTCCCAGGGCACGCGTTCGACGGCCAGCACCGGGCCCTGGACGCGCGCGAACACGTCCAGCATCTGCTTCAGCCCGGCGGGCTCGGCGTCCACCACATCGTCGGCCAGGACCACCGCGAAGGGTTCGTCGCCGACCAGTTCGCGTGTGACGAGCACCGCGTGGCCGAGGCCGAGGGGCTCGCCCTGGCGGACGTAGGCCACCTTGATGAGGCTGGAGATCTGGCGCACCTCGGCCAGGAGGTCGGTCTTGTTGCGCGACTCGAGGAAGGTCTCGAGTTCCACGGAGACGTCGAAGTGGTCCTCGATGGCATTCTTGCCGCGGCCGGTGACGAGGATGATGTTGTCGATGCCTGAGGCGACGGCCTCCTCGACGCCGTACTGGATGATCGGCTTGTCGACCAGCGGCAGCATCTCCTTCGGCTGGGCCTTCGTGACGGGCAGGAACCGCGTGCCGAGGCCGGCCGCCGGGAACACCGCTTTGCGCACGCGTGCTGCCATGGCTGAAGATCCTCCAGGGAGCCGATCGTATCGCAGGGATCGGGGCTTTGGATATACGATCCGGGCATGCTCGACCCCGCATTCGTCCGCGATCACCTCGACAGTCTCCGTGAACGGCTCGGCGCGCGCGGCGTGCGCATGGACGCCGAACTCGACGCCCTGGCGGCGCTCGACGCCGAGCGGCGCACGCTCATCCCGAAGGTGGAGGAGTTGAAGCGCCAGCAGAACGCGTCCGGCGAGGAGGTGGCCCGGGCGAAGAAGGCCGGCCAGGACGCGTCACATCTCTTCGCCGCCAACAAGGCCCGGGGCGCGGAGATCAAGACCCTCGAGGCGGAGTTGGACGGCATTGAGGCCCGCCGGCGCGCCATCCTGCTGACCATTCCCAACCTCCCGCACGAGACCGTGCCCGTGGGCGCCGGAGCGGCCGACAACGTGGAAGTGCGGAAGTGGGGCGAGCCGCCGGCCTTCGACTTCACGCCGAAGTCGCACGTGGACGTGGGTGTCGGCCTCGGCATCGTCGATTTCGAGCGGGCGGCGCGGATGTCGGGCGCCCGATTCGCCGTGATGTTCGGCGCCGGCGCGCGGCTGGGGCGGGCGCTCATCGATTTCATGCTCGACCTGCACACGCGGGAGCACGGCTACATCGAGGTGGACCCGCCGTTCCTCGTGAACGCGGCCGCGCTGCAGGGCACCGGAAACCTGCCGAAGTTCGAGGCCGACCTGTTCAAGATCGCCGGGGAGTGGGACCTGTACCTCATTCCGACCGCAGAGGTGCCCCTCACCAACCTGCACCGCGAAGAGATCCTCGACGGCCGGCTGCTGCCGCGCTACTACACGGCCTACACGCCCTGTTTCAGGAGCGAAGCCGGGTCGTACGGGCTCGACGTGAAGGGCCTCATCCGCCAGCACCAGTTCCACAAGGTCGAGATGGTGAAGTTCGCGGCGCCCGAGCAGTCGATGGACGAACTCGAAAGCATGGTGGCCAACGGCGAGGACGTGCTGAAGCGCCTCGGCCTGCCGCACCGGACGGTGCTGCTGTGCACGGGCGACATGGGGTTCGCCTCGGCGAAGACGTACGACATCGAGGTGTGGCTGCCGAGCCAGAACACCTACCGCGAGATCTCGTCGTGCAGCAACACGATGGCGTTCCAGGCGCGGCGCGCGAACATCAAGTACCGGCCCGGCGGCACCGGCAAGGCCGAGTACGTGCACACGCTGAACGGGTCCGGGCTCGCCGTGGGGCGCACGCTCATCGCGATCGTGGAGAACTTCCAGCAGCGGGACGGCTCGGTCGTCATCCCCGAGGCCCTGCGGCCGTACATGGGCGGGCTGGAGAGGATTACGCGGCGATAGGTTAGAAGACTCCTGATCACTCTTCGCGGGGGAGCGCGTGCATGGACGTTGTCCGCTGGGGCATCATCGGGTGCGGGAACGTCACCGAGGTCAAGAGCGGGCCGGGGTTCCAGAAGGCTGACGGCTCCAGCCTTGCCGCCGTCATGCGCCGCGACCGGGCGAAGGCAGAAGACTACGCCCGGCGGCATGGCGTGCCGCGCGCGTACGACTCTGCGGATGCGCTCATCCATGATCCCGGCGTGGACGCGGTCTACATTGCCACGCCGCCCTCGAGCCACTGCGATCTGGCGCTGCGGGTGGCGGCCGCGCACAAGCCGTGTCTTGTCGAGAAGCCGATGGCCATGACGCACGCCGAGTGCGTGCGCATGAACGACGCGTTCCGCGCCGCGGGCGTGCCGATCTTCGCGGCTTACTACCGCCGCGCGCTCCCGCGGTTTCTCGAAGTGCGGCGCCAACTGGAATCGGGCGCCATCGGCGCGGTGACCGACGTGCACGTGCGAATAGCGGAGCCGCTTGCGAAGGGGGAAGCCGCGGCCGGCTGGCGATTCGATCCGGCCGTCGCGGGCGCGGGCCTCTTCTACGACCTTGCTTCGCACTGCCTCGACCTGCTCGACTTCCTGCTCGGCCCGATCGACGAGGCCTCGGGCTTCGCCGTCAATACCGGCGGGGCCTATGCGGCCGAGGACGTCACCGCCGGCGCGCTCCGGTTCCGCCGCGGCATGGTTGGCACCGGCACCTGGAACTTCAACGCGGATCGTTCGGAAGACTGGATGGTGTTTACGGGGCCGCTCGGCGAACTGCGGACGCCCGTCTTCACCGACGGTGACATCGTTGTGCGGCGCGCCGGGCACGAGGAGATCCTGCCCATCCGAAACCCCCCGCACGTCCACCAACCACTGATACAGAGCATTGTGGACGAACTGCGCGGGAGGGGCCGCTGCGAGTCGACAGGAGAGAGCGGCGCCCGCGCCGCGTGGGTGATGGACCGGTTGCTGGAGGGGTACCGTTCAGGTCAGAAGCAAGAAGCAGGAAGGAAGTAGCAGGAATCAAGAGGGTGCGCCAGGCTGCGCAGCGTCGCGGCGGTCTGGCTTCTGACAATCGCCAGTGGGCTCTTCTTGCTACTTGCTTCTTCTGCCCCGGCTATAATCGCAGCAACGGAGGGATGGCCGAGCGGTTGAAGGCGGCGGTCTTGAAAATCGCTGTACGGGAAACCGTACCGGGGGTTCGAATCCCTCTCCCTCCGCCATTCGACTCGCCTGGCTTGACCCCGCCCGCGAACCGCCGAGCTACGGCCAGGCAGGCGAGTCACCTCAGGCGAAGGCGGACCGGACCGTCGCGTACCCTTCCGGGTATACTGGCCGCGTGGAATTCCGCATGCAGCGAACAGTACGCGTGATGACCGCAGCAGAGCATGCCAGAGGCGATGCCGCGCGCGAGCATTGGCGGAGCCGGACTCCGGAAGAACGGCTGGCCGCGGTCGAGTTCCTGCGGAGGCAGCATGGTGGAACTGGCGCAGGACTTCGACGAGTTCTTCGGATCATTGATCGCCCACGGGGTTGAGTTCCTGATCGTCGGCGCCTACGCGCTGGCGTACCACGGCGCCCCACGCTACACCGGAGACATCGACGTCTTCGTGAAGCCCACGCCCGAGAACGCGGCGCGCCTGATCGAGGCGTTGTCGGCCTTCGGGTTTCCGCCCATCGGCCTCAGCCCCGAGGACATCATCGAGCCCACGCGCATTATCCAGATGGGCGTCGAGCCCGTCCAGATTCACCTCATGAGCGACATCAGCGGCGTGGGTTGGGACGAGGCGTGGACCGGGCGGCAGACAGCACACTCCGGCTCGCACGAACTGAGCTTCATCGGCCGCTCCGACTTCCTTCGCAACAAGCGGGCGGCCGGGCGCCTCAAGGATCTTGCCGATATCGAAGCCCTCGAAGGGTGATTTCTCGGTTGGCGGCGGACCTGCGCGGCCTGGTGTACACTTCTAGCGGCATCCGCAATTCATGACGAACCGGGCCCCCGGGTTCTCCATCGGTCTGCACGGCGTCGGGTCGCCGGCAGACGGATGACGTAGTTGTCCAAAGGGCATTGAGGAGCGACGACACATGCGCAGAGTGGCTATCGCAGTTGCCTTGGCGGTTCTTGCTGTGGGACAGGCTTCCGCGCTCGCACAGACTCCCGCGTCCGCACAAGCCGACGTGCTGGCGCCCATCCGTCAGTTCGTGGACGGCTTCAACAAGGGCGACACGAAGACGGCCCTGGCGGCCTGCGCCGATCAGACGTCCATCATCGATGAGTTCCCGCCCTACGAGTGGCACGGCGCCGGGGCGTGCGCGAGGTGGGCGGGCGACTACGACGCCGACGCCAAGAAGAACAGAATCACCGACGGCATCGTCACGCTCGGCACCCCGGCCCACGTCGACATCACCGCCGACCGCGCGTACGTCGTCATTCCTTCGGACTATGCGTTCAAACAGAACGGGAAGCCCATCAAGGAAGTCGGCTCGACGTTCACGTTCGCCCTGCAGAAGGGCGCGGCCGGCTGGCGCATCATCGGATGGGCGTGGTCGAAGCACTGACCCGGGGCCTCGCGATTCCCAGTTTCTTCATCCGAAAGCGGAGCGTGTTCGGGTGCAGGCCGAGCACCTCGGCGGCGTTTCCCGCGCCGTTCACGCGCCAGCCGCAGCGCTCGAGCACTCCGTGAATGTGATCGCGCTCGACCGCGTCGAGCCGGCGCAGCGGAGACGGAACGACGGCTGCGTCGGTCGGGGCCACCCGCGACACGCGCGCCAGCGCCTCGCGGATGGTAAAGCTCTGGCCGACGATTTCATTGAAGTCGTGCCGGGATTGCACCTCTTCGCGCAACGACACGTTCTCGGCCTGCAGCCTGTCGCAGAGGGTCCGGATCTCGTCGAGGTGCGCCAACAACTTGGCGTCGCGGCGCTTGCGATCGAAGGCGCTGGAGAGAATCTCGCCGATGATCCGGAGCCGGTTGACATCGATCGGCGTCCACTCCCGGAGTTGCGTGAAATCCCCCATCGAGATCGCGCACTGGATTCTTCCTCCGATGGCCAGCGGCAGAGTCATGATGGCCCGCATCCCGAGGTGCGCGGCGTACTCCCTTTCGGGGACTGCCTGCGCGGGCAGTTCGACGGACAGGTTCCCGAACACGACGTCCCGGCCGCGCTGGAGCTGCTGAAAGTACCAGGGCAGGCTCCGCTGGATCAGGCGGGGAAGACGCGCTTCGACTTCGGGCCCTCTTGGCCAGGAGTGCGCCGTGGTCAGCGTCGTGAGATCCGGCGAGAACTCCATGAACGAGGCGCGATCCGTGCCGAACCATCCCACGATGGAGCGGAGGCTTTGATCGATCTCCTCGTCGAATCTGGACGGCTCGATTCCAACGAATCGTGCCGACAGGTCGCCGAGGAGGTTCTCGAAAGCGCTTCCTTCCAGTGCCATGCGGCCGATCCTAGGCGCCTGCCGCCAGCCAAGTCACGATATTTAGTGATAATCACCAAATATTGTTTGTCTGCCAATTGGCCCTACCCAGGCCGGTTCTTACAAGTGACTTATCAACAAAAACTTACACGCATCACTTCATCTCGCGAAACCAGGCACACTTCGTGGAGTATGAGCAGGCCGTGCAGGTCAAGATCACGGTCACGGAGGAACTGGCCGGCACCCTGATCCGGTTGGACGGCTGGCCCGGCCTCCCGTTCCGCGCAGAAATCGGGTTCTGAGTGACCGGGGCTTGCGTCAAAGCGGTTCGCGGGTTCACACTGGCGTGCACTAAGGGGAGCGAACGCGGACAGACTGGCCGTCGCAGGCGAGTATCAGCGTCGCACGTCAGAAGGAGGAGGACCATGGGCTGGATCGTCACGATCGTGATCGGCGGCATCGTCGGCTGGCTCGCGAGCATCGTCATGAAGACGAATGCCCAGATGGGGATGATCGCCAACGTCCTGGTCGGCATCGTCGGGTCGGCCCTTGGCGCCTGGCTGGCGGGCCTGCTCGGGTTCGCGTCAGCGGGCGCCATCGCCAGTTACATCATCTCGATCCTCGGGGCGGCCATCCTCATCGGCATCCTGAAGGCCGTCGGGATCTTCAAGTAGCCCGCGGGGCGCGAGGGGCGTCGGGGAGGGAGATCGGCGCCCGGCCGATCTACAATCCCCGCATGTCACCCAGGAGGCCATAGCTATGCGTACGTCGCGCCAGATCCGCCGCTGCTTCGTTCTCCTGATCGCACTGACGCTCGCCGCCGGCGCCGCCGCGTTCGCCCAGGATCCGCCGCAAAGCCAGCCGTTCAAGCCGGAGGTCGGTCAGCACGGGAAAGACGTCGTGTGGGTGCCGACGCCACAGGCGCTCGTCGACAAGATGCTGGACATGGCCAGGGTCACCGCCGAGGACTTCGTCATGGACCTCGGCTCCGGGGACGGCATCACGGTGATTACCGCCGCGAAGCGCGGCGCCACGGCGGTCGGCATCGAGTACAACCCCGACATGGTCGAGTTGTCGAAGGCCAACGCCGAGAAGGCCGGCGTGTCGGGCAAGGCGACCTTCATGAAGGCCGACCTCTTCGAGACCGACCTTGGCCAGGCCACGGTCATCACGATGTTCCTGCTGCCGCAGATCAACATGAAGCTGCGGCCGAAGCTCCTCGACCTGAAGCCCGGCACGCGCATCGTTTCGAACTCGTTCACGATGGAAGACTGGACGGCCGACGAAACGGCGACCGTCACCGAGGGCTGCCAGACCTGGTGCACGGCGCTTCTGTGGATCGTGCCGGCGAAGGTGGACGGACGGTGGCAGACGGCCGGCGGCGAGTTGACCTTCGCCCAGTCGTTCCAGCAGGTGACCGGGATGCTGCAGAAGAACGGAACAAGCGCAGCGATCAGCGACGGGCGGCTCCGCGGCGCGGAGTTGACGATGACGATCGACGGCGCGCAGTACGCGGGCCGCGTGAACGGCAACACCATCGAGGGAACCGTGACCAGCGGCGGCAAGACCGTCCCCTGGAAGGCCACGCACGCGGGCGCGTGAGCACCGACAGGAGCGCCGGGCGCCCGGC
>Ga0209048_10005058_pt1 | contig 12507 bp, 18 predicted proteins | sample FrelakmetCRP12CR_FD_187146 | JGI IMG/M metagenome (GOLD analysis project Ga0209048, IMG submission 187146) | Freshwater lake sediment microbial communities from the University of Notre Dame, USA, for methane emissions studies - CRP12 CR (SPAdes)... | ecosystem: Environmental > Aquatic >... | reverse complement strand
CGGGTCGCCCGGCGGCGAGGCCTGTCGGAGGCAGAGGTCATCAGGGACTCGATCCGGAGCGCGGTCGGCGGCGAGAGGCCGCGTCCCCACGGGGGCCTGTTCGCGAGCGGCGCCCCGATCGCGCGCCAGGCCGACGACCACCTGACGGGATTCGGCGAGCGGTGATCGTCGACACGAGCGCCCTGCTCGCGTACTTCGACACGGACGAGCCCGACCGCCAGGCCGTCGCAGCCGTCCTGGACGGCACCGACGAGCCGCTGGTCGTTTCGCCGTACGTGGTCGCCGAGCTCGACTACCTGGTCGCATCCCGACTGGGCGTCGCTGCCGAGCTGGCGGTCCTGGCGGAGCTGGCGGGTGGCGCCTGGGACCTGCCGGCGATCGACGCCGAGGGGCTCCGGGACGCTCGCGCGATCATCGAGCGCTACGCGGACCAGCGAATCGGCGTCGTCGACGCCTCGAACGTCGTCCTCGCCGCGCGCTACCGGACCCACACGATCGTCACCCTCGACCACCGCCACTTCGACGTCCTGCGTCCGCTGACCGGTGGTCGCTTCACGGTCCTGCCGTAGCGCGGACCGACGGAGCAGCGGTGACGGGCGCGGCCGTCGTCCCCGCGGCCGATGATGCGACACTCCAGGTGCGAAGCGCTTCCGCGTGCAAGTTCAGGCGGTCTGGCGGGCGGCGGCGACCCGCCCCCACTCGGTCCGCTCCGAATGGTTCGTGCCCAGAGCCACCTTCGTGGTAGCATCCGTGCCATGAGGACCACCATTGACAGGGCCGGACGCTTGGTAATCCCACGCTCGCTGCGCGATCGGATCGGGCTGGCCGGCGGTGGCGAGGTCGAGATCGCGCTCGACGGTGCTGCGATCCGCATCGAGCCGGTTGCCGGCACGCAGCTCCGAGAGGACGGCGGCCTGCTGTTCATCCCGGCGGCAGGAACGCCCATCGACAACACGCTGGTGCGCGAGCTGATCGATGCGGACCGCCACGGACGCTGAGGGGCGCCAGGTCGCGCTGCTCGATACCAGCGCGGCCATCGCGCTGGTGGTCGAAGACCATGACGCCCATGTCGCGACGCTCGATGCGGTCCGCGGCCGCCAGCTGGGTCTCGCCGGCCACGCCTGGTTCGAAACGTACTCGGCCCTCACCCGTCTGCCGGCTGGCCTTCGCCGTTCGCCGGCAGATGCCCTCCGCTTGCTGGCTGGCAACTTCCCGGCATCCAGGTTCCTTGGCGAGGCGGAGGCGGCCGACCTCGGCGGGGAGCTGGCCAGGCTGCGGATCTCCGGCGGAGCCGTCTACGACGCGCTCGTCGGAGCGGCCGCAAGGCAGCACCGACTCACGCTCGTTTCCGTGGACGCGCGGGCGCGAGCCGTCTACGAAGCGCTCGGAGTGGATATCGAGCTCATCCCGTAGGCGGCCGGCGTCACCGCCGATCGTGCCGTCCGCGCCGAACCGCGCGGCGAGCGGCTCCGGGCCCGCCATCGCCCGAAGGTGCGCAACACCGCTACGATGCCATCCACGTCACTGGGCCAACACCCTCGAGCATCGAGTCGAGATGACCGACCAACCTGACAGGCACGTCTCCTCCGGCTCACTCCCCGCCGCCCGGGTAGTCGGCCAGCTCCTCGACGAAGCCCACCAACGCTTCCGTGATGTCACTGATGGACGGCCCTCGAGCGTCTACCCGGCGCTCGAACGCGCTGACCCTGCGCTGTTCGGTATCTGTATTGCCGCAGTAACCGGTCAGGTGCTCACCGCTGGTGACTCCGACACCGAGTTCCCGATCATGAGCGTCGCCAAGCCCTTCACGTTCGCGCTCGTGTGCGACCTCATCGGCCCTGATGCCGCGAGGGAATCCCTCGGGGCCAATGCCACCGGTCTGCCGTTCAATTCGGTCGAAGCGGTCGAGCGCTCCGACCGCGGAAGGACCAATCCAATGGTCAACCCTGGGGCCATCGCCACAGTCGGCCTCGTTCCCGGCCCGAACCACGATGCTCGATGGGAAAGGCTCCGCGAGGGCTTGTCGCTTTTCGCTGGGCGCGACCTCGCCCTCGACGATGAGACGTACGCGTCCGCGTCAGAGACCAACCACCGCAACCGCGCCATCGCCCAGTTGCTCGACAGCCTCGGAGCGCTCTGCCACGGGCCCACGGAGACCCTCGACCTCTACACCCGCCAGAGCTGCCTGGCCGTTACGGCGCGAGACCTTGCCGTCATGGGCGCCACTCTCGCCGACGGTGGGGTGAACCCCCACACCGGGGCACGGGTCGTCAGCGCCGAAAGCTGCCGGTACGCACTCACCGTCATGACCACCGCCGGTCTCTACGAGACCTCAGGCGACTGGCTGTACCAGGTCGGGCTCCCCGGCAAGAGCGGCATCGGCGGCGGGATCGTCACTGTGTCGCCGGGAAAGGGCGGCCTCGGCACTTTCTCCCCTCCGCTCGACGAAGCCGGCAACAGCGTCCGTGGCCAACTTGTCGCCGCCTACCTGTCCAGCCGACTCGGGTTGGACATCTTTGCGTCCGCCGTTCACGACCAGGGCTCCTGAGACGGCGGTCTCTCGGACCGCTGCGGGCGCCATCTGGTCCTGGTGAGCGGCGTCAAGGTCCGCAGCACCAACCCACTCGAGCGACTGAACAAGGACATCAAGCGCCGGACGTCGGTCGTCGGGATCTTCGGTCCTGTTCGGGTCCCGACTGTCACTCGGGCCGAACGCCCTCGCCGGGATGGATCACCTGATTGGCATCTTCCGTTCGGCCGGTTTCGACGGCGCGGCGCTCGGGCTCGCGTACCAGACGCTTCTCAGCTTCGCGTCGGGCTTCGCCGTCCTCGAATCCCGGCCTGTCACAGGTCAAGGCGTCGAGGGCCGGTCGGTCCAGGAGATTCGGGCGATGGTCGCCGGGATGGCGGCGTCGGTGCCTGCGGGGCGGTACCCCAACGTCGCCGGCCTGCCGGGCGTCGTCGCCGAGCTCACCGTCGACGACCAGTTCGAATACGGCCTGGCGCGGCTGCTCGAGGGCATGGAGGCCGACCAGGACCGATCTCGGTAGGTACGCCGCGAGCCGGGTCGGGCGCCGCCGGCGAGCCTCGCTATCGGGGCGAGAGGATCACGACCGCGGTCTCTCCAGACCGCCGGGCCGCATAGCCGTCGAGATCCTTGTCGTGGGCGGCCCACATGGCCCACAGGCGCGGCCGCTCATCCGGGTTCGCTGCACGTGCGTGGACGGCGCGCGACCCATCGGGCAGATCGACGGTGACGTCGGGATGAGCCTGCAGGTTGAGCCACCAGGCGGGCTCGGCATCGGCCCATCCGTTCATGGCCATCGTGACCAGGTCGGGGCCGTCCTCGAAGTAGCCGAGGATGGCCTTTCTCTCCTCACCGCTGCGGCGCCCGACCGTCCGCAGGCGCATCATGCCCCAGCGGTCGGCACTCGCGGTCCGGAGGCCGAACCGGCCGCCTGTGACTGCATAGGCGGCCCGCTGCAACGCCCAGAACAACCGGATGAACCAGCGCGGCGGCAAAGACGGTGACTTCTTCGACGGTTCTGACATGGTGTGCTCCTGGTCGGTGTGGGGGTGGTTGGGGCGTCCGGCGGAGGCCGGGGCTGTCGGCCGGCTGGTCATCCCTGTCCGTCCGAGTACTGGAAGGCTTGGTCGAGCGGCACGCGGAAGACCCGGGCGATCCGAAAGGCCATCTCGAGCGAGGGCGAGTACCTGCCCTGTTCGATGGCGATGATCGTCTGGCGGGTCACGCCGACCCGATCGGCGAGGTCCGCCTGGGTCATCTCGCCGTTGGCGAACCTGAGCGCTCGGATCGAGTTGGTGACGAGGGTCGGCTTCACCATGTCTGGAACGGCCCGTGGTAGGCCGCGATCTTGGTGACCGAGCTGACGATGGATGCCGCCAGGCCCCCGAGGAAGATCGCATTGGCGATCCAGAAGTGGTCCGCATCGGCCATCGCCAGGGCGAGCGCGGCGATTGAGCCGGCGATGATCAGCCAGTTGCCGACCCGCTCACCAAGATGGTCGATCTCCCTGTCGCGCTGGTCCTCCTTGTCCGCCTCGCCGGGGTTCGAGGCCGCGGCCACGACGTTGCCCAGGATGTTCGCCACGATGAAGCCGACGATCGTGATGAGCATCGGCTGGACCCAGGAGACCTCGGAGATCGGCTTGCCGAGCACCTGCGGCACGACCAGGGCCACGTAGACGAGCAGCGTGGGCACCGCGACGACCAGCACGACCCAGTTGCTCTTTTCCAGGAACGTCATCGGCGTCTCCCATGTCAAGAATCGTTGACATGGTCAATGTAAAGGATATCCAACAGAGTGTCAATCATCTTTGACATCCAACTTGCGCGCTGGCCGCGAGGGTCTGTTGCTCGGCGAGGGCCCGTTCCGGCTCGCTCCACACTGCCCTATGGCAGGGGCACCTGGCCGCCCTGCGGGTCGACCAGTTGATCGATCCGGGCCGCGGGCAGGTTGACGTACGCCATCCACTCCTGGCCGCCTAGTTCCAGCGGAACTTGGGCCCACGTCTCGGAGTGCTCCTTCGACAGGCCCGTCGCCGGATCGGTCGCCTCACCTGTGACGAAGATCGGCTGGATCTGACCGACCGTCGCGCCGCGCTCAAGGAGGGCACTCGTCCGTGGGTCAGTCCGAACCGCGGCAAGGGCGGCGGCGCTGAGGGCAGCGGACAGCTGGGGGCCCCGATAGACTCTCGTCACGATCCGGTTTCGCAGATCCACCGTGACCGTGACTGCCTGGCCCTGGCTGTCCTGGACAACGACGGTCGCCACGTCGTTGACGACGCTCGCAACCGTCGCGATCGCGATGTCGCCTCGGAGGATCGCCTCGACCTGCGGGTCGCTCCGTGCGAGGTCGACCGCCTGTGCGGTGCTCAGCTGGCCGGGCAGGAGAGATTGGACGAATAGCAGGCCAACGACGGCTATCGCCACGACAGCGACCCGAGCCCATCGCTGTCCCAGCCCCCACCGAAGCCGCAAGGGCCGCTCGCGCACGGCGAGTTGGCGGTTGATCCCTGGCCACAGGTCGGTGGTCGCGGGCACCGCCTCAAGGGCGAGCACGGAAAGGGTGTCGCGGAGGATCTGGGCGTTCATTTCGGTGACTCCCGGCTTGAGCGTGGAGCGAGCTTCGCCCGGATCGTTCGTTGCGGGCTTCCTGTTCATCGTTGGTCCGCCCGGGCGCTGAGCCAGGTCCGAAGCTTCGCCCGCGCAGCGAAGAGCCGCCAGCGGACGGTTGCCGGTGGCGTGTCGAGCTGATCGGCGATCTCGGCGTCGCTCAGCCCATCGAAGTAGCGCAGCACAGTGGCCGCGCGCTGCCGGGCGGGCAGCCGGCCGAGCAGCGCCCAGACCGCCGCCGCGTCCTCGGCCTGTTCAAGGAGGGCCTCGGGCCCTGCGGCCATGTCCACGAGGACAATGGCGGGCGCCCCGTCCTCGTCGTCACTGTCCAGGGATCGTGTCCGGCGGGCACGCTCGACCGCCTTGATCGCGTCGTTGGCGACGCTTCGCAGGAACCACGGCCCGAACGGTGCGCTCGAGTCGAACTGGGCGATCCGCTCGTACGCGCGAATGAACGCCGACTGGGTGAGGTCCTCGGCGAGCGGTCGGTCGCGGACGATCAAGTACGCCGTCCGGACCGCCTGGAGCTGGTAGGTCTCGACGAGCACGGCGAGGCCGCCGATGTCGCCGTCCTTCAGTCTCGCGATCGCCGCGCGCTCGAAGCTCATCCATCCTCCATCGACCGAGACGCTCGCGGCGCCGGCAGATGACTACTATCCCTGACGTGCCCGGGATGTTTGACCGTCGACGTGGTGCGCCTTCTTGAGTGCATCGGCTCAATGGCGCACCCGGAGCACACGCCGTCGTACTTCACGCGCCGGTCGCCTATTCGGACGAGCGTGTCGGCGCCTCAACCGAATGCGCCGGGTCCCCCGTCTCGCCCGCATCCGTCCGGCCGACGCGGACAGTGATCCCGACGTGAGCGCCGACAGGGCTGTCCCCGGCGTGACGATCCTCCCACCAGAACGAGAGGCGGGCGATCAGACCGTGGCGCTGCCGAATCAGGTCGATTGAGGTTGCGGTCTCCGCGTCGTCCTGCAGCAGCGCCGTCCCTTCGACGACGTCACCCTCGACGCGACCGCGCATGTCGCACCGGGCGAGCAGGACGCGACTGTCGTTCCGCAGCCGCTTGGCCTTTCCGGACGACCTTTGCGTGACAACCACGAGGTCGTTCCCGTGCTGCGCCACCCAGACCGGAGTGGCCACAGGTGTGCCGTCCCGCCGGAAGGTGGTCAGGGAGAGGTACTTGCTCTTTGCCAGGGCCTGCATATCCATCTGGCACTCCGCGTTCGTCAGGTCGTGCGAGGGCGAGACGCCCTGGTCAGGTGCCGGGACCAACCGCGACGGACACCACCAACGCCGCCATGAACCCGCCGACGAAGCAGGCGATCATGATCCCCAGCGTTCTCGAGTACCCCCTCGGGGTGATCTGGTGGTCCTTGTCGAGCCGCGCGATAGCCGGGAACATGCGCCAGAAGAACGAGAGGATCGAGAGAATCAGGGCGACGACCGCATAGGCTTTCGTGGCATGACTGCCCGTGACGAGGATCACGACCAGGAGCGCCATGACGATGAGCTTGGTGCCCGCCACCCAGTTGACCAGGTAGCGGACGAGCTCGCCCGTTTCCGGGTCCGCATCCGCCTCCCGGTAGGCGTTGAAGACACCGATCCCGTTCCCGAGCCGCGAGCCCGGGCGGAGGTAGAGCATGCCGATGTTGAGCGTCTCGATGACGACGAAGGCGATGATCGCGGCTGCGAGGATGTCCACCGGGAGCTCCAGACGGGTTCGTCCGACCATCATGCCGCAGGTCGCATCCCGGCACCGGTGGCACGAGCCTTCCTTTGCGCGGGTCAGCGATCGGGCAACAGCTCGAGGAACTCGGCGGGCGTCATGGCCGGGATGATCGCCCGCAGCTCGAGGCGCATCATCCCGAACCGCTCGCCGGCCTCCGGCCGTGAGAGGCCGATCCGGCCACCGCTGAAGCGGTACAGCGCACGGTGCAGCAGCCAGAAGGTGCGGAGCGCGAACCGCGGAGCGGTCCGGACGGTCTGCCCGCGGTCGGCGAGCGTGCCGATCCGTGCCTTGGCCATGAGTGTGCTTCCCCTCCCTGTCCCGTGCGGAGGAAACCGCCGGGCCGACATCGAATGGGTGAAGGGCCCCGAAGACTCCGGGGCCCTTCCTGTCAGGCGGCGGCGTAGGCCGGCACGCTCCCATGCTTACGGCTCTCGAGCGCGAGGACCGGGGCGGGCTTGAAGCCCTTGAAGGTCAGGTACAGGCCGAGGAACGCCTCCCAGATGATCTCCGGGATGGTCGCGATGCCCTGCACCGCGCCGCCCTGCGGGATGAGACCCAGCAGCACGGCGGCCCCGGAAGCGGCGAGCAGCGGCCCGCCGATGACCCCGAACAGCGCCATGCGCCGCCCCACCAGGCCGGACCGGTACATCAGCCAGCCCAGGATCAGCCCGGTCCCGATGCCGTCGGCGAAGCCGGGGCCGAGCAGGAACGTCCAGTCATGGATGGCGAGGAGCGACTTCCCGATCGTGACGAGCGAGCCTGCATCGGCGCCGGCTGCCTTCGTGCGCAGCGTGACGATGGCGAGGACGCTGAGGAGGCCGACCAGGATGAACGTGCACTCGACGAGCCGCGCGGCGACGTAGCCGAGAGCGAACACTTCGTTCTGCCGCTTGAGGAGGGGGAACAGGACGACGGCGCAGCCGATGTTGGTGATGATGAGGAAGAGCTCGAGGAACGCCCCGATGAACACACGGGTGTCGGGGCCGGCGCCGGTGATGAAGGTGGGATCACTCAGGATGGGCCCGTACGCGAGGACCCCGCCGATCGAGGTGATGAACGTGAGGATGAACAGCACGCCCGTGGCGCGTGCGGTGTTTCGCGATGCGGTCAATTCAGGACTCCTTCGTTGACGAGGGACGCTGGGAACCCAGCTGATTCGAGATAGCGGGTCGTGGCGCGGTCAGGCATCGGGCTCGACGCAGATGACCGAGACCAGCGGCAGGCCCGTGTCCCGGACCTTCTGCAGCAGGCCGTGCAGTGCCGCCTGGTCGGCGATCGGGCCACCGATGATCGTGGTGCCGTCGCCTTCACGGCTGAGGCTCAGCCCGTCGAACCAGGCTGCCCACCGGCGATCGAGATGCCCCTTGAGGCGAACCTCGTACCGTCCGGGCTCGTGGCGGTTGCCGGATGATGCATTCACTTCGCTCATGGCGCTCCTTGTGCGTGTTCCGATCCGACTGGATCTCGCCGGCGATGCCGCCGTGCGTTGGTGCAAGCTCAAAGTGGAAGCGGACGTGGTGAGCGGGCATCACCACATGTGGTGATTCATCGGGTGATTTGCCCACCGGGACGCGAGAACGCACCGGGGCAGCCTCGTTCGACGAACCTGCCCGGCCCGGGATACCGGTCAGCAGCGACGGCGCTATCGGCCCCTGAGAGGCGAAGCGGGTGGGCTCGCCGCGCGGCGCGGCTGCGCAGCTGTCAGTCGGTACCTATCGGCCGTGACGGGTTCGGGACAGCAGGTCCAGCTCGGCCGCCCGGCGGACCGCTGCCCGACGGTTGTTCACGCCGAGCTTGGCGTAGATGCTCTTGGTGTGGCTCCGCACGGTGTGCAGAGACACCCCGAGCTGGCGGGCGATGTCCGGGCCGTCCAGGTCGGTTCCAAGCAGCCGAAGCACGTCAAGCTCACGTTCGCTCAGTGGCTCGACCAAAGCCTGTCTGACCCGCGTGCTGTCCTCGGAATCGCCGAAGGCTGCCAGTAGTTGGCGGAGATAGGTCGGGGCGATGCCGCGCTTCGCGGCCTCTCGAACGAGGTCCGTCATCGGTCGGCCCTCATCAACGAACGCGCGGACGTAGCCCTCTGGCTCAGCCAGGGCCACCGCGCGCGCCAGCGAGGTGAGCGCACCCGCCACATCGCCGCGTGCGTGACGGGCGAGTGCCTGCACGGCGAGGATGTCGATCGCGCTCCCCTCCCGCCCGCCGTCCGCCGCCGCTGCCAGCAGGCGCTCCGTGAGCTCGGTTGCCTCACCGATGCCGTAGTCGGCGCGGTCTCGCGTTCCCTGCGCCAGGAGCAACCTCGCCAGCGTGTCGTGCTCGAACTCGTGGAGGTAGCTGAGCTCGTCTGCGGCCGTGAGACCATGCTCCCGCGCCCAGCCCCACGCCTCCGACAGCTTCCCCTGGGCGATCCACACCCTCGCTTTCACGGCGGCGACCGGGCGCACATCGGGGGAGAAGTCACTCACGTACAGGCGCTCGGCCTTGCCAAGGAGCTCGAGCGCGCCATCGAGATCCCCCTCCGCCTGTCGGATCCGAGCCGCCGCGACACGCGACCGGTAGCGGTTCTGCGGCAGGCCGTTCTCCTCGCCCAGCTCCACGCTCTGCAGCAGCCGCTGCCTGGCGCCCTCGAGGTCGTCCCGCTCGAGGAGGATGGTGCTGATCCCGACGTGCATGTCCGCGGCGCCTCGCAGCACATGGCCACCCTGCCCGGTTGCGAGCGCCAGTCCCCGCTCGAAGATGCGCAGCGCCTCGCCCAGGCGACCCTGCGCGAGCCGGATGTCGGCCAGGGCGAGCGCGCACCCGATGACGTCCGAGAGGTGACCGGCCCGCTCCAGGCTCGCCATGCCGTCGGCATACCAGCGGGACGCTGCCTCGAGATCCCCGCTCGTCCAGGACGCGAGGGCCAGCAGCCCGGCTGCGCCTCCACGTGACAGGTGGTCGTCCTCGCAGACGAGGTCGAGCGCCCGCCGGGCATGGGCCACGGTGGCGGCCACGTCGCCGAGGATCCGGGCCTGGCCGGCCCGGTGCACAGCGATCGAGCCCGGCAGCCGGCGGAACGCTGCCTCGTCGACGACGACCATCTCGCCGGCTCGCCCGGCGGGCCCATCCACGGCCTCGTCCGTCGCGCGGAGCCACCGCTCGGCGTCCCGCAGCCGCCCCTCGACACCCTCGACCTCGCCCCTGACGAGGAGCGACCCGGCGTACGCGTTGCTGAGCACGGGCCGGACCCGGAGCAGCTCGTCGGGGAGCGCCTCGAGCCACTGGCGCAGCGTGGCCTCCTGTCGTTGCTGGCTCGTTGCCGGGATCGCGAGCTCGACCAGGTCCGCCGCCCGCGCCACGTCCCCGCCCGCCATCGCGTGGCGGATTGCCTCGGACCGTTCGCCGTTCTGCTCGTACCACTCGCTCGCTCGCCGATGCAGGTCAGGCACCCGGTCGGGCTGCTCGTCGAGCAGGTGCGCCCGCAAGACATCGGCGAAGAGCTGGTGGTAGCGGTACCACCGGCGGCGGTCGTCGAGCGGGACCAGGAACAGGTTCCCTCGATCCAGTGCCTCCAGCATGGCCTTGCCGCCGTCCTGGACGGTGACGGCATCGCACAGGGGCCCGCTCAACCGGCCCAGGATGGAGGTCTGCAGCAGGAAGGTCCGGACACGGTCGGGTTGACGCCGCAGCACCTCTTCGACCAGGTAGTCGACGATGTAGCGGTCGTCCCCGGCGAAGCCGGCGATGAAGCCCGCGACATCGTCGCGCCCTTGCATGGAGAGCGCCGCCAGCTGGAGCGCGGCGATCCAGCCTTCTGTGCGCCGCTCGAGCGCGGCGACATCCCGCGCGGCCAGATCCAGCCCCATCACCTCGTTGAGGTATGCGGCGGCCTCGTCGGGCGTGAAGCGCAGGTCGGCGGCACGGATCTCGACGAGCTCGCCGCCCGCTCGCAGGCGGGCGAGCGGCAGCGCCGGGTCGGCGCGGGTCGTGATCACCAGGTGCACATGTGAAGGCAGGTGCTCCAGCAGGAACGCCATCCCGCCCTGGATTTCGTGCGTATCGACCTCGTGGTAGTCGTCGAGCACCAGCACGATCTCGTTCGGCACCCCGCTGAGCTCGTTGAGCAGCGTCGCGAGGACGGTCTCGATCGGCGGTGGCTGGGACTCCTGCAGGAGCGCGAGCGCACGTGCGCCGACCCCCGGGGCCACCGTCTGCAGCGCCGCGATCAGGTATGGCCAGAAGGATGCGGGCTGGTTGTCGCTGGGGTCGAGCGAAAGCCACGCCACGGACTGTTCACGGGCCGGAACGGCCGCCAGCCACTCGGCCAGCAGCGTCGTCTTGCCGAAACCGGCCGGGGCGGAAATGAGCGTGAGCTTCGACTCGGCCCCACGGCCCAGGCGCTCGCTCAGTCTCGGACGTGCCACCAGGCCGCGTCGCGGCTTCGGGACGTAGAGCTTCGTCTCGAGCAGTGGGCCTGCGTTGTCCAGCGTCGTCACTTCCTGTGCCTCACGGCGGCGCTCCATGATGCGCGATCTGCCGATGCGATGAGAAGGATCCCGGACTACGGCCTGCCCTGTTGCAGGTCGCGGCGGCTGGTCGAGGAGAGCCACGACCGGCAGCCAGATACGTACTGCATCCGCGTGCTCAACACCTGTCGGGCGCGCCATCGGTCGCCCAAAGCGCGACAGACCGCTCGCCGGTCGCTGTGTCGTCGGCGCCCACCCGGTGTCAGTAGACCTCGTCGTGGGTGCCGAGCGCGACGAGGAAGCAGGTGTCGCCGTCCCAGCGGAAGAGCACCCGAAGGTCGTCGTCGACGCGGAATGCCCAGTAGCCGCCGAGATCACCCTTGAGCTTGTGTGTCCGGAGCAGCGGGTCCTGGGGGTCGCTCGCGAAGCGCCGGAGGGCCGCTCGGAGCAACGCGTCCCGAGGGGACGTCAGCTTCCTTGCCCGCCGCAGGAACCGGGAGGATGCGATGACCGGCACGCCGGTGCCGTCAGCCGCGCAGATCGTCGAGCAGGGCGTCCATGTGCCCATATGCCGTCGAGCCGTCGGCCGCGTACTCGGCCTCCGCCTCGCGGACCTCGCGCAGGAACAGGGCGCGACGCGCGGCCCGCAGCTCCTCCCGTTCGGCCTCGTAGCGCCTGGCATCGACCAGGTAGGCGGTCGTCTGCGAACGCTGCAGGATGGCGACCGGTTCCTCGGCGTCGTGCAGCGACTCGAGGATCTCGGCCGTCCGCTGGCGAAGCTCCGTCACACCGATACTCTTCATCGTATGCTGTAGAGTACGCTAGACAGTCCCGAATGGCAAGCGCCCTGCCCCGCCAGACACGCGACAACGGCAGGGCGCACCGGATGGACCATCGGCCACGACTCCGCGCGACCGCTGCGTCCGGTGAAGACCATCGTCACCGTGCCGTCGGCGGCCACCTGTCGGGCGCGCGATACCGGCGCCGAATCACGCCGCCGTGGCCCTTGTCGCGGGGGCGATCGGACGCCGAGGTTCGGCCGAGTAGTCACACATCAGGCAGGATGGCTGGTATGATGACCACATGGACGTTGGCATCCGCGACCTCAAGGCACGCCTTTCAGAGCACCTCGACCGCGTGGCCCGTGGTGAGGTGATCACGGTCACCAGCCGTGGCCGACGCGTGGCGCTGATC
>Ga0209048_10005057_pt1 | contig 12508 bp, 12 predicted proteins | sample FrelakmetCRP12CR_FD_187146 | JGI IMG/M metagenome (GOLD analysis project Ga0209048, IMG submission 187146) | Freshwater lake sediment microbial communities from the University of Notre Dame, USA, for methane emissions studies - CRP12 CR (SPAdes)... | ecosystem: Environmental > Aquatic >... | reverse complement strand
GACGACCTTGGCTGCGGTGACCTTGCCGCTGACGACGTGATAGAGCAGGACCGCCTTCAGCTTCGCCTTGTCTTTGCCAAGCGCGGTGAGGGTCGCCTTCGGCACCTTCGCGAAGGCGGCGTCGGTCGGCGCGAACACGGTGAACGGCCCCTTGCCGGAGAGCGTCCCTGCGAGACCCGCCTTCGTGACCAGGGCGACGAGCGTCTTGAAGCTTCCGGCGGCTATTGCCGTCTGGACGATGTTCTTGCTGGGAGTGGCCGCCGGCTTGGCCGACGGCGCTGCTGCCGTCACGGCGACGGGCGCGAGCAGCGCCACGGCGGCGACGGTGGAGGCGATTGTCTTCTTCATGCGAACGGATTCCTTTCGATGTTTCTGGGGGCTTGTTGAGCTTCTGTCCATAGATAGTACAGAGATCTGCGTCTTCGTCAAGTGTTCGTCCAGAGTCTGTACACTTACGGGCATGCAGGCCGGCGGCGAACGAGGACATCTTCGGATCGGCGAGCTGAGCCGCCGGGTCGGCGTCAGCCCGGACGTGCTGCGCGCCTGGGAGCGCCGTTACGACCTGCTGTCGCCCTCGCGCACCGCGGGCGGTTTCCGCCTCTACGGCGACGAGGACGAGTGGCGGGTGCGGCGCATGCTCGAGCATCTGAAGCAGGGTGTCTCGGCGGCCGAGGCCGCCCGCCTCGCCCGAACCGAGCACGTCGACGGGGCAGGACCGGACGGGCGGGGGGCGCCGGTGCCCGGCGCCTCGCCCGACGATCTGCGCCGGGCGCTCGACCGCCTCGACGACGCAGGCGCGCACGCCGCGCTCGACCGGCTCCTGGGCGCATTCCCGCTGGAGACGGTCCTGCACGACGCCGTGCTCCCCTACCTGAAGGAGCTGGGCGAGCGATGGCGGCGGGACGAGGCATCGATCGGGCAGGAGCACTTCGCCAGTGCCCTGCTGCGCGGACGGCTGCTTGGCCTCGCACGCGGCTGGGGCAGCGGCCGCGGCCCTCGCGCGCTGCTCGCCTGTCTGCCGGGCAACCAGCACGACCTCGCGCTGATCTGCTTCGGGCTCGCACTCCGCAACCACGGTTGGCGCATCACCTCCCTCGGACCGGACACGCCGCTGGCCACGATCACAGAGACAGCCCACCTGCTGGGACCGGCGCTCGTCGTCGTGACCGCCGCCCTCGCCGAGCAGGCCACGGAGGCCCGCGACGGCCTGAAGGAGCTCGCTGACCGCGCGCCGACCGCGATCGCCGGCGGTGGGGTGAGTCCCGCGATCGCCGAGGCGGTCGGCGCTCGCTATCTGGGAGAGGACCCCGTCACCGCGGCCGCCGCGGTCGCCGAAGCGACGGGCTCACGCCAGCGGCCGCAGGCCTAGCGAGTCCGAGCGGGCGCCAGCCGCTACCAGCCGCGGGTCCCAGGACCGCCCTTGAACGGACCCACGACCCGCGAGGTGATCCAGCCGCCGTAGAAGCCGCCTTCCTGGGGCTTCGCCCGCTCGCCATCCACCGTGGCCTCGTCGACCCGGCCCGGGTAGAACGCGATGTGCTCCGCCAGGGCCTCGAACCCGGACGAGGGCTCGGGGTAGGACCAGCCGACCCCCTGTGCGCCGTCGGCGTCCCAGTAGACGGCGGTGCCCTTGAACTCACACCAGCTGGTGGCCCGCGACCGTCGCAGCCGGGACATGTCGATATCGGCGACGGGCACGTAGTAGACCGGCGGGTGGCTTGTCTCCAGGACGCGCAGCGCCGCCGTCGTGTCGGCGAGTACGGTACCCCCGAGCAGGACCCGGACGCGCTCGCTGCCGGCCTCGACGCGCGGCGGCCGCGGGTAGTCCCACACGGACTCCTGGCCCGGCTTGAGGGTCTCGCGCATATGACCACGATAGGGGCAGGGGTGCCATAGGTCAGGGGTGCCGCGAACCCGCGCTCGCGCCCGGCCCGCTGCGGGTCAGCACCCATTCGCGCGCCGGCCGCCCGCGATGCACCCGCGCGGTGCGGCTCGCCGCAGCTGCGGATGATCCGCGGCGGTCGCCGGGGGCTTGCGCGCCTCAGGCGCCCGCTATGAACTCGCGCAGCGCGGTCTCGCCGCCGCCGATGAGCGGCTCGCCGTGCGCGAACAGGAGGCTGTCGAAGTCGAGCTCGAGCAGACCGCGCAGCGAGTCACGCAGCCCGGCCCGCACCGCGGCGGGGTCGTCTCCCATCAGGAATCCGGGCACGAACGCGAGCCCGCCGCCACGCGGCCGCGTGAGACCGTCGGCGAACGCGAGCGCGCCACCGCTCTCGGTGCTTATGTGCAGGGCTGTGTCGTCGGGGCAGATCGCCCCCACCTGGTGTGCGGTGATCCCGGCTGCCAACTCCTCGCCGAACGCGAAGCCCTCGACCTTCGGCCCTTGCGCGAACTCGTGCAGGCCCGGCTCGCTGCAGCGGATCGGGCAGCCGAACGCCTGCGCGTAGCGCTCGCTATGGCGGAGGTGGTGGCGGTTGGTGAGGACGACCTGGCTCGGGGGCGTGCGCCCCTCGAACCACTCGAGGCCCTCGCGCGGCACCATCGGGTCGAGAACCACTGCGGCGGGCTCGATGTAGTAGGAGTCCACGGGCATCCTGATCTTCGGGTGGATCGCGGTCCAGTGATGCACGCCGGGGAGCACTTCGCGGATCGGGCGATGCGACACGAGCTCCAACGCTAGCGGGCGCAGGAGCTGCGGCCAAGCCGCACCGGCGAGCTCGACGCCGGAGCGGGCCGGACGGAGGAGGCGATCGAGCGGCGCCATGCCCGGCACGTTACACGCGTCAGGCGGGGTCGCGTGCGTCCAGACAGCGCTGCTGCGCCTCGCGGTATGCGCGTTCGTAGCCGTCGGCGTCGAGCGTGCCGGCACGGGCGAGCAGTGCCTTGCACTCGCGCAGCGCCGTCGGCGAGAAGCCGCACGCGCGCTCGGCGAGCTCGCGGGCCACGGCTTCGAGCTCGTCGTCCGCGACGACCCGGTCCACGAGGCCGACCCGCAGCGCCTCGGCGGCGTCAAGGTACTCGCCGAACAGGCACAGCCGCCGTGCGCAGGCCGACCCGACGATCGCGGGCAGAAGCTCGGGCGCGGACCCCGGGAGGATGCCGTGGCGCAGCGCGCCCAGCCCGATGCGCGCATCGGCCGCTGCCAGGCGGTAGTCGGCCCCGAGCGTCAGCATCAACCCGCCGCCGAGGCAGTGGCCGTGGATCGCCACGATCAGGGGGATCTCGAGCTCGTTCAACTTCCTCGCCATCCGGTGCCAGCCGACGAAGCGCTCGGCGTCGAGGTCGCCGCCCGCGAGCTCCTTCACATCCACACCCGTCGAGAACGATGGGCCGTTGCCGCACAGCACCGCCACGCGAACGGCGTTGTCGCCCGCGAGCTCGGCAACGCGGTCCGCCATCTGCGCGGTCATCTCGCCGTTGAAGGCGTTATGCGCCTCGGGCCGGTCCATGCGCAGCCAGGCGATCGAGTACTCGCGCTCCAGCAGCACACCAGCCACGGTCAGAGCCTACCTGCGGATGGGCTCGGCGGGTCCGAGGGGCAGCCACAGACGGTCCACGCGAAGGGCGCGGGCGCGGGTAGGCGCGACGGGAACACACGGCGAACGTGGGCGCGAGAGGGCGGCGTGCGCGTGTGGGCGCGACCGGGCCGCGGACGAACGTGGGCGCGACGGGAGCGCACGGCGAACGTGGGCGCGAGAGGGCGGCGTGCGGACGCAAGCGGCGCTAGACCGCCACCAGCCGCTCGCGGGCGCGCTCGATGAGGGGGAGCTCCGCGCGGGCGCCGGTCGCCTGGACTACCGCGGTCGCGTCCTCGAGCGCCTGCTGCGCGGCCCCGAGCCGGTCCTGGTCCTCGGATGCCAGCAAGGTCTCAGCCAGGACCCGGTAGGAGATCGGGAGGGTTGCCCTGTTGCCTCGCGCCAGAGCGAGCGCGACCGATTCCCGGGCTGCGTCAAGCGCTCTCGGGTTCTCGCCAGCCGCCAGCAGCGCCTCGGCCAGACCCGCCAGGAACAGCGCCTCTCCCTCGAGCGCGGTGCGCGCCCGACGGGCGAGCTCGAGAGCACGCTCGAACGCCGAGATCGCCTCGCCTGTCTCGCCCAGCATCAGGTGGGCATACCCCATGTGTTGAAGCGACCCGACCCGCGAGAAGGTGGAGCCGGTGCGCTCCGTGAGCTCGTAGGCTGCTGTCGCGTGGGCCAACACCGTGTCCGCCTGGCCGCTGTAGCGCGCGAGATAGACCGTGTTCGTGTGCGCCCAGCCCTCGGTCTCGAGGTCCCCGTTCTCGCGGGCTACGACGAGCGCGCGAGCCGTCTGCGCCGCCGACTGCTCGAGTTGCCCCATGCTGCAGAGGATCCCGCCCTTCATCATCAGGCACCACGCGTATGGGCAGGTCAAGCCGAACCCCCTGCCGAGGGTGGGATCCTCGGCGCCCAGCGCCACCGCCTCCTCGACCAGGGCGAGCGCCTCGTCCAGCCTGCCGAGCAGAAAGCGCGAGTAGATCGGGAAGGTGATCATCGCGATCCGCAACGCGGGGTCGGCGATCTCGAGGCTCAGGCGGTTGACCTCCTCGCCGAACTCGCCGTACTCCGAGACGTGCCCGGCCATGCCCAGCACGACCCCGTACATCCCGGTTATCAACAGCAGGTTGACGCGGTCGTCGCTGCGCGCCGCGAGCTCCCTGCCGGCCTCGTAGTGCGCCGCTGCCTCCTGCTCTGAGATCCCGAGGCGCCAGCCGTAGTCGAGCTGGCGCACATGGTCCATGAGCGCGAGCGCGGTCGTCTCGGGGGACTCGGGCAGGCCCTCGACCAGCTCGCTGACCCTGCGCCAGTGGGCGAGCGCCTGCGAGAGGTCGCCGAGCCCGACCCAGGCGGCCGCGCGGGCGTTCCAGCGCGCGGCGGCAAGCGGATCGCCGGCGGCCTCCCAGTGCTGCGCCACGAGGGCGGCGAGCTCATCCAGCCTCTCGGGGTAGAGCCGCTCGACAGCGATCGCAACCTCGCGGTGCACGTGCCGGCGCCGATCCGTCAGCTGGGAGCGGTAGGCGACCTCCTGGGTGAGCGGGTGCTTGAAGGCGTACTCGACGCCGACCTCGCCCATGCGCTCGACGAGCAGCTCGCCCGAGACGAGCGCGTGGAGCGTGTCGTCCAGCTCCCCCTCCGCAAGGCCTGAGATCTCGCGCAGCACCGGCTCCTCGAGCTCAAAGCCGATCACGGACGCCGTCTGCAGCAGCTCCTTCTCGCGCTCTCCCAGCCGATCGATGCGAGCGGCCAGGGTGGCCTGCACCGTCGCGGGCAGCACGATCCCCTCGAGCGTTCTTCCCAGCCGGTAGGCGCCGCGCTCGCCGACGAGGTGCCCCGACTCGGCCAGCGCCTGAACGAGCTCCTCGCAGAAGAACGGGTTGCCCACGGCGCGTGCGGCGATCAGCTCGGAGAGTCCATCGAGCGACTGGTCGTCGCCCAGGAGGCTGCCGAGCAGCTCCCCGACCGCGCCCTGCGCGAGCGGACGCAGGGCGAGCTGCTCACAGTGCGAGCCCCGCAGGATCTCGGCCGAGTACTCCGGCCGGTAGGTGAGGATCAGCAGCGTGCGCGTCGTGGCGCTCGCCCGCACGAGCTCCGCCAGGAACACGCCGCTCGCGTCATCGAGCCAGTGCAGATCCTCGATCAGCGTCACCGCCGTCTGGAGCCGGCTGCGGGCCTGCACGAAGCGACGCAGCATCGAGAGCAGCTGACGCTGACGGGCATCCGGGTCGATCTTGGGAGCCTGGCGCTCGGGGTCCGCCACGCCGAGGAAGTCGAACAGGAGCGGCAGGTCCTCCTCGAAGGACGGGTCGAGCGCCGGGAGGCTCTCGGCCATCCTGGCCCGGGCGGCCTCGGCGTTGTCGCTCTCAGAGATGCCGAGCGTCGTGCGGAACAACTCGAGTATCGGCAGCAGCGGGATCTCGCGGCCGTGAGCCACCGCCCTGGTGCGCTGCACCGGGACGCCGTCGGCGGCGCAGCGCTCGATGAACTCGTGCGCCAGGCGACTCTTCCCCACCCCCGGTTCACCCACGAGCGCCACGACCTGGCCGTCGCCCTGGACCGCGCGCTCAAGCGCCGCGTCGAGGGCCGCCTGCTCCCGCTCGCGTCCCACGAACCTCGACAGGCCGCCGCGCGCACCGGCGGCCTCCACCCGGTCGCGCGACCCGGCCTTTCCTGCCAGCTCGACGACCCTCTGGGGCACGCTCGCGCCCTTGACCTCGAACTCGCCCAGCTCGCGCAGGGCGAACTCGCCGGACACGAGGGCGGCGGTGGCTGCGCTCAGCGCCGTTGATCCCGAGGGGGCCAGCGACTCCATGCGCTGGGCCAACCCGACCGTGTGGCCGATCGCCGTGTAGTCCATCTGTCCCTGATCGCCGATCTCCCCCACGATCACCTCGCCCGAGTTCAGCCCCACCCGGATCTTGAAGGCCACCCCGTCGTCGGCGAGGTCCGCTGCGAGCGGGGCGAGCGAGGCGTGCAGCTGGAGCGCCGCCAGGCACGCCCGGCGGGCGTGGTCCTCGTGGGAGACCGGCGCCCCGAACAGGGCCATCACCCCATCGCCGGTGAACTTGTCGATCGTGCCCTCCACCGAGTGCACCGCATCGGAGACGATCGCGAAGAAGCGGTCCAGCAGGCCGCGCCAGCGCTCGGAGTCGAGCGTCTCGGCGAGATCCATCGAGTCGACGATGTCCACGAACATCACCGTGACCTGCTTGCGCTCGCCCTCGATGTCCCCCCGGGCGCTCTGGATCTTCTCGGCCAGCTCGCTCGGGAGCTCGCCCCCCGCCGGGCGGGTCGGCAGATCGCTCGCCCCTTCGGCCGAGGCAGGCCGTGCGGCGTCAACCGCCTGGCCGCAGGCGCCGCAGAAGCGCGCGGCCGCGCTCAGCTCGGTGCCGCAGGATGAACACGCGCGCGCGAGCGGCACGCCGCAGCCCTCGCAGAAGCGTGACTCCTGGCGATTCTCAAAACCACAGTCCGGGCACTCCACAGTCAATCCGCCTGATCCCTCCCCAACGATCGACCGCACCCTTGCTGTCGGCCCGCGCGAGATGATACCCCCACGGACCCGGCCAAACCCGGGGCTCCGGCGCCAGAGCGCGAGAGCGGCGCCGTCGCGAACGATGGTTGCTAGCGCAACTATATGATATGCTTGCGCTAGCAAATAGATCACCCTGACGACCGACGGGAGAGCGATGAAGCTCGAGGGCATGCACCACATCACGATGATCACCGGCGACGCGCAGAAGAACGTCGACTTCTACGCTGAGGTACTCGGCCTGCGCCTGGTCAAGAAGACCGTCAACTTCGACGCCCCCGAGGCCTATCACCTGTACTTCGGCGACGAGCAGGGCTCGGCCGGCTCGATCCTCACGTGGTTCGAGTTCGCCGGCGCCGCCAAGGGGCGTGCCGGCGCGGGCATGATCCGCGCCATCCAGCTGGGCGTGTCCTCCCCGGCGGCGCTCGACTTCTGGGAGGCACGCCTGTCCTCCAAGGGCCATGCCGGCGAGCGCGAGGAGGGGCTGCTGCGGTTCGAGGACTACGACGGGCTGGCGTTCGAGCTCGTCGTCGCGAACGACGGCAACCCGCCGCTGCGCGCCGAGCACCCCGAAGTGCCCGCCGAGCACGCCATCCTGGGCGTGGAGGGGGCTCGCGCCTACGCCGGAGCGGACCTGAGCGCAGACGCCGGGCTCCTGGAGGACACGCTCGGCTTCACGGCCGTCGGTCCCGGCGAGTACCGCCTGCAGGGCGAGCAGCGCCACTTCCACTGGTCCTATGACCAGCCCGCCGAGTACGGCCGCCAGGGTGCCGGCACCGTGCACCACATCGCCTGGCACTCGCGCGACGATGACCACGTGGCGTGGCAGGGCCGCGCCCGCGAGGCCGGGATGCACGTCACGCCTGTGATCGACCGCGACTACTTCAACGCGATCTACTTCCGCCAGCCACAGGGAATCCTGTTCGAGATAGCCACGACCTCTCCCGGATTCGCCGTGGACGAGGACCCCGGGCACCTCGGAGAGGAGCTGCGCCTGCCCACGCAGCACGAGCGCCTGCGCCCGCAGCTGGAGCGGATCCTGCGCCCCCTGGCGAACCCGCGTATCGCACAGCGCGAGCGGGCCCAGGCATGAGCGAGCTGGCCTACCGCGAGCGTCCGGCCGCCGGGCAGGCTGCCGGACTGCTCGTCCTGCACCACGGCCGCGGCACCGACGAGCAGGACCTGCTCGGCCTCGCCGACGTGCTCGACGCCGAGCGCCGCCTGCACGTGGTCACCCCGCGCGCGCCGCTCACCCTGCCTGGCTCGCCGGGCTACCACTGGTATGTGGTGCCGCGCGTCGGCTACCCCGATCACGACACGTTCCACCTCGCCTACAACAGGCTCGCGGCCTTTCACGACGAGCTGTGGCGACGCACCGGCATCTCCCCGCAGAACACCGTCCTCGGCGGCTTCTCGATGGGCTCGGTCATGAGCTACGCGCTCGGGCTGGCCGGCGAGCGGCCCGCGCCCGCCGGGATCCTCGCGTTCTCGGGGTTCGTGCCGACCGTGGATGACTGGCAGCCCGATCTCGCCGGGCACCTCGACACGAAGGTGTTCATCGCCCACGGCAGGCGCGACCCGGTCATCGACGTAGCGTTCGCGCGCCGGGCGCGCGACCTGCTGCAGGCCGGCGAGCTCGAGGTCTCCTACCACGAGTCCGACGCCCTCCACAACATCGATCCCGCCGACCTCCGGGCCGCGGTCGAGTGGCTCGCAGCCTCCGTCGGGGTTGACCGGTCCGCGCGACCCTGACCCGCTCGGCCGCCAGGGGATCGGGGGCCCGGCTGCCGCTCGGCGCTCGGGCCGCCCGGTCAGCGCTCGGCGTCGCAGGCCTCGGCCGCGCGCGGTGCGAAACGGCCGAACACCTTCGCAAGCGTCGCCAGCTCTCGCGCGTCGAGCTCCGCGAAGAAGTGCCGCTCGACCGAGGCGAAGTGCGTGGCCTGCGCCGCGCGTGCCAGCTCGAGGCCGGCATGCGTCAGATGTGCCTCCACGGCCCGCGCATCGCTCGGACACGGCCGGCGCTCGACCAGCTTGCGACCCTCCAGGGTGTCCACGATGCGCGAGACCCGGCTCAGGCTCAGGCCTGCCTCGTCCGCCAGCGCCGACAGGCGAAGACGGCGCTGCTCGGCCGACGCCAGGCGCGCCAGCAGCTCGAGGCCGCTGAGGCTCAGCCCGTGCTCGGCCTCGAGCTCGGCGTCGAGCGCGCGCGTGAGCCGCTTGGTCGTCTCGAGCAGCCCCACCCACGCGTCGGCGTGTGCATCCGACCAGTGCGAGAGCCCGTCCTCACCGACGCTGTAGGAGCCGGCGCTAGGAGCTGTTCTCGTGCTGGCCGCCATGTTCTTGCGCTAGCAAGTATAACGTCGGCCCCGGAAAAAGAACCGCCGCCCTTCTTCAGAGCGGCGGTCCCAGGAGGGAACATGCCCATCCGTGGGTAAACGGAATGTAACCAGTCGGACGGCGGAAAACCTGCAAGAACGTCACCAGCCCTGCGCACGCGGTCCTCGGCCTAGCATGCGGCGCGTGACGGCGGGTGGCGCCCGACCGATGACCGAGGCCGCCTGCCCCGCCCCCGCGGTCCCTCCAGAGCAGCCGGCCTGAGGCGTGCGCCAGATCGTCCTTCTGCGCGGCGTCAACATCGGCGCCCACAACCGGATCGCGATGCCCGAGCTGCGTCGGCTGCTCACGAGTGCCGGGTTCTCGGACGTGCGCACGTACGCGCAGAGCGGAAACGTCGTGCTCTTCAGCGACGCGCCACCGGAGCAGCTGGCGCGCGAGTGCGAGCGGCAGATCGCACACGGCCTTGGAGTCGATGTCCAGGCGCTCGCGCGCACGCACGAGGAGCTCGCCGAGGTCCACCGGCGCGACCCGTTGGGCGAGGTCGCCCGCGACCCGAAGCGCTACCAGGTCAGCTTCCTGTCCGCCGAGCTCGACGCCGAGGCCGTCAGCCGCCTGGCCGCCCACGCCGTCGCGCCGGAGCGCGTCGTGGCCATCGGCCGCGAGCTGTACGCCTGGCACCCGAGCGGCGTCGCGCGATCGCGGCTGGCCACCCGGCTGGCCAGGCCCGCGCCGGGGGTCACCGCGACCGCCCGCAACTGGACCACCGTCACCGGGCTGCTCGCGATGGCCGACGAGTAGCCTCACCTAGGCGCGGTGGTCGGGTCGGCCGTCCCTGGGTCTGCGCCCGGGCGCCGGTCCCGGGTGCTGCGGGCGCAGGCCATGAGAACATGGGGCCATGCAAACACGCGACCTCAGTCGCACAGTGGCCCGTGGGCCTGCGCCCGCCGGCGCCGGCGACGGGCCGATCGCGATCGTCGAGTACGACCCCTCCTGGCCGGAGTCCTTCGTCGCGGAGCGCGAACGGCTGGCCCCGCTGCTGGCGGGCCTGCAGATCCACCACATCGGCTCCACCGCCGTTCGCGGGCTGGCCGCCAAGCCGGTGATCGACATGATCGCGCTCGTCGACCATCTCGAGGCGCACGTCCCCACCCTCCTGCAACGGGCCGGCTATGAGCTGGACGAGCAGTTCAACGCCGGCCTCGTGCACCGGCGCTTCCTGTGCTACCCGACCGTCTCCCACCGCACGCATCACCTGCACCTGGTCGATGAGCTCGAGGAGATGGACAAGTGCCTGCGCTTCCGCGACAGCCTGCGGGCCGATCCCAAGCTCGCAGCCGACTATGCGGCGCTGAAGCGAGCGCTCGCCGCACGCTTCCGGGCCGACCGCGAGGGCTACACCCGGGCCAAGGGCAGCTTCATCGACGGCGCCGACGGCTCCTGAGACCGCGCTCAGGCGTGCAGCGCCTCTGCGAGGCTCACGACGATGTAGATGGAGGCCCCGATGCCGAGCAGGCGCCGGAACCAGTTGTCCCCGCGCACGGCCTCTTCATAGGCCCAGACGCCCAGGGCCAGGTAGAAGATGGCGAGGGCCACGCGGTGTGCCGTGCCGTGCGTGAGATGGCCCGCGACGCTCGCGAGCAGCGCGATGATGAGCGGCGGGTTGGGGAACTGGGCGATCGCAAAGCCCTCGGGCCAGCTCGACCGCATCAGGCGTCGCATGCGCTCCTTGGCGCCGGCGGGTCCGGCGGGTCCCTGCGTCCCTGCGCTGCCGGGAGGCCTATGCCTTTCGCTCTGGGCCACGGGGCAGGCTAGCACCGGGCCCTCGGGGCTCGGCCGGAGCGTTGGACCGAAGCCCTTCGCGGGCACCAAGGGCGGATGGACGGTGCCCTTTTCGGGCAGAGGGGAATCCGGCTGTCACGCGCCGCTTGGCGGCCGGATCCGGGGAGGCTGCCCTCTTCGGGCAACCGGAGTGGACAGATGGTGCCCTTTTCGGGATTAACCCTAAGGCAGTGCCGCGGCCTGCCGATCGAGTGGTCATGACCAATCAAGAGCAGGTTTCCATAGGCATCAGTCGTCGCCTCGTACTTGCATGCGCAGCACTGTTCGCCGTCCTGGCCGTGAGCGGCGCCTGGCGGGCCGCGTCCTCGCACGAAGTCGTGCGCCCCCTGATCTTCCTCGTCGTGTTCGCAGGGATATCCGCCGCCTATGCGGCGCTGCTCCTTCCCCGTCGCCCGGTGCTGCTGCTGGACAGCGACGGGCTCACCGACCTGCGCGCCGGCGTCGCCGTGCGCTGGCGCGACATCGAAGCCGCACACGTCGCCGAGCACCACACGACCCTGGATCGCTACCACGACCTCGTCCTCACGGTCGCGCCCGAGGAGACGCTCAGCCTCTCGCTCGACCAGCTGACGAGAAGGTGGAGCGACGTCGTCGATCTGATCGAAGACCGGATCGGCAGGCAGGTCTCCATCCGGCGCGAGCCGCGCGTCGTCGCGAAGCGCTCGCACAGGCGCCCCCGCCGCACCGAGCCGTCGGGCATCGGCCGCATTCCCGCCTCCCCGGCCGCCACCGGGCACCACGGCCCGCTGGCCCGGTAGCGGGAGCAGATCGCCGGCCGCGCCCGCGTGAGGGGCCCGGTCGGCCGGCGGCCGGCGTCGAGCTCGCCGACCGCAGGGGCCAAGCGCGGCCTGCGCATCGCGGCCCGGCTTTCGGAGTAGGCTCCCCTCAACAACCGCAAGGCACAAGGGGAGGCAGACCGTGAGCACCACGAGCCGGGATCAGACGCCGCTCGAGCAGGTCCGCGTCGCGGACCGTGTCAACTTCCTGGACGGGCCGCCGCTCGAGCTGTTCCGGCGCATGCGCGCCGAGTGCCCGGTCCACTGGACGGACGGCATCAGCGAGTACCCGGACGAAGACGGCTTCTGGTCGGTGACGACGGCCGACGACGTGTTCGAGGTCAGCCGCGACTGGCAGACCTTCTCCTCCGAACGGGGCGGGTTCACGGCCCTGAAGAGCGCGATCCTGGCGCTCGAGCTGCAGCAGGCGATGTTCATCGGCATGGACCCGCCCAAGCACGATCGCATCAAGGCGCTCTTCCAGCGCGGCTTCACGCCGAAGCGGATCG
>Ga0209048_10005056_pt1 | contig 12509 bp, 11 predicted proteins | sample FrelakmetCRP12CR_FD_187146 | JGI IMG/M metagenome (GOLD analysis project Ga0209048, IMG submission 187146) | Freshwater lake sediment microbial communities from the University of Notre Dame, USA, for methane emissions studies - CRP12 CR (SPAdes)... | ecosystem: Environmental > Aquatic >... | reverse complement strand
CCGTGTTGACCTCCCGCGATATCACCGAACGCAAACAGGCGGAAATCGAGCGTATGTCTCTGCTGGAGATCATGCAAGGCCATACGCTCACGGAAGACATGCAGGAATACCTGCGTTTCGTCCACCGGGCAATCGCCAGGGTGATCCTGGCTGAAAATTTCTACGTCATCCTTAAGAACAAGAACACAAGGTTGTTCGAGGAAATTTACACGGTGGATGAGTACGATCCTCCCGCTCCACCCTCTTTACTGGAGAAGAGTATTTCTGCCTATGTTTTCCGCAGCGGGAGGCCGCTGCTCTTGACCGCAGCGCGCATCAACGAACTGGCATCCCGCGGCGAGATCGATAAGGTGGGAACCACCTCGCGTTCCTGGCTGGGCGTGCCTTTGATCACTTCCAAAGAAACAATCGGGGTGATGGCAGTACAGGATTATAAAAAGGAAGGTCGCTATTCTGAGCACGACAAGGATTTCCTGGCTTCGATCGCCGGGCAGGTGGCCCAGATCGTCGAGCGCAAGCAGGCCGAGGAAGAAATCAGGCAACTGAATGCCGATCTTGAAAAACGTGTCGAGGCGCGCACCCGCGAACTGCGCCAGGCACAGGAAACCCTGGTGCGCCAGGAAAAACTTGCCGTGCTGGGGCAACTGGCAGGCAGTGTGGGCCACGAACTGCGCAACCCCTTGAGCATCATCAATAATGCCGCTTACTACCTGCGCATGATCCAGCCGCAGGCGGAAGAAAATGTCAAAGAGTATCTGGGGATCATCGAGCACGAGACCCGCACGGCGGACAAAATCATCACCGACCTGCTGGAATTCTCGCGCACCAAATCCGTGGACAAGAAAGCAGTCCAGGTGGCCGGGCTGGTGCACCAGGTGCTCGAACGCTTCCCACCTCCGGTAGAGATGGAAGTGACCACCCACCTGCCTGAAGACCTGCCCAGCGTTGATGTCGATCCACAACACCTGACCCAGGTGCTGGGCAACCTGGTGGTGAATGCCTGCCAGGCCATGGCCTCGCATAGCTCGGCCACAGGTGTGGCCCCGCATGGCCAGGCTGCAGGTGCGACCAAGGCTGGCCAGCTGACCATCACCGCAGCCCACCAGGGGAAGGAAGTGGCCATTGAGGTCAGGGACTGCGGGGTAGGCATCCCCCCCGAAAACCTGGGTAAACTTTTCGAGCCGCTGTTCACCACCAAGCCCAAGGGCATCGGGTTGGGGCTGGCAGTCAGCCGTAAGCTGATGGAAGCCAACGCCGGGCGGATCGAGGTGAAAAGTGAGCCGGGCAGGGGTTCAACATTCACCGTGTTCCTGCCGGTACACAGGGAGAGCGCGTGAAGGTCCATCTCCAGCGAGCTGTCGCCCATGCGGGCGCAGGTAGCACGGGGGTTGGGAGGGGGCAGGGATGTTTGTAAAGCACCCCATCGCGGCTTGGTCCCCATCGGCAGGGCTTTCGATCGCGCAGCGCTTGTCCGGGATCCGATGTGCTGAGCGTATTCCGTGCTATTTTCCAGGGATCCTTCCGGATACTTTTGTCGAGATATGACGGTATGAGAAAGGTCTATCCATGAGCGAGCCTGCCCGTATCCTCATCCTGGATGATGATGCCAACCTGCGCAAGACGCTGGGCGATATCCTGAGGATCAAGGGTTTCGACCCTGTCCCTGTGGAGACCGGTGAACAGGCGCTGGCGCGCGTCCAGAGGGATGAATTTGCCGTGGCCCTGATCGACCTGCGCCTGGAGGACATGTCCGGGCTGGAAGTGCTGCATGGCATTCGACAGCGTTCTCCAACCACCGAATGCATCCTGGTGACCGGTCACGCCTCGCAGGCGACCGCCATTGATGCCATCAATGCCGGAGCCTACTCCTATGTCCAGAAACCTTTCGATGTGGATCAACTGGCCATCACCATCCAGCGCGCTCTGGAAAAACACCAGGCCGGGCGGGCTTTATTGGAGAGCGAAGTGCGCTACCGCGGCCTGTTTGAGGATTCCCCCATTTCCATCTGGGAGGAGGATTTCTCGGCGGTAAAACGGCGCACCGGGCAACTGCGCCGGGGGGGTGTAACGGATTTCCGTGCTTACTTTTTGGATCATCCGAAAACGGTGCTTGAGTGTGCGAAGAGCATTAAGATCATTGACGTGAACAATACCACGCTCAAGTTAATGCATGCTGCGGTCAAGGAGCAATTAATTGGAAGCCTGGAGAAGGTCACCAGGAAGCAATCCGCGGCCGGGTTCCTGGACGAATTTGTGTCCATTGCGGAAGGCAAGACCGATTTCGAATGGGAGGGGATCAACTACACCCTGGATGGGGAACCAATGACCGTGAACATGCACTGGTCGGCGTACCCCGGGTACAAGGAAACCCTGGGGCGGGTGATCGTTTCCCTGATCGATATTTCCGAACGCAAGCAGGCAGAAGAAGCCTTGCGCCAGAGCGAAGAGCGCTTCCGCACCGTTTTTGAAAATGTGTCCATCGGCATCTATCGTACCACCCCGGAGGGGCGGTTTATCATGGCCAACCCGGCATTCTGCCAGATGCTGGGATATGCTTCCTTTGAGGAATTGGCCAGAGGAAGCCTGGAACAGGATGGTATTCAGCCTGAATACTCACGCAGCCAGATCCACGAACTCGTCGAACAGCAGGGAAGGTTGGATGGCCTGGAAACTTTCTGGAAGAAGAGGGACGGTAAGACCATCTACGTGCGCGAGAGCGTAAGGGCATCTCGGGACCGGGATGGAAACATCCTCTATTACGAAGGCACCGCAGAGAATGTCGGCCAGCGCAAGAAGGCTGAAGAAGAACTGGAACGATCGCTTTCCCTGCAGCGCGCCACGCTGGAATCCACGGCCGATGGCATCCTGGTCATTGATCTTGCGGGCAAGGTTTCAAGTTTCAACCGCCGGTTTGGGGAGATGTGGAATATCCCGGCCGAAATCCTGGAAACAAAAGACGACAAAAAGCTGCTGAACTTCGTGGTGGATCAGTTGCAGGATCCAGATAAGTTTATCAGCGGAGTGAATTACCTGTACGAACGACCGGAGGCTGAGAGTTTCGATGTGCTTGAATTCAAGGGTGGGCGTACCTTTGAACGCTTTTCACTGCCGCAGCGCCTGGGTGAAAAGATCGTTGGCCGGGTGTGGAGCTTCCGGGACGTCACTGTCCGCTGGGAGGCTGAAAACAAGCTGGCTCAACGGACCGAAGAACTTAGCCGCAAAAACGAGGAGTTAACCCGCCTGAACGAGCGGGCCGAGCGGAGCATGCAGCGGCTGGTCTCGATGCGTACGATCGACATGGCCATCAGCGGCAGCTTTGATGTGGACATCGTGCTGGGAATTGTACTGGACCAGCTCATCAGTCAACTGGGCATCCACGCCGCCGATATCCTGTTCTTTAACCCGATCGGGCAGACCTTCAAATTCGCGGGTGGGCGGGGCTTTAGCACCCAGGGGCTCGAACGGTCCCAGTATAAATTTGGCAGCGATCTGGCCTGGCGACTGGTCCGCGAAAGACGGGAGGTGGAGATCCACGATCTGAATGCCCAGCCGGAGGCACTCCAAAGGACCCCAGACCTGTCCAGAGAAGGTTTTATATCCTACATCGGGGTGCCGTTGATGTCAAAGGGCCAGATCCAGGGTGTGCTGGAAGTTTTCCAGCGTGCACCCTTGAACTGGGATCAGGGGGGGCACACCTACCTTGATTCGCTGGCCGGGCAGGCGGCCATTGCGATCGACAACGCCCAGTTATTCGACCACCTGCAGAGCTCGAACACTGAGCTGGTGATGGCCTATGACAGCACCCTGGCCGGCTGGGCGAGCGCCCTGGAACTGCGGGACAAGGAAACGGAAGGTCACACCCGCCGGGTGGCGAGCCTGACCACCCAGCTGGCAAAAGCCATGGGGCTGGATCAGGACGAACAGATACAGGTCTATCGGGGTGCGCTGCTGCATGATATCGGGAAGATGGGCGTACCTGACAGCATTGTGCTCAAACCCGGAGCGCTCACCGAGGAAGAATGGGTGATCATGCGCAAACATCCGCAGTATGCCTTCGACATGCTGGCTCCCATCGCTTACCTGCACCCGGCCCTAAACATTCCCCATTGCCACCATGAAAAATGGGATGGCACGGGCTACCCGCGCGGCCTGAAGGGCGATAACATCCCGCTGGCGGCGCGCATCTTTGCCGTCATGGATGTCTGGGATGCGCTCACCTCCGACCGGCCGTACCGGAAAGCATGGTCCGAGCTGGAAGCCATCGAATACATCCGCCAGCAGTCCGGTATTCACTTTGACCCGGCCGTGGTGAAAATCGTCCTGGAGACCTCCATCCTGAAGAAGAATCTGGGTTAATCTCTCCTGGTCATGGCAACCGGCCTGAGGTGCCTGGGACTTTCCTGTTATTGAGGACCGGCCTACAATGAGACCTGCGGGTCGTTGGAAAGATGACAAATTCTGTCAAATTCCACGACGTTTGTCATTTGACACAAGTCTGCCGATAAAGTAACTTTAGCACGATATCCTCATCAAATTTCACCAAGGAGTGATAACCCATGGCAATGAAAATTACCGATGAATGCATCGCCTGTGGCGCCTGCCTGCCGGAATGCCCGTCCAACTCGATCACTGAAGGCTCCCCCTACGTGATCGACCCCGCCACCTGCGTGGAGTGCGTCGGCAGTTTCGATTCTCCGCAGTGCGTAACCGTCTGCCCGGTGGCAGATACTGCCATCCTGAAGGCCTAACGATCGCCACGAAACCATCCAGAAGCCCCTTGACGGGGCTTCTGGTTTTTAACCTCCGAAATATTTACGAAAACCTGAAAGAAGCAGTATAATCCAGCCCAGTTGAATATTCATCCTTCGGGGCAGGGTGCAATTCCCGACCGGTGGTAAAGCCCACGAGCACGCGAGTGCATGACCTGGTGACACGGTTATAAATATCGGTGAATTCCAGGGCCGACCGTTACAGTCCGGATACAAGAAGGGATCGACGAGACCCGTTCGGGCCTGGTCTGCTGGAAACGCCCCGGAAACACTGCTGTTTTCCGGGTTTTTCATTGGCGGACCAACCCTTGCCGTGAGTCTGTCACTTTGCCCCGCAGGGAGTCCCCCTACGGGGCATGTTGTTTGGACGGCACGCTGAGATGGAATGGATCTGAAACCGCTGCGCAAGTTCTTATCTTCCTCGCGTTCGCTGGAATGGGCTGCCCTCGTTTCGCTGGCCGCCGCTCTCCTGGTCTGGTGGCTGGTCAGCCGCTTCACCGGCCTGCCGGCTTTCATCCTGCCCTCACCCCTGCAGGTGGCCGTCCGCTTCTGGAAGGCACTAGTGGATGGCAGCCTGCTGGTTGACACCCTCACCACGCTGGGGGAGGTCCTGCTCGGCCTGCTGGCAGGGACAGCTGGAGCGGTTGTGCTTGGTTATGCCATCGCCCGCAGCCGCCTGTTCGAGAGGCTGGTGTCACCCTACCTGGTGGCCTCGCAGGCCATCCCCATTGTCGCCATCGCACCACTGATGGTCATCTGGTTCGGACCGGGGATCCTCTCCAAGGTGTTGATCTGCTCCCTGATCGTCTTCTTCCCAGTGCTGGTCAACACCGTGGTGGGGTTGCGGGCGGTCCCGCCTCCCCTGTACGACCTGATGGGCTCGCTGCGCGCCACGCGCGGTCAGGTCCTGCGCATGCTTGAAGTCCCGGCGGCGCTGCCGGTGCTGCTGGGAGGGCTGCGTATCGGAGCCACGCTTTCGGTCATCGGGGCGGTGGTCGGCGAACTGGTCGGCTCGGACCATGGACTGGGTTTCCTGGTCAATGTCGGTCGGGGGCAGTACGACACAGCGCTGGTCTTCGTGGCCGTATTCACCCTGATCGCCCTGGCACTGACCCTTTATGGCCTGGTCTCGTTCCTGGAAAGAAAACTACTGACCTGGCAGGAAACATTCGAACGCTAATCGAGGCTGCTGTTTATGAAAAGAACCTTCCGCCTGATCCTTTTTACCTTCATCCTGCTGACGGCCTGTGGTCCCAAGCCCGCTCCCAGCCTGACGACTGTCCGCCTTGCATTGGGTTACATCCCCGATATCCAGTTCGCTCCGCTGTACGTGGCTGCGTCCAAGGGGTATTTTTCCAAAGCCGGCATCCAGGTAAACTTCTCCTACATGGACGAGAACCAGGCGGCCGCGCTGGTGGGCTCGAACGACCTGCAGTTTGCCGTGATCTCAGGGGAACAGGTGCTGCTGGCGCGCACCCAAGGCCTGCCCCTGGTTTACGTGGCAGCCTGGTATCAAAAGTACCCGGTCTCGGTGGTGGCGAAGGCTGACCAGGGTATCAACTCCCCGGCCGATCTGCGCGGCAAGACCATCGGCCTGCCCGGTTTGTACGGAGCCAACTACATCGGCCTGCGCGCCCTGCTGCATGCCGCCGGACTGACCGAGGCCGACGTGAAACTCGACTCCATCGGCTATACCCAGGTAGCCGCACTGGCAGCCGGTCGCGATCAGGCGGTCTCCGTCTATACTGCCAATGAGCCCGTGCAGCTGCGCGCCCAGGGTTACAGCCTGTCCGAACTGCGCGTGGCGGATAACTACAACCTGGCCGGCAACGGGCTGATCACCAATGAGACGACCTTGAGCGGGAAGCCTGAGCTGGTGCGGCACATGGTGTCGGCGCTGTTGCACGGCATCTCCGAAACCATCGCCGACCCGCAGGGCGCCTACCAGACCTCCCTGGGCTATGTGGACAACCTGGCCCAGGCAGACGCGACGGTACAAAAACAGGTGCTGACGACCACCATCGAGCTGTGGAAGTCCGATCGGCTGGGCTATTCGGACCCGAAAGCCTGGGATAACATGCAGGCTGTGCTGCTCGAGATGGGCCTGCTCAGCCAGCCGTTGAACCTGTCAAAGGCATTCACGAACGAGTTCGTCCCATGAAGATCCGCACGCAGCATGCCACGACCCGGCAGGATTATGCCTGAACGAACCTCCGACCCTCTCCTGGTTGTCCGCAACCTGGGCAAGACCTTCCCGGATGGGAACGGCGGTCTGGAGGCGCTGGACTCGGCTTCCTTCAGCGTGGCGCCGCGCGAATTCGTTTGCGTGCTGGGTCCCTCCGGCAGCGGGAAATCCACCCTCCTGCGCATCCTGGCCGGTTTACTCGAACCCAGTTGTGGTTCGTTCACGTTCGCCGGAGGAAGGCCAAGGATAGGCATGGTCTTCCAGCAGTCCAACCTGATGCCGTGGCGGACGACAATCGAGAACATCACCCTCCCGCTTGAACTGGAAGGCATCCCGGCAGGCGAACGGCGGGTCCGGGCACAGGAATTGATCGACCTGGTGGGTCTGCAGAGCTTCGAATCCGCCTGGCCGCGGGACCTTTCGGGGGGGATGGCCCAGCGTGTCGCGATCGCCCGCGCCCTGGTGCATGACCCTGACATCCTGCTGCTCGATGAACCCTTCGGTTCCCTGGACGCCCTGACCCGCGAGCGCATGTGGACCGAGCTGGCACGCATCTGGCAGATGCGCCGGAAGACTGTGCTGATGGTGACCCATTCCATCGGTGAGGCGCTTTTCATGGCGGACCGGGTGCTGGTGTTGACCCAGCGGCCAGGGAGGATCAAGCTGGACCTGAAGGTGGATCTGCCCCGCCCTCGCCTGGATGAGATGCGCTACACCGCACATTTCGGGAGGCTGGCACGGCAGCTGAAAGAAGCCATCGGGCAATGAAGAAAACAAAGAACCTTCCACAGGCGGCTGTGGAAGGTTCCTAGACAGGTCATGCTCATTTCGCGATCCAGATCCAACCCAGGACGGTCAGCGGGACGAAGAAGAGCAGCAGCGAAAGCGTACCGGCCAGTGTCCCGTGACCCTCGCGCTCATCCACGATTTTCACGCTCGGGTAGAAACCTTCCAGCTTCCAGCGCGGGCCGCCGAACCAGGCAAAGATCACCCCGCCCAGCATGCCGCCGATATGTCCCCAGTTGTCCACCCCGCTGGTGGTGAAACCGATCACCAGGTTGATCCCGGCGATGTAGAGCAAGTTCATCAGCGCCCGGTTGACCTGTTTCCCGAGCAGGGGACGGTTCTGAAGCAGAAATACTGCTTCGGCCGCGATCAGCCCGAAGATGGCGGTTGAAGCCCCCAGCGAAGGGCTGGCGGTCAGCAGGAAGGACATCACATTCCCAGCATAACCGGAAAGGAAATACAGCAGCAGGAAGCGTCCATGACCGTAACGGGACTCGATGCCCCGTCCATAAATGAACAGGGCGTACATATTAAAACCGATGTGCAGGATGGAGGCATGCAAGAAGACCGGGGTGATCAGCCGCCAGAGCTCACCCGCACGGATGAGGGAATTGTCCTTGACACCCAGGGCAGTCAGGATGTCGTAATTGTAATATTTGCCAAGAGCCTGCCCCAGATAGACCAGAATGGTGAAAGCCAGGATGGCATAGGTCGCGTACGGCTTGGCCTGCGGCACGGCCACCTGAACGGGCGGGGGTTGTTGTGTTTGCGGGAATTCCTGCCCGGGAACGGGGGGTTGATTCATTTTTTTTACTACCTTACCTTCTCACCCCGGTTCTGCGGGGGTTGGTTTGATTTGTTTACAAACTGACCTTGCGATGGTTCACCCGGTGGTGTTCCGCCTGAATGATGGCGGTCACGGTATCCACGGTGTCGTCCAGGTGACCGTCCGCGTTGACAATGATATAGTCGAATTCGGCGGCGCGCTTGAGTTCCTGCCTGGCGGTGGCAATGCGCAGGCTCAGGTTCTCGGCCGTCTCGGTCCGGCGGGCCTTCAACCGCTTCACCAGTGCCTCTTCGCTTTCGGTGGTCAGGAAGATGAGCACCGCCTCGGGCGCCAGTTTGCGGACGGTGGCCGCCCCCTGCACATCCACACGCATGACCGCATCCTGCCCGGAGTTCAGCGCTTCCCGCACCTGCCGCTTGGGGATGCCCTTGTAGTCGTTGTAGACGATGGCATACTCGATCAATTCATCCTGTTCGATCATGCGGGCGAACTCGTCCTTCGAGAGGAAGAAATAATCCACGCCATTGACCTCGTTCTCCCGGCGCGGGCGGGTGGTGGCCGTCACCACATAGTGCATCGGCAGGGAGCGTTTCTTCAGCCCCTGCAGGACGCTGTCCTTGCCCACTCCCGAGGGCCCGGAGATGACGATCAGCAACGGCCGGGGATTGTGGAGGTTGAATTCGGGATCAGACATGGCTATATTGTAACCGAAACAGGTTAAAATACGCCCATGCCTCTTTATGACTACTTCTGCCAGGACTGCCAGACAAGTTTTGATATCTTCATGACCTACTCCGAATACGGTCAGCGGACCGTGATCTGCCCCCACTGCAGGCGCAGGAATGTCCGTCGGCGGATGCCGCGCGTCCGGGTGGGAAAATCCGACTCCGCCCGCGCCGACTCGCTTGCCGATGACTTCTCCGACCCGTCCGCCCTGGCGGGGCTTGAAAATGACCCGCAGGCCATGGGCCGGGTCATGCGCAAAATGGGCAGGGAAATGGGTGAGGAACTGCCGCCGGAGTTCAATGAGGTGGTGGACCGGCTGGACAGGGGACAGTCGCCGGAGGATATCGAGAAGGACCTGCCGGACCTGGGCAGTGCGATGGATGGTGAGGGGAGCGAAACCTGACCATGACAGGGTGGTCAAAAACAGCCGGGCGCTATCCCTTTCGCCCGGCGTTTTTGATATTAGCTTATCTATTTATTTTACAGGGACAATATCCAGGGTCATGGTATTTGTCTTGCTCCGTTGCAAAGTGAACTGCATCTGCCCGATGGTGGTCTGCTCCTGACCTGAAACCGGCACCTTGCCATAGTTCTGGGTCAGCCAGGTCAGCAGAGGCAGATCGACTTCGGGCGGCATGAAACCGGCGAACAGGATGTTCAGCACGGCAATGCCCTCGTCGACCGTGGACTGCTGATCGGTGCGTGGGGCGGTGACCTTGATCGCACTCAAATTGCAGGGGTCGCCGATAAACTGGGCGGAAAAGCCGTTCGAGATCGTCGGAAAACTCGACGCGCTGGTCGAGGACAAGGTGGCCGTGGAGACCGGTTGACCATTGGCGGTCCCGTCGGTAAAGGTGACCTGCTGGGTAAGCTGGAGCACCAATTTAACCCTGTCCAGGGTGATGCCCAGTCCGCCCGGTGTGGAAGTGCCGCAGTTGCCGGAGGTTTGTGCGGATGCCGCGGTTTCGATGCCCCCCAGTTCGGTCGGCATGCTGGTTAATACTCCGGGGAGCTGGGTGACCGCTGACTGGATCTGCTGGATGCCGTTGGATAAACCGCAGGCGAGTATAAAAAACATGATAACCGGGATAGCCAGAAGGCGAGTGTGTCTCATCTTATTTCTCCTATTTATATGTATTTTATCATAATAAAGGTTAATTAACGGATAATAATCCACCCTCCCCGGCTTCGGAAAGAGTGGGTTGAGCGGTGTGGAATTGTTACGCCGGTATCGGTACCCGGGGAATTATTTTTTCTTTTTCCTGCCCTTTCCGCAGGATCCAGGCCTCCCCGCCTACGAGGGTCGTCTTTTTTTCTTCCACCTGCACCCAGGCCCCCTCCGCCAGGAGGATCACCGGGTTCTCATGAAAGACGTGATAATCATCCAACCAGTCATCCCTGAATGCACGGCCGGCTTCATCCATGGGGTAATGGACACAGAAATTGAACGGGGTCACATTCAAACCGCTAATATAACCCGTTCCCACCGTATTCATGTCCATGCTGGTCAGGATATTCGGCCCGCACAGGACGGTTCCCGCGCTGAAGGCCACCACCGGCAAACCGGCAACTATTTTCTTGCGCAGGTATTCCATGAGCTTGCTGACATGCAGGCGGTGGTTGAGCAGAAAGGTGTTCCCGCCGGGGATGTAGACCAGCATGGCCTCACGAAGGACCGCCTCCATCTCCGGGAGGGTCTGGAGCTCCGTGTTGATCATCGCCACGCGCGCCAGGCCGGCGAAGGCTTTCTCGGTCAAGTCCTGCCATTTAGCGGAGAGGGAGGCCGCCGGAAGATAGGCGACAAGCGGGTCCTCCCGGCCTTCCAGCACCAGGCGACAGGCGGCCAGGATGTCCTGGAGATCGTCGCCGGGTGTGGAAAAAAGCTGGAGATTCATTGATCCTCTCAGCTCCTCATTTCACTCACGGATTTCAGGTTGTGGATCAGGGCGACCTTGGGCATCAAAACCCCGGCAAAGACAGGTTTGCCGACATGCTGAATGGAGGTCTTTTTCGGTTCCTCGATGACGGGAGGAATTTTCGCAATTCAATCAGCAAATGTTGACAGATTTCCTAGGAAAAAGGACCTTTTCCTGCAAAGTGACCGGACGGGGAATATCGATCCGGAGTGTCCATTCAATCCTGTCCTTCTGGATCAAACCTTTTCCCCCGCTCCAGCACCTTTCAGCCTGGTGAAAATGATCTCTCGCAACTCCGCCTGGACCTCCTCCCAGTTTCGTCCTGCATCGACCACGACCCAGCGGTCAGGCTCCTGTTTGACCATTTCCAGGTACCCGGCCCTCACCCGGCGGTGGAAATCAAGTTGATAGGCATCCAGGCGGTTCCACTCTCCGCCCTTTGCCCGACGCTGGGAACCACGCTCGAGCCCGACCTCCACATCCACATCCAGTAAAAGGGTCAGGTCCGGCACCAGCCCGCCGGTGGCATATTTCACCAGGGAGCGCACCTGCTCCAGGTCCTGCTGATGACCGTATCCCTGGTAGGCGATGGTCGAGTCGGCATAACGGTCCGAGAGCACGATCTCCGCGCCTGCCAGGTGGGGCCTTACAATCTGCTCCACAAACTGTGCGCGTGCCGCCTGATAGAGCAGGGTCTCGGTGCGAGGGTTCATTTCGGGATTCTTCAGGGAATGCAGGACCTCGCGAATCTGCTCACCAATGGAGGTACCGCCGGGTTCGCGGGTGGGGAAAACGGTATGGCCGTTCTCGCGCAGAAACTCCACGAGCTGGGGAACATGGGATGTCTTGCCGGAACCTTCGGGACCTTCCAGGGTGATGAACATGGTTGTTCCATTCGGCGGGGGCACGCTTGTGCCGCACCCCCGCGATTTATTCGCGGAAGATGCGCACGTGGCGGCGCGGTTCCTTCCCGTAGGAGTGCGAGACCAGTTCAGCATCGCGGGCCAATTCGTGCTGCAGGCGGCGTGCCGCTGCCGGGCCGGGTGGCAGGTCCACCCAGCGCTCGCCGTTCAGCACCGCCGCAATGGCTGCCTGGGTCTGGTTCTTGACCAGGTCCAGCTCGCTGTCAGCGGGAACCACCTCGGAGAGATTGAACAGGTCGCTCAGGAACTGTTCCATCTGGCTGACGGTATTGGCGCGCAGCACGAAGATGGGCATGCCGTGCTCTTCGGCCTGCACCACCGCCTGCTGACGGTCGCGATAATATGATCGCAGGGTCACCAGCACTTCGGCCTCTCCGGGATCCCTGGCGATCTGCGCCGGAACGCCCAGGCGCTTGG
>Ga0209048_10005055_pt1 | contig 12517 bp, 14 predicted proteins | sample FrelakmetCRP12CR_FD_187146 | JGI IMG/M metagenome (GOLD analysis project Ga0209048, IMG submission 187146) | Freshwater lake sediment microbial communities from the University of Notre Dame, USA, for methane emissions studies - CRP12 CR (SPAdes)... | ecosystem: Environmental > Aquatic >... | reverse complement strand
AATGTCTCTAAATCGACAAAAAGAGGGCTAGAAAAACCGGTATTAACTAATTGAAACCATAAGATAAAGCAGGTTATGTTACGTATAGAGGGAGGTAATCATCGTTAAGACTAGCTGACGGCATTCAATATTTTCAGTAGCACCAAAACAGCAGCCTCGATATGGTTGCCGCGATGATTACGACATGTATCCACGCTTGCAAATTTATTGACTATGGTGTCAGATTCTTTTGGAAATCGATAGTGGCTCTCGCGGCAGATGATAAAGGGTACGTGCAGAAATCATTCATCCATAAACATCGAGGTATACAATCACCTGCTCGCAGCAAGCATCGGAAGGGTTATCCTGATTACACTGATGGGTAGAAACGGAAACCATCGAGGTGCGGGCGTTTCAACACATCCACCAAGCAACAAACAGTCGACTCGTGCCGACTGTTTATTGCCATTACAGATCAAAACCCCAGGAGCAGCAAAACATCTGTTCTTGCGGCAAAGGCTATACCGTTGCTGAAACAGAGCTCTCACCTTTAACAATGAGAACTGAACATCCTGCATTGCCAACAACCTTTTCAGTTGCACTGCCGGTAAATATTTTATCTATTGTCGTTTTTACCGGTATTCCCATTATGATCAGATCAACTCCTCTTCCTCCGGCAGTCTCAACAATCACATCGTAAGATCTTCCTTTAGGCGTCAATCCCTCCGCCTCTATGCGTTCTTTTTTAGCCATCTCGAGGACCGCATTCACATTTTTAGTCGCCCTTTGCAGTTCGTCATCTGAGCGGATGGAGGAAAGAGCTAAGATTCTGCTACCGCATCGCTTAGCAATATTTATTGCTTCCTCAACCGCGGCAATACTATGTCCAGATCCGTCCGTTGCAACAAGGATAGTCCTGTATTCAATCCTCGCTGCTTTTGGGACAACCAGGACCTTGCAGGGTGCATGAACAATAACCTTTGGAACAACTTCTCCCATCAAGGCTTTCAGAAGCCCTTTCCGGCCATGTCTGCCAAGGACGATCATATCTATGTTTTTTTCTCTTGCCTCATCAACAATTGCTGCTGACGCGTCCATACTTGAATGCAAAATTGTTTCACAAACTATGCCCTTCTGAGCAGCTTTCTCCTTGATTGAGTTGAGATACTTCATCGCTTCAAGCTCTTCCTTTTCTAAAAAGTTTGCCCCTGTTGTTTCGTATTCCGGATTAGTTTCGACAACCGACACTGCATACAATCGGCTTGAACATAACACAGCAAAGTTCAGAGTCTCCTGAAGCGCGCCTTCACTATATGCGGAACGGTCCGTTGCAAACAGCAGTTTATCGAGTCTCCCTACCGGACAAAATTGTGCACCAGTCATAACTACCTCCTGTTTTTCTATTTTTGTACCACAATAAAATTGTCGAATAAGACATATGAATCGGCTTTAGACCAAAGGCCGAGCCAGCCTGCGATTTCTTCCTTGTTAGTATGATCGATGTCCAGTTGAAGCATTTTTCTAAAACACCATCTGCCATATGAATCCCGCTGCTGCAGAGCCGATGATCACTGGAACCATAGGCCAGTGCCGGTATTGCAGTCCGATGAATATGACTATCGAGGCAGCTAGCGCATACCAGTCAAATCCGCCTGTATCCGGAAGCAGGGCGTTCCGCGTGAACGTCACCCCGAGATTCAGAACGACACCGACCACAGCTGCAGTGACTGCTGTAAGTGCGGTTGAGAGCAAGGCATTCTTGCGGAGCACTTCTATGTAAGGAGCCAAAAGGAATATCATCAGAAAGGAAGGCGCAAATGTGACCCACGTGGTCAACAGTCCTCCCACAATGCCTGCGGTCGCCGGGCTTATATCTCCGGGGTTTTGGTAAGCAGCAACGTACCCGACAAACTGATTGACCATGATCAGCGGTCCTGGCGTCGTTTCAGCAAGAGCAAGAGCGTCCATCATCTGCTGGGGTTTTAGCCAACCGAAGTGCTGTACCGCCTCCTGTCCGACATAGGCAAGAACCGCGTAAGCCCCACCGAATGTAACCATGGCGGCCTTGCTGAACAGAGCGCCGAGTTCACTGAAAATGCTGTGGCCTTTCCATAGCCAGATGGCGATGAGCGGGACTGCCCAGACCGTAAGCCATGTGACAGCTGTAAAAAGAGTAGGGCGCCAGCCGGTATACCTTATCTGTGCGGCGAGCCCTCCGATAAGCGTGCCTGCATCGGACTGAGTTGTCCCCTTACTGCCGAACAGTTGCGGCGCTATCTGCTTCGCTGCAAACCCCAGGGCTGCCGCTCCGAAGACGATTATCGGGAATGGCACCGAACACACATAAATCGCTACAAAGGAAGCAGCAGCCATGATCACAAAAAACCAGTTTCTAAGGGACTTCTTCGCAATCCTTAGCACCGCCTCCGCAACAATGCCGACGACGGCAGGCTTCAAACCGTACAGGAGCGCTGCGACGGTCGGCACGGTGCCCATCGTCACATAAAGCCACGAAAGACCCATTAGTATAAAGATCGACGGCAGCACAAAGAGTGTTCCCGCGACGATGCCTCCCCGCGTTCCGTGCATCAACCAGCCAATATAGGTCGCAAGCTGCTGAGCTTCCGGTCCGGGCAGGAGCATGCAGAAGTTGAGGGCTTGAAGGAAATGGTTCTCGCTAATCCACTTCCGCTTGTCCACCAGTTCCTTGTGCATCATTGCAATCTGACCTGTCGGGCCGCCGAAGCTGATAAAACCGAGTTTGAGCCAGTAACTGAAGCTTTCAATGAATGTTGGTTTTGTCATCACTCTATTTATTTCCGTTCATCCGCTTTTTGATACATAGATCATCTCAAATACCGCTATCCCCTTTTCAAGTGCCTCAGTATCATCCTTTGAGGACTTCCTGATACCCGACAGGATATCTTCCAGACCCCTGGCTTCCGCAGCCTTGTATTTGTCGTCTCTCATGTCGAGGTCATGGATGATCTCCGCCATCTTCCTCAGAATCTTGTCTTTCAGCCCAAAAGCCCTGATGAGTACCTCAAAAGTGCACATATCGCCGGAGTGAGTAAATTCCCCTCCCCTGATATCAAACGCTGAGGAATTCTTATCGAGGTTATCTATCTCCTTCTCGTCAATGAAACCGAATGCAGCCTTGCGGTCAATGAATTTCCTGATAAGCCAAGCGGAGGCCATACGGTCGATGAAGGGTTTCTTTCTTGTGACCCATAACCTTCCCTGATAATTTGCAATCGCCCTGGTCAGAATGGGACTTTCTTTTTTTGTTTCGGCACCAGACAGCGCGTTGATCTGGGATTTCAAATTCTCTATCTTTTCTCTAAGCCTCGCTCCCTCGCTTGCCTGGAAAAAATCTACTGTAGCGATGCCGTCGTATTCCTTGACAAGCTTATCAAACTCCTCAGATATGACCTTTATATTTTGAACCTTAGCCCCCTTCTGAATACTGCCGAGTCTCCTCTCAAGATCATCAAGAGATTTTCCGATGTCCCGGTAGTCAGATCCCCTATGTTCATTGAAAAGAGCTATTATTTCCGCGGTTTTCATGGTTTCGATCTTATCAATGCGTGCAAATGCCCCTTCGCCCTTCATTCCGGAAATTTCAGTCACAAGCCATTGCAGAAATTCATAATGCTCGTCATTGTCGGGCAAAATGTAAACTGATCCCTTCAACTGGACAGCCCCCACCTTTATCAATTTTCTCCAGACCTTCATCCTGCTGCTCACCGGTTTAGACGGTACAGAATAGAAGAAAAGGAGCCAAGCAGTAGGCTTTTTGTCAGCGTCATTTTGTTTCTTGATACTCATTGTATGTTCCTCTTTCTTTTCCCGATTTATGATTCGTTTTTCAATGCCTCCATCCCGCCTTCGACAAATCGGGCACGGATGCCTCTGTTTAAAAGTTCGTCAAGAACACTGTTACTGACGGAACCGCCCCTGGCGCAATAAATAACGACATCTTTGTCTTTAGGCAGTTCCCCTGCCCAATCTTGTACAGACTCTGGCTGTTTCCGCAATGCTCCTTCGATCATTTGCGGTCCTGCAGTGAAATCAGCTTCACGACGAACATCAACAATGATAGCTTCCTTTAGCTCCTTCAGCTCCTTTGGTTTAATAGATCTCTCCATATAATATCCTCCAGATAGCTACGATTTATTCGTTTCCACACGGTGTTTGCAATAGGCATACAATGCATCGTACACAGCAAATTCACGTTGCAGTATCTCATGATCCGACAACCCGAGCATGCTAAATCCTTGCGCTACCGCAAGCAGCCCCGGCGCTTCAGGCGTGGCGTACAAGTCGCTTGATACGTCAGCTCCGTGGACTATTTTTGCCAGCAAAAGCAGTGCGGGATCCGTCAGTTTATACTCCGTAACGATAGCCTCAAAGCTGCATCTTCCCTCATGATGTCCATATTTGACACCTGGGAAGTCATAAGGAATGGCTTTCTGTTCCTCAGCTATCGGAAGAACCCTGTCTGCAGGAACAAACAGAAACTCCGCATCGGGATCGATGAATTTCTTTATCAGCCAAGGACAGGCAACCCGATCCACTTTTACTTTTTCGCGCGTTATCCATTTCATGATGTATCTCCCTTTATTTGATACAGACGCCTAGTGCTCCAGCATCCTTTTTCCCAAATGATAGCGTCTGTTTCCCCATGAAAAAAAGGAAACAGAACGCAATTACCAAGAGGAGTCCTCCCGGTGCGATAAACGCGTAGCTGAATCCGAAATAGCTGGCGATAATGCCTGCAACAAGCGGACCGGTTGTGTGGCCGATATCCATAATTGATCCTAGTACCCCCATCGCGGACCCGCGCTCTTCACAGCGGCTTGCATCGGCAATTAGAGCTGATGTTGCGGAGGTTACTATCGACAGGCAGAGGCCGAGCAGGATACTAGCTGTAAACATTGCATCAAATGAGGGTGCAAGAGCGAACGAACTTATACAGAATGCACCCATTACTGCTCCATAAAATATTTGCGGTTTCCGCCCATGTCTATCCGAAAAGCGGCCCATAACGGGCTTTGTAAGAGCTAACGTGAGAACCTGTGCGGAGAGCATAATCCCGATTGCCGCTGTGCTGATGCCTGCCTTCTGTGCGGATAGTGGCACAAATGTCTCAAAGGTCCCATAAGCAAAGAGAATTGAAGCTTCTACTGCACTGGTGACAATTATGATGCGGGACGAAAGTACAGAAAGGAAGGCCTGTCGGATTCCGCTCCAGGTTCTGACTTCAGCGTGGTGCTCTTCAACAACAGGCATCCGCAGGGTCAGCCAGAGTGTAATGATGCCCATGGCACCACAGAATGCATAAACTGCCTCAAATCGCATATCGCCCAGAAGAGTAACGGAGCTCAGTATGGCACCGCCAACAACCGGAGCACAGAATCGACCCAGAAGGGTTGCGGTTGAAAACCAACCCATCTTCTCACCGCGTTGCTTTAGAAAAAGATCTGATACAAATGCCATGCCCACAGGCAGAAATATGGCCGTCCCGAAGCCGTGTAGAAAACGCACTATTGCCAACTGCCAGATCGGTTCCACGAATAGATACAGAAACGGCACAGTGGAAAGAACCAAGGAAGAAATGATCAACATTCTTCTGCGACCAAACCGATCGGCCATCAAGCCGGCAGGAATGCTGAACAGAACGCCAGTCAAGGCCGATACCGCCGCAACCATGCCGACCCCAGACGGGTCAGCTCCCAAATGGGCAGCGAAGAGCGGCAGCACCGGACTCTTTGAGATCGTCGAACTGAAGATCGCAAAGAAGCCGGTTATACAGAAGAATCTAAACGGACTCATCGTGTCCGACCTTCCTCAACTCAGAGTGACAGTGGGATGACTTCTGTGGAAAGTGCCACATAAGCCGTCTCCTTGTATCTTTATTCATTCATAGAGATGAGCGACTGAATCTCGCGATGGTAGCCGAGATACCGCTCATACGTCACCTGATTCTTATGGTACTTGGGAACATCCCGGATGAATTCCTCAAAACGGCCTTCTGCTTCACGTTCAGAGTTGATCTGCACAACACCGTCGGTGATGATGTCAACCATACGATCAGCGTAGACGATAATCTTCTCTTCAAGTGAGTTGAGGGTGTAATCCTTGACAGGCAGGTTCAGTTCTTTTGCTTCAGATTCTGTCATGCCGCCGCGGATATGCTTTTCCATTATGTCAGTGAGAGCCTTCGGCAATCCAAGTGCAATCCCGAGTTCAGCGCCGATCTTACCGTGGTCCATATCATGTGACTTCGCCTTGCCGAGATCGTGGAAGAATGCGCCGCGTCCTACAAGTTCAAGATCGAGCCGGACGCCGGTGCGCTGCGCTATTTCAATGGCTTTCTCGGCTACTTTAAGACAGTGAGCGAGATCTGCGTCAGAAACCCCTGCATTCTTCAGGATTGTTTTGTCAGACTCTGGGACTCGATAATTGAGGGCGCTGCCCTTTGTTACCCCGAAATAGATGAGGATATCGCCAGTCATCTTTTCGACATCGTGCTGGAGATGCTCAAACTTGGCAGCAACATCGTCATGAATATGCTGCAAGTATTCATTCAACCCCTCCTGACCATGCTGCTTCTCAATGCGCTTGCCGAAAACAAAAAGGCGGGTGATGTCGTGACGCTCCGCCTTAATTTTAGAATCGGCATCATCTATCCAGGTGTGCAATTCGCGGTATTCTTTGCCGGTCCGCTGTCGGCTGATTGCAACGTGTTTTTCAATGGGTGGCATTGTTGTCCTCCTTGCCAATAACAGCCTAAAGGTATCTACTGCTTCAAATGTAACATGAGTTACATGTTTTGTCAAGCGTAATTTTTGAACGTTGTACATATCCATCACGGCCAGATACTGAGGGAGGGTGAGATGGGAAGCCGCATCTCTCAGCGAGTCAGATCAAGGCACGTTATGAGGAGACAAGCTACGGCGGGTCAATGAAGGTTATTCTTGTTAATCATCGACCTTGCCAAGCCGTGAGAATTCGAGATTATCCGTAGGACTACGGTGGCAGCCTCGATGTAGCTGCCGCGATGACTTCGACATGCTACCTTTTCTGGCAGTCCTCTGACGCTGTGATATATTCTTTTGGATAATATTATCAATTAAAAGCTATCTCTGCATTGCTTCCATATAGCAATCAATGCCGTAAGGCGGAATTTAAGTCACAACTATGTATCCACCAGCCACCCTTGACGTGATAATTTTACCATACATATAGAATTATGCAGACCCTCGCAAACATAACAAGCAAGGAGGCGTCATCATGACTATCAACGAGGCTGTGGACCTCTTCCAGCAGCATCAGAAGAGTAACGTCAAGAAAAATACCTTACGGAGTTACAGTAAGTTCTTGGATCAGTTTCAGACGAGATTTTCAGAACAGCAGGTGCTCTCTATGTCGCCAGCTGCCATCAGCCTATTTCTAGAAGAATGCACTGACGGCTTGAGCAGATCAACTCGCCATCTCCGGTACGCTCAGATTAAAGCGTTTTTCAACTACGTCATCGAAGCGACCGGTTTGAACATCAAGAGCCCCTGTAGTGCCGCGTCGCTGTCTAAAACATTCAAAATGGCCCAACATCGGCCCCGAAAGATTCTGGATAAAGAGACAGTGGATGAGATCATATTCAAGTCCGGAAGCAACCGCGATCGTCTGATACTTGAACTGCAGGCGCGTTGTGGACTACGTGTCGGTGAAGTGCTCAACCTTCATGCTGCCGATATCTCCGGAAGAAAACTTGTAATTCAGGAACCAAAATCTGGCAAAGACGAGGAAGTCGCTTTCATGCCTGAACACATTTCAGTCCGGTTGGCGGAGTATGTTGCCAGTCAGAAATTGTCCCCCGGCGACAGGGTGTTTCCTGTTTGCTACAGCACCGTGTGGAATCTGGTAACCGGACTTGGCATGAAGCTGAATGTCAGAATATCGCCTCATGATCTTCGCCGGCACTCAGCTACATATGCCAGCAGAAATGGTGTTCCATTGGAGATTATTTCAAAAGTCCTCCTAAGGCATCAGGACCTGAAGACCACCCAAGTCTATTTGGGAAAGATCAGTGACACTGAGGCCATCAGATGGATGGATATGTTGCATGGGAAATAGTGCGTAAATAACCTAAGCGCTAGGGTCTGCAAAGTACCTGTTGTTATTGCATGAGCTGGAATGACGTGGCTCAACCGTATTCGACTCGGTCTTTTCCCTCTTGACACAAGTTAACGTGCAGGTTAACATATTTATGTGGGTAAGACAGTAGTCTTTTATAAAACGGCTGACGGTAAATGTCCAGTGCGGGAGTTCCTAGATTTGTTACCGGGAAAGGCTGCGCAGAAAGTGACCTGGGTATTGAACCTGATCGAGGACCTGGATGTTGTGCCGTCTACATATTTCAAGAAGCTTGTCAGCACTGAAGATATCTGGGAGTGCAGGATACAACTGGGGTCCAACGCATATCGGATATTCTGTTTCTTCGATGGCCATTCCGTCGTCATTCTGACCCATGGATTGATCAAAAAGACACAGAAAACCCCGCTGGCTGAGATTGATAGAGCGATGGCATACAAAAGAGACTATTTGCAGAGGAGAATAAAGAAATGAGCGACTTGAAAAGATATGTCCAGGACAGGAAAAAGAAGGATAAGGCATTTGCTGGAGGATATGACGAAGGATATGAACAGTTCAAGATTGGGGTGGTACTCAGGCAGGCCCGCGAGAAAGCAGGTCTGACCCAGGAAGAACTTGCATTGAAACTCAAGACAAAAAAAACCGCAATATCCCGTATCGAGAATCACGCAGAGGATATTAAGCTCTCAACCTTGGAAAAAGTAGCCCATGCCCTTGGCAAGCGTCTCGAAGTGAAGATAGCCTGAAGCTTTAAGATGTGTCAGAGCTTACAAGATTGATTAACATGATGTCAGATTATTTTGAAAATATAGGGTGACTCTTATCCCAAGGATTGAAGTGTACGTGCAGAAATCCACAGTCTGTTTGACCTAATTTTCTCTATATACGGCTATCATGTGCTCGCAGAAAGCATTGACGGAGAGTATCCTGAATACACTGGACAAGCGGACTTTTTCTACAGCTTCAACGACCTAAATCATTGGTGGCTATCAGGCATCCGCTGGATTTGTTTGTTGCACTTTTTCATTGAACATTTTCATTTACACTCCCGGTAGCAGGACGAGGCTGACCCGTTTTAGCCCACTTGCTAATGATAGGCGAAGCTAGATTTCCTATTAAGAGGGCGAGGATTGTATTATCTATTTGCGGATAATAGAAATGTACTGCAAACGACAAAATGCCTATAAATGAGCCGTAGATTACCTTTGCCCTTGTTACCAGTGGTGCAGACTTGTGTTCCGTAAGCATAAACAGGACAAAGAATCCATTGATCAATCCTATACTATCGATAAAATCTATCTGATGAATGATTCCGTATATTATATATAGTGGGGCGGCAGTGAGCAAGAAACTTAGAACAAGATGCCAGCCTTTCATTTTATAGACAATAAATAGGCCAAGAGGGAAGACTAAATAGAAAGGAGTTGCCGCCCACCAGGTTATCACACCCTGGAATAAAAGCGAACTTGCTAATAATCCAAAGGCCGCTGGATTAAACACATTGCGGTCGTATGCCCGAATGAGATGTTTTGAGAGTATTGCAAGTGTCGGTGAAACAAAATAGATGAACTTGTTCTCCAGGTCGGGCTCCAGCAGTGCGGCAATTATAAGGCCTGAAATGAGGGCACCTCCTGAAAATCTGAATTTGCCCTCCTTCATCAAGATGATGAGGCCGTCAAGCAGCACGGCTATAGATATCGACATTAATACCGCTTCTATCACTCTTAAGGTAAAGACATCCTGATATACATTAAAAAGCAAAAGGACACTGAGAGAAAGAATCATGTATTTGTAAAGAGGCGGTATCTTCATAGCTATCTCACAATCAACCTTGTCTTCTGTTTCCCATGATTGGGTCCGCAATAGACACTGCAATGGACCATGAATTCTCCTTTTTGGTATGGCGTAAATTCTATAGTTTTCACGACTCCCCTTGGCAACATCTGATTTACGTTGAATTCACTTATATGTATTCCATGCGGCACATCCATAGCAGTCATATGTAGTTTTACTTTTTCTCCGTATTTTACTACTAGCGGATTAGGGAAGAAACCATATTTATAAGCAAAAACATCGATTTCTCTGACCCCGTTTTTCAGCTCACCAGAAAAAGCCTGTTCTGACGGCGGGATGCTATCTGCGGAATGTATTGGGGGATGGAAGCCACCCAAAATAGTAAAAAACAGAACAGCTAAACATATCGCTATTATTCTAAATCTCTTGATCATATCGCAATCACATTATGCCTTTTATGCAGATTCTGTCTTCATTATATCATCAAGTACAAAGTTCTGAGTACTCGTAGTATCGATGATAATCAGGTGGCACCACCGTTCTCTGACGGCAACCCCTGGTATTGACTTTCGGAAGAAAGCTTGCGTAATGAGCCATGTCCCCAAGATGACGGGTATAAGTAGCAAGCTCGACAGCCGCCAGGATATGGCTACCGCCATGACTTCGACATGTTACCAATTCTGTCAGTCCTCTGACGCTGTGAGATATTCTTGTGAAAATTATCATCAATGAAAAGCGGTATTCGTATTGCCTTCGTGCAGTTATCAATAGTCCTGTTGATTCATTTTGTAGGGTATCCGGTCAATAGGTTCACCAAGAAGCTATCGATTGGGACGATTATTTACTATCGTTGATTTCGCCTGCTAATCATGGATACGGAAATATCGAGACACAGGCTTGCCTGCTCACAGAAGTTGATAAAGCTGCCATAGCGGTCAGAGTGCTTTGTTGCGATTGGAAATCATCAATGGTCGGTTCTGGAGACTACCAAGAAGTTCGCAAAAACTACTAACCTGAAAAATGCACATAACCATAAATACTATCAAAATTGCCTTTTCGAATTCTGACCATAATTCTAATTCCTGGCGATCTATTTAAACAGTCTCCGAGGTTATGTGAGCATCTGGAGACTTTGCTGCCGTGGTATGCTATTTCTTTTCTAAAGTGGCCTTTCCGCTCAGTGGGTCTTGAGCGAGTCTACGATAAGCATACTCGCATTCTAGGATATACGCCTCGCCTTTTTTAAATAGTTTGCAGGTTTCTTCCCACCTCGGGTCTGAGGGATCGGCAATGGCGATTTCTCCGTTTCTGGAAATGCTCACTTTCCCAGTTATGTTGTTCTTTAACGTCTGATTTACTTCTGTTCCGGTGAAAGTGGCATAAGCGGTCCCGCTTGTTATTTCTGATGCGCCCCTCATTTTTTTGCCAAAGGTATCAGCTTTCCATTCCCCTTCCCACTTGCCCTCCAGTTGCTGCATGGTCGGGTTTTTAACCAGTTCCTTGCTTTCAGCAGAGGCAATGGTAATTGTTGTGCCTGCAAGCGCTATAATACAAAATATTAATACAACAAACATTCTTTTCATAGTACCCTCCAACTTGGTTTTTGTTTGCAATACTGTGGACTATAGTATTCTTTCACAGAATGATCCTTCTGCACAATATCCTTGGCCTGTCTTTATATACACATTGCCATCCAGGCCGACCGCGATAGCATGTTTAATAAAGGGCGGGACATCATATGCCTCACCCTTTATTATTTTCTTTGCGGCAGGCAATTACTGCAGATAGTTTATGAGACCACTTGCTGCTCCTTAATGCGGCGCTGAAACAACTCCGACCGGTATGTTTACTGTGCGCACCAGTTCATCCATCCAACCCCCCGTTTCATGGTCGAAGGTTTTTATCGTCACCCTGTCGGCATACAAAAAAAGGGAGTTGGTATATATCCGCTTGCGCTTCATGTCCGTATTATGAATGTTCATCACCCTGCCTTCGTAGAGATTCACCTTGGAGGCGAAGCTCGGTTCTTTGGGCGGCGTATGCGTGTGGCCTGAGACCCAAAGGAAGACTTGAGGATTATCGGCCAAGATTCTTCTGATCTCTTCGCGAGGCTGGGCGACATAGTAATCGGTGTTGGCGTTATCATTGTAGTTATCGAGCGTGCCAACGAGGGGGCCATGGAAAAAGACAATCGTCGGAGTGTTCCTGTTGGCGGCGAGTATTGAGGCAAACCATTGGTACTGTGTCGTAGAGATCGTTGTGAGTGCCGAAGATTGAAGATCGTCGGGAGTCAGGAAGACCAGAAGATAGGGACCCATGGATTTCGTATAATAAATTTCATTAAGCCCGAAGGTCTTCTTGAAGTGGTTGAGCTTGTATGTGCGTGTCGCCTCACGAGCCTTCACCTTCTTTCCAGTTCTGCTGAGCGCATCTTCATAGATATAATCGTGATTGCCTCCGATAAGCGCAAGTGGCTTGGTGAAAAAGCTAAAGTAGGCCTTTGCCTTGGCATACTCACTATCGTCACCCACCTCTTCGCAGATATCACCCGCTGCTACAACGAGATCCACATCGCTCCAACCGTTGATCG
>Ga0209048_10005054_pt1 | contig 12517 bp, 22 predicted proteins | sample FrelakmetCRP12CR_FD_187146 | JGI IMG/M metagenome (GOLD analysis project Ga0209048, IMG submission 187146) | Freshwater lake sediment microbial communities from the University of Notre Dame, USA, for methane emissions studies - CRP12 CR (SPAdes)... | ecosystem: Environmental > Aquatic >... | reverse complement strand
GGCCGCGGCCCGCCGGGCCGACGTTGGGGACGTCGGGGGCTTCGTGCATGGCCCGCCCGATGCCGTGGCCGGTGTAGTCGCGCACGACCGAGAACCCGGCCGCCTCGGCGACGCGCTGCACGGCGGCGCCGATGTCGCCGATCCGGTTGCCGGCGACGGCGGCGGCGATCCCGGCGGCCAGGGCGTCGTCGGTCACCTCGATCAGGCGGCGGGCCGTCGCGTCCAGCGCCCCCACCCCGGTGGTGAAGGCGGCGTCGCCGTGCCAGCCGTCCACCACGGCCCCGCAGTCGACCGAGACGATGTCGCCTTCGGACAGCCGGTACGAGCCGGGGATGCCGTGGACCACCGTGGCGTTCGGCGACGTGCAGATCACCGCCGGGTACCCGTGGTAGCCGAGGAAGTTCGAGCGGGCACCCCGGCGGGCCAGGACCCGGGCGCCGACGGCGTCGAGCGAGGCCGTGGTGACGCCAGGAGCGATGGCGGCTCGGATCGCCTCGTGCATCTCGGCCACGACGCGACCGGCCCGGCGCATGGCCCGCAGCTGCTCCGGGGTCCGACGGGCGATGCGACCCCTCACCGGCGGCGGCCGTCGATGGTCGTGATCAGACGGCGGGCCACCTCGTCGGGGCCCCCGACGCCGTCCACGACGGCGAGCTGGCCCCGCTCGCGGAAGTACTCGATCAGCGGCGCGGTCTGGGAGTCGTAGAGGTCGAGGCGGCGGTTGATGGCGTCCTCGGTGTCGTCGGCCCGCAGGACCACGTCGCCACCGCAGACGTCGCACGTCCAGTCCCGACCGGGCCGGGAGGCCACCGAGTAGTTCGTCCCGCAGTCGACGCACACCCGACGCGAGGCCAGCCGCTCCAGCACCATCGACCGGGGGACCTCCAAATCGACGGCGACGTCCATGCGCCGGGCCGACCGGGTGATCTCGTTGAGCGCCTCGGCCTGGCCGACGGTGCGGGGGAAGCCGTCCAGGATGTAGCCCCGCACCTTCGCGTCGGGCTCGTGGAGGCGGGCCCCCACGATGCCGATCATGACGTCGTCGGGCAGCAGCTCGCCGGCGTCCATGAACCGCTTCGCCGCCAGGCCCAGCTCGGTCTCGGCCTTGACCGCGGCGCGCAGCATGTCGCCCGTCGAGATGTGGGGCACGACGTAGTGGCGCGACAACCGGACGCACTGGGTTCCCTTGCCTGCCCCCTGGCGACCGAGCAGGACGAGCCCGACACCCGGCGTCATCGCGCCTGCCCCGACCGCACGGAGCTACCGACCCCGGCCAGTCGCGCTCACTTCAGGAAGCCCTCGTAGTTGCGCATCATGAGCTGGCTGTCGATCTGCTTCATCGTCTCGAGGGCCACGCCGACGGCGATCAGCACGGTGGTGCCGCCGAACGGGTAGTTCTGGACCTTGGCCAGGGCGGCCACGATCGAGGGCAGGATGGCGATGAGGGCGATGAAGATGGCCCCGGGCAGCGTGATCCGGTTCAAGATCTTGGCCAGGTAGCGCTCGGTCTGGGGACCCGGGCGCACGCCCGGGATGAACCCGCCCTGCTTGCGGATCTGGTCGGCCTGCTTGACCGGGTCGAAGCTGATGGCCACGTAGAAGTAGGCGAAGCCCAGGATCAGCAGGGCGTAGATCGTGAGGTAGACCCAGTTCGTCGTGCGCAGCACGTGGGCGTCGACGAACTGCTGGAGCGGAGCCCAGTGCCAGACGTTGGCGAGCAGGGCCGGGAGGTAGAGCACCGAGCTGGCGAAGATGATCGGGATGACGCCGGCCTGGTTGACCTTGAGGGGGATGTAGGTGCTCTGCCCCCCGTACATCCGCCGTCCGACGACCCGCTTCGCGAACTGCACCGGTATCCGACGCTGACCCTGCTCGATGTAGACGATGGCCACCAAGGTGGCCAGCGAGATGAGGATCAGGACGGCGAAGATCGGGAAGTGGTTCTGCTTCAAGATGGCGCCGTAGGAGTACGGCAGACCGGACACGACCGAGGCGAAGATCAGGATCGACATGCCGTTGCCGATCCCCCGCTGGGTGATGAGCTCGCCCATCCACATGAGCAGCGCCGTGCCGGCGGTCAGGCTCATCACGACCAGGAGCACCCGGGTCCACGGGAACCCGGGGAGCAGCACCACCGACGGGGCGCCCCGGCCGAGCAGGGTGCTGCCCCCGCCCCGGCCGAACAGGAACGTCAGGCCGGTGGCCTGCATCAGGGCGATCACGATGGCCACGTAGCGGGTCCACTGGGTGATCTTGCGCTGCCCGACCGCGCCCTGGTTCTGCCACTCGTCCAGCTTCGGGATGACCACGGCCAGGATCTGCATGATGATCGAGGCGGTGATGTAGGGCATGATCCCGAGGGCGAAGATGGCGAACTGGGTCAGGGCGCCGCCCGAGAACAGGTTCAAGAAGCCGAGCGCGCCGCCCTGCTGGGCCTGGGACTTGAGCTGCTTGACCGCTTCGAAGTCCACGCCCGGCACGGGGATGTGGGCCCCGAGCCGGTACAGCACGAGCATCAAGATCGTGAACAGCACCTTGTTGCGCAGGTCGTCGACCTTGAAGATGTTCTTCACGCTCGAGAGCACGGGGGCTCCTTTGCCCTGGGGGCGAGGGGTTCGTGGGGTCAGGCGGGCTCAGCGGTTGGCGAACTGATTGCCCCTGACCGGCGGGCGGCCGGTCCGGAACGGCGAAGGGAGCGCTTCCACGCTACCCCCCGCTGCGGTGATCGCCGAAGCGGCCGCCTTCGAGAACCCGTGCGCCGTGACCCGCACCGGCCGGGTCAGCTCCCCCCGGGCCAGCACCTTGACCAGGGCGCCTTTGTGGGTGAGGCCGTGCTCGGCCAGCGTGGCCGGCGTGACCTCGTCGAGGCCGAGGGCCTCGATCGTGTCGAGGTTGACGGCCTGGTACGCGACCCGGAACGGGTTGTTGAAGCCCTTCATCTTCGGGACGCGCTGCTTCAGGGGCATCTGACCGCCCTCGAAGCCGGGGGCGACGGTGTTGCGGGCGTACTGACCCTTGGTGCCGCGGCCGGCGGTCTTGCCGCCCTTGCCACCGACGCCGCGGCCCACCCGCTTCGTCCTGCGGTTGGAGCCGGGCACCGGCTTCAGCTCGTCGACGCGCATGTCAGGCCTCCTCGACCGTCTCGACTGCGATCAGGTGGGGGACGCGGGCCAGCATCCCCCGGATCTCGGGCCGGTCGGGCAAGACGTTGGTCTTGCCGATGCGGCCGAGCCCCAGGGCCCGCAGGGTGCCCCGGTGCTTGGGCTTCTGGCCGATGGCCGAGCGGACCTGGGTGACCTTGAACGCGCCCATGATCAGCGCACCTCGCTCGGCGTGTGGGGACCGCGCTGGCTCTCGCGGTAGGCGGCCAGCATGCCCTTGGGCACGAACTCGTCGGCCGAGAGGCCGCGGCGGCGGGCGACCTCGTCGGGGCGCTTGAGCTGGCGCAGCCCTTCGATCGTGGCCCGGGCCACGTTGATGGCGTTCGACGAGCCGAGGGACTTGGCCAGCACGTCGTGCACGCCGGCCTCCTCGAGGATCACTCGGGCGGCCCCGCCGGCGATGACGCCGGTGCCGGGGGCCGCGGGCTTCAGCAGCACCCGGCCGGCCCCGGTCTCACCGATCACCGGGTGGGTGATCGTCGAACCGGCGAGAGCCACGCTGATGAGGTTCTTCTTGGCCTCCTCGGTCCCCTTCTGGATCGCCAGGGGAACCTCCTTGGCCTTGCCGTAGCCGAGGCCGACGCGCCCGGCGCCGTCACCGACCACGACGAGCGCGGTGAACGAGAAGCGCCGCCCGCCCTTGACCACCTTGGCCACCCGGTTGATCGTGATGACCCGCGACTCGCGCAGGCCTGAGAGGTCGGGTTGCGCCATCAGAACTCCAATCCGGCGTTGCGGGCGGCCTGGGCGGCGGCAGCCACCCGACCGTGGTACTGGTAGCCGCCCCGGTCGAACACGACCTTGGTGACACCGGCGGCCCGGGCCCGCTCGGCTACGAGCGTGCCGACCTTGGCGGCGGCCTCGGCCGAGCCGGTGCGGCCGACGGTGCGCAGATCGGCCTCGACGGTGGAGGCCGCGGCCACGGTGCGGCCCACCGAGTCGTCGATGACCTGCATCACCAGGTGCCGGTTCGAGCGGAACACGGCGAGGCGGGGCCGCTCGGGCGTGCCCACGACCTTCTTGCGGACGCGTCGGTGGCGGCGCAGGCGGCTCTGTTGCTTCTGCTTGGCGGAATCGCTCATCTCGTCACTTCCCGGTCTTGCCGGCCTTGCGCAGGACCTTCTCACCCAGGTACCGCACGCCTTTGCCCTTGTAGGGCTCGGGCTTGCGGATGGCCCGGATGTCGGCGGCGACCTGGCCGACCTTCTCCTTGTCGATGCCCTTCACGACGATGCGGGTGGGCACGGGGACCTCGAACTCGACGCCTTCGGGCGCCGTCACGATCACCGGGTGGCTGAAGCCGAGGGCCAGGCGCAGCGCCGACGGGCCCTGGGCCTCGGCCCGGTAGCCGACGCCGATGATCTCGAGCTCCCGAGTGAAGCCGTTCGTCACGCCCACGACCATGTTGCTCACCAGCGTGCGGGACAGGCCGTGCAGCGAGCGGCTCTCGCGCTCGTCGTCGGGGCGCTCCACGAGCAGCGTGTCACCGTCGCGGCGCACGCTGATGGCACCCGGGAGGTCGCGGGCCAACTGGCCCTTCGGCCCCTTGACGGTGACGGTGCGCTGGTCGAGGACCACGTCGACTCCGGCGGGTACGGGGATCGGGGTCTTTCCGATGCGGGACATGGTCAGCTCACCACACGAAACAGAGGATCTCGCCGCCCACGCGGCGCTGGCGCGCCTCGCGGTCGGTCATGAGCCCGTGGCTCGTGGACAGGACGGCGACGCCGAGGCCACCGAGCACGCGGGGCACGGAGTCGGCCTTGGAGTAGACGCGCAGGCCCGGCTTCGACACCCGGCGCAGCCCGCTGATCGTGCGGGAGCGGTCGGTGGCGTAGCGCATGCGGATCGTCAGCACGTCACCGGGGCCGCGCGTCGAGGCGGCGACGGCGAACCCGTCGATGTAGCCCTCCTTCTTCAAGACGGTGGCCAGCGCCACCTTCTGCTTCGAAGAGGGCATGACCACCTCGTCGTGCATCGCCGTGTTGGCGTTGCGGATCCGGGTGAGCATGTCGGCGATGGGGTCGGTCATGGTCATCGTTGCCCTCCCCTCACCAGCTGGCCTTCGTCACGCCGGGAACCTCGCCGTTGTGCACCATCTCGCGCAGGCACAGGCGGCAGAGCCCGAACTTGCGGAACACGGCGCGGGGCCGACCGCAGCGCCGGCAGCGGGTGTAGGCCCGCACCTTGTACTTGGGCTTGCGCTGCTGCTTGTTGATCAACGCCTTCTTGGCCATGGCTCACTGCTGCCCTTCGCGCTTGAACGGGAAGCCGAAGGCATCGAGCAGGGCCTTGCCTTCGGCGTCGGTGTGGGCGGTCGTCACGATCGTGATGTCCATGCCCCTGGGCTGGTCGACCTTGTCGTAGTCGATTTCGGGGAAGATGAGCTGCTCGGTCACCCCGAAGGTGTAGTTCCCGCAGCCGTCGAGCTTGGCCGGCAGGCCGCGGAAGTCGCGGACGCGGGGGATGGCCAGGCTGATCAGGCGATCGAGGAACTCCCACATGCGGTCACCCCGCAAGGTGACCTTGGCGCCGATCGACTGGCCCTCGCGGAGCTTGAACCCGGCGATCGACTTCTTGGCCTTCGTCACGAGGGGCTTCTGGCCGGTGATGATGGTCAGGTCGCCCACCGCGCTCTCGAGCAGCGAGGGCTGCTGGGTGGCCCGGCCCACACCGACGTTCACGACGATCTTGTCGAGGCGGGGGACCTGCATCACGTTTGGCAGGCCGAGGTCGGACTGCAGGCGGGGGCGGATCTCGGTGAGGTAGCGCGTCTTCAGGCGCGGTGCGTCGACGGTGCCGGTGCTCACAGCGCAGCCCCCGACCGCCGGTCGATCCGGGTCTTGGACCCGTCGGGGTTCATCTTGTAGCCGACGCGGGTCGGGCGGCCGTCGGTGCCGACCATGGCCACGTTCGAGACCGGGATCGGCATGTCCTTGTCGATGATCCCGCCCTGCATCGTGGCCGTGCGGGCCTTCTGGTGCTTCTTGGCCACGTTCACGCCCTCGACGATGACCTTGCCCTCCTTGGGCATGGCCCTCATGACGACGCCCTCCTTGCCCTTGTCCTTGCCCTGGAGCACGACGACGCGGTCACCTTTTCGGATCTTCACGGTCAGATCACCTCCGGGGCGAGCGAGACGATGCGCATGAAGCGCTTGTCGCGCAGCTCGCGGCCCACCGGGCCGAAGATGCGGGTCCCGCGCGGCGTCTGGTCGTCCTTGATGAGCACCGCGGCGTTCTCGTCGAAGCGGATGTAGGAGCCGTCGGGACGACGCTTCTCCTTCTTCGTGCGTACGACCACGCACTTCACGACGTCGCCCTTCTTGACGGCGGCGCCGGGGATGGCGTCTTTGACGGTGGCCACGAAGATGTCGCCGATCGAGGCGTAGCGCCGGCGGGTACCGCCGAGCACCTTGATGACGAGCACCTCCTTGGCTCCCGAGTTGTCAGCGACGCGCAGTCGCGATTCCTGCTGGATCATGGCTACTTGGCCCTTTCCAGGATCTCCACGACCCGCCAGCGCTTCAGCTTCGACAGCGGGCGGGTCTCCATCACCTTCACCCGGTCGCCGGGGCGCACGTCGTTGGCCTCGTCGTGGGCGTAGAGCTTCTTGGTCCGCAGCACCGTCTTGGAGTACTTGCGGTGGCGCACCCGCTCGACCACGGCCACGACGGCGGTGTGGTCCATGCGGTTCGAGACCACGACCCCTTCACGCACCTTGCGGGGGGTGCGGGGGGCGGTCGCGCCCGACGTCTGGTCCTCGGTCATCGGGCGGTCTCCAGGGCTTCGGCGGCGGCGATCTCGCGCTCACGCAGGACGGTCAGGATGCGGGCGATCTCCCGGCGGGCCTTGCCCAGCTCCGAGACGTTGTCGAGCTGGCCCGTGGCGAGGCGGAACCGGAGCTTGAACGCGTTGTCCTTGGCGTCGCGCAGCCGCTCCAGGAGCGAGTGGTCGTCGAGCTCGCGCAACTCATCGGTCCGGCTCATCAGATCGCCTCCTCGCGGGTGATCACGCGGGCCCTGATCGGCAGCTTCTGGATGGCCCGCTCCAGGGCGCCCCGGGCCACGTCCTCGGACGGGTAGGACAGCTCGAACAGGATGCGACCCGGGCGCACGACGGCCACCCACAACTCGGGGTTCCCCTTGCCCGAGCCCATGCGGGTCTCGGCCGGCTTCTTCGTGACCGGCTTGTCCGGGAACACGTTGATCCACACCTTGCCGCCACGCTTGATGTGGCGGGTCATGGCGATACGGGCGGCCTCGATCTGGCGGGCGGTGATCCAACCCGGCTCCAGGGCCTGGATGCCGTAGTCGCCGAAGGCCAGCTCGGTCGCGCCCTTGGACGGGCCCTTCATCCGGCCGCGCTGCTGCTTGCGGTGCTTCACCTTGCGGGGCATCAACATCGTGATCAGTCCTCGTTCGCCCGGAAGTGGGGCGCCTCGTGGCTCTGGCGGGTGCGGCGCTCGATCTCTTCCTCCTCGGCCAGGAGGCGCTCGATCTCGGGATCGGCCTCCTTGACGAGCGGAGCGGCCTCGATCGTCTCTTCGTCGGCCACCTTCTTTCGGGTGCCCGACGACACCACCTTGCGCGGGGCGGCCATGCCCGAGGTGTCCCCCACGGCCATGGCGGCCTCCCGGGCGATCTTGTCCTCGGCGTGAGCCTTGTACGGCAGGATGTCGCCCTTGTAGATCCACACCTTGACGCCGATGCGGCCGTAGGTGGTCTTGGCCTCGCGGAAGCCGTAGTCGATGTCGGCCCGCAGGGTGTGCAGAGGGACGCGGCCCTCCCGGTACCACTCGGTCCGGCTCATCTCGGCGCCGCCGAGGCGACCCGAGCACTGGACCCGGATGCCGAGCGCGCCCGCCTTCTGGGCGTTCTGCACGGCGCGCTTCATGGCCCGCCGGAACGCGATGCGCCCGGCGAGCTGGTCGGCCACGCCCTGGGCGATGAGGGCGGCGTCGAGCTCGGCCTGCTTGATCTCCTGGATGTTGAGCTGCACCTTGGGGTTGCCGGTGAGCTTCGTGAGCATGGCGCGCAGCTCGTCGGCCTGCGCACCCCGGCGGCCGATCACGATGCCGGGCCGGGCGGTGTGGATGTCGACGCGCAGCTTGTCGCGCGTTCGCTCGATCTCGATGCGGCTGATCGCCGCGTTCTCCAGCTTGCGCATGATCGAGTCGCGGATCTTCCAGTCCTCGATCAGGTAGTCGGTGTACTGGCGCTCGCTGAACCAGCGCGACTTCCAGTCGGTGGTGATCCCGAGCCGGAACCCGTACGGATTGACCTTCTGGCCCATCAGGCCTCGTCCTCCCCCTCGGCCGCCGCCTCGGCGGTGGCCGCCTCGCCGGCTGCACCGGCCTCGACGACGTCAGCGGCGCCGACCTCGGTTTCGACGTGCTCGTGCTCGTGCTCGTGCTCGTGCTCGTCGCGCTCGTGCTCGTCGTGCTCGTGCTCGTGCTCGTCGTGCTCGTGCTCGTGCTCGTCGTGCTCGGTGGGGCCGGGCGCCGGTTCGGTGCCCTGGCGTGCGGCGGCGGCCTGACGGCTGCGCGCGACCCGCTCGCGCCGGGCGGCGGCCTGGGAGGTCGCGCTGCGGCGGGCCCGGGCGGTGGACGGCTTGGCGGCCTCCTGCTGGCGGCGCCGTTCGAGCATGGTGTCGCTCATGCGGGACACGATGATCGTGATGTGGCAGCCGCGCTTGCGGATCCGGGCGGCGCGGCCCCGGGCCCGGGGCCGGAAGCGCTTCAGGGTCGGACCCTCGTCGGCGTAGCAGGCCGCCACGTACAGCTCGTCGGCGGCCTGGCTGTCGTTGTGCTCCGCGTTGGCCACCGCCGAGGCCAGCACCTTGCGGATCAGCAGCGCAGCGTCGCGCTCGACGAAGTGCAAGATGTCGTCGGCGTCCTGGACGCCCTTGCCCCGGATGAGGTCGAGCACCCGGCGCACCTTGGTCGCCGACACCCGTGCGTAGCGCAGCTCGGCACGCGTGCCGGTGCGCTCGCCGACCTTCGTGGCGCCCTCGTTGGTCTTGGGCCCGGTCACTTGCGGCCCTTCACGTTCTTCTCCTGGCCGGCGTGGTACCGGAACGTGCGCGTCGGGGAGAACTCACCGAGCTTGTGGCCCACCATGGACTCGGTCACGTAGACCGGCACGTGCTTGCGCCCGTCGTGGACGGCGATGGTGTGGCCGACCATCTCGGGGATGACCGTGGAACGGCGCGACCAGGTCTTCACGACCCGCTTGTCGCCGGCGGCGTTCAGCTCGTCCACCTTCTTCAACAGGTGGTCGTCGACGAACGGGCCCTTCTTCAGGCTGCGAGCCATGGATTACCTCCGGCCCCGGCCGGTGCGGCGGCGGCGGACGATGAGTGCGGACGATGCCTTCTTCTTCGAGCGGGTGCGCCCTTCGGGCTTGCCCCAGGGCGAGACGGGGTGCCGACCGCCCGACGTCTTGCCCTCGCCGCCACCGTGGGGGTGGTCGACGGGGTTCATGGCCACGCCTCTGGTCTGGGGGCGCACACCCTTCCAGCGGTTGCGGCCGGCCTTGCCGATGCTGATCAGCTCGGCCTCGGCGTTGCCGACCTCGCCGACGGTGGCCCGGCAGTCGATCGGCACTCGGCGCATCTCGGTGCTCGGGAGCCGCAAGGTGGCGTAGTCGCCCTCCTTGGCCACGAGCTGCACGCTCATGCCCGCGCTGCGGGCCATCTTGCCGCCGCCTCCCGGGCGCAGCTCGACGTTGTGGACCGTGGTGCCCACCGGGATGTAGCGCATGGGCAAGGCGTTGCCCGGGCGGATCTCGGCGCCGCTCCCGCTCATCAGGCGGTCGCCCACGTTCACGCCCCGCGGGGCCAGGATGTAGCGCTTCTCGCCGTCGAGGTAGTGGAGCAGCACGATCCGGGCGTTGCGGTTCGGGTCGTACTCGACGGCCGCCACCTTGGCCTCGACGCCGTCCTTGTCACGGCGGAAGTCCACGAGCCGGTACTGCTGCTTGTGCCCACCACCGCGGTGGCGGGCCGTCTTGCGCCCGAGGCTGTTGCGGCCGCCCGAGGAGGGCTTCGCGCCGAGGAGCGTCTTCTCGGGCGTGCTCTTGGTGATCTCGGCGAAGTCCGAGACGGTCTGGAACCGCCGACCGGCACTGGTGGGTCTGCGCTTGCGAAGGGCCATGGTGGATCGCCTCAGCTCTCGAACAGCTCGATGCGGTCGCCGGCGGCGACGGTGACGATGGCACGCTTGGTGTCGGGACGTCGCCCGGCCCGGTTGGTCCGCCGGTTGCGCCGGACCTTGCCCGGCCGGTTCAAGGTGTTCACCTTCAGCACCCGCACGCTGAAGATGGCCTCGACCGCGTCGTGGATCTCGGGCTTGGTCGCCTCGGGGTGAACCCGGAAGGTGTACACGTTGCCCTCGAGCAGCGAGTAGCTCTTCTCGGACACCACGGGCTCGAGGATGATGTCGCGGGGATCCTTCATGCCTCACCGCCGTTGTCGGGGGACCCGCCGACCGTGGGCAGGTTGTCACGGGTGAACACGACGACGTCGTTGCAGAGCACGTCGTAGGCGTTGAGCTCGCCCCGCTCCAGGACCTGCACCGAGGGCAGGTTGCGAAAGCTCTTGGCCGCGGCCTTGTCGGAGCGGTCGAGCACGACCAGGACTCGCCCCTCGAGGCCCAGGGCCCCGAGCGCGGCCACGGCCGCCCGGGTGCTCGGGGTGTCGATGCCCCAGCCGTCGACGACGGCGACGTTGCCCCCGGCGGCCCGGTCCGAGAGGGCCGAGTGCAACGCGAGGCGGATCATCTTCTTCGGGGTGCGCTGGACGTAGCTGCGAGGCTTCGGGCCGAGGGCGACGCCGCCACCGCTCCAGTGCGGAGCCCGGGTGGAGCCCTGGCGGGCGTTGCCGGTGCCCTTCTGCTTGTAGGGCTTGCGGCCGCCGCCGGAGACCTCGCCCCGGGTCTTGGTGCTCTGGGTGCCGGCCCGGCGGGCGGCCAGCTGGGCCGTGACCACCTGGTGCATGAGCGCGACGTTCGGCTGCAGACCGAAGAGGCCGTCGGCCAGCTCGACCTCGCCGAGCTCGGCGCCGGCGGCGGAACGGACGGGGACGGTGGCCATCACCTGCCTGCCTTGTGCTCGGCCTGCTTCACGGCGTTGCGCACGACCACGACGCCCCCACGGGGGCCGGGCACGGCGCCCTTGACCAGGACCAGGCCACGCTCGGCGTCAGCCTCGACCACTTCGAGGTTCAGCGTGGTGACCTGGTCGCCGCCCATCCGACCGGCCATCCGCACGCCCTTGAACACCCGACCCGGGAACGAGCACGAGCCGACCGCTCCCGGCGCCCGGTGCATCTTGTGGTTGCCGTGGCTGGCCCCCTGGCCGGCGAAGTTGTGACGCTTCATCGTGCCGGCGAACCCCTTGCCCCGGCTGACCGCGATCACGTCGACCCTCTCGCCCGCGGCCAGCGTGTCGGCGGTGATCTCCTGGCCGACCGTGAAGCCGTCGATGTCGTCGACGCGGACCTCGACCAGCTTCTTGCCCGGGCTCACGCCGGCCTTGGCGAAGTGGCCACCCTCGGGGCGGTTGAGCTTGCGGGCGTCGCGGGTGCCGTAGGTGACCTGCAGGGCGGTGTAGCCGTCGCGCTCGGTCGTCTTGACCTGCACCACCCGCATCGGCTCGACGCGCAGCACCGTCACCGGGATGACGCGGTTCGCGTCACCCCACACCTGGGTCATGCCGACTTTCTCGCCGACGATCGCTTTCGTGGCCATGGAAGGCTTCCTTTGTCACGCGAACGCTCCGCACGGCACGGGCCGGCGGAGCGCTGGAATCGGTTGTGCCGTGCGGTCCCCGGACCAGCCGGGCACGCTCGGACATCGGTTCGAACGAGGTGCCCGGGCCCCCGGGCACAAGGAGGAAAGAGTACCGGAGCCCGAGCGGGCGCGCCAACCACGGGTGGGCTCAGCCCGGGACGGGTCGGACCTCGCCCAGGATCGGGTCGACGTCGACCAGGTCACCGTCGGCCAGCAGGTCCAGGACCCCGCGGGCGCCCACGACGGCGGGGATCGCCAGCTCGCGGGCCAGCACCGCGGCGTGGCTGAGCGGCCCGCCCTCCGCGGTCACGAGAGCGCCGGCCAGCGGCACGGCGACGTTGTAGGCCGGGGTGGTCGAGGCCACGACGAGGACCTCACCGGGCTCGAGGTGGTCCAGGGCGTCGTCGGCGGAGTCGGCCCGTCGCACCCGCCCCCGGTAGACGGTGGCGCCGACACCGGTCCCGGCCAACGGGTGCGCCGACGTCGTGGCGTCGAGCAGCCCGATCACGCCGGCCACCACGGCCAGGAACCGCTCGGTGGCCGCAGGCAGGACCCCGGGACCCGGC
>Ga0209048_10005053_pt1 | contig 12518 bp, 9 predicted proteins | sample FrelakmetCRP12CR_FD_187146 | JGI IMG/M metagenome (GOLD analysis project Ga0209048, IMG submission 187146) | Freshwater lake sediment microbial communities from the University of Notre Dame, USA, for methane emissions studies - CRP12 CR (SPAdes)... | ecosystem: Environmental > Aquatic >... | reverse complement strand
AGGTCACCGTCCGGCCTGACCCCGTCATGACGACGGCAGGCTTGTCGCCCCAGCGACGGAGCATGTCGTTGGGGTTGTCGGACTCGGTCATTCGGATCCCCCTGCCGCCAGGAACAAGGTCGGGAGCGCACGACCCGGCTTCATCGAACGCTCCTCGGAATCTCCGACCCCCAGAGGAACCTGGTCATCCAGTGCTTGTGTTCTTCGTCGACCGCCGTTCCCGATGCGCCGAGGAGCCCGCAACTCGGCGTCCTCGGGTGTGTCGGCGAAGTCCATCGGATCGGGTCTCTCAGGAGGGATCGGCAGCGGCGAAGGCTGCTCCCCTCACCACGTCTGAGCGAGGGATCAAATTTGAGTGTAGATTCAAAACGATGATCGGGAAAGGGGGCTCATGGGCATCTCACTGACCGAGGAGGTGGCGCGGGAGGAGGCGGCCGCGCTCGCGTCGCTGGATCCGCGCGACGGTTCGGTGGTGGGTCACGTGCCGATCCACGGTCCGGCCGAGGTGGCCGCCGCGGTGGTGCGCGCTCGCGAGGCCCAGGTGGGGTGGGGGCGGCTCACGCCGCGGGAACGAGGTGCACACCTGCGGCGGGTCCGTGCGGAGCTGGCCCGCCGGGCCGAGGAGCTGGCCGAGGTCATCGCCGCCGAGACCGGCAAGCTCCGCTTCGAGGCGGTGGCAGAGGTCGCTTCGGCCGTCATGCTGCTGTCGCATACGGCGGCGCGGGCCCAACGCGCCCTGGCACCCCGCAAGGTCGGGTCCTACCCCCTCTTCTTCAAGCGGGCCGAGGTCCGCTACGAGCCCTATGGCGTCGTCGGTGTCATCAGCCCTTGGAACTACCCCGCCTTCGTGCCGATGCAGGCGCTGTCGGGTGCGCTGGCCGCCGGCAACACCGTCGTCCTCAAGCCCTCGGAGCTGACGCCTCTGACCGGAGTGCTCCTCGGAGAGATCGTCAACGGCGCCGGCCGAAGACTCGTCGAGGTGGTGACGGGGGCCGGGCCGACGGGCGCCGCGCTGTGCGAGGCGGGAATCGACAAGATCGCCTTCACCGGCAGTCCGACCACGGCACGCACGATCCTGCGTGCGGCCGCCGACACCTTGACGCCGACGGTCATGGAGCTCGGCGGCAAGGACGCCATGATCGTCTGCCCCGACGCCGACCCGGTCGCCGCGGCCCGCGCCGCGGTGGGAGCCTGCTTCGCCAACGCGGGCCAGACCTGCGTGGCCATCGAGCGGGTGGTCGTGACTCCCGAGCATCACCGCGCCGTGCGCGACGAGCTCGTCCGGCGAGCCGAGCGGTTGACCATCGGCCCCATCACCCAACCGGGCCATCTCGAGGTGATCGAGGATCGTCTGGCGAACGCGCGCGCCAACGGCGCGGTCGTGGTCACCGGAGGGCGGCGTCGGCCCGATTGGGGCCCCAACCACTTCGAACCCACCGTGGTCGACTGCGTCACCCCCGAAATGGACCTCGCCCGCCACGAGACGTTCGGGCCCGTGCTGGCGATCATGCCGGTGGCCGACCTGGACGAGGCGATCCGCGTCGCCAACAGCACCGACTTCGGGCTGGCCGGGTGCGTGTTCGGCCGCGACTCGGCGGTCGTGGAGCGAGTGCTGGCGGAGGTGCGCACCGGGGGGCTGTCGGTCAACGACGCGGCCACCACGGTGGCCCTGCCGGCACTGCCCTTCGGTGGGGTCCGCCACAGCGGCTTCGGCCGCCTCCACGGAGACGCCGGTATGCACGAGTTCAGCGTGACCAAGAGCGTCGCCACCAATCGCATCCGGCGGATGCAACCGCTCGCCGCGCTCGCTGCGGGTCCCTCGACGCCATCCCCTGCTCTGCTCGCGAAGGCGATCCGGCTCCTGTGGGGCCGGCCCCGATGATCCTGCGCCGAAGGAGCACACGTGCAGAAGCGCCGGCTCCTCGAACGATACGTGTCGGTCCGACGACGGTGGCCGACTCTGGGGGTGGAGCCCGTCGGGCCCGCGTCGCGCCACGCGCGTCGCCGCGCGCACGTGTGAACATACGTGATGATTTCGTCGGATCTTCGGGGGGAACAATGGTTGCAGAGAACCGTCCTTGTGGTCGACGGCTGAGGACGGCCCTGCTCGGGGTCGTGCTGCTGACGGCAGCCGCATGCTCGACGAGCAGCAGCGACAAGGCGGCGGGCAACTCGTCCAAGAGCTCGAACACGAAGACGCCGACGACCGCGGCCGGGACGAAGGCCACGGGCACGCCGATCAAGATCGGCTTCGTCAACACCAACAGCGGTCCCTCCGCGATCCCCGCGATCCGGACCGGCACCGAACTCGCCGTCAAGCGGATCAACGACTTCGACAACGGGATCAACGGCCACCCGATCGACCTCGACAGTTGCTCGACCGACGGCACGCCGGAGTCATCAGCCGCCTGCGCCAACAAGCTCGTCGCCGACAAAGTCGCCGTCGTCATCGAAGGCGAGGACGTCGGAACGGACGCGAAGATCCCGATCCTGCGCGACGCGGGGATCGCGCTGATCGGCAATACGACGGCCGGCACGAGCCAGTCGTTCAACCAGGACGCCTTCTTCTTTTCGCCCGCGGCCACCACCTACCCTACGAGCGAGGTCGACCTCGCCGCCCACGAAGGGGTCAAGAAGCTCGCATTGGTGGCGCCTGACCTACCGCTTGTGCCCATCGTTCTCGAGGTCGCCCGGAAGCAGGGCCGGCGCGACGGCGTCGACGTGCAGCTCGTCAAGTTCGACCCGGCCGCACCCGACTTCGACGCTGTGATCGCGGCCGCGAAATCGAACGGCTCCGACGGCATCGCGATGATCGCAATCGACGAGTGGTGCAACGGCTTGATCCACTCGGCGCAGTCGGCCGGGTACACCGGCAAGATCGACCTCGGTGAGTGCCTCGAGTTCTCGAGTGTGATCGGCGCGAAGCAGACCGCAGGCATGTACACCATCACGACCGCGTGGAAGCCGTCGGCGCGCGCAGATGCCCCGGCCGACGCGCGGAAGATCATCGACCAGTACGAGGCGGCGATGATCAAGGCCGGCAAGCGCGACCAGATCAACCGTCTCGCCTGGATTGGCTACATCGGCGCGGTGCAGTCGGCGAGCGCGTTGCGGACCGTCAAAGGCGACTACACCGCGGCCAACGTGATGGACACGATGCGGAACCTCGAGAACGTGGCCAATCCGGTGGGTGAGCCGATCACCTGCAAACCGCGTCCGCAACCGGGGACGTCCGGCTGCGCCGCCGGTTGGTTGTGGTTCGTGCAGCGCCCCGACGGCACAGCAAAGCTCGTTAGCAACGGATTCGTGGCCCCGAAGAGCTAGGGCCGGCATGATGCAGCATCGGGCTCGTGTCGCGGCTCGCGCTGGACGCCGAGCAGTGCCAACAGGCCGCGCTCGAGGTCGCCGCGGTGATCCGGTCGAACAGCCCGAGCGCCGTGCGTTTCACGAAACAGCTCATGCTCGCCGACCAAGACGCGAGCTTCGACACCGCCCTGAGCATGAGTCGCTGCCCCAGCCGTACGCGTCGCAGGAATCGGAGTTCCGCGAGGCCGCGGCGGCCCTTGCGGAGCGTCGGCAACCATCGTTCGCCATCGACGAGTCCATGAACTGAGCAGCATCCGATCACGACGACCGAATCTCCTGGGAGAAACCATGTCGAACGACTTCCTGGCCCGGCACGGCGATCGCACCGCCGTGATCATGGCGGGGTGCGGCGAGCGTCTGTCGTTCGCGGAACTGGACGACCGGTCGAGGCGCCTCGCCAACGCGCTCGGAGCCGCGGGGCTCACGCCCGGCGGCCACGTCGCCATCCTCATGGAGAACAACGTCCGCTACTTCGAGGTGGTTTTCGCCGCCCTCCGGTCGGGCCTCCTGATCACCCCGATCAGCCGGCACCTGACCGCGGATGAGGCGCTGTACATCGTCGATGACTGCGGAGCCGAGGCACTCGTCATGTCGAAGGCCCTCGGCGACCTGGCGACCAAGATCGTCGATCGACTCGACGGCGTCGGGCTCCGTCTCATGGTTGACGGCGTCGTCGACGGCTTCGACAGCTACGAGGACGCCATCGCCTTGCAGTCGAACGAACGACCCGAGCACGAGCCCGAAGGCGTCGCGATGGTCTACTCGTCGGGCACCACCGGCCGGCCGAAGGGCATTCGCCCCCGGCTGGGAACAGCGGAGTTCGGCAGCGGATCGAACCCGCTCGTCGGGCTCCTCCAACTCCTCTATTCGGTGACCGACGAGTCCGTGTACCTCTCGCCGGCGCCGCTCTACCACGCCGCCCCGCTGGGCTGGTCGACCTCGGTGCTCGAGGTGGGAGGCACGGTCGTCGTCATGGAGCGGTTCGACCCCGAAGCCACTCTGGGGTTCGTCGAGCAGCACCGCGTCACCCACGCCCAATTCGTCCCCACGCACTTCGTCCGGATGCTCAAGCTCGACCCCGAGATCAGGACGAGGTTCGACCTCTCCTCACTGCAGCTCGTCGTGCACGCCGCCGCGCCGTGCCCGGTCGAGGTCAAGCAGCAGATGATGGAGTGGTGGGGACCCATCGTCTACGAGTACTGCGCCGGCAGCGAGGGCAACGGGTTCTGCGCCGCGGGCCCCGACGAGTGGCTTGCCCACCCCGGGACAGTGGGCAAGCCACTGCTCGGCATCGTCCACATCCTCGACGCGGCGGGCAACGAGCTCGGTCCCGGTAAACCGGGCCGGATCTGGTTCGAGAGCGACCGGACCTTCGAGTACCACAACGACCCCGAGCAGACCGCCAACGCGTTCAACGAACACGGGTGGAGCAGTCTCGGCGACGTCGGCTACCTCGACGACGACGGCTACCTCTACCTCACCGACCGGATCAGCCACATGATCATCTCCGGCGGCGTGAACATCTACCCCCAGGAGGTCGAGAACCTGCTCACTCTGCACCCGGATGTCCTCGACGTCGCCGTCATCGGGGTACCCAACGCCGACATGGGCGAAGAGGTCAAGGCCGTGGTCATCCCGAGTGACCCGGCGCGCGTCGATCGTGGTCTGGAACAGGAGCTGATCGCTTACTGCCGGGACAACTTGGCGCACTACAAGTGCCCGCGATCGGTCGACTTCGTCGACCAGCTGCCCCGTGCGCCCACGGGCAAGCTGCAAAAACGCCTGCTCCGCGATCAGTACGTGACGAGCGGTCGGTGAGTCCCATGACGGTGGCTGACTCGAGGGTGGAGGCCGACGGGCGCGGACGTCTGCTGCGCGCACAGGGAGCGATCGAGGTGGTGACAAACCAACGAGGGAGTGAGAACGGTGTTCTGTGGCGAACAAGCGATCGTTACCTGCTCGGCCGGACCCTTGACCCTTCAAGTTCCGCGCTGCTAGACATCGCCGTGACCATGAGCGCGCGGGTGATCGCGCCGGTCGTGCCGGTTTGGCGACGCAACGTGTTGTCGGATCGTCGAGGGAATGATGTGATGGTGTTGCCGAAGCGTCCGCCGGTGAAGATCGGCTTCGTCAACGCCAACAAGCGTCCGAGTGCGATCCCGACGATCCAGACCGGCGCCGAGCTTGCCGTCGAGCGGGTCAACGCGTTCGACGACGGGATCAACGGTCACCTAGGGCCGTCGTGACGCAATTCCTGCTCTACGCAGGATTGGGGCTCGCCGCCGGTGTGCTGTACGCCGGTGTCGGGCTCGGTGTCGTCACGACCTTCAAGGCGACCGGCGTCGTCAACCTCGCTCAGGTCGGCTTCGGCATGTGGGGCGCGTTCACCTATCAGCGGCTGCGGGCCGACGGCTCGTTGGTGCTGCCGATCCCCGGTCTGCCGACACCGTCGCTCGGCGCGCCGGCCACGATGGGCACCGCGTTCGTGATCGCGTTGCTCTCGGCCGCGGTGCTCGGCGGACTGTCGTACCTCTTGGTGTTCCGTGAGCTGCGACGCGCGTCGACGGTTGCGAACCTCGTCGCGTCGACGGGCCTGCTCATCGTGATCCAGTCGTTGATGGTGCTGCAGTTCGGCACGGCCGCGATCCGCGTCGACGCCTTCCTGCCGACGGGCACGTTGACGATCGGTGGCGCGGCGATTCCCGTCGACCGCGTGTGGGCAGCCGCGATCACGGTCGCGGTGACCGCGGTGCTCGCGGCGTGGTTCCGCTGGACGCGCACAGGACTCGCGATGCGCGGCGCGTCAGAGAGCCAGCTCAACGTCGCGCTCGCGCGCTGGTCGCCGGTGAGGCTCGCGACAACCGGGTGGATGCTCGGCGCGGTCGTGAGCGCGTCGTTGACGTTGCTGGTCGCGCCGGCGGTGAGCCTGAGCCCGGGTGCATTCGGTCTGCTGATCGTGCCCGGGCTCGCGGCCGCGCTGGTCGGGCGGTTGTCGTCGCTGCCGTGGACGTGCGCGGGAGGGCTGCTGCTCGGGATCGTGCAGGCCGAGATCGGCAACTGGAGCACCAAGTCGTGGTGGCCGGGTTGGGCGCGCGTCGGCGTGGCGCAGCTCGTGCCGTTTCTCGCGGTGACGCTGGTACTGGTGCTGCGTGGGTCGAAGCTGCCGTTTCGCGGCGAGCCGGTCGCGGCCCGGTTGCCGTCGGTCCGCCCACAGCGGCCGCGCCTCCTCGTGGTGCTGCCCGCCGGCGCGGCCGGTGGAATCGCGCTCGCCCTCACGAGTGGCGTGTACCGCTTCGGGATCATCACGAGCATGGTGCTCGCGATCCTCTTCCTCTCGGTCGTCGTCCTCACCGGCTTCACCGGGCAGCTTTCGCTCGGGCAGGCGGCGATCGCCGGAGTCGCAGGCTTCACGCTCGCGCGCTTCGACACCGGGGTTCCGTTCCCGATCAACCTTGTGCTGGCGGCCGCGATCGCGACCGTCGTCGGTGTGGTGATCGGGGCGCCGGCGCTGCGGATCCGAGGTGCACAGCTGGCGATCGTGAGCATCGCCGGCGCCGTTGCCCTCGAAAGCCTCGTGTTCCAGAACCCGAGCTTCACCAAACAGTCGGGAACAGTCGTCCATCCCGCAAGCCTGTTCGGCATCGACCTCGGGATCCGCAAGGGCGATGACATCGCACGCTTGGGCTTCGGGATCGTGGTGCTCGTCGTGCTCGCCCTCACGTGTTGCGGGGTCGCGTGCATCACGGCGGGCCGGACTGGGCGCCGCTTCCTTGCGATACGTGGCGACGAGCGAGCCGCGGCGTCGGTCGGCATCGACGTGGCGCGCACGAAGCTCGTCGCGATCGCGACCGCGTCGTTCGTGGCCGGTCTCTCCGGAGGCCTGCTGGGGTTCGTGCGCGGTCAGCTCACCGCCGACTCGTTCTCGTTGTTCGTCGGCATCGCCGCCGTCGCGTATGCCGCGATCGGCGGCGTCACCCGCGTCGCGGGCGCGCTCCTGGCGGGCAGTCTCGGCTCGCTCGGCATCGTCTACGTGATCGTCAACCAGCGCGACGATCTCGGCAACTGGTACGCGCTCGCGACGGGGCTCGGCGTCATCCTCGCGGTCGTGCTCGTCCCCGACGGGCTGGCCGGCGCGGTCGAGGATTGGTTTGCCCGGCGCCGCCGGGTGCCGCTGAGAACCGACCTGCGTGAACACGTCGAATTTCGCGAACACATGGGAGAGCCGCCGGTCGCGCGTCAGTCGAAGGTGCTCACCGTCTCCGACCTGCGCGTCGCCTACGGCGGCGTCGTCGCGGTCGACGGCGTCTCGTTCGAGGCGCACGGCGGCGAGATCCTCGGGATCGTGGGTCCCAACGGCGCAGGCAAGACATCGCTCCTCGACGGCATCTGCGGGTTCGTGCCGACCACGGGATCCGTGACGCTCGATGATGTCGCACTGCCCTCGGGGCGTCCGCACACGCGCCAGGCGCTCGGTATCGGACGTACTTGGCAACACGGTGCGCTGTTCGACGACCTCACGGTCCTCGACAACCTCGCCGTGGCCGCCGACCCGGCGCGGCCGGGCGACGTGTTGCGTGACTTGCGGTCGGCATCCGGGGTAGAGCGCAAACGACTGCTCGAGGTCCTCGAGGCCTGGGGCATCGCCGACATCGCCGATCGCAAGCCCGTTGAGCTGTCGATCGGGCGTCGCAAGCTCGTCGACATCGCTCGCGCAGTCGCGGCCGAACCTACAGTGCTCCTCGCCGACGAGCCGGCGGCCGGTCTCGACGACTGGGAGAGCGAGGAGCTCGCGACCCGATTGCGCAGCTACGCCGCGACCGGACGTACCGTCGTGTTGATCGAGCACGACCTGTCGCTCGTCCGCCGCGTGTGCGATCGCATCCTCGTGCTCGACTTCGGGCGCGTGCTGGCGACTGGCGAACCCGAGGTCGTCCTCGGGCAGCCCAAGGTCGCCGCCGCCTATCTCGGCCTCGCGGGAACGGGGGCCGCGTCATGAACGTCGAGCCGCTCCTTACGATCGAGGGGCTCGACGTCGGCTACGGGGGGCTCCCCGTGCTGCGCGGCGTCGACCTGACGGTGTCGGCGGGCGAGGTCGTCGCCGTCCTCGGACCCAACGGTGCCGGCAAGAGCACACTGCTGCTCGCCGTCGCCGGCGTGCTCTGGCCGGACGCGGGAAGCCTGCGCGTCCTCGGCGTGGAGGGCCGCTGCTCGGTGCACGCGCGAGCGCGTCACGGTCTCGGATTCGTGCCCCCCGAGCGTGGCCTGTTCTCCGCGCTGACGGTCCGTGACAACCTTCGTATCCGGACACGCGACCGCGGCGCGATCGATCGGGCGGTCACCTACTTCCCCAAGCTCGGCCCTCTGCTCGACCGGCGGGCCGGTGTGCTCTCGGGAGGAGAGCTGCAGATGCTCGGTCTGGCGGCCGCGCTGACCGCCAAGCCCAAGCTCCTGCTGATCGACGAGATGAGCATGGGCCTCTCGCCGGCGATCGTGCGCTTGCTGCTCCCAGTGATCCGCGCGGTGGCCGACGAGCAGGGCGTGGGTGTGCTGCTGGTCGAGCAGCACGCGCAGTCGGCGATCGAGGTGTCCGACCGACTCGTCGTGCTGACCCGCGGCCGCATCGTCTTGGAGTCGGAGTCGTCCGCGTTCCGCGACGACCCGGGCCAGCTCGCCGCGCTGTACCTCGCCGAGGGACCGGTCGTGACGCACCACAACTAGCCGCCCGATGCCCTCGGGGAGGTGGAGTTGACCGGCGTTCACAGATTGACGGCGACCAGGAGGTGCTCAGGAGAGTGCCACGCGGGATGCACGGACGGCGACGCGCCGGCCGGCTTCGGAGTGGGGCCGGACGGGACCGAAGAAGCGCGAATTCATGTCTAGACTCGAAGCTCATCGACGAGAACGGCGTGGCCGTGGCCACGTCGCACGCGACCTCCTTCGGGCGCGCGTTCTGACCGCAGGCGACGATCGACGATAGGAGCCATCCGATGACGATCACCGACGCTCCTCCTGAGGAGTCCACATGAAACAGCTCACAGGCAAGATCGTGGCGATCACGGGTGCCGCTCGCGGCATCGGCCGGGCGACCGCCATCGAGCTCAGCCGGGGCGGCGCGCTGGTCGCGATCGGCGACATCGACGAGGTGGCGGCCAAGGAGGCCGCAACGTCACTTGCCGGGCGTCGTTACGTGACCCAGCTCGACGTCACCGACCGCAGCTCGTTCGCGGCCTTTCTCGACGGTGCCGAAGCCGAGCTGGGTCCGATCGACGTTCTCGTCAACAACGCCGGGATCATGCCCGTCGGGCCGTTCCACACCGAGAGCGACGACACTGCCGGCCGTCAGATCGCCATCAACGTCGAGGGTGTTCTGCTCGGCAGCAAGTTGGCCCTCGAGCGGATGCTTCCTCGGCGTCGCGGTCACATCATCAACATCGCCTCCGGTGCCGGCTTCGTGTCGGCGCCTGGCATCGCGACCTACTGCGGGACCAAGCACTTCGTGATCGGCGTGACCGCGGCCATCCGCGCCGAATACGCGGGCCAGGGAATCGACATCTCAGCGGTGTGTCCTGGGGTGGTTCGCACCGAACTCACGTCCGGCCTTCGGGCCAGGTCGGCTGCTGGGTCGATCGAGCCGGAGGACGTGGCCCGCTGCATCGCGGGTCTCATCGAGCGACCGCGGGCCGAAGTGTTCGTCCCCCGTTGGGGTCAGGTCGCGGCCCGCGCCGCCAAGGCCCTGCCGCCTCCGGTGGTGGACTGGTTGCTTCGCCGCACCGGAGGCGATAAGGCGTTCGTCAAGTCCGACATCGAGGCCCGAGCCGACTACGTCCGCCGGACCACTGGCTGACATCCTCCACCTGTTGAACTTGTTCATGTCAAGAAAATGCTCGCAGGCGTTCAGGCTGCCGCGTTGTTGATCGCCGCGAAACGCGCTGACGGCCTCTCCTCGGAGATCGCCATGCACACCGAGCAGAACACCGAGGACATCAAAGGACTCATCGGAGAGAACACAGCCCTCACCGTGCAGGTGAAGCGGAACACCGATCTCCTCGAGGAAATCCACCGCCACGTCTCCGCCCTGACTCCCGACGCCGGCACGATGCCGACCGACGACGCGCCACGCCCATCCTGAGGGTCGGCGAACGCGCAAGCGCGCTCACCCGAGGATGACTGCTGCCACGATCGGCTCGTTTCGCACGACCACGCCGTCCCGGTGCCTCACGCCGCATCGCTTTGCCCATCCAGTTGCCCATCTTTTCGGCGGGATGGGCAACTACGGCCTAGACGCGGTGGACTCGACACCCCTTCTGAACAGCCCAAACAGACTCAGGTCGACTCCGAAGGCGGGCTGACCGAGATTCCTGAAGCGTGCGCCCAGGTTCGAATCCTGGCGGGGGCGCGTTTGCGCTGGTCACAGCGTCGCGCGTGTGACGCGCGACGCTCAGATCCATCGGTTCGCGAAACCGATGCGCGACGAAGCCGCCCGGCGTCTGCGACACTCGCGGCCGTGTGATCTGGACTCTGTCCAGCATGAGATCCTGACCAAACCATCGCCACCAGATGGGGCTGTCTCGACCGCTGCTGACCGAGTCCACTTCTCAAGTCAGGATGCGCTGATCACTCGGGGCTTTCCATGCGTGACGAGTAGTCCCACGACGACACCGTGAGCGAACCGATGCGGATGGCGACCTCATCGGACACACGCGACCGCAGCCAGGACGCCAGCGGCGACTCGCCGGTGGCGAGATAGCGGTTGATGAGCCGCTCGAGCAGATCCGAGGCGGGCCATTGATCGAGCGACGCGACGCCCCTCCCTCGCACCCCTCGGTACGGCGGATCGTCGCCGGCGATCTCGAAGGCACACCGAGGCTCATTGCGCAAGCGCGTCGCGAGAAGTGAGTCCTGTTGGGTGCAGCACCACAACGCCGAGTCGTCGAAGAGGAACCAGACCGACTGCACGAGCGGCCACGCCGACCCCTGCGTCGCGAGACGCATGGGGATCACGGTCGAATCGAGGAATCGCTGGATGCCGGGAAGGTCCCAGGGGCCCGAGCGAATCTCGACGGCTGCGGATGATTCGTCCATGCGCTCATCTTCTCAGAGCTGCGCCGCTGCGGCGACGACGCGAGATTCAGGGAACGCGCCAACCGTGCTCGCCGTGCATCATCACTTCGGCTTCCTCGGGTCCCCAGCTCCCGGCGGGATACGTCGCGAGTGGCAGTGCGTTGGCGGCGAATGCTTCGAGCAGCGGCGTCACGATCCGCCAGGAGTGCTCGACCTCGTCCGACCGGATAAAGAGGGTGGAATCGCCGAGGAGCGCGTCGAGCAGCACCCGCTCGTACGGTTCCGGCGACTGCTCCGTGAACGAGTCCTCGTAGGAGAAGTCGAGCTTCACGGTCCGCACCCGAAATGGCGATCCCGGCACCTTCGCGCCGAACGCGACCTCGATGCCCTCATCCGGCTGGATTCGTAGCACGGTGGCGTTCGGTTCGATCGATCCGATGGCACTGGGCGGAAGGGGCAAGAACGGCACCTGTTTGTATCGAACCGCGACCTCGGTCACGCGCCGCTCGAGCCGTTTCCCGGTGCGGATGTAGAACGGCACGCCTTCCCAGCGCCAGTTGTCGATCTCGAGTCGCAGGGCAACGAACGTCTCCGTCATGCTGTCAGGCGCGACTCCCGGCTCGTCGCGATACGAGCACACGGCATGGCCGTCGACGTCTCCGGCGACATACTGCCCGCGGACGACGGATCCCTCTTCCCCGAGCGGACGGACCGAGCGGAGCAGCTTGACCTTCTCGTCGCGAATCGCGTCGGCCTCGAAGCTGACCGGGGCCTCCATCGCAGTGAGCGCCAACACCTGCAGCAGGTGATTCTGCACGATGTCGCGCAGCGCTCCGGCTTGCTCGAAGAACGCGCCGCGATGCCCGACGCCCAGGGACTCGGCGACCGTGATCTCCACATGGTCGACATACCGACGGTTCCACAAGGGTTCGAAGATTGCGTTGGCGAAGCGCATCGCGAGGATGTTCTGAACGGTCTCCTTGGCGAGATAGTGATCGATCCGGAAGACCTGGTGCTCGCGGAAGACCGTGTGGAGCGAGGCGTCCAGTGCCTGCGCGCTGGGAAGGTCGTGTCCGAAGGGCTTCTCGATG
>Ga0209048_10005052_pt1 | contig 12519 bp, 6 predicted proteins | sample FrelakmetCRP12CR_FD_187146 | JGI IMG/M metagenome (GOLD analysis project Ga0209048, IMG submission 187146) | Freshwater lake sediment microbial communities from the University of Notre Dame, USA, for methane emissions studies - CRP12 CR (SPAdes)... | ecosystem: Environmental > Aquatic >... | reverse complement strand
CACTGAAAGAGGAGCATCAAAAAACGTCCGACCTTTTATATCGCAGGGTCTTACTCAGCCTGATGAGGGATTTAAAAAGATTGAGCTTTCTTCGCTGATTAAATTTTTTGCCAATCCTGCCAAATTTTTTCTCAACCAGCGGTTAGGAATATTTCTTGAGGAGCAAACCCCGGTCTTAAGCGAGCGCGAACCCTTTGACCTCAAAGGACTTGAAAAGTATACGTTTGAACAGGTCCTTTTGCAAAAAAGCCTCGCGAACGATGACTTCACTGAGTATCTATCCGCAGTGAAAGCATCCGGAAAAATACCTCCGGGAAATGTAGGTGAATACCTTTACCAAAAGTCACGGGAGGAGGTGGAAAGGTTTGTTCATACGGTAAAACCCTATATCACAGGAACGCCTCTTGACCCGGTTGAGTTTAATCTGAAAATTGCCGACTATACGCTTTCCGGGAAAATAGAAACCATCTTTGAGTCGGGATTAATCCAATACCGTTATACGAAGGTAAAAGTAAAAGATCGCCTTAAGGTTTGGATCTATCACCTCGTGCTCAACAGTATGGCGCGTGAATCTTATTCAAAAAAAAGTACCTTTATCGGAGAAGACACAATGGTAGTTTTGTTGCCGGTGCAAGAAAGCAACAAAACCCTTTTGGACCTTATCAAAAAGTACTGGGAAGGCCTCGCAAAACCCCTGCTCTTTTTCCCGGAAGCTTCGTGGAAATATGCCCATGCGATCCTCGAAAAAAAGATGCCAGATGAAGAAGCAATGAAAAAAGCCCGGGATGAATGGGAAGGAGACGATTATTATCGGGGTGAAAGCCACGAGCCGTCTTTCCAGCTCTGCTTTGGTAAGGGTGATCCCCTTGATGCGGAATTCAGGAGGATTGCCAGGGAGATTTTTGAGCCGATGATTAGAAACCAAGAGAGATAGGAGTCAGAAGTCAGGAGTCCGTTGTTGGTTGTAGGTTGTTAGTTGTCCGTTGCTTGTTGTTAGGAAAAATTTTGTAGTTTTTTTCGTTAAATTCCCAAGAGGATTACCTCGCACTTAACACTTAACATTGACAACTGACCACGGACCACAAGCAACTGACATAACTCTGAGAATATTATGGATGAAAGAAAAACTTTCTATCTTTTAGCAAACCCTCTGGAGGGAATAAATCTTATTGAAGCCAGTGCCGGCACCGGCAAGACTTTTACTATCGCCGGGCTTTTTTTAAGGCTGATACTGGAAAAAAATCTTTTGGTAAACGAAATCCTGGTCGTTACTTTTACGGTAGCTGCAACCGCAGAGCTTAACGATAGAATTCGCAATCTGCTCAAGGAAGCAATCGAGGGATTTTCACGAGGTCAAAGTGACGATGAATTCCTGAATGGCCTCATAAAACAATATCCTGATCCCCTGCCAAGTTTAAAACGCCTCAAAGAGGCACTGCGGGATTTTGATGAAGCCGCGATATTTACTATTCATGGTTTCTGCCAACGAGTGCTTAAGGAGCACGCTTTTGAAAGCAGTCTTCTTTTTGATACTGAGCTTATCACCGATGAGGAAGCCCTGAAGCAAGAGATTATCGATGACTTCTGGCGCATCAACTTTTATAACGCTTCACCCCTTTTTATTCATTACGCTTTGAACAACCACTGCACGCCGGAAAATCTCCTCAAACTGGTGCGGACATATTCGGATAAACCCCTGCTTAAGGTTATACCCCAGGTAACGATTCCTGACACCACGCAGGAAGAAAAAGAATTTAACGAAGCCTTTAATAAAGCCCGCGATAGCTGGCAGTCCTCGAAAGCAGACGTAGAAAAAATTCTTGCCAATCAGATCGGCTTTAAACAATCGGTTGTTTCTAAGGTTCCCGAATTAATTATCGGTTTAGATTATTTTTTTAATGCTGGCAATAAAAACTTTACCTTATTCCATCAGTTTGAGCTGTTCACTTTGAGTGGAGTTAAAGAAGCAACGAAAAAAAACTATAAACCGCCTCAGCACCCATTTTTTGAACGTTGTGAGATCTTAAAAGAAAAGCTGGAGGCCCTTTCCTGCGTCTATGAGCAACGCCTCCTCGGGTTAAAAACCTCTCTCTTTACTTTTCTCCACCAGTCGCTTTTCAAGCAAAAACAAAGAAGGAACGTGCAGTCTTTCTACGATCTCTTGGTTAAAGTTCGAAACGCCTTGGCAGATAAATCAGGTGCAGAACTGACCAAAATAATTCGAGCTAAATACCATGCCGCCTTAATTGATGAATTTCAGGACACCGATCCCCTCCAGTATGAAATTTTTCATAGCATTTTTAAAAACCAGGGGGGAATTCTTTTCCTTATTGGTGATCCCAAACAAGCAATTTATAGTTTCCGCGGGGCAGACATCTTCGCGTACCTGCAGGCGATCTCCCAGGTTGAAACAAAATATACCCTCAAGGAAAACTGGCGGTCAGATCCCCAATTGATTAACGCGGTTAATACTATTTTTTCTCACGTTAAAGATCCGTTTGTCTTTGAGGCGATTAAATTCCAAGAGGCATCCGCGGCAAAAAATAAAGAAGCTGATCCACTTATCATTGACGGCATTCCTGAGCCTCCCTTGCAACTCTGGTTTCTTGATGCGGACAAGCTGGCAAGCAGTCGTTTAACCAAAAAGGGGAAATTTATTAAAAAACCAGAGTCGCGCGAGCTTATTTTAAAAGCCGTAGGCGCAAAAATAGTATACCTTCTCCATCAGGGAAAAGAAAAGCACGCTTTTATTAGACAACGTCCGATTAAAGAGCAGGATATCGCTGTTCTTGTGCGAACTAATCGCGAGGCCGCATTGATGCAACACGTTCTCAGCGAACTTAAAGTCCCCAGTGTTCTTTATACCACCGGCAATCTCTTTGATTCCCGTGAAGCGTACGAGCTTTTGCGAATATTAGAAGGAATCGCCGAGCCGCATAATGAAAAACTTATTAAAGCTGCCTTGACAACCGATATCCTCGGAATCCAGGGAGAAGAACTTGAAAATTTACTTGCTCAAGACGCTGAATGGACAGCGTGTCTCAATAAATTCATTGAGTACCAAGCAGGATGGCGGATGCACAACTTTTTCAGCATGTTTCGTTACCTGCTATTTCAGGAAAAGGTACGAGTCCGTCTTTTATCATTCTCCGACGGGGAACGCCGCTTAACTAATCTGCTTCACCTTGCTGAGGTCCTCAATCAAGAGGAACACCAAAAACAGCTCACTATGGGTAGTCTTACAAAATGGCTTTCGGAACAGATCAATCCTGAGCTTCCCCGTCTCGAAGAGCATCAGCTTCGCCTGGAGACCGATGAGTATGCCGTTAAAATAGTAACCATCCATAAAAGCAAAGGGCTGGAGTACCCGGTGGTTTTCTGCCCTTTTCTCTGGGATAAGTCAAAAATCAGGAATGCGAACGAACCGTTTGTTTTTCACGACGGCGCGGAATTAACCTTAGACCTGGGCTCGGAGCACAAAAATGAAAACCGCGCTTTAGCTGAAAAAGAAATTCTGTCAGAAAATTTAAGACTCCTCTATGTGGCGTTAACCAGAGCAAGAAACTGCTGTTATACGGTCTGGGGACGTTTTAATGAAGCAGGTTCATCCGCCATGTCCTATCTTTTCCATTCGGGTACAAAAAATGATGAAAAAAATATTGTTGATGCTATTGAAACTTCGTTTAACGACTTAACGAATAACCAGATGAAAGAGGTGTTGAAGAACCTGGAAACAGAAGCAAAGGAAGCCATAGGCATGCACGAAATACCCGAACCAGTTTCTATCGGATACGTGCCATTCAAGGAAGAAAACGAAGCACTATCGTTAAAACTATTTTCCGGATATATTGATCGAACCTGGAAAATTTCGAGTTTTTCGTCTTTGGCGGCCGAGAAGCAACCGCTCCTTGAACCTCAGCTCTATTCTTTTCCTGAGCTTCCTGATTATGATCAGGAAATTCAAAGCGAACGAATTCCCGAAAAAGAACCAACCGGTATTTTCGCTTTTCCACGGGGGGCTAAAGCTGGGTCCTTTATGCATGACCTATTTGAGCATCTTGATTTTACTGAAAAGGATGATGAGGTAATGAAAACATTGGTAGCCGAAAAACTGATTCTGTATGGTTTTGACATAAGCTGGCAGGAGACTATTTTTGATATGATTAAAAAGGTTCTCTCTGTTCCTCTTCATCCTGATCAAAAAGACCTTACCCTCTCTTCATTACCGGCAAGCAATAAGGTAAGTGAACTGGAGTTTTATTTTCCTTTACAAACTCTTTCATCCGAAAAACTGAAAAATATATTTTTAAAATACGGTAACGAGAACCTCCCAAAAGACTTTCCTGAACAAATCGAAAACCTCCACTTTGCTCCTGCCCGAGGCTTTATAAGGGGCTTTATTGATCTCGTCTTCCAGTTCCAAGATTCTTTTTACTTGATCGACTGGAAGTCAAATTTCCTCGGAACTAACGTTGAGGACTATCACCACGAAAAGCTCGCCACAGTTATGTCTGAGGACTATTACCACCTCCAATACCTTCTCTATACCGTGGCATTGGATAAATACCTGAGCAAACAAATATCCAACTACCACTATGAAAAACATTTTGGAGGAATTTTTTATCTTTTTTTACGGGGTATTGATCCAGAAAAAGGTTCGGCCTTTGGAATTTACCGCTCCCGGCCTTCGGAAAAACTAATCCATGGAATGAGTCAAAATCTAATAACCTTTTCATAACGATAAGTTACGGGATGAACACTGACGATCTAAGCCTTCTTGGTGATAAAAATATACTGACATCGCTGGATTTCCATTTTGCTTTTTTCATGACCCGGATTTCCGGTGTTGCCAATCCGGAACTTTTTTTGGCTGCGGCACTGGTTAGCAAATTCACGGTAGAAGGCCATACCTGCCTTGATCTTTCATCTTTGGCCGGGAAACCATTACTCAACGAAAATGGTAATGCACTGTGCGTTTGTCCAGAGCTTTTATTCTGGCGAAAAATTCTGGAACAAAGCACGGTGGTGGGGAAACCCGGTGAGTTTATGCCGCTCATCCTGGATGATAAATCGAGACTTTATCTTTTTCGTTATTGGGAATATGAAAAAAAATTAGCGGAAGGAATCAGAAAGCGAGCTAAACAAAATGCTGACGGCGTGGATATTAATCTGCTCGCCGAAGGTCTTGACCGACTTTTTCAAAAAAACCAAGACCACGATCCTGACTGGCAAAAGGTGGCAGCAGCGACCTCAGTGTTAAAAAAGTTTTCAGTTATTTCCGGGGGACCAGGAACCGGAAAAACCTTCACCGTAGTAAAAATCCTAACTTTACTTTTAGAACAGACGAAAAACAAAAAACTGCGCATCGTCCTTGCCGCGCCAACCGGTAAAGGTGCAGCGCGGCTCCAAGAAGCCATTAAAAATACCAAAAAAATTTTAACCTGTTCGGAAAGGATTAAAGAAGCTATCCCGGATGAGGCTTCCACCGTCCACCGGTTACTGGGAAGCATTCCTGGTTCACCCTATTTCCGTTATAACGCTGAAAACCAGCTCCCCGTTGATGTGATGGTTGTTGATGAAATATCCATGGTATCCCTTTCTCTGATGGCTAAAGTGCATGATGCCGTACCTCTCGATGCATGGATGATTCTTTTGGGGGATAAGGACCAATTGGCATCAGTCGAGCCCGGTTCAGTGCTGGGAGATATCTGCGATACAGGTAAAGTGCATAGCTTTTCCCAACCTTATTGTGACACACTAAAAAAAGTTGAAATATTTATTAAATCCCAAAGGGAAGCAAGCCCAGGCATCCAGGATTCGATCGTTCATTTACAAAAAAGTTACCGATTTGAAAAAGGAAGCGGTATCAGTGAGCTCAGTGAGGCAGTAAATGATGGTGACAGTAATCGTGCCCTTTCTCTTTTGAAAAACGAGCACTATCCGGCAATCAAATGGAAAACCTTACCCACGCCCAAAGATTTGCCTTTACATTTAAAAGACAAAATTCTCAGTGGATTGGGAAAGTATCTAAAAACCCAGGACTCGAAAAACGCTCTTGCCTTGTTTGAACAGCACCGGATACTCTGCGCTCTGAGAGAAGGTCCTTATGGCGTAAGGTATTTAAATTTTTTAGTTGAGCAACTCCTGAGAAAAGAAAAACTTATTGCCCTTCACCAAAAATGGTATTCCGGCCGTCCCCTCATGATAACCCACAATGACTATAGTTTGAGGCTTTTTAATGGTGACGTGGGAATCGTTCTGCCGGATGCAGAGAATTCTAATGAACTTCGCGCATTTTTTCCCACCTCGGATGGGAATATCAGAAAATTCAACCTCCTCCGGCTTCCGGAACACGAAACTGTTTATGCATTGACAATCCACAAAAGTCAGGGTTCGGAGTTTGATGAAATACTTGTAATTTTGCCGGATACCCCCAGCCCTGTATTAACCCGAGAACTCATTTATACGGCAATTACCCGAGCAAAAAAAAGAGTTGAAATCTGGGGAAAAGAAGAAGTATTCCAGACCGCGATTTCATCACGAATTGAAAGAACCTCAGGTCTTAGAGATGCATTCTGGGAAAATACGGGAGCATAGGAGCATGAGGGATCAGGATTGTGAGCACTTTTTGTGGATTTCGATGTTCTCACTACGTGACAATTGATTTTGCAACATTCCAAACCTTCTATGTTTACGCAAGGCCATAACCAATCGCTCTTTTTTTTTGCCAAGACAAGACGTGGGGTAAAATCATTACCTTAGGACAAATTTTTTCTAAAAACATTTTTTTTAAAAAAACTTGACAAAATAGGTATTGCTATCATATAGCTTTTGCAATAAATTTTAACCATAATCAGATTTCATATACTTCAAGTTGCTTACCAAAGGTGGATTTTCCTTCAGACTAAATTCACTTTAATTTCGATGTATTATAAGGTCAATCCCGATTAAAAAAATTAATGTAGATGGTTTCGTATTTAAGTACTGCGTTACCATTTTTTAAGAAAAATAAACGAATAAAATAAGGAGGTAATGTATGATACCTGATTGGCTCCCAAGAGATAATGAAGCAAAAAATCACCAGCTATTTGGGGATGAACACTTTGGTACCGAAGCCCCATGCACCATGTATGAAAAAAAGCCCCTGATCAATCCCGAAAATGGGGATAAAATAAAAGATCTCTATACTGCTTGGATTACCCTCAACAATCCTGATCAGTATGGTTCTTACACCACCCAGATGATTAAAGGAGTTATCGCGGGGATGCATAAAGCTTCTATGGAACGGGATGTGGTAGCAATTATATTTACTTCCGTAGGAGATCGGGCTTTCTGTACTGGGGGAAATGTAAAAGAGTACGCGGAATATTACACTATGCGGCCGATGGAATATGTGCAGTATATGGATCTTTTCTCCGGAATGATTGATGCGGTTTTAAAAGCCCGCAAGCCCGTAATCTGTCGTTGCAACGGGATGAGGATTGCTGGAGGCCAAGAAATCGGCCAAGCCGTTGATTTTACTGTATCCGCTGATACTGCTACTTTTGGCCAAGCAGGAACAAGGCATGGTTCCACGCCAACCGGTGGTTCAACAAATTTTCTGCCTTGGAACCTAAGTATGGAACAGGCTATGTGGCAGTCCTGTTCGAATGAACAGTGGAGTGCGGCAAAAATGGAACGTCTGGGTCTCATCAGCAAAGCACTCCCCATCAAAAAGAACGCAAAGGGTGAGTGGGTTCGTGATCCCCGCGTAATTACCGATACCTTTGCAGAAAATGGAGAGATTGTTTACGGAGAAATGAAGAAAGGTGCAGAATTCAAAAAAGCCCAGGAAGAGCTGAAAAACCTTAAAACGGATTGGACATTACTCGATGACTATGTCAACCAAATGGTCTGGACATTAACCAACACTACCTACCTCTGCCTGATGGCCACCATTGAAAGTGTCCGGATGCGCAAGAAATTCTTCTGGGATATAGAAAAACAGTACCAGTTATACTGGCTGGGGGCGAATATGAATGCTGAAGCCTTCCTTGGCTTCAACGCCTTTAACACCCAGAAAATAACCGGAAAAAGAGAGATTGACTTTCTGGAGTACCGTCGTCAGCTGGCAAACCTCACGCCCTATCCAGATTTAGTTGATAAAGTAATTCCTAAGCCCAAAAAATAAAGAAAGAAACCGGGGGAATGAATCATTCCCCCGGTTTCTTTTCACACATTCCAGATTTCACATCTCATTCATAAAATTCTACAGAAAACCTTGCCTAATTTTTTTCCTTTATTGTCGCTAACAACTTTGCCGAATCAACAACTGGAAAACCAACGCCCGGTTTTGCGAACAAAAAACCCTGACCGTGGGTAACACCAAGTTCTTTTAAGGTCCTGCATTCTTCAATGCTTTGTATTCCCTCGGCAATGATAACCGCATTGATCGAATTGCTAATATCAACCAATGACTTCACAATTTGCTGTTTAACGATATCTGTCTGAACATCGCGAGTTATGCCCATATCAATCTTAATATAGTTCGGTTTAATCTTGAGAATTATATCAAAACTTGAGTACCCGGCGCCTGCATCATCTAATGCGAACGAACACCCAAGGTTCAAATAATACGCCAAGCTTTTTTCAAAAATCTCCCAATTGGTTATCGCTTCCCTTTCATTAATTTCAAACACAATGTTTTCCGGCGTTATATTTAAATCCTGAAGAAATTTTCTTAGGTACCCCCCTTTAAACTCAGGATCAGCTATACTGCCTGACTGAGAATTTACAAAAATCCGATGATTTTTATCCATCTTTTTTGCATGTAAAAATGCAGATTTCCTGCAGAGACTATCAAGTTCAAAGCCCATGTCGAGTTCCTTAGCAATCTCAAACAGCATGTAAGGACTTTCGAATACCGTCCCTTTCGGTCCCCTGGTCAACGCTTCAAATCCTATGGTTGATAATCTTTCCAACTCAACAATCGGCTGGTAAACGGTGAGGATTGCTTCCTTTAAAATAAGCTCTTTCACTTTCTCCTTGTATCTCATTTTTGTCAGGAACTTCAGGAACTCAGCCACTTTTTTAGAATCTTCAATCAATGTATCTATCTGCCGCTCTACATCGACCATGGAATTATAAAGAACCGTCGCAAAACCCACCTGGATAAGCGTCTTTCCGGTGACTGCGCCTGAAACCTCCTTTTTTATTACATCGTTTATATGCTTCTTTACTCGTATAGCCATCTCCTCCAGGTCAGTGGAATAAAATTTTTGATCAGCTCGCTTCGGTGAAAGGAAAATAAAAAACTGGTCCTGGTTAGGATAATTAGAAGTAATAATAGCTTCGTGCCGGATCATTGTTCCCGCAAGGTTTTTTGCGGCATCAATAAAAACATCTATTAGATGCGCGTACATATTCCGGCCATGAAATTGCTCAATCCATCTTAATTCACCGCAATCTATAAAAAGTACACCCAAAATTTTTTCTGCGAGCAAAATAGATTTTATCTGATCAAGGACAGTCTGATAGGGGGGAAACGGATTTTGCAGAACAACTTTAAAATCTATTGTCTTAGCTGGTGTTCTCATATTTGTTAGTCCGCTTAACTTGCGAGCAAACTTCAAACAACTAAAGCACTTCCTCTCCTTATCGGCGACAGCTGAAAGATTTGCTTCTTGCGCGCTGGAAGACGATAAAGATTGGCAGAAGGTAAGGGTGCTGTTTGATATTAATTTCTTTATAACAATGCTGGATAAAAGTCAACCAAATCAATGGAGCACGGAAAAAATAAAGCCTTTAGAAAAAAATCGGCCCTAAAAGACCTTAAAAAAGACAGGGGGATACATACTTTCTCCGTCTTTTTTTGATATTAAACTCCTGACAACACCCTTTCAATCCAATTCCTTATTTCACCTAAATTCCCTTTTTTTATTTCACTCCTTTTCACCAGCAGGACCACTTTAACTTCCTTACATAATTTTTTGATTTTTTCTTTATAAGCTTCAGCATACCGTTTCTCATCAAACCCTCCATAGGTAATAACTAAATAGACCATTTTTTCGGTTAAATTAACCTGTCTCAAAAATGCGGTTACCGGGGGGCAGTTTATGGTCCATTTGGGGAAGCATATAAAAACTACGTCTGAAGTAACAGTAACATCGTTATGCACAATCTTAACCCCAAAATTGGGCAGAAATGATAATAAAAGCCAAATAAAATAAGGATAATTTGTTTTGGCTTTAATTTCGATAAGGTTGACATTCGAACTCTTCACAAGTGCTTGAAAGATTTCCTCAACCACCGCCCTGGTATTTCCCGTCCGGGAAAAAAAAATAATATCAACCTTCATCATATTCATTTAATTTTTTCTTTGAATAAAGGCACTGAACCTTATTATTTCAAATGTTATGTGCACCAACGAGAAAAAAAATAAAAAAACCCAAAATAAGGTTAGAATTCATATTTTTTTATTTGCAACCTTGTCGCAATTTTATAATTTTATTTATTAGATTTCAATATATTATATTTATTGTTTCATATTAGAAACAATTTCTATTTTTTAAAAGAAAACACGTCCTGTTTTCAAAGAGCGCTTAGGTTTATTTTGCTTCATTTGCTGCCGCGCTTTCGGAGACATTTTTTATTCGGTTAAACACGTCGGTAACCATCCGGCCCTCGTGTCCAAAGTCACCCCATCCCCAAACCGTCCCAGCAGAAAATTGCATTTCAGTTTGTTTTTCCCCTCGGGGAATTAACCGTATCCCTACCTCATCTCCAAAACTCCAAAAAGTAATGGACTTTTTTGCTTCTATAAAATAGTCCGCTTTATTAACGGTCTTCAAGGTCATCCTTTCATCCGGAAGTATCTCCAGCGTCTTTACCCAAACGATGTCAACTGGTGCGTTAATTATGTTTTCACTAGCGGAGCGCCTTACTGTCAAATAAGTAGAACAACCAGATGTTCCTCAGTATAAGAGGACAGAAAGAACTATCAGCATGTTAATAATTCTAATGTTAGACATCATTACTACACCTCCTTTTGAAATCGTTTATAAGTCTCTCATTCCCTTCAGGGATTTATAGCACAATCATTTATGGATTTAACCATAACTTTTTTTAGTTTAATGTGTTTCGATGAATAAGAAAACAAAAAAAACACCTGAAAAGCTTAGTAGCCAAAAGGTGTTTTTATCGCCATAAATTTATCCTCCCACCCAAAATTAATATGACATTTTTTGCGGAGTCTTATAAATAAATTTATTCATATCTATTCATATCGTCAAGAAAAAAATTGATCGCTTGATCGCATTGTTTTCTGTCGCAATGAGGTGGTAGAATAATACTTATAAAAAATCAGCACATCCAATAACCATAATCAGAGTCGTTTTCCCTGGATCTTTTAAGAATTGCTTTCGTTATGAGCAATAAAGTACTGGCTCTCTGAGAATAAGGGTGAGAGTTTGGTAGACTTTTTTTGCCAACGAGGGGTGGGTCGATTCCAGGTTGAGGACCTGCCGAAGGTGGTCTGCAGTCCTTAAGACAAGCATCACCAGATCACCTTCCTCAATCGGGATGAGTTCCAAAACATCATCCCAGGAATAACCCTTTGCCCAGATAAATATGGCGATCGCAGGCCAAAGCTGCAAAGGCGGTGCCGAAAAGCCTTGACTGAGTATCATTTCCCGGAGGTGCTCGAGTTTAAGGATCATGTCGAAAAAAGCTTTTTCTAAAACCCGCGCTTCTGGAATTCTTCGCACCTCAACCTCTATCTCCTTTGGTTTATCAGACACAAAGGGAGCAATCAGGCCGGCTAAAATTTCCGGGCTTACCTCCTCAAATGCTTGCTTGCGGATACACTCAGCTATGAGCAGAGGTTGGTCAATGCGTAATTGTGAGGCCCAAACCCCATCCGGAGTCAGATGGTTATCCCCGGTTACAAAACCGGTAGTGCGCAAAAATTCAAGGTGACGTTCAAAATCAAGCCAGAGCCAGTGACGAGTCTTCTCGATTTTTCGGGAAAGTTTTTTCATCCGGGACATGAGCCCTCTCACCCGATCACTGCCCCGTGAATAACAGAGCGGAAAATGGACACACTCATTGCACACTTCTCTTTTTTCCCAGTGCGTGATTAACTCCGTTACTTTATTTTTATCCTTAAGGTCGCACTGACTTTGGGGAAGAAATTTGCGAAGACGTTCCCAAAGGCTTTCCCATTTTTCTTCTAATTTTTTTTGTGATTTTCTATTTTGAAAAGTGGCAAATGATTGGTTTAATAATTCCCGTATATCTTCAGGACGGTGGGAAAGAAGCAGGTTAAGAACCATAGAAAAATTGATTTGAATTTGACTTTCGATTGGTTCGGGTCGTGAAGAAAGAAGCGTATCAATCAAATAAGGATCTTGAAATGTTCCCGGTATTACCAAAGCAAAACCGATATTATCTTTTCCTCTTCTCCCGGCCCTTCCGGTCATTTGGTGAAGCTCGGTTGCCGTTAAGGGGGAAAAGTCAATCCCATTAAAGCGATCACTTTGA
>Ga0209048_10005051_pt1 | contig 12519 bp, 12 predicted proteins | sample FrelakmetCRP12CR_FD_187146 | JGI IMG/M metagenome (GOLD analysis project Ga0209048, IMG submission 187146) | Freshwater lake sediment microbial communities from the University of Notre Dame, USA, for methane emissions studies - CRP12 CR (SPAdes)... | ecosystem: Environmental > Aquatic >... | reverse complement strand
GCTGCCCTTGCCGTCGGCCTCGCGGCAATGCACGTGCAGCACGGTGGCGCCGGCGTTCCAGCAGTCCACGGCCTTTTGCACCTGTTCGGCCATCGTCACAGGAATGTCGTCGCTGTCGCCGGGCAGAAATTCGGGGCCGTACGGGGCGACCTGGATCACCAGGGGTTGCTGGTTCTCGGGCAGGAGCGAGTCGTCGAGGAAGTGCATGGTCAGGTCCTTGAAGGTTCTGGGTTCAACGGGCGGGGGGTTGGGGAAGTCGTGTCGGCGTTCTGTTGCGCCGCGATTTCTTCGAGCAGGATGGGGGCTGCGAGGCTCATCGTGTGGATGCCCAGCACACTGGTCAGTTGCAGCACGGCGGCGATCTCTTCCTTCGTCGCGCCGAGGGCCAGGGCCTTGCGGACATGCCGGCGCACTCCGGGTGCGTACATGTGGGTGCACGAGGCATCGACGGCGATGGCGAGGAACTCGATCGTCTTCGCGTCGAGCACGCCCGCGAGCATGGGCTTGAGGCCGACAGCCATGAAGCCCTCGGTCCAGGCCGGGTCGAGTTCGTAGAACGGTTCCCAGTTCGGGTTCCACTCGCCGATTGCGCGCAGCTTGTCGCAGATCGGGGTGGCGGTGGCATCAGGGCTGGCGTTCATCCGGGGCCTCGGGCAAAGTGGATTGGCGAGGCGTGATTGTTCAGGATGCGGTCAAATTTGACTTTACTTGACGGGACATTCATTTATCATTTCGGGACATGGCGAATCCACCACTGATACTGCTCATCCGCAGCGCCAGCCTGACCCACTTCGACGATGTGGCTGCGCAGTGCGGGCTGGATGGCCGGGCGCTGTTGCTCGAGGTTGGCCTGTCGCCGCGCTGCCTGGACGATCCCGACCTGAAGATTCCGGCACGCGCAGTGGGCCGCGTGCTCGAGCTGGCCGCCGAGCGCGGGCGCGAACCGGCGTTTGGTCTGCGCATGGTGGAGTCGCGGCGGCTGTCGAACCTGGGCCCGCTCGCCTTGCTGGTGCGCGACGAGCCGACGCTGCGCGACGTGCTCGAGGCGCTGGTGCGCGACATCCACCTGCACAACGAGGCAATCGAGGTGGACGTCGAGCAGGTGAGCAACCTGGTCGTGATCCGGCATGAGTTGGTGACCGGAGGCGCGCAGCCCCTGCGTCAGGCGCATGAACTCGCGGTGGGGGTAACGTTTCGCATCCTGTCGGTCTTCATGGGGGCAGGCTGGCACCCGCGCCTGGTGTGCTTCTCGCACGGGGCGCCGGCAAGCCTGAAGGTGCATAGACGCATCTTCGGCCAGGCGGTGGAGTTCGGCCACGAGTTCAACGGCATCGTCTGCAACGCGGCCGACCTGGATGCGCCCAACCCCGGCGCCGACCCCGTGATGGCGCGCTACACGAAGCGCCTGCTCGAGATCGCCCAGGGCCCGCAGACGACGATGACCGAGCGCGCACGCCGTGCCGTGGTGCTGCTCCTGCCACGCGGTCATTGCCGGGTCGAGAGGGTGGCGCAGCACCTGGGCGTCGATCGTCGCACGGTGGCGCGTCGACTCGCTGCCGAAGGCACCACTTTCAGCGCACTTGTCGACGGCCTGCGCGCCGACCTGGTCGTGCGCTACATCGAGGACCGTTCGCGATCGCTGGCCGAGATCTCGGCACTGCTCGGGTTCTCGGCGCCGAGCGCGTTCTCGCGCTGGCATCGGCAGCAGTTCGGCGAACCCGCGAGCACTCGCTGGCGCGCAACTCAGTTGGCTTATAGACGCGATGGCGTGGGATAGGTGCCCCACATTGCTGCCAGTCGTGAGCGTCAGCAGACGGCCTGGTACTGCCGGCCAACGATCTCAACCGGCGGACCGCAGTACGCCACATTGCGGCTATTCAAGCTGACGCAGTCGTGCGTCTCTTGTGGGTCGGCAGCGAGCATTCGGCGTGTTGACGAGCGGACGTAGGACGGGTCTTTGATGCCGGCCGACATCTCAAGGTCCTGAGCGACAGGTTCCGGGATTTCGTCTACGCGTACGGACGTCAGGCTACGTCCGCTCTACCCAACGAGACCAGTCACTGACGACGCGATCTTCTGGCTACATGGACGACCGGTTGTGGCCGAAGCTTGCACTTCGCGTCCCGGATCGCGCATCGCCGAAGCCGACCGCCAACTTCACCTCCTCAACGATCCGCGTTCTGCAGAACCGGGTACCGCCCGATCGTCCATGGTCGAGTCATTCGTGCGTTTGGTTGAAGGTCGGCCACGCACCCGCAAGCGAGGCCGCAGCAAGGGCCGGCATCAATGCCGGTGGAGTTGCTGGCGGCGCTCTAGAAGGCCTTGGCGGCAATGCCAGGCTCACCTGGCGAGCCACCACGATGGCACGATGGCGACATGCACCACACGATCGAACTCTGGCGCTGGTGCCTCACCGACCCAGAGTCGGGTCGCTGCAGCGTCACCCGCTACCTCATGACCGAGGCCGACGCGCGGCAGGTCGACCCAGAGGCCGAGCGCGTTGAGGGATCACTCGAGCGACGCGAGGTCCCCGATGACCCGATGCAGATCAGCACCAGCGGGTGGCAGAGAGACCGACCCTAAGACTCATCCCGGCGGCGACGAGCGCCAAGGCGATGTCGAGTCGTCGCCTACGCTGCAACTGCTCAGACCTTGCGGCGGCGCGCAACAAAGCCAAGCGTGCCTAGACCGGAAAGCATCAGGGCGTAGGTTGAAGGTTCGGGGACAGCTGCGACTGGGGTGAGAAGGTAGGTGTGATGGTCGAGGCCGTTGGGCACTATCTGACCGCCGTCGTTGATGCCTACCGCGCTGTACAGGGTAGTGCCGAGACTGGGCCCCATCAGACTGTTTAGGTCATACATGGTGCCGTCGGTGTAGAGAAAGGCGTCCTGGTTTGGATTGCCCGTAGTCGCCGAGCCCCCTGTGAAACTGGTTCCAACGACCTGGCCGCTATCGTTGATGCCCGCGCCGACACTGTAGGCGCCTCCCAGCGTGCCCATGTCGATCAGCGTGCCGCCTGAATAGAGGAAGGCGTGATACGCGGAGTCCCCTGCCGTGTAGGAGGCACCTGTTATTTGTCCGCCTGCATTGATGCCGTTGGCGCCGCTGAACGAGCCACCGAGTGTGCCGAGGTCTGCGAGAACGCCACCCGAGTACATAAAGGCGTGAATGCTCCCGTTTGCGGTGTTGGAGAGGCCAGCGACCTGACCGCTGTCATTGATGCCGTAGGCCGCGCTGTTCGTGCCCCCCAGAGTGCCGAGGTCTGCAAGAGTACCGCCCGAATCCAGGAAGGCGTGATACGTGGAGTTGTTAGCCAGGTACGAGTAGCCTGCGATCTGCCCGCTCGTGTTGATGCTCCAACCCGCGCTGTTGCCGCCGAAGGAGCCTAGGTCTGCGAGGCCGCCTGCCGAAGACAGAAAGGCGTGACTGGTAGCATTGCCGGCCGTGTATGAGGACCCTACGACTTGACCACTGGCGTTGATGCCGAAGCCGATGCTGTCGCCTCCGCCCATCGTGCCGAGGTCCGTCAACGCGCCGGCGGAATACACGAACGCATGCAGCGAGCTATCGCCGGCCGTGTTGGAGTAACCAACGACCTGACCGCTCGCGTTGATGCTCTCGCCCACACTGAATGTGCCGCCCAGTGTGCCCAAATCGGTAAACGTATAGGTCACCGGACCGGCGTTGGCGCTGCCGGCAAGCATGGCGGCTGCGAATACATGAAGCGCACTTGGGCGCACGAAACGCGAGACTATTACGTGGGCGCCAATCCTCAGGGTCGCGCGAACGGTCTGCGACCGGGGTCTCATAGTCATGCGCACTCCAGTAGTCGCAGAAGACGGGCGAATGCCAGCGTCTCAATAGTGCTCTCTAGGAGTGCTGCAAGACTGCGCCAGCGCAAATGAAGACGTGAATCCCATCGACTCAGGGGGTGGGATTACCCGAGACTCGTAGTCGTCGTCGCGAGAAGGGCACGCCACAGGACAGCACCGGCGTGTGGCAGCGCGGCCGCCCCTAACAACTTCTTCCCGCCCACCCCCAAAAAGCGCACCATTCGTAGCACATCAAGAGCAAAGCCGCCAGGCTTTCACCAACCTGCCAGTCCGGGCAAGGTGGTCCAAACGATGCGGCCCGACACGGGCAACAAAGCGGATGCCTGGCGGCCCCTCGTGATGACGGGGCTGTTTGCATTTTCTGACCCCGGAAGCGCATGGAATGGTCCACCTCAAGGACTGGGCGATTTGCCCCGACTTGCTGCGCCCGGCACATGCCAAAGCAGCTAAACAGGAGCTTCATCATGGGAACCCGATCTCGCGTCGCCAGCGCAACCCGGCCTGGCGGCCGCCGAGCAGGTACTGGATCAGATCGTCGCGCCAGAACCGGCGGCTCACGATCTCGCCCGTGTCCCCGTCGACCAGTACATCTGGAACACTCGCTGCGCCAAATCCAGTCCGTAAGTGGTGGCATGCATCTAGAGACCTCCGTTCTGCTAGGGGTGGTTGTCGAGTTGCCACTCTGGCACACCAAACGCACCGCACACCCACCCCTGCCGATGGCTCATATCGGAAGAAGGGGCGGTGTCCATTCCATCTCGGCCATGAGGCGGCATTGACGACCGTCCGGTCCAGCGTGCCCTATCGATCCAGTGGAGTTCGGAGGTCCACCTTCGATTGCTGGACCGCCAGCAACAGTCTGTAGCCAGGGTCGACTGTCGCTGAGTAACCGCCGTCGCCGCCTATCGCGACGCCGAAGGCAACTCCGTGAGTGCACACAAATGTGCCATCGCGGGGAGTGCACCGGCGTGTCGTCGGCCTCGTCTCACTCTCTCACCGTGGAATCGCTTCCCTCAAGGCCAAGATCCAACAAGCTCGCCACTAGCGGCGCTGCGTGCTAGCCGCGAGTGGCACCCAGCTGCCGTTGCGCCCTTGGCCATCGGGCACGGTTCGTGCAAGTGCAGATTGGTATACCAACAGGTGCACCGAATTGAATGGACGTTGATCGGCCGATCACATTGAGCAAATGGTTGCTAGCCTACCGCGGTGGCGCCTCGCCGCGCGATCTGCTGACCGCATGGTGGCTTCGTCTCGCTCAGACTCCACTGGCACCGTTGTGGATCGCGCGCGCGAGCGAGGCGCAACTTGACAACCAGATTGCCGCTCTGGAAGCACGCGCCGCCGCCTACGCGAACCGCGACTCAGTGCTGCGCGCGATGCCCCTGTTTGGCGTGCCATTCGCCGTGAAGGACAACATCGACATCGCAGGCGTCCCCACCACCGCCGCCTGCCCGGCGTTCACCTATACGCCCAACGCACATGCCAGTGTCGTCGCCCGCCTCATCGAGGCGGGTGCCGTCTGGGCCGGCAAGACCAACCTCGACCAATTCGCAACCGGCCTGGTCGGCACGCGTTCGCCTTATGGTCGGCCGAGCAGCGCCTTCGCGGCAGATCGAATCAGCGGCGGCTCGAGCTCGGGCTCGGCAGTAGTGGTCTCGCGGGGTGACGTGGCGTTCGCGCTCGGCACTGACACCGCCGGCTCCGGCCGCGTTCCGGCGGGCTTCAACAACATCGTCGGCCTGAAGCCCACACCGGGGCGTGTCGGTTGTGCCGGCGTGGTGCCGGCCTGCCGCAGCATCGACTGTGTTTCAGTGTTCGCGCTCACCGTGGCCGGAGCTGCGCACGTGCTTGCTGTCATCGAAGGGCAGGACGCTGCAGACCCGTACAGCGACTTTCGCACCGGCCCTCCCCGATTCGCTCCCGCATCAGTGGTGGCGACTCCGGCGGCGCTGCGCGTGGGCGTTCCGGCGTTGCCTGCATTCACTGGCGACGCTGGCTACCGAGAGGCGTTCGAGCACGCCGTCGCGCAGGTCGAGGCGCTGGGCCACCGCGCGGTGGCGCTCGACTTCGCGCCGTTGCAGGCGGTGGCGGAGTTGCTCTACAGCGGACCCTGGGTCGCCGAGCGTCACACGGTTGTGCAGGCGCTTCTGGAGCGTGATCCGGCGGCTCTGGACCCGACCGTGCGCCAGGTGATCGCGGGCGCCAGGCGCTTCAGCGCCACCGACGCCTTTCGCGCCCAGTATCAGCTCCGTGAGGCGCAGCGCGACTGCGGGGCTTTCTGGCAGCAGGCCGACCTTCTGATGGTGCCCACGGCGCCAGGGCACCCACGCCACGGTGAGGTCGATGCCGACCCGATTGGAGCAAACTCGCAGCTCGGCATCTACACCAACTTCGTCAATCTGCTCAGCTGGTGCGCGCTCGCGGTGCCGGCCGGGTTCACCCGCAGCGACCTGCCTTTCGGCGTGACCTTCATCGCGCCGGGCGCGTGCGATGCCGCGCTCGCACGCTTCGGCCAGCACTGGGAGGCTGCCCTGCAGTTACCGCTGGGTGCCACCGGCCGACCGTACATTGCCGGTGCCCCCGATGACGCCACGACGCCCTGGCCCGCCAGCAGCCCGTCGCTGCCGCTGGCAGTCGTCGGCGCGCACCTCAGCGGGTTGCCGCTGAACGGCCAACTCGCCGAGCGCGGCGCCACGCTGAGGCAAGCTACGCACACCGCGCCGCACTACCGACTTTTCGCGCTGCCGAATACCAACCCGCCCAAGCCCGGTCTGCTGCGCAGCAAGGAGGGCGGTTCCAGCATCGCGGTCGAGGTGTGGGACATGCCGATCGCCGCCGTCGGCTCGTTCCTTGCACTGATTCCGCCGCCGCTCGGATTGGGCAGCGTGGAACTCGCCGATGGCCACTGGGTACACGGCTTCATCTGCGAAGCGCACGCCCTCGAAGGTGCACGTGACGTCACCTCGTTCGGCGGCTGGCGCAACTACATCGCCTCGCTCGGCGGGCATTGAACCGCTCACTCTCCTGCGGAAAAGACTGATGACGCCACCGCAAATCGAGGCCTGTGTGGATGCTGCTGCGGCTGCGCTGGACTTGACCCTGCACGCCGAGCACCGCACCGGTGTACTGCACTACTTCGCGCTAGCCGCCACCATGGCCGAGCTGGTGAACAGGCTGCCCCTGTGCATCGCAGACGAGCCCGCAGAAGTGTTCACCCCGATCGCGCCAGATGGGCGCGCAGAGCGAGGCGGGGCACAGCAATGACTTCGCTCGATCTCCTGAGCGGCGACGCCACGGCGATGGTCGCCGCCGTGCGCAGCGGCGAGTGCCGTGTCACCGATCTGGTGCAGGCCAGCCTGGCGCGCATTGCAACCACCGAGGGCCGGGTGAATGCCTTCACCGACGTGACGGCGAGTCGCGCCTTCGACCGCGCAGCCTCGCTCGATGCGAGGCTGACTCGGGGACGTGCCGACCCCGTGCATGGGCTGCCGCTGCTGGGCGTGCCGTTCGCGGTGAAAAACCTGTTCGACGTGCGCGGCCTGGCCACCCTCGCCGGCTCGAAGATCGAGCGCGACAGTGCGCCGGCAGCGCGCGACGCGCTGCTGGTGGAGCGTATGGAAGCGGCCGGGGCGGTGCTCGTCGGCGCCCTGAACATGGACGAGTACGCCTACGGTTTCACGACCGAAAATACGCACTACGGCGCGACCCACAACCCGCACGACCTGGCATGCGTGGCCGGCGGATCGTCGGGCGGCTCCGCGGCTGCGGTTGCTGCGGGTCAAGTGTCGATCACACTGGGCTCGGACACCAACGGCTCGATCCGTGTGCCCGCGTCGCTGTGCGGCGTGTTCGGCCTGAAGCCGACCTTCGGGCGGTTGCCGCGCACGCGCAGCTATCCGTTCGTCGCCGGCCTCGATCACGTTGGCCCGTTCGCGCGTTCGGTGCGCGACCTCGCCCTGTCCTATGACGCGATGCAGGGCCACGATGCCCACGACGCCGGCTGTGCGCGGCGCTCCGCCGAGCCGACGCTGTCTGGCCTCGCGCGCGGCGCAGCGGGCCTGCGCATCGCCGTGCTTGGCGGCTACTTTCACGATCAGGCCGGGCCCGAGGCACGCGTCGCCGTCGAGCGCGTGGCCCGGGCGCTCGGCGTGGTGCGCAGCGTCGAACTGCCCGAGGTCGCGCGGGCGAGGGCTGCGGCCTTCCTGATCACGCAGGCCGAGGGCTCCAACCTTCATCTGCGTGACCTGAAGGCCCGCCCGCAGGATTTCGAGCCCGTATCGCGCGACCGCTTCCTCGCCGGCGCTTTGCTACCCGCCGCCTGGCTGGTGCAGGCACAGCGCGCTCGCCGCTGGTTCGCCATGCGAGCGGCCGAACTCTTCGTCGATGTCGATGTGCTGCTGGCTCCGGCCACGCCCTGCGTTGCGCCGACGATCGGCACCGAGTGGATCGAAATCGACGGCCAGCGCCTGCCGGTGCGGCCGAACCTGGGACTGTTGACGCAACCGATTTCCTGCATCGGGCTGCCGGTCTGCACGGTGCCGGTGTGGGGCGTCCACGAGCGGCTGCCAATCGGCGTCCAGATCATCGCCGCGCCATGGCACGAAGACCTGGCGCTGCGCGTCGCGCAGGCGCTGGAGACGGCCGGCGTCGTCCAGGCACCGGTGGCACCGTTGCTGTGAGCTCGATCATGGACGTCAACCTGCCCGACGTGCTGGACGAGGTGAAGCGGGTGTTCGAGCGCTACGAAGACGCTCTCATCAACAACAGGGTCGACGTGCTCGACGAACTGTTCTGGCCCTCCGAACAGACGGTGCGCTACGGCGTGGGAGAGAACCTGGTCGGCATCGATGCCATCCGTGCGTTTCGCGCCGCTCGCCCCTCCGCAGGTCTGGCCCGAACGCTGTCGCATACGGTCATCACCACGTACGGCCGCGATTTCGCCACCGCGATGACCGAGTTCCGGCGCGAGGCGCAGGCGGGCCGCGGCCGGCAGAGTCAGACCTGGGTGCGTTTCGACGAGGGCTGGCGCGTGGTCGCGGCGCACGTCAGCCTGCTGCGTGAGTGACGGCGGCGCGGAATGTCGCGCAACCCATCCTGGCCCTTGATGTGCCCATGAAACCGCGTCGCGCGAACCTGCCCCCCGAACCGTCCGTCAAAGCCTTGCCGGCCGGGCGAGCCAACTTGGCGCAACAGATCTACACCCTGCTCAAGGCAGAGATCCACGACTTCGAGCTCGTGCCGGGCGACCGCTTCTCGGAGGTCGAACTCGGCACCCGACTGGGCGTGAGCCGCACGCCGGTGCGTGAGGCGCTATTCCGGCTGCGCAACGAGGGCTTTCTCGACGTCGAATCGAAGACCGGCTGGTTCGTGCGGGCGATCGACTTCGGGCGCCTCGAACAGCTATATGACCTGCGCGTGATCCTCGAACTCGCCAGCATCGCGCGGCTATGCGTGCGCACCCATGATGCGGCTGAGCTCGACGCGCTTAAGGTCGCCTGGCTGGTTCCGCTGGCCGAACGGCTGAGCGAGGCGCGCGAAGTGGGCGCGCTCGACGAGCAGTTCCATGCCACGCTGGTGCGTGCCGCCGGCAATGCCGAGGTGGCACGCGTGCACTGGGACGTCACGGAGAGCATCCGAATCATCCGCCGGCTGGACTTCACGCGCGCCGACCGCGTCGACGCGACTTATATCGAGCACGGCAAGATCCTGCGCGCCATCATTCAGCGCAAGCCCGACCAGGCGCAGCTGCTGCTGCGGGCGCACATCGAGCAGAGCAAGGCCGAGGTGCGAAAGATCACTCTGCACACCTTGCACGAGGCGCGCACCCGCTTGGCGCGCTAGCGCTCTGCGGCGGTGCGGCGCCGAGACGTTCTGGCCGCAATACCTGGCGAACGTCCCGGCGCTGCGGCGGTCGGCACGAGTCTTGCTGAATTCCGCTCTGTATACCAGAGCGTGCACCAATCAGTTGCCCTTGATGCGCCGCCGGGTATTCGACCTACTTTGCCACTGCCTGCACTAACCGGAGAAGCCACCATGCCCCATGACCTCGACGCCTCGCGCCGCCGCGCCCTCGCCCAGATCTCCGCCGCGTCCCTCGCCGCGCTATCGCCATGGGCGCTGCGTTCGGCGCTGGCGCAGGGGTCGCTGACGATGGGCGTGATCTACGTCGGCCCCAAGGACGACTTCGGCTACAACCAGGCGCAGGCCGCCGCTGCCGCAGAGATGAAGAAGATCCCCGGCGTCAAGGTTGTCGAGGAAGAGAACGTTCCCGAAACCGCCGCAGTGACCAAGTCGATGACAGGCATGATCGCGCAGGACGGCGCGAAGCTCTTGTTCCCGACTTCGTTCGGCTACTTCGACCCGTACATGCTCGCGCTCGCGGCAAAGGAGCCGGGCGTGCGCTTCTCGCACTGCGGCGGCATGTGGACCGAGGGCAAGCACCCGAAGAACACCGGCAGCTATTTCGGCTACATCGACGAGTGCCAGTACCTGAACGGCGTCGTCGCCGGGCACATGAGCAAGAGCAAGAGGCTCGGCTTTGTCGCCGCCAAGCCGATCCCGCAGGTGCTGCGCAACATCAACGCGTTCACGATGGGCGCGCGCTCGGTCGACCCCAAGATCACGACGACGGTGATCTTCACCGGCGAATGGTCGATGCCGGTCAAGGAGGCCGAGGCGACCAACAGCCTCGCCGACCAGGGCATCGACGTCTTCACGATGCACGTCGACAGCCCGAAGGTGATCGTCGAGACCGCAGCGAAGCGCGGCAAGATGGTCTGTGGCTACCACGTGAGCCAAGCTAAGCTCGCGCCGAACGCCTACCTCACCGGCGCCGAATGGAACTGGACGACCGCGTACAAGACCATCGTCGATGCTGCGTTCGCCGGCAAGCCGCACCCGAACTTCCTGCGCGGCGGCTTGAAGGAAGGCTACGTGAAGATGTCGCCTTACGGCGCGATGGTCGTCGAGCCAGCGAAGAAGCAGGCCGACGACATCAAGGCGAAGATGATCGCCGGCAACTTCGAGATCTTCAACGGCCCGCTGAAAGACAACAAGGGCGCGACCGTCATCCCGGCGGGCAAGACGATGAAGCAGACCGACGTCGAGCTCGAGAAGATGAACTACCTTGTCGAAGGCGTGGTCGGGTCGGTGTAGCCTGGCTTGGTGTCGGTTTGTCGTAGCTGACCATGCGCAACTCTGTCGCCGACGTCGCCCTGCCCGTGGTCGCGCTCGTCGCTGCGCTGCTGCTGTTCGGGCTCTTCGTCTGGCTCGGCGGCGTGAGCCCGATCGAGACCTGGGTGCTGCTTTTCAAGGGCGCCTTCGGCGACTGGTTCTCGTGGCAGAACACGCTGCAGCGCGCGGCGCCGCTGATGCTCACCGCGCTGTGCGTCGCGCTGCCGGCGCGGGCCGGGCTCGTCATCATCGGCGGCGAGGGTGCGCTCGTTCTTGGCGGGCTGGCGGCCGCCGCGCTGCCTTATGGCGTCGCGTTGCCGGGCAACGTCGTCGGCAGTGCGCTCGTGTGCATCGCAGGAATGGCGGCAGGCGCGGCGTGGATCGCTCTGGCCGGTGCGCTGCGCCAGTACCGCGGCGTCAACGAGACGATCAGCAGCCTGCTGCTCTCTTACACCGCGATCGCGATCTTCAAGCAGTTGGTCGAAGGCCCGCTGCGCGACCCGGCGACGCTGAACAAGCCTTCGACTCGTGCGCTGGCAGAGGGCCTGCGCATCGGCGGCATCGCCGGCTACGACGTGCATTGGGGGCTGGTTCTCGGCGTCGTCGCCTGCGTCGGCCTCGGTCTGTGGCTGGCGCTGACGGCGCGCGGCTTTTCGGTGCGCGTGGTCGGCGGCAACCCGCGAACCGCGCAACTCGTCGGCCTGCCCGCGAACCGTCTCATCCTGCTCGCCTGCGCGCTCGGCGGCGCCTGCGCGGGGCTGGCCGGCGCGGTCGAAGTGGCGGCAGTGCACACCAACGCCAACGCGTCGCTGATCGCGGGCTACGGCTATGCAGGCATCCTCGTCGCGTTCATCGCGCGCCAGAACCCGATTGCGATCATCCCGGTCGCGATCCTGTTCGGCGGATTCGGCGCGGCGGGTAGCCTGCTGCAACGCCGTCTCGGGCTGCCCGATGCATCCGTGCAGGTGCTGCAGGGAATTGCCTTCGTGCTCATCCTCGCGAGCGAAGCAATGCGCGATCTCGACTGGCGCGCGATCGGCCAGCGCCTGCGCCTGCCGTCGGGGCCGGCCGAAGTGCAGATGGCGCTCGGGGAGAACGTCGCGTGACGCGAGCCCTCGAACCGGCAGGACAACGTCGCCTAGGTCGCTGTGCCCGATAGCGCGTTGCTGCCCTTTCTCGCCGCAATCCTCGGCGGCGCGCTGCGCGTCGGCGTGCCGTTTCTGTTCGTCAGTCTCGGTGAATGCCTGACCGAGAAGTCGGGCCGCATCAACCTCGGGTTGGAGGGCGTGCTGGTGCTGTCGGCGATGGCGGGGTTCGGCGGTTCGTATCTGAGCGGCTCGCCGTGGATAGGCGTCGTCTTCGCGGCGTGTGCCGGCGCGTCGCTGGCGCTGCTGCACGGCCTGCTGTGCTCGCTGCCGCGCGTCAACGACGTCGCCACCGGCATCGCGCTGATGCTGCTCGGCACCGGGCTCGCGTTCTACCTCGGCAAGCCGCTGATCCAGCCGCAGGCGAT
>Ga0209048_10005050_pt1 | contig 12520 bp, 12 predicted proteins | sample FrelakmetCRP12CR_FD_187146 | JGI IMG/M metagenome (GOLD analysis project Ga0209048, IMG submission 187146) | Freshwater lake sediment microbial communities from the University of Notre Dame, USA, for methane emissions studies - CRP12 CR (SPAdes)... | ecosystem: Environmental > Aquatic >... | reverse complement strand
GGCACTGAGGGGGGCGTTTTGACATTCTGGACCCCGATACGTTTCATGAGAGCATCGATGTCTGTCACATCATTCACCTTTGTTTCTGTGTCGGATTTTAAAGGGGGGGCTTCCTTGTCAGTACCTTTCTTCGCTGCCAGAATTTTTTTCAGGAACCCCTGTTCCTCAAGTTCATCGTCATTCATTGTTGCGTAGCATTGATGATATTCGCTGAGCTATATTATTAAAAGGATCTTCCTTTCACTTCCTTCAAATAATTACCCCTCCAAAGAAGAAGCAGGCGATCCACCAAACGTGCATCATGTCACCTTACATCACTCTGGATACTCTTCAGCACAATCCGGATCATGCCTATGTTTGTATCAGGCCCTGTAAAAACACAGAGGAACAGGTCTCCATACGGAGCTATAATTATTTTTCCGGAATTAGTTTCAAGTATGATCTGGTCGATCAGACCAATCTTCATATCTTTTGCAATTTTTATTCCTGCCCTGAGCAGGTCTTCAGCCATCGCTGCAACCTGGTCAAAATCTGCTTTACCAAGAGACTGGACTGAAAAACCCTCTGAAAATGCCGATACGGCGATCACTCCCGGCTGCACCAGAATTTTCCTCAGTACGCTCTCATCGAGAAGATCGGGGATTGTTGGTATATGGGTTTCATCCTGTAGCAGAAGATTTTCATTCCGGCAGATTTCAACTGCAACCTGGTACTCATCTGCAGTATAGCTGTTAAGCTCCATCTTCTCTGGTGAGGTCGCATTGATAACTTCAAGCGCTCCGTTACCATAATAGAGTTTATCCCCTGACGTAAATGACGCGGCAATTATTTTACCCTTGTCAATCAGGATGACCCCTTCACCATGTTGAGCGGTAGTTTTTATCAGCCCTATATGGCCAATTATCCGCTGAACATCCGTATCCTGAAGCGGATTATTGATATACCCGAGATGGGTCCCTTCCGGCAGATTCATGTTATTATAGGGCAGCCATCAGTCGTTCTTTATTCTTCTTCAACTCGTACCTTATCCTTCCTACATTAGCCGTAGAATCTGCCACGATTGCGATTAATTCGTCTGATGAAAGAGGGGATAAAATGATCGGTCCTTTTTCAAGCTCCACCAGCATCTGATCAAGGTTCCCTTTCCCAAGCTCATTCCCCATGGCTTCGGAAGTACCCATACCGGTAGATGCCATTGCACCTAATGCATCAATATCGATTTTTCCGGATATGGCACTCTCTATCACAAATCCATCTCTTCCGACGACGACTGCTGCGGAAACACCTTCCACCTTAAGGAACTCACCCAGTATCTGCTTTAACATTCCTAATCTCCCCGATAAAGACCATCTCTATATAAACTGAATTTCTGGTATACGATGATAAATATGTTTCCTAATATTATTTTAATTCAAGGTCTTTTAATCATCAATTTGGCGATAAAAAGATACCAGGATAATTCTTTCTTTTCACCGTGATTAATACCCCTAAAACACCTTGTATTAAAAAGGACTATGTAATATGCCGTCGTATACCTCTTATTGATGAAACTCCCAAGGGGCACATTCCATTCCATAAAGAAAGGAATACTATTTCGTTCACTCCTTGATGAGATAGAAAAAACCAGGTTCACCGGCTATTGCACGATCACTTCCGGGATAGAAACCTTTACCCTGGTACTTAATTCCGGGATCTATATCATTGCAGATTACGGTAAACTTGAAGGGGAGCATGCCTGGCAGAAGATGCAAAAGATGCTGGACATGAAGGTCGATGCAGGCCTTACAACATTAAACCCCGCTCAACTCGAGCTTGCGAGGGAGTTTAACCCGCATGCAGCACTCCCGAGCTTTGTCAGGAGGGCCCCTGCAAGACAGGTCAGGACGGGAGTACCCAACCAGGGTATCAGGAAAAAGGAAGGTATTTCTGGAGATCAAGTCTCTGAAGTCCGTTTAGAGCAACAGGTAACTGAAAATGGGCTAGCAGAAGATGGAACCAGTATTGGCCGCGACCTGGAGGCTCTCGATAATATGGATATTGATGAAATGACGAAAAAAATCCGGGAGAGCTGTAAGGTCACCATTGAGCACCTGGACCTTGATCACCTGATTGACAACAGAGAAGAGTAAGAATAAATTCCATAAAAACAAGCGCTAAAGCAGGAAGACACCATGCAGTCGATAATACCAGGACAGATATCATTCATTGCGGTCATCATCCTGATCGTGGCAATAGCAGCAATTATCCTGATCCTGCTATTTATGAAGGTTTACCAGGTACAACACAGAGCGGAGAGAAAAGATCAGGCTAAAATCTGGGACATTAAACCTCCTGCAGATATTATAACTCCGTTTCCTGACAAGCCGGAAATAAAAGATAAGAACTTAGCTGAAAAAAAACAACAGGATGAAGAGATACCGCTCGGGGACCTGGGGGATATTACAAGAAATCTCCATGCGATTGCATCAAAATATCATCTCGATGCAATCACCTTGTCAACAACAGACGGACTGATGATTGCAACAACCAGTGATAGTGGGCAGGATGATGCGGCACACTATGGTATGGTCTTAAAACAGGGTGAGATCCCTTCTGTTCAGGGGATGAGATTATTTGATATCACCCATAAGGGATCATCGGTTATCGGAATCATACGATCCGACCATCTGATAACAGATACTTCATTGGGGAGAATCAGGAAGGATACTGAAAAAATCATGAACTGGTGGATATAATGTACCAAAGAGGGAGAGGATTTAATTACCAGCATATAAATTTACATTAAGCAACTCTTGTGAAGGTGTTTAATGGTCAGAGTCTACACGTTGGCTTCCGGAAAAGGTGGGACAGGAAAGACCACGGTGACTGTGAACCTCGGGACCTGCCTTGCCCAATTGGGGAAAGAGACATTTATCATGGATGCAGATATCGGAATGGCAAACCTTGGCCTGGTCCTTGGCCTTGAGGATGTTCCGATCACGCTTCATGAAGTTTTAGCCGGGAAAGCAAACATCAAAGATGCAATTTACGAAGGACCTGCGGGTCTGAAGGTTGTCCCCAGTGGAATTTCCCTCCAGGGGTTCCAGCAGGCTGACCCGGAAAAACTGAAGGACGCCCTGAAGGATCTGGTAAATCTTTGTGATTACCTGCTGATCGATGCACCGGCAGGTATAAGCAGGGACGGTGTTATCCCCCTTGCAATTGCGGATGAAGTTATTCTTGTAGTGAATCCCGAACTTTCTTCAATTGTGGATGCCCTGAAAACCAAAATCCTGACCGAAGTTGTAGGGGGTCATGTGATGGGGGCCATCCTTAACCGTGCGGGGGTTGAAAAATCGGATTTTGTCAGCCAGAAGATGGAGAAAGTCCTTGGAGTAAAAGTGATCGGGACGATTCCGGAAGACCCGAATATCAGGAAGGCCGCATCATTTAAAACACCTGTGGTAATAAAATACCCGGATTCCGGCGCATCCATCGCTTTAAGGAGAATCGCCGCAAATATGGCCGGTATGCCTTTCAAGGAAAGCCCTCAGGCGGCAAAAGACGGGTTTGTAGACCGCTTTGCAAAGGTCCTGTTTAGAGGGAAACGATGAGCATTGAGGAGACCCTCATCATCCTGTTCGGGCTGATTATTATTATACAATGTTTTTTCATGTATGTCATGTCCAGGAGGATCCAGCAACTGCTCGACGAACATGATAAAGCCGGGTTTGCAATTGACTTCTCTGAAAGCGAACTTGATGAAATTTCAAGGACTGCCGAAGAATATAAAAGGCACCAGATTTAAAGGTTTTTTTGGATTTCCTTGAACCATTTCAATATATCTTTCTTGTTAACAGAAAAAATTTTTAATTAAAATAACCTATATTTTTATATTATTAACCGGATGGTTATATATTTCCATTCTGTGGCTCTGTAGAAATCCTATGCGTAATAAAAAAAATTAACAGAACTGCTCGGACAGGATGGGGTTTCACCCCCTCCCTGTCCCACCCCCGTTAAGATACTCTTTTTCAGGGTTCAATTGGGGTATTCAAAGAAAAATTTCACAGATTTTGAGATCATACCCTTTCCCAACCGGGGCCGCCAAGCGGCGGGGCGGAGCCCTGGGAGCGTGACTAAATTTTAGAATAACCGAAATGACCAAAATAGATTGAGAGGATTTCAACGAAGCCCATTCTATTACTAAATTAACTATTTTTATTCAGGTCTGAAGAATTAGACGGCATATAATATTTTTAAAACATTTTCATCAGTTTAATTGCACAGAAATCCCCGCACATAGTACATTCCGAAACACGTGAAGATAACATCTCCGCACGTTCACGGTCCAGGGCAAGGCACATCTGACCTTCCAGGTCGAGTACAGATCTTTTCTCTGCAATTTCCCGGTCTTTTTCATCTTTCCCATACTTCATTGAATCCCCGATATGCGCTGCAATCCTGAATGCAATTAACCCTTCTTTAACATCCTGAATACCTGGCAGCCCAAGATGTTCAGCAGGCGTGATGGCACAGAGATAATCAGCACCCGCAGAACTCGCAATACTCGCACCTACACAACCTGCAATATGATCATACCCGAATGCTATATCGGTGGGAAGCGGTCCTGCAACAAAGAGGGGATACGGGGAGTTATTTTTGTACTGTTCAATGTACTCTTTAATCCTGTCTACCCGGATATGGCCCCCGGCCCCCTCGATAATGACCTGTACACCTTCATCATGCGCGAGATTGGCAAGTTCGAGATTTTGTCGAAACTCCTCACGCTGTGTCTCGTCCTGGAGATCATGGATACAACCGCTTCGCGCGGCATTCCCCAGCGAAAGGACGATATCGTATTCTTTCATTATTTTTAGTATTTCGAAAAAATGCCCGATAAACGGGTTTTCACAATTATTCATCTGCATAAAAGAACTTGTGATAGCCCCCCCCTTTGAGACCATGCCAAGAATACGTTTTTTCTGCCGTAGCGAACTTAGCATCCGTTCATTTACACAATGGATAACCATCGAACTTACCCCCTGTCGTGCCTGCGTGTGGATAGTAGTGAGAATATCTTCAGTAGTCAGTTCCTTAAGACCGGATTCCGCAACAGCCTGGTAAATCGGAACTGTGGTGACAGGAAGTGTCGTCTGGCTCAAAATTGCTTTCCTGATCTGGTTAATATCGCCACCCATTGAGAGATCGCTGATTGTATCTGCACCATATTTTTCAGCGATTCGCGCTTTTTCTATCTCATCAGACAACCGGACACGGTTTGTCGAGGAACCAAGGTTAACGTTTATTTTTGTCCGCAACCCCTCACCGATTCCTACCGCAACTTCCCCCCTGTGCATTATCACAACTTTTCCGGATATGATTTGTGACCGAAGGACTTCCGGGGGTACCCCTTCGTTATAAGTGATCGCATTCATCTGGGGGCGGCAGATTCCCTCCCTGGCATATTCCAATATTGTAGTCATGGTTGTTCCATACTGTGTGTTCTCCTGAACCGGGATTGTTAAAATAAGTATGGAAAAATCACCTTAAATAATCCGGCAGGAGTTGTAAAGATCTTCTAAAACGTAATTGGAATATCATTCATTCTTTCCCAATCGGGATTTAAATGACGATCGTAGTTGTTTTGGCATTTCCCGTTAATAGTAGCATAACAGGGGGAATCAGAAATTGTATAACACACTGGCTATTCAGGCATCTAACCAAAAAAATCTATTAATACGGTTTTGTTGAAATGCTCTCAAATCTATCTTTCAGTTTAGGTTATTTCAAAATTTAATCACGCTCCCGGGGCGCCGCCCCGCCGCTTTGGCGACCCCGGTTGGGATAGGGAATAATCTCCAAATCACTGAAATATTCAGGGATTCTATAGGTGACCCCTGCCCGAAAGTTTATCCTATTGGGGGTGGGGCAGGGAGGGAGTGATACCCCCTCCTGGCAACGTATTTCCTCTTTTTCTAAAATATGCAGGGTTTCCCGTGAAAAAGGAAATAATACCGGAAGGCCACAAGCATGCAGGATGAAAATTGAATACCCCGGGGGGCATTTTCATATTAAATGCCTGAAAGAACCCCAATAAAAGGAGTTTTAAAAAGGGCATTTTCGTGGTCCGGGTGAGAACTTCCGTTGTTCATATGTATTTCAACAATGCCATTATTCTGTTTTATTTGTCACAGTAAATTCACAGTACTGGTCGCCTTTTGATTTGCATTTTATCTCTTTTCCCTGGACCCGGACATTGAAGGCGCTTGATACGATTCCTGCCAGGAGACCGGAAGTACAATGGCAGGAGGGCTTGTCATTTTTTCCAAGAGATTCGGCCTCCGCGCTGTTATCAAGGGTAATGATTTTTTCTTTCTTTGCTTCGTTCCAGTCCATTTTTACGACTTTAAACCATCCCATCTGGCCATAGAACGCAAGGGCCATGTCAATTAGTGTATTGGGATCTTTGATACCCATTTTCTTGAAAAATGCGATATTCTGGGTACCGAGTTCCATGTATGCCCGGTAGTTGATCACTCCCCCGGCTGCAGCTTCCCCGACAATCTTACTCATTGACCCCATCATCGAACTGAACAGCATCCTTGGGACCATGATAACAGGTTCTTCAATCAGGGTTATTTTCCCTTCAAGGGGTTTAAGTTCCAGGAATTCAGTCAGTGATCGTTCTCCTTTTCTGATCCCTTCTGCCCTCTCATTCCAGGTTACTTTACGCTGTGTGAAGACAAATTCACACGCATCACCACCTGCGCCATGGCATGTTACTTCTTCTCCAACCCAGTTCTTACCCGTGACCGCATCTAGCACACCTTCCATCCATCCGACATGGACACCGCAGACAGGCATGGCCCAGTCTTTCATCACATCCGATTCAAAAGTGTATTTTGTTTTCACAACTATTTTGTCATCACTCTGTGAGACCAGTTCAAGGGGTGCACCCCATCCCTGCTGATGCTGTAACTTGAATGCAAACAGGAGAAACTCGTGTGGTTTCAGTTCCAGACCTTTTTTTTTAAGGAACATATTTAGACCAGTTGCACCCAGACCAACGGACCGGTACAGTTTCCTCATCATCTGGACTGCAAGCTTCCGGTTTAATGCCCGTTCGTACATTTCATACATTGCCCGGAGGAGATAATTCGGGTTGCTGCTAGTACGGACGCCGAATGCGGACGTAATTCCTTCGCCGGGGTGTATCTCGAGGAACTGGGTGATATCTTTATCTCCCTTGATAACTGCCTCAATATCATTCCTGTCGATCTTCTTCCTCTCCATAGGATATACCTCTTGATTCGATTTATTTAAATAATACCTTATGAGGCCGGCAGAGAACAGATGCAATAATCATGAATTCAAAAAATAAAGGCAGATATTGATTAATATTAATAATTGCATTCCGAAAAAAACAATAATTGAACTTTTTTTATGTGAAAATACCATATGGCAATTTGGTACCGGATATTCCTATACCACCTGGCAGGAATGGCCTGCCGAATTTTAAATTATCAGGTTACCCGAGCTCAATCGTTTCTTCGCGTCCACCCGAACGCACCGCGACGGGAAATATCCTTATTTTCCGATCACGGTCCATTACCACGCAGTCATATTCACCGAACAGTACTTTGAAGTATGCCTTCCCCTCATGTGTGGTAACATCACAACCGATCACTCGTCCCTGTTTCCTGATGGATACATGAATACCAGACTGGGGTACCTTTCCTTTCAGGATTATTACGGTGAACGCACCAGTACCTTCATTTCTTCTTTCTATAGTTGGCATTGCCATGGACATATTACTGGTAAGGTGGCTCCGGTCGAAGATACGACACAGGAAAATGTAGGATTCGATGACCTCCTGATCAACCGGATGAAAAGAGAACACCTCAGTTCCTTTTAAGAGATATATGGCTTTATCTCCAAGAAGAATTCCATTTTTTTCTATCTCAACTGCACCTTCGGGTTCGCCTTTCTTAAACAGTAAATACAGCTTACCAAACCCGATATCGGCAACTCCAATCCCGCTTCTATTTCCATCGGTGGCATATTTTTTGAGATCGTTTAATTTCGAAGAGTATTCTGAGGTTGTCGCATTCATCTGCTCGTTGAGAAACTCGTTGATCTCCATTCAGAATTCACTCCTTCATTACGTAATAACGGTCAGGTTTCCGGAGAGAATATGCAAGGCAGTCACATGGGACTACTGATACCCGGTACCTGTTCTTTGTGTAGGATCCTTTCTGTATTTCCGTACTATATTAGTATATTATATTGATTTATCTCCCGTCGTCCTGATGATCATGAAGTTTGGCATACTGAAAATGGTTTGGAGAATGGGCAACCAGTCCATACCTGACAGTGCATTCCATGCAATGCAAAGCAAAGGAAGCAGGAGAGGTACCAGGCCCCCATTTTCTAAAAAAACGCCATTATTAAAAAGTCCTGATACAGATATGCACGTACTACCATGATAATAGTCCCGCTTGTTATCGGTGCCATTGCAGTGGTGATAACACTCTGTTATGCATCATATCTTGATATTATTGATCGGAGGGTCCCGTTTATCACGTGGGTGCCGCTCCTTCTTATCGGTATAACCGGGGCGGGACTGGCATTTCTCTCTTTTAATAATGGAATTGTTCTCCTCGCAGGATACGCGGGAATCACTAGTGCCATCCTGTTACTTGCATATTTTAATAACCGTGATATCAGGACCCCAAAACAGCTGGTATGGCCGGTAATGGTCATTGCCCTCCAGATCTGCACAGGCTTTTATTTTCTCTATAGTGAAATGATAAGCATTTTTATTATGTCCATTACCGCAGCAGTCATTTTTTCCTGGGCGACACTGCTCGAGATCCGGGGTAAAGAGAACCGTTTCACCGATACCTGGCCGATAATCTATTTCCTGACTGCTGCTTTTTCATGGTTTTACTATGCCATAGCAGTCGCAGCACAGGTTTCATACGCGTACCTCGGGATGATCGCATTTTTCTGCCTCCTTTTTTACTTATTTGCGATTCTCAATCTTTTTGGCGGGGCTGATGCCTGGGCACTGATGTTTATATCGCTTACTATTCCCCTCTTTCCCTTCACACCACTTGCGGGATACCCCCCCCTTGCATTTTTCCCATTCACTGTTCTGGTCAATGCGGTGATATTCAACCTCATTGCCCCCGTTGCACTCTTTATGATGAACCTGTACCGGGGAAACAGGGCGCCATTACTCTACCTGTTCCTCGGGTACCCGGTTGATGGAGACAAGGTACAGAATTCATTCGGATATATCATTGAAGATATAGAGGTGATCGGTGGGACAATAGAACGGAGATTTTTAAACCTTGGAGAGGCCCTTGGATCTCTTGTAAAGGGAGGGAAGCGGATTTATACAAAAGACCTCAGATTATATCCCGAACAATATTCCCATGAAATTTCATTGTATAAACAGGCAGGAAAGGTCTGGATATCATATGGCGTCCCATTTATTGTGCCCATCACCGCTGGAGTAATATTTGGGCTTTTTATCGGGGATATCCTTACCATATGCATTAATTTCTTTGGAGGTATCTAACATTATGCTACCATTACATTACCAGGACGGTCTTATCCCCGTCGTTGTCCAGGACCAGGCCACACGTGAAGTGTTGATGGTCGCGTATGCCAACAGTGAAGCAGTCGGACTCACGGCCAGTACCGGATTTTCGCATTTCTATAGCCGGAGCCGTAAAAAGATATGGAAAAAAGGGGAAGAAAGCGGACATGTACAGCGGGTGTCGAAGATACGGGTAGATTGCGACGAGGACTGTCTCCTCTACGAAGTCATCCAGGAAGGGGCTGCCTGCCATACAGGCCATATGACCTGCTTTTTCAGAACAATTGATGGAGAAGAGATATCCAGCCCGGTCTTTGATCCCGCTGAGGTATACGCTAATAAAGATCAATGATCAAATATATAACCGGTGATATTTTTTGAAATTAGTACCAGATACTAGTGTTGTCATAGATGGTCGCATCACCTCAATGATAAAAACCGGTGAATATAATGGCGCGACAATAATTATACCAGAAGCAGTAATCGCAGAACTTGAGGCACAGGCAAACCAGGGACGCGAAATAGGATTTTCAGGCCTCACGGAACTTCAGGCGCTTTGCAAACTGGCTGAAGAAGGGACGATTGAACTTAAATTCGTCGGTGTGCGACCTACTCTTGAACAGGTCAAGCTCGCCAGCGGAGGTGAGATTGATGCACTCATACGGAATGTTGCAATAGAACATACTGCACGGTTCATTACGAGCGATATTGTCCAGGCTGAAGTTGCCAAGGCAAAAGGCCTTGATGTTATCTACTTAAAGCCCCAGATCGGAGATTTTACACCTCTTGGAATTGATCAGTTCTTTGATGAGCATACCATTGCTGTGTACCTGAAGGAGCGCGTACCTCCGGTAGCAAAAAAAGGAACAATCAACGAGATGAAACTCGTCAGGATCCGCGATCAGCCCTCCTCTGATTATGAGTTAAAATCGCTTGCACAGGAGATACTTGAACGGGCAAAACGGGACCCGGACGGATTTATCGAGGTAGAAAAGCGCGGGATTACCGTCGTGCAGATTGGCTCCATGAGGATTGCGATCGCCCGGAGACCGTTTAGTGACGGGATGGAGATTACGGCAGTCCGGCCAATTGTTGATATGGTCCTTGATAATTACCGGAAAGCGAACGTAATTAAAAACAGGATTACAGGAGAGAAGAGAGGCCTTTTAATCGCCGGACCACCTGGAGCTGGAAAAACTACACTAGCCCAGAGTGTGGCAACGTATCTTGCAGATAATGGCTTTGTTGTGAAAACAATGGAGGCACCAAGAGAATTACAGGTACCAGACCACATCACGCAATATACCATGCTTGAAGGGAGCATGGAAAACACTGCGGATATTCTTATGCTTGTACGGCCTGATTATGTCGTGTTTGACGAACTCAGGAAGCATGAGGACTTCCGTGTGTTCGCCGATATGCGCCTTGCAGGTATCGGCATGGTCGGAGTCGTCCATGCAATCGGCGCACACGATGCCCTCCAGCGGTTTTCAGACAGGGTGGATTTTGGCGTCCTCCCACAAATAGTCAACACCATTATCTTTGTAGACAAGGGTGAAATCCTGAAGGTCTACGATGTTGAATTTACGATAAAAGTGCCTGAAGGAATGGCTGGCGAGATGCAACTCCGTCCGGTTACAATGGTCCGCAACTACGAAACCGGGGAGCTCGCGTTTGAGATATTCAAATATGAGGGAGAGACCATCGTTATTTCGGCACCATCCCAGCAGGCCACAGCGGAAACATCGTTGAAAATTCAGGCAGAGGAGAAGGAGGATGAGAACTCGGGCTGGAAGATCACGGAACGGGAGATACAGAGGGAAATAGGACGGTACTCGGATGGTGCCGTCGATGTACGGATGCTTTCAGATTCGAAAGCTGTCGTTTATATCGATGATAAGGATGTCCCGGCCGCGATCGGAAAAGGCGGAAAAAATATTGCAGCAATTGTAAACAAGGTAGGTATCGGAATAGATATCAGGCCAAGAAGCGAGGCCGAAAGGCCCCAGCCTGCACAGGCACCAGGGGAAGAGGAACTCCAGCTCGGCGGAGGGATAAAAATCCGTGTTGACAAAAAGCAGCTGGCAATAATTTCTCCCGAACAGGCCGGTAAAATTGTTGATGTATTCGCGGGAAAAGAGTACCTTTTCACAGCGACGGTAAACGAGACCGGCGAGATCCACCTTGGAAAGAACAGTACCATTGCACAGGAGATGCTGAAACGGTACAACCAGGGGGACATAATTAAACTGAGACCAGTATAACCGGATACTACACCAGGGAAATTCTAAAAGAAATTGGGTGATATTGTGAACGAATTTGATATGCAACAGTTCGAGGCCACGGCGGGCGAAAAATGGGAGCATGTATTTGAGGCGAACCCATCAGACCGCCCAAAGTTTTACATTACGGTGGCCTACCCCTATCCAAGCGGTGCAATGCACGTCGGCCATGGGAGGACCTACATCGTTCCCGATGTAATTGCACGTTTCTGGAGAATGCGAGGTTTTGAAGTGCTGTACCCGATGGCGTTCCACGTTACGGGTGCACCAGTCATTGGCATTTCCAAACGGATAGCGCGCGGGGATGAGAAAGCAATCCACCTGTACCGTGACCTTTACAAGGTCCCTCCGGAAGTGCTGGCACAATTCACCAACCCTCTTGAGATAGTCCGTCATTTCAGCGAGGAGTACATGCGTGTTATGAAGAGCTGCGGGCTCTCCATTGACTGGCGGCGAAAGTTCACCACGGTAGACCCAACCTATAGCAAGTTTATTGAATGGCAATGGAAGCTCCTCGGGGAGGGGAACCATGTCGTAAAAGGTGCCCACCCGGTCCGGTATTGCCCTCAGTGCGAGAACCCGGTCGGGGACCATGACCTCCTCGAAGGCGACAATGCAGAGATATTGAAGTTCACCCTTGTCATGTTCC
>Ga0209048_10005049_pt1 | contig 12520 bp, 11 predicted proteins | sample FrelakmetCRP12CR_FD_187146 | JGI IMG/M metagenome (GOLD analysis project Ga0209048, IMG submission 187146) | Freshwater lake sediment microbial communities from the University of Notre Dame, USA, for methane emissions studies - CRP12 CR (SPAdes)... | ecosystem: Environmental > Aquatic >... | reverse complement strand
GCATCGCTCCAACCCGTTTCTTTCTTCCTAAAGGCGGGCAGTATCCCGAATCCGCCGAGAGGAATCGCCAGCACTGCTCCTATGAAAACGAAAACACCGATGATCGTGCGGACCATGAAATTCCGTCTCGTTACCTCCTGATCGCCCATCAAGCCCTCCTTGCTGCATAGTATTGCATCAAACACGACATGGTTATAATTTTATCCTAATTGCGCTAAGAGTCAAGGTCAGATAATAAGCAACGTCCGCTCTCCGCTGAAATATCGCTGCGCAATCAGAAGCAATTTGAGGTAGTAGTTGTCCAGACAGGGAACGAAGTCGGCAGGTGAGACCCGGATGAGTTCATCCATACCATGAGAATAAATGAGGGGGGCCTCGACGGAGGGTATGTTTCCGGAAAAGAGCGTGATGCCCTGTTCCACGTCCATATCGAGCACGCTGTCGACTTCTTCTTTCTGAAGCATCAGCTCTCGAGGTTGGACGTTCCGGGGCAGCAGGAACACGTCCTGGAACTCATACTCCTTGACGCCCGGCGTAACGCAGTACACGAAGACCCTGCGTCCGATCGGCAGGAGTTCATCAAAACGGACATCGAGACCAAGCTCCTCTTTGATCTCCCGCGGCCCGGCTGTCTTCGCGTCCTCACCCGAAGCGTAATGCCCGCCCACGCTCACATCGAACTTTCCCGGCGCGATCTTCTTGGCTCCGGACCGTTTCTGGAAGAGAATGCGTCCCTTCCCCTCCCGTTCTGAGATGATCGTGCAGTGGAATGCGCCATGCCAAGTTCCGGTCCCGTGCGCCTCGTCGCGCGAGATGACTTGTCCGGTCTTCACGCCCCGGCAATCTAGTACGTCAAAATATTCGGTGCTCATGCTTTAGGCCACTTCGCCGGAAGAAACTAAAAAAAAGCCACAAAACCGCGACCGGTGCGAGCGATTCATAATCTGAATGCTTGATCCGGTTTACGCCTTCGTGGCCCATCACTATCGAACCTTAAGTACTCTTGTACAAGAAACGCCGACGTCGCTGGTTCCGAACGGGTTAGTTTATCCCTTCCCGTCGACCATCTCCCGCATCTCCTTGCCGGCCTTGAAGAACGGAACTTTCTTCGGCGGTACCGAAACGGTCTCGCCGGTCTTAGGGTTCCTTCCCTCCTTAGCACGGCGGTGGCGGATACGGAAACTCCCAAAACCCCGTATCTCGACCTTGTCTTCCCGGGATAGTGCGTCTTTAATACCGTCAAACACGGTATTGACGACAACTTCCACCTGTTTCCTGGTTAATCCGGGCTTCTTCTCGGCTATTTTATCTACCAGCTCCGCCTTTGTCATGCAATATCCTCCTCGGACGAACGATTATTACCGGTAAAGATACTGTAGCGTCATCGTACTTCTATTGATACCCTTTGTAATGACATCCGAGACCCAGGCCGCTGTCTCTTCCTTGAAATATTCAAGAAATGGTATCTTTTTTCTCTTTTCAACGACATGTGGCTTACCCTTGATTCCCGCCAGAGTTCCCGCTACCTTAATGCTGTCGGTCAGGTCCCCCATCTGATCGACAAGCTTGAGGTTGAGCGCCTGCCGGCCGGTAAAGATACGACCGTCCGCAATGGCCTTCACGTCTGCGATCGGCAGTTTTCGGCCTTCGACAATCGCCTCGATGAACTGGCCATGGACATCATCGATCACATCCTGGAGCAATTTCTTTTCCTGAACGGTCATGTCACGGAACGGAGAACCGATATCCTTGTATTCTCCCGCCTTGACCACTTGCCCCTTGACGCCGATCTTATCAAGAAGTTTCTCTATATTAGCGAACTCCATTTTGACGCCGAGACTGCCGGTGAGCGTTCCGGGGTTTGCGATGATCTTGTCGGCGGCGGCCGCTACGTAATATCCGCCTGAAGCGGCGACCGTCCCCATGGATGCAACGACTTTCTTACCCTCTTTTTTCGCATTTTTCACCGCGTTATAAATTTCCTGAGACACGACCACGCCGCCGCCCGGGCTGTCGATCCGGATGACGATCGCTTTAATGGAAGGATCCTCGGCATAATCGTTCAGCTCTTCTACGATGAGGGCGGACGAGATAAGCATCCCTTCCACCTTGACCAGCGCCACTTTATCGGCGCCCACCATCGGTAAGGTCGTTTTTGTCCGCTTGTTCCCCGAAAGGAGAGACGCGAGGGACACTACGATAAAAAAAAGCACTCCGAGCGCCGCCGCAGTCACGAAAACAATCAGGACGGGGTTTCTCTTCATGACGCATCAGCTCCGTTCTTTCATCAGCGCGCCGAGCGTGGTATCAGGCTTGGGCTGCTGACTCATGAATTCCTGAAGGGTTGATCGGTCTTTGCCTTTGAGATGCGCTTTCATCGAAAGCGCGATCTTCCGCTCTCCCTTGTCGACTTTAATAATGCGAGCGGTCACTTCATCGCCTTCCTTGAGCTCGCCGATATCCTTCGGGATTTCCGACGTGGGGATCAGTCCTTCGATACCGTGCTCAAGTTCGACGAACATGCCGAAATCCGCTTTTTTGGTTACCTTGACTTTTTCGTTCTGCCCCACCTTGTACCGCTCGGGGATCGTCTTGTCCCAGGGATCCGGGGCCAGCTGTTTGAGACCGAGTGAAATGCGCTCCTTCTGGGCGTCGATGGAGAGCACGACGGCTTTAGTTTTTTGTCCTTTCTTGAGCACCTCGGAAGGATGCTTGACATGCTTCGTCCAGGACAGGTCCGAGATGTGGATGAGCCCATCGATTCCCTCTTCCATGCCGATGAAAGCGCCGAAATCGGTTATGGTCCTGACCTTCCCTTCAATCTCGGAACCGATTGGATAGCGGTCGCCGATGGTGTGCCATGGGTTAGGATCGACCTGCTTCATTCCGAGTGAGATCCGCTTGCCGACCGGGTCCACAGAGAGCACTTGCGCCTCGATGATATCACCGAGAGCGACCACTTTCGACGGATGCTTGACCTTCATCGTCCAAGACATCTCGGATACGTGTATGAGGCCCTCAACGCCGTGCTCCAATTCAATAAAAGCCCCATAGTCCGTCAGGCTCACCACCTTGCTGCGCACTCTGGTCCCGACGGGATATTTCTCAGCGACCATGAGCCACGGATCCTGCGTTTTCTGCTTTATCCCGAGCGATACCTTCTGCTTTTCCCGGTCGTATTTGAGCACGACCACATCCACTTTGTCGCCCACAGCAAAGATCTCGGAGGGGTGGCTGGTCCTGCCCCAGGACATGTCCGTGATATGAAGAAGCCCATCGATACCGCCAAGGTCGACGAATGCGCCGTACTCTGTGATGTTCTTGATCACGCCGTTTACGATCTGTCCTTCAACGAGGGAGGAGAGCGTCTCTTCCTTCTGTGCGTTCTGATGGTGTTCGAGGAGAGCCCTGCGGGAGAGCACAATGTTGCCGCGTCCTGAGTTCATTTTGATGATTTTCATTTCCAGGACCTGGCCGATCAGCTGGTTGAAATTATGAACCGGCTTGATGTCTATCTGCGATCCCGGAAGAAACGCCGTCACCCCGCCGATGTCGACGGTCAAACCGCCCTTGATCGCCGTGAGCACCCTTCCCTTGATGGGTGCCCCGGTCTGGTGTGCCCGATTTATTTCGTCCCAGACCTGTAGTTTTTTTGCCTTTTCCCGTGAGAGCAACAGATTTCCGTTCGCGTCTTCCGCGGCCTCAAGCAGGACTTCAAGCTCGTCGCCGGGTTTGAGGGCCTTGAGCTCTTCTTCTGTGAACTGTTCTGCCGGAATAATGCCGTCCGATTTATACCCGAGATCCAGCATTACAACACCGGACCGGACCTGCAGCACCCGTCCCCGTACCACGGTTCCCGACTTAAAGCTCTTTAACGACTGGTCATAAAGCTTCTCAAACTCAGTCTGCTTTTTTCCTTCGTTCGGTGTATCATTTTCTTCGTGCTCGAAGTCTTCCCGTGTATCGTTCATTAAAATAACTTACCTCCCCAAAATATATGCCGGTAAAAAAATATTACCCGCCTGCCTTCCTGCTCCTCAATTTCTTCAATACGCCCTCCACCACCCAGTCGGGCGTAGACGCTCCCGCAGTGATACCTACTTTGGCTACACCTTCAAACCACTGCGGTTGGATCTCATCGGCAACTTCGATGTGATACGTGGGTTTGCCTTCCAGCCGGCATACTGAAACCAGCCTGCTCGTGTTGGCGCTGTTGCGGCCGCCCACCACCAGCATGACATCCACCTTATGTGCAAGAACGCTTGCGGCGTCCTGACGTTCTTTTGTTGAATTACAGATTGTGTTGAAGACTTTCAATTCTTTGGAAAAACTCAACAATGTTAACACAATTTCCGAAAAATTGCTATATGTTTGCGTCGTCTGCGCAACAACGCCCACCCGGTTTTTAAGTTTAATCCGCTCCACATCTGCTGCCGTCTCCACCACGATCCCATTATCGCCGGCATAACCGAGGATACTTTGAACCTCGGGATGTTTCTTTTCTCCGACGACCACGACCTGATACCCGTCTCGATAGAGCGCCGCCGCATCACGCTGCGCCTTTTTAACGAAGGGACAGGTAAGATCAATGATATGCAGTCCCCGCTCATGAGCTTGCTCAAGGACCCGTGGTGGAACGCCGTGCGAACGAATAATGAGATAATCACCCTGCTTGAGTGATGAAAAATCTTCTACCAGTTGCACACCGGCCTTCCGCAGGCGCTCAACTTCTTGTGGATTGTGGATCAGCGGCCCCAGACAATGCACGTTACCCTTGGCAGCGGCCTGAAATGCAGTTTTGATCGCCCGTTTCACACCGAAGCAAAACCCCGCCTTATCAGCCAAATAAACTTCCATAGTCCCTTAACTTTTTTTTAAGATTGTAGACAACATCCTGTCAATCGTCTCGCCGATGCTTAACGTGGTTGTATCGATCAACAGCGCATCATCCGCCTTCTTAAGCGGCGCAATTTCACGCCCGCTGTCCTGCTGGTCGCGTTCCTCAATTTCCCTGGTGATCCGTGAACAATCCACGTCCATGCCCTTTTCCTTGAGTTCGAGATACCGGCGTCTCCCTCGTTCCTCTACGCTTGCGTCCAGAAAAAATTTCACGTCAGCATTGGGACATACGACCGTGCCGATGTCTCTGCCGTCCATCACCACACCGCCGCTTCTGCCGAGCTCACGCTGGAGCAAGAGCAACCGGGCCCTCACTGCAGGCGACTTTGAGACCAGGGACGCAATCATACCCATTTCAGGCGTGCGAATTTCGCCGGTCACATCAATACCATCCACATAAAACCTCGGATCGCTGATATCTTTTTTGATAGTAACCTCGGACCGCGCACACAGGTCCGCGAGCTTATTTTCATCAGTAGGGTCGATCCCTTCTTGCTTCGTTTTCCAGCCGATAGCACGATACATGGCGCCGGTATCTACATAAATGTAGCCCATACGTTCCGCAAGCAGTAGCGCTGCCGTGCTCTTGCCTGCTCCTGAGGGTCCGTCGATGGCGATCACCAAACCGTTTTTTTTCATACCCCATCCAGCTAAACCGAAACCAAATCCGCCGCGAAGACACTAAGGCACGAAGAAATTCTTCAACGTTATTACCTCGTGTCTTCGAGCCTTCGTGGTAAATAGGATTTTAATACGCCGCTTGCTTGAGCAGCCGTTCAAATCCCGGGAATGACGTGTCGATCCAGCCACAATCGCGTACCACCGTCTCTCCCCGTGCAGCAAGTCCGGCCACGGCCATTGACATGGCGATACGGTGATCACCATGGCTGTCGCATACTGCTCCGGTGAGCGCGTCCCTCCCTGTGATTTCCATACCATCGGGACGTTCCGATACGGCAACGCCCATCTTACGCAGCTCGGCTGCCATGGTCGCAATCCGGTCGGATTCTTTTACTCGTAATTCAGCAGCGTCTTCTATCACGGTGTTTCCTTCGGCATACGATGCGGCTACCGAGAGGACGGGTATTTCATCAAGTGCTCGCGGAATCATATCGCCTGCTATCCGAACAGCGCGAAGCGTTGAATGCTTCACCCGGATGTCCGCCACCGGCTCACCCGCTTGGTCAAGACGGTTTTCCAGCGTAATATCCGCACCCATCCGGGTAAGGATATCGATGATGCCGGTGCGTGTGGGATTCACGCCTACGCTTTTTATCAACAGGTTCGATCCCGGCACAATGGATGCGGCGACCATGAAAAAAGCGGCTGATGATATGTCGGACGGAATATCAAGTGATCTCTTTGTCTGCAGCGGTTGCCTCCCCCGCACGGTCACTCGCAGACCCTGCTCCTGACACTCAACACCGAAGAACCGTAACATGCGCTCGGTATGGTCCCGCGATTTCGACGGCTCTTTCACCGACGTTTCACCATTCGCGTACAGTCCCGCAAGCAGAAGGGCTGATTTCACCTGCGCACTCGCTATGGGACTCATGTAATCAATTGCTTTGATTCCCCGCCCTCCGCCCCTAATTGCGAGTGGAGGAAGTTTACCCCCGGAGCGGCCGTCTATCTGCGCTCCCATCTGCCGGAGAGGCTCGACGATTCTTCCCATCGGCCTTTTCATAAGGTATTGATCACCGGTCACAACTGAAAAGAAATCCTGTCCTGCGAGCAGCCCGGCCAGGAGCCTCATGCCCGTCCCCGAATTCCCCAGGTCAAGCACGCTCGCGGGTTCCGAAAGACCGTCCAGACCGTTTCCATGCACGATGAGCCGGTCGGTCCCCATGCCCTCGACCTCGATCCCCATCTTCTGCACTGCTTTTGCGGTGTTGAGGGTGTCTTCTCCGGCAAGAAATCCGTTGATGACCGTGTTTCCTTCGGCGATGGCGGCAAAGAGCACGGCCCGGTGCGAAATGGATTTATCTCCCGGGAGTACTACCTCGCCCCGGAGACCGCGAGAGGGTTTTATCATGAGGTCGGACATTTATCCCAGCCCTCTCCTAACATCGCTTGCCGTCTTGATATGCTTTTCCAGTTTTGTTCCGTCACCGGCGAGTAACTCCTCTTTGAACCTATTCAGCGCAAACACGTACCCGTCGATCATTTGAACGATATTAGTGCGGTTCATGAGGCAGATATCTTTCCACATCTCCGGTGAGCTTGCGGCGATGCGCGTAAAGTCCCTGAATCCGGCGCCGGAAAAATTGATGTATTCTTCCGTGCCCGTGTTCAACTCCGCCACGGCACAGATCATGGCAAAGGCGGCTATGTGCGGCATGTGGCTCACGGCGGCAAATACCTTATCGTGCACATCCGGGTCCATCATCACGATCTTCGCGCCGGCCGTGGTCCAAACTTCCTTGACAACATCGAGCGCATGCATGTCCGTCTTTTTCGTCGGAGTAAGAATGCACTTGGCCCCCTGAAACAGCATCTCCGTCGCTTCTGATACGCCGAACTTCTCCTTGCCGGCGATGGGGTGTGCCGGTACGTAACGGACTCCCAATGGAATCTGATCTTCAATCATCCGGACGAGTGAACCTTTGACACTTCCGACGTCCGTAAGGATCGCGCCCTTTTTCAGGTGCGGACCGATTTCATGAACAATCGCTCCGAAGGTCCCAACCGGAGAGGCGAGAACAACGAGATCGGCCCCCTCGACCGCGGGCTTCAAGCCCTGGTCTATGTCGTCGATCACCCCGAGTTTGAGCGCCAGATCGAGCGTCTGCCTGCTCCTGCTTGCACCGGTTATCTGATCCACGAGCCCGTTTGCCTTCAAGACCTTGGCCAGCGAACCGCCGATCAACCCGATGCCGATGATGGTTACTTTATTAAAATGAATCATAATGAGATAGTTTGATAATAGAGATTGAGGGATTAACGGATGTATAGTGTTTCAATCCGATCGTTCCGCCTTTATCCGTGTCCAGTGCTGCTATTGTTTTAAAATTTTTTCCAGCTCGCTCACGAACCGCCTGTTTTCCTCCGGCAGCCCGATCGTAACGCGGAGTCTCTTGCCACCCATTGGACGGATGATCACTCCCGTTTTGAGGAGCATGCTGTACAGTTCCCGTCCGTCGAACGGGGTCTCGAACATGATGAAGTTCGCCTCCGTCTTGATGAAGGACACGCCAAGGCGGTCAAAAGACTGATAGAGGAATTGTTTACCTTCATTATTGATCGCAATCGACTTATCTACATGCTTCCGGTCCGCGAGGGCCGCCAAAGCGCCGATCTGTCCAGGTGAGTTGGTATTAAAGGGCTGCCGCACGTTATTCATGAATTCCGCTATCTGCGGTTTCGTAATGCCGTAACCGATGCGAAGCCCTGCAAGGCCGTAAATTTTAGAGAATGTCCGGAGCATAAGCACGTTTTTACGGGCCCGGAGATAGTCCAACGAATCGGGGTAGTCGGCATGCGTAACATACTCGAAATATGCTTCGTCCACGGCCACGATCACGTGGCCGGGCATGCGGTCGATGAATTGATCCATCTCGATTTTCGTATTCATGGTCCCTGTCGGATTATTCGGGTTGGCGATAAACACGAGCTTCGTCTTAGACGTAATCCGATCTGCCATTGCATCGAGATCATGCCTGTTGTCCTTAAGCGGCACGACTACATTCCTTCCGCCTGCAGCCTGGGTGATCATCTTGTATACGATGAAAGAAGGGTCGGCTGAGACCACCTCGTCTCCGGCCTGCACGAAGGTGCGGACCGCCAGTTCAATGAGTTCGTTCGAGCCGTTGCCCAGGATGATCTGGGAGATGTCCACATCGTATTTCTCGGCAAGCGCCTGAGAAAGGTAGTATCCGGTACCATCGGGATAACGGTTCAGTCCTTCCAGCGCCTTTTTGATCGCAGCAACTGCCTTAGGCGATGGGCCGAGCGGATTCTCGTTCGAAGCGAGCTTAATGCTCCCCGTTATGCCCAGTTCCCGCTCAAGTTCCTCAAGCGGTTTTCCCGGAACATAGGGGGTGATATTTTTAATATTGTCTGAAACGATGATCATATTTTTGGACCAATGCGATCACGCGAGGGCGAGGCTCGCTCCATAATTACCCGCTTTTCGGATACGACCCCAGCACCTTCAGAAACAGGCAGTCATTTTTCAATTGCTCGATGGCCTCCGCAACCGGCTTATCCTCAATGTGCCCTACCATATCGAGGAAGAACACATAGTCCCAGATCTTTCTCCCCGAAGGGCGTGCGTCGAGCCTCGTGAGGTTGATCCCTGTCTCGGCAAAAGGCGCAAGCATGGAATAAAGCGCGCCCACCTTGTCCCTGATCGAGAACATAATCGAGGTCTTGTCGCGCCCCATCCTGCCGGGAGACTTGGCCGCGATCACGAGGAATCGCGTGAAGTTGCTTGGGTTATCATCGATCTTTTTGGCTACGATCTGCAGCCCGTAGAGCACGGCCGCCATCTCGCTTGCAATAGCGCCGGCAGAGGGATCGTCCTTCACCATCTCGGCTGCCTTGGCTGTGCTCGGTGCATCAATGACCGGCACACCAGCCATATTCTTCTCGAGCCATTGCCGGCATTGTCCCGGCACCTGCGGATGGGTGTATATCTTCGTGATGTCCTCGATCCTGCCCGTTTTGTTCATGAGGTTCTGAGACACCTCGAGCATAATCTCGGCGGCAATCTTGAGGTCCGAGTCGATGAACATGTCGAGGGTGTAGTTCACCACACCCTCGGTCGAGTTCTCTATGGGCACCACGCCGTAGTCCGCACGGCCGCGCTCCACCTCGTTGAACACGTCCCGGATGTTCTCCACCGGAACGTACTGGGCGGCGAGGCCGAACTGCTGCATCCCGGCCATGTGCGTGAACGTTGCGCGAGGGCCGAGGTACGCGACCTTGAGCGGCCGCTCAAGGGAGAGCGACGATGCAAGAATCTCACGGTAGACGGCTTTCAGCGTATCTTGAGGGAACGGCCCCTTGTTGCGCGCCGTCAGCCGTTCGAGGATCTCCAGTTCTCGTGAGGGAGAGTGAAAATCCAGCTTTGCGGTTTTTTTTATGTTCCCGATGTCGATGACGATCTTGGCGCGCTCATTGAGCAGGTCGAGCAACTTGTCGTCGATCTCATCGATCTTTTTCCTGAGTTCCTGAATGTTATCCATTGACATTAGGGAAAACCAGCCTGAAGAGGATTTGTAAATTATAGTTTATTTTTTAAGTAGTTGCAAGGCTTTTCTGGGTGATAACAAGGTGATGATAATAATCATTTACTTTCGGGTTCATTTGAGAAATAATGAAACACTCGGTCTGTGTGAGTATTATATGACTCAGGACACTACTCTCATCAACAATATTAAATTCAACTGCGACGTGTCGGACGCAAAATACTGGGGATATTTTTCGGTCTGCGGCCTGCTTCTGCGATACCGCGATCTCTATCTATCGGAAAGAGGCCTGAAGCCCTGGGCGGAAATCCGGCGTGAAAAGATCGCCCGGTGGATTGAACAGAAGGAAACGCGCTGGCCGCAGTTGGAACAGGCGGAGTTCATGGATCTGACGATCGGCGATAAGCAGTATCATCCCTTTGCCGTCGCCGATATCAATCAGGCGATCAGGGAACAAGGGATCGTCTACGGAGCAGGTTATGGGATGTACATGAAACCCACTTTTTTTCTTGCGGAGCTGCGTTCAGTTCGCAAGATCTCCGGCCTGACCGTGTACACTTCAGGGACTGAATACGTTCGCGACCTCTTCACCTCTCCCGGCATGCTTCAGGAAAAAACGATATACCTGCGTATCGAGCCGCTCAAGGTGCTTTTCCTGCACAAGTACTCAGAACTGAATGCCCGGCGAACCACTGCGCTCGAGGACGCCTTTGCACAGTACGGTTTCCGACATCATCAGACCATCGACGATATGTTCGAGAAGAGCATGGAAAAGATGAGCGAGCGCTATGCCGAGGTGCTCCTCTGCCATGAACATGCGGAATTCCGGGAAGATGTGCCGGAATGGAAAGACATCATTGCTGCAGCCGGGGACCGGAAAGTGGAACACTATCTTCGGGCCATAAAAGATCTGATCGCTGACACTTCTGATTACGGCCCCTATAAGCGGTTCAGCGATACCCGGGATCGAAGCGCCTTGAGCCTCTCTATCGCCCTGGTTGAAGGATTCAGAAAGGTCCTGTACCCTCAGATGAAGGAGGCGTACGAAGAATTCTCAGTGCATCAGGACTGGTCGGTGATAGAAAAGACACGCGTGGAGGGGTATGAGCGGTTCAGATCGCAGAGAGACATGATTGTGAACCTGTACGGGGACAGCAGCGGAAGAGATGATTTTATGATGAAGCTGAGCAATGTATTATGGAGGGCCTGATATGCCGATGACATATCATGACGACCGCATCGCTTGGTGAACGGCCTCCCGTCCCGGTTTGAATATTGTTCATTTTTCACCCACGCATCGATCTCACGCAATCCCCTCGGTTGAGCAAACAGGAATCCCCGGCCGTATCAGATATTTTTCATTTTTCACCCACGCATCGATCTCATGCAAGCCCATGGGTTGAGCGAACAGGAATCCCTGGCCGTATTGGCAGTGCAGTTCCTCGATTGTCGACAATTGATGCATCATCTCCACGCCTTCGGCGATCACATCGAATTTCAGGCTGCTGGCCAGTGAAATGATCGACAGGATGATCTCTCGGTTCTCACCGTCGGCTGAGAGCTTGTTGATGAACGTCCGATCGATCTTGAGTGCGTTGATCGGAAACTGGTGCAAATAGCTGAGCGAGGAATAGCCCGTGCCGAAGTCATCGATATGGATATTCACCCCTATGTCCCGAAGCCGGTTCATGGTCGCCACTCCTGCATCAACGTTCCCCATGATCATACTCTCCGTAATCTCAAAAATGAGGGTATGGGGATCGAGCCCGGTTTCCTTCAGAATACCGACTACCTTATCGGCCAGGTCCTTCTGCAAAAATTGTTTGCTCGAAATATTGACGCTCATTTTCAACGGCGGCTGTGCGACGTACCGCTCCTGCAGCACTTTCATTTCGCGGCAGGCTTCCCGGAGTATCCATTCGCCGATAACATGAATCTGTCCGTTCTCTTCCGCCAGGGGAATAAATTCCAGAGGATAGAGAAGGCCTCGTTTCGGATGGTTCCACCGAACCAGGACTTCAAAACCGATCAGATGGTGTGTCTTCAAGTCGATAATAGGCTGGTAGTGAAGAAGTAATTCCTTGTGGTCCAAAACCCCGCGTAGCTCCGCCTCAAGCTGCTGGCGGTCGAGGATGTTAGCGTGCATTTTCATTTCAAAAATCTCATAACACGCATTTCCCCTCGCCTTTGCCTGGTACATAGCGATGTCCGCATCCCGCAATACCTGTTCCGGCCGATCATAGCGTTCGGAACCCAGCGCGACCCCGATGCTGACGGAAGTATACACTTCGTGTCCCTGAACCATGAGCGGGGCCGTCAGTTTCTTGTGGATCCGCTCGGTGACGTCTATGGCATCCTTCAGTTCAGTGATGTTTTCCAGGAGAACGGCGAACTCATCCCCGCCGAGACGCGCGATCGTATCGCCTGGG
>Ga0209048_10005048_pt1 | contig 12521 bp, 6 predicted proteins | sample FrelakmetCRP12CR_FD_187146 | JGI IMG/M metagenome (GOLD analysis project Ga0209048, IMG submission 187146) | Freshwater lake sediment microbial communities from the University of Notre Dame, USA, for methane emissions studies - CRP12 CR (SPAdes)... | ecosystem: Environmental > Aquatic >... | reverse complement strand
CCCTGCCACTACTGCGGCAGCATCATGACCCGCAACGGCTCCTGCTACCGCTGCGCCAACTGCGGGTCCACGAGCGGCTGCAGCTAGCCAGGAGGCCGAATCCCGCCACCACGACCGAAGGGGACTAGAATGACCGCGCCCAGGACGCAGTGCGCTGATGGCCCCTTCCTCCCCGAATCACGGCGGCGCCCCGCCCCCGGACCCGGGTGTCGACCGCACGCTCGTCGCGCTCACGGTCGCGGCCTTCGTCGTTCGCGCGGGTCTCCTGCTCCTGGCGCCGAGCTGTCCGCCGAACGGCGACGAGCCCACCTGGATCGTCCTCGGCACGCGCTGGGTGGGGCGGCCGACCCGCGGCTTCTCGCCGCTCAACAACGAGCTGGTCTTCTACCCGCCGCTCTATCCGTACTTCATCGCCGTCCTGTACCGGGCCTTCCACTCGCTGGGAGCGGTGAGGTGGGCGCAGGCCGCGCTCGGCGCACTGGTCGTGCCCGCGGTGGGCCGGGTGGGGCGGCTCACCTTCGGACGGAGGGCCGGCCTCGTCGCCGCGGCCGCGGTCGCCTTCTACCCGGACTTCGTCTGGTTCTCCATCCACTTCTGGTCGGAGACGCTCTTCATCGTCCTCCTGTGGTGGGCCCTCGAGCGCCTCGTCCGCTCGGACGCGAGCTCCCGCCTCGGCGCGGCCGCGGTGGCGGGTGTCCTCTGGGGCCTCGCCTCGCTGACCCGCGAGCTCTCGATCTACCTCGCGCCGATCGCCGTCCTCTGGCTCCTGCGGCGCGGCCCCTCGGCCTGGAGGCGGGCCTGTGCCTTCGCCCTGTGTCTCGTGATGACCGTCGCCCCCTGGACCGTCCGCAACGCGATCGCCTTCCGGGCGTTCATCCCCGTCTCGACCATGGGCAGCTTGAACCTGTGGCAGGGGAACACGACCCTCACGCACCTGCAGATCTACGACGTCCTGGCCACGGTGGGGGGGCCGGTGGAGCAGGACCGGTACTGCCGGAAGATGGCCTGGGAGACGATCCGTTCCCGCCAGCCCGGCTGGATCTTCCAGAAGCTGGCCGAGCAGATGCCCGAGTTCTGGAGGGCGGGCAGCGAGATCCTCGACGATCTGGTGGCCCGCACCACGTGTGGCCCCCTGCCCGCGGCCCTCGTCAGGGCGCTGGAGGCGGTCGTGGTCGGGCCGTATCTCGTCGTCCTGGCGCTGTTCCTCCTCGGCCTCGTCCGGCTGCGCTTTACGGCGGGCGGGTGGCTGCTGCTTCTCCTGCTGGGCGCCTACAACGCCGTGCACGTGGTGGCCCTCGCCACCACGCGCTACCGGCTGCCGTCGCTGCCGGTCGTCTTCCTCGTCGCGGCCGCCGCGGCGGTCGGCCTCCGCGAGGGGAGCCTGGCGCCCTTGCGCGGATGGCGCCTCGCGGGGCTGCTGGCCCTGTGCGTGCTGGCCGTGCTCGTCCTCCTTCCCGGGCTCGACGAGCTCGCGCTGTGGCACCTCCTCACCGGGCGGCCCGGAGGCTGATCAGCTTCCGCCCGGCTCCTCGATCCGGAGGACCTGGTCGACCCTGACGTTCGCGAGGGTCTGGGCCTTGCCGTCCGGCCAGCGGATCTCGAGGGCGCGCACGCCGGAGTCGCCGCCGAGGCCGAAGTGCAGCCGCTTGTCGCTCGAGGACATGAAGCCGGAGCTCACCGAGACGTGGTTGTAGAGGGTGCGCCCGGTGGCGGTGGTCACCTTCACCTTGGCCCCGATCGCGTCGCGGTTGCTCTTCTTGCCCCCCACGAGGTCGAGCCAGAGCCAGTGGTTCCCGTTCCCGCCCGAGTTGAAGAGGATGCGGGGCTTCTTGTTGAGGGAAGTGACCACCAGGTCGGGGAAGCCGTCGCCGTTGAGGTCGGCCACCGCGGAGCCGCGCTGGTAGCCCTTGGGCAGGAAGTCGGGCCCGAGCCCCTCCGAGACGTCGGCGAAGACCTTGCCGTCGACGTTGTGGAACAGGGTGTCGTGCTGGGCCGAGTTCTGGCCGAGGTAGTCCACGTCCCCGTTCGAGGAGTAGACGTCCTTCCAGCCGTCGTTGTCGTAGTCGATGAAGTTGTTGCTCCAGCCGGAGAAGCGGCGGGAGAGGCGCGCGATCCCCGCGCGGGGGGAGACGTACCGGAAGTGGGTGCCGCCCTCGTTCTGGAAGAGCGCCCAGATCTGGGACTGCAGGTTGTTGTAGAAGACGTCGGGCCGGCCGTCGTTGTCGAAGTCGCGACTGTCCGCCCCCATGCCCGACACCACCGCGCCCTGCTCGTCGTAGGCGACGCCCCAGGCCCAGGACGACTCCTCGAAGGTGCCGTCGCCCCGGTTCATGAAGAGGAAGTTGGGCTCGGTGTCGTTGGCGATGAACACGTCCGAGAAGCCGTTGTCGTCGAAGTCGGCGATGGCGATCCCCATGCCCTTGCCCTTGGCGGCGCCGAATCCGGAGCGCTCGGTCACGTCCTCGAACTTCCCGTTGCCGAGGTTGTGGTACAGGGTGTGGGAGACGCTCGGGTAGCGGCCGGGGTAGCAGTAGATCTCGCCCTCGGGGGTGGGGCAGACGATGTCCGCCGCCGGATTCCAGTAGGTGTACTGCGAGACCACCAGGTCGAGGAGGCCGTCGTTGTCGTAGTCGAAGAAGGCGGCGCAGACGGACAGCAGGTCCTTCGGCTTGCGGTCGAGGCCGGAGCCGGCGGTGACGTCGGTGAAGGTGCCGTCCCCGTTGTTGTGGTAGAGCGCGTTCGGACCCGCGTTCGCGACGAAGAGGTCGGGGTGGCCGTCGTTGTCGTAGTCGCCGGCGGCGACGCCGAACGAGAAGCTCAGGTCCTTCCCCTCGAGGTGGGCCTTCTGCGTCACCTCCTCGAAGGTCCCGTCCCCCCGGTTGCGCAGCAGGCAGCTGTAGTACGAGGGGTTGGGGCGCGTGTAGTCGGGGAGCTTCGAGCCGTTGGTGAAGAAGATGTCGACCTTGCCGTCCCCGTCGTAGTCGATGAGGGCGATCCCGCCGCACATGGGCTGCGGGAAGAACTTGCGGCCGGTGAAGTCGTTGTTCGAGGTGTAGGAGAAGGCGGAGCGGGGGGCGACGTCGGTGAACCGGACGGTCGGGGTGACGGTGGGGAAGGCCGAGGCGGGGGGCGAGGGCGGCTCGGGTGCTTTGCGCATGCGGCCGGGCACCTGGGCGCTCGCCCCGGGGCCGAGGACGGCCCAGGCCGCGGCGAGGACGAGCCCGGCCAGGAGCAGCCGCTCGCGGGCCCTCACTTCTCCGGCTCCTTCACCACCAGGACCTGGTCGGCCTTGACGTCGTCGAGCACCTGCACGACGCCGCTGGGCCAGCGCACCTCGAGCCGCGTCACCACCTCGTCCTTGCCCAGGCCGAAGTGCACGCGCTTGTCGGAGGCGCCGCCGTAGCCCACCGCGGTGTTGACGTGGTCGTAGCGGACGCCGGAGGCGGAGGTCAGCTTGATCTTCGCCCCGATCCCGTCGCGGTTGCTCTTCGTGCCCACGGTGCGGACGGACAGCCAGTGGTTGGGGGTGGGGCTCACGTTGCGCCACACCTGCACCGGCGCGTCGAGCGCCGTCACCACCGCGTCCACCCGCCCGTCGTTGTCCAGGTCCCCGAAGGCCGCGCCCCGGTGGGTGGCCCGCTGGGTGCTGAAGTCCGGCCCCGCGCCCGGGGTGGCGTCCGCGAACTTCATGTTGCCGAGGTTGGCCATCACCAGGTTGGTCTGGGCCACCCGGCCCTTGAACTCGCCGCCGGGGTCCATGACGTCGCCCCCGGCCACGAACAGGTCCTTCCGCCCGTCGTTGTTGAAGTCCACGATGGCGTTGGCCCAGCCCGCGCGGGAGAGGCTCAGCGCCGAGACCCCGGTCCGGGCCGTCATCTCCAGGAAGGTGTTGTTCCCGGTGTTGCGGAAGAGAGGCATCGTCTCGCTGGACAGCGCGGTGTGGAAGATGTCGGGCCGGCCGTCGTCGTCCACGTCCCGCGCGTCGGCGCCCATGCCCGACAGGGGGCGGCCCGCCTCCGGGTAGGCGACCCCGGCCATGAAGCCGATCTCCTCGAAGGTCCCGTTCCCCTTGTTGTGGAAGAGGAAGTTGGGCTCGGTGTCGTTGGCCACGAACAGGTCGGTGAAGCCGTCGCCGTCGAAGTCGGCGACGCCGAGGCCCATGCCCTTGCCCACGTGCTTGCGGATGCCGGAGGCCTTCGAGACGTCGGTGAACGTCCCGTCGTGGTTGTTGTGGAACAGCGAGTTCGGGAGGCCCTTGTAGTTGTTGGGGTGGCAGTAGTCGCTCATCCCCTTGGGCCCGCACAGGGGCTCGGTGGCCGGGTCCCACACGCAGTAGTTGGAGACGAACAGGTCCAGCCAGCCGTCGTTGTCGTAGTCGAAGAAGGCGGCCGCGACCGCCCAGAGCGTTCCATAGTCGGGGTCGGGCTTGTCGAGCCCGGCCTTCGCGGTCACGTCCTCGAAGGTCCCGTCCCCCCGGTTGCGGTAGAGGACGTTGTGACGCAGCCCCGCCACGAAGAGGTCGGTGAAGCCGTCGTTGTCGAAGTCGGCGGCGGCGACCCCGAGGTCGTAGCCGTCGCCCTTCAGCCCGGCCTTCTCGGTCACGTCCTCGAAGGTCCCGTCCTTCCGGTTGTGGTACAGGCGGTTCCAGAAGACGGGGTCGGTCTTGTCCAGGCCGGGCATGGTCGCCCCGTTGACGATGAAGATGTCGAGCCAGCCGTCGTTGTCGTAGTCGAGGAGGGCGACGCCCGCGACCATGGTCTCCGGCTGGTGGTGGTGCGGGGACCGGCCGGAGTTCGTCACGAAGTCCACCCCGATTCCCTTCCGGAGCTCGAACACGATGGGGTCGAAGGAGGGCGGGGCGGGCTGGGCGAGGGCGGAACGGGCCGAAGCCAGGATGAGGAGGAGCGGGAAGGCGCGCTTCATTGTCTCTGGCTGGTGCCCTCCGGGCGGAACGCGAGCGCCGCGGGCGCGCCCGCACGGATCACGCTACCATGCAGCCCCCGGGCCGGACAATCCGGCCGGCGGCTCCCGGGGAAGAGCCCGGCGGCCAGGGAGGGCGGGATGCTCGGCGTGCGGCTCGGCAGGGCGGTGGGGGCTCTCGCGTTGCTGGCAGCCGCGGCGGGCCCGAGCGCGCTGGGGCAGGAGCGCGACCTCGCCCTGGCGGGCGAGCTCGACGCCTACCTGCGCAAGCAGGTCCTGGCCCCGCGGTACCCGGCGGCCGTCGACCGCGAGCACGGGGGCTTCCACGCCCACTTCGCCCGCGACTGGTCGCCGCTCCCGGACCGCCGGCGCTTCATCGTCTACCAGACCCGCATGACCTGGACCGCGGCCACGGTCGCGCTCGCCCGTCCCGACCTGCGCGACGAGTACCTGGGCTACGCGCGGCACGGCCTCGCCTTCCTGCGCGACGGGATGTGGGACCGCGCGCACGGCGGCTTTCTCTCCAGCGTCCTCCTCGACGGGAGGCCCGACCCGGACGACCCGGTGAAGATCGTCTACGGCCAGGCCTTCGCGATCTACGCGCTCGCCGCGGCCCACCGGGCCACCGGCGACGCATCGGCCCTCGAGCTCGCCCAACGGGCCTTCCGCTGGGTCGAGGCCCGGTACCGGGACGAGGGCCGGCCGGGGTACCGGGGCGGCGTTGGTGCCGACGGGACCCCGCTGCCGTTCGACCCCGAGAGCGTGCGGCCGGCGAACGACGCGATGGGCACGCCGTCCGGCTACCGCGACATGAACGCGCACATCCACCTCCTCGAGGCCTACGCGGCGCTCCTGCGCGAGTGGCCGGACCCGCAGCTGCGGGCGCGGACGCAGGCGCTGTTCGAACTGGTGCGCGACGGCTTCTACGCCGAGCCCGGCTGCCTCAACCTGTACCTCGACCCCGACGGCCGCCCGGTCCCCGGGCCCGTCTCCTTCGGGCACGACGTCGAGACCGGCTTCCTGCTGATCGAGGCCGCGGACGCGCTCGGCGCGCCGGAGGATCCGCGCACGCACCGCGCGGCGCGTCGCCTGGTCGACCACGCCCTCGCCTGGGGATGGAACGCCGAGACGGGCCAGCTCTACGAGATGGGCTTCGGGCTCTTCCCCGCCTACGACCGCTCGATCCAGTGGTGGGCGCTCTTCGAGATGGTGAACGCGCTCTCGCTGATGGACGCGCTGCACGGGCAGGAGACCCCGCGCTACCGCGAGGCCCTGGGCAAGACGTGGCGGTACACGCGGGACACCCTCACGGACACCCAGTACGGCGGGGTCTACGGCGGCGTCGACGCCCAGGGCCGGGTCGACCCCGCGAAGAGCCACGACTGGAAGGCCACCTACCACACCGCCCGCGCGCTCCTGCTCACCGCCGACCGCCTTCGTCACCCTCCCGGCTCCACCCGATAGGCTTGGCTATACTCCCGCCATGGCGATCTTCCAGTCCGACGCCGCGACCGTCCTGAAGCGCCTCGCGGACAAGGCCTACGGCTCCAGCCAGGAGCGCGACGAGCTGCTGTCGCGCCTGCGGGCGGCCGAGGGGCTGCGGGCGCGCGACGTGTCCTGGATGCTCTTCCGCCCCGACCGTTCCTACCGCGACGCGGTCGAGGAGCTGCTGAAGCGGATCGGCGACGCCGAGACGGTGGACGTCGTCATCGCCGAGTGCAAGGGCAAGCCCGAGGCCGCGGTCCGGGCCGCGGCGTCGACCCTCTTCTCGCTCGGCCTCGCGGGGACGTCCCAGCGCCTCGCCGATCTGGCCGCGTCACCCAAGGCCGAGGTGCGGGAGGTCGTGCGGCGGCTCCTCCTGGAGGCGCCGGTCTCGCCCGCGATCGAGCCCGTGCTCTGGCACCTGGCCGCGGGCGGCCGCGTCGAGGAGCGCGTGGCCTGCCTCGCGCGCCTGGCCACGGCCCCGGCGGACCCGAGGGCCGTCCCCCGCTGGCAGAGGCTGGCCCGGGACCCGGAGAAGGCGGTGCGCGAGAAGGCCCTCGAGGCCCTGACCCGCCAGGACCCAAGCACCTCGGTCGACCTGTTCGTCGAGCAGCTCCCCCTCGTCGACTACTCGACCCAGCAGCTCCTCGTCGACGCCCTGACCCGCGCCGCCGCCGGCCAGGGCCCCGCCTTCGCCGACCGCCTCCTGCCGCTCATGGCGTCGGGGGACGCGGCCACCCGCTCGGCCGTCCTCAAGATCCTCACCGGCATGCCCGACCGACGAGACGTGGTCCGGCGCTACATCGTCTTCTCCAAGACGCTGGCCGGCTGGGCCCGGGACCGCGCGCTCGAGTCCATGCGCGCGTTCGGCGCCGACCTCCTCGAGCCCACGATCGAGCTGCTGGGCGACCCCGACCAGGAGATCCGGGCCTCGGCCATGCTCGTGGCCACCTCGTTCGAGGACGCACGGATCATCCCCGCCACCATCGGCCTGCTCAAGGACCCCGACTGGTGGATCCGCGTCACCGCCGCGGAGACGCTCGGACGCCTGAAGGACCCCCGGGCGGTGGCGCCGCTGATCGAGGCGCTCGCCGATCCCGAGACGCGCTGGAGCGCGGTGGAGGCCCTGGGCCGCATCGGGGACCTGCAGGCCGCCCCGGCCCTGAGCGCGCTCCTCGCCGACCCCGCGCCGGAGGTCCGCATCGAGGTCATCCAGGCCCTGAGCCGCTTCGAGCACCCCCAGATGCTCGACTTCGTCCGCAACGTGGCGCGCAAGGACCCGTCCCGGCCGGTGCGCGCCCGCGCCCTCGAGCTGGCCCGGGAGATGGCGGCGCGGCAGAAGACCCCGCTCGCCGACGAGGAGGCCCTGAAGCAGGCGGCCCTCGCCGCGAAGAGCGGCCAGGGCGAGCCCAAGCTCAACGCCCTCCTCGTGGCCGCCCGCAACGCGGGCGCGTCGGACCTCCACGTGTCCGTGGGCCAGCCGCCGGTGCTGCGCCTCGCCGCCGACCTCGTGCGCGTCCAGAGAGAGCCGATGACCGCGGACGAGACGTCGGCCCAGCTGCGCGAGATCCTCAGCGACGCCCAGTGGGCGCAGCTCCAGACCGCGCGCCAGCTCGACCTCTGCCACTACATCCCGAACGCCGGCCGCTACCGTGCCAACGTCTTCGTGGACCAGCAGGGGATGAACGCGGTCTTCCGGGTCATCCCCGAGCGGCCGCCGACCATCGCCGAGATCGGCCTGCCGCCCCCCCTCGCCGAGATCGCCGACTACCACCAGGGGCTGGTGATCGTCTGCGGCCCCTCCGGCTCCGGCAAGTCCACGACCCTGGCCGCCCTCGTCAACCTCTTCAACGAGACCCGCCACGACCACGTGATCACCATGGAGGACCCGGTCGAGTTCATCCACCCCTTCAAGAACTGCCTGGTCAACCAGCGCGAGGTGGGCAAGGACACCCAGTCGTTCGCGCGCGCGCTGCGCTCGGCCCTGCGGGAGGACCCCGACGTGATCGTGATCGGCGAGCTGCGCGACGGCGAGAGCGTCTCGCTCGCCCTGACCGCGGCCGAGACCGGCCACATCGTGCTGGGGACCCTGAACTCGACCTCGGCCCCCAAGGCGGTCGACCGCATCATCGCCTCCTTTCCCGTGAACGAGCAGGGGCAGGTCCGGGTCGCCCTGTCGGAGTCGCTCAAGTTCGTGCTCGCGCAGCGGCTCCTGCCCGCGGTCGAGGCGCGCAAGCAGGTCGCGTGCTTCGAGGTCCTCCGGAACACCGTCGCGGTGGCCAACATGATCCGCGAGGAGAAGACCTACCAGATCCCCTCGGCCATGCAGATCGGCCGCTCGCTGGGGATGCAGACCTTCGACGACGCCTTGAAGGCCCTGGTGGCCGCCTCGCGCATCACCGGCGAGGTGGCCTGGCGGGCGGCGGTCAAGAAGGAGGACTTCGAGGCCTTCGTCTCCCGCGGGTTCCTCGAGGGGAGGAGGGCGTGAGCGCCCCCGCGCCGGCCGTGGCCCCCAAGATCGACCGCTTCCTGCGGCTGATGGGCAGCCGCGGGGCCTCGGACTTCCACCTGACCGTGGGGCGGCCCCCGATGCTGCGGGTGAGCGGCACCATGGAGCCGATCCGCTACCGCTCGCTGGTCGAGGCGGACTACGTGGAGCTGGTCCGCCCCATCGTTCCCCCCCGCGTGTGGGAGGACTTCGCGGCCACGGGCGACGCGGACTTCGCCTACGAGGTGCCGGGCCTCGCGCGCTACCGCGTCAACCTCTTCCGGCAGCAGCGCGGGTCGGGGGCGGTGTTCCGCATCATCCCGACCAAGATCATGACCCTCGACCAGCTGGGCCTGCCCGAGCCGGTGCGCCGCCTGGCGGAGATGCAGAGCGGGCTCGTGCTCGTGACCGGGCCCACGGGCTCGGGCAAGTCGACGACCCTGGCCGCGATCGTCAACCTGATCAACGAGACCCGCAAGCTCCACGTGATCACGATCGAGGACCCCATCGAGTTCGTGCACCCGACCAAGAAGTGCCTGGTCCACCAGCGTGAGATCGGGGCCCACGCCACGACCTTCGCCGAGGCCCTGAAGGCGGCGGGCCGGGAGGACCCCGACGTGGTCCTGGTCGGCGAGATGCGGGACCTCGAGACCATCGCCATGGCCCTGGCCGCGGCGGAGAAGGGCACCCTCGTCTTCGGGACCCTGCACACCAACAACGCCGCCAAGACCGTGGACCGCATCATCAGCGTGTTCCCGGCCGCCGAGCAGGAGGGCGTGCGCACCGTGCTGGGGGAGGTGCTGCGCGCGGTGGTGGCCCAGCAGCTCATGCCCAAGGTCGGCGGGGGGCGGGTGGCGGCGATCGAGATCCTCTTCTGCTCGCCCGCCATCGGCAACATGATCCGCGAGGGCAAGACCCCGCAGATCACCTCGGCCATCCAGACGGGGTCGAAGGACGGGATGATCGACATGGACTCCTCGATCCGCCGGCTCTACGAGGAAGGCAAGGTCAGCGCCCGGGCCGCCCACGACAAGGCGATCGACAAGTCGCTCTTCAAGGACCTCGTCGAGGAGCCGGGCCCCGGGGGCCGCTGAAGACGCAGGGAGGCATCAACGTGAGCGCGCGAGCCACTCCTCCGCGGCTGGTCTTCGTCCTCGCCGCCTTCGCGTTGCTGTCCGCGGGAAGCGAGGGCGCCGCCGATTCCCGCCTCGAGCTCCAGCTCGACCGTCCCCTCGCCGTCGTGAGGCCGCTCGACCCCGTGACGGTGAACGGGCCTTCCTCCGGTACCCTCTCCGTCCTCGACGGCCGCGGCCGCGAGTACGTGCGTGCGCCGGCCGCCGGCCGGGTCACGTTCACGGCCGGGGGCGCCGCCGGGACGCAGACTGTCCGCCTCCTCGGCGGGGCGGGCACCGCCGTGGAGTCCGTCTCCTTCCGCCTCGAGCCGCGCACCCTCGTCCGGGACGCCGGCGGGCGCATGGAGGCGCTCCTCGGCATCCTGAAGAGCAGCATGACCTCCGGGGAGGAGTCGACACCGGCCGGGGTCGGCACGCTCGAGTGGCGGGGGAGGCGCTACCGCTACTACGTGCCCTGGCTGCGCGACCACACCCACACCTTGAAGGGCATGAAGTACTTCGACGGCACCGGCGCGAGCGCCATCGACGTCTTCCGCCAGTCGCAGCGCTCCGACGGGATGATCTGGGACTTCTTCGCGCACGGGGAGCCCGGCAACTTCTACGACACCGCGTACGGCCCTCTCGGGTACGCGACCTGGCTGGACGGGCTCCAGTTCGTCCGCATGCCGGTCGAGGCCGACGTGGAGTACCTGTTCGTCGAGGCCGTCTACTACGCCTGGAAGTCGAACGCCGACGACGCCTGGATGGCCCGCCAGCTCGACGCCGCGATCCGGGCCATGGACTACAGCTTCACCGACCCCCTCCGCTTCTCGACGAAGTACGGCCTCGTGAAGCGCGGCTACACCATCGACACCTGGGACTTCCAGATCGACGACGGCTGGACGCGGATCTTCCCCCGCTGGGGGACGCTCCTCATCGACCCCGTGCGCTCGAAGTTCGGGGTGATGTTCGGCGACGACACCGGCTATGCCGCCGCCTGCGGCTTCCTCGCCGAGATGCTGGAGCGCACCGGCCGCACGGCCGAGGCGAGGCGGTTCCGCGAGCGCGGGAAGGACGTGCGCGCGCGGCTCGACCAGGTGGCGTGGCTCGGCACCCACTTCCGCCACTGGGTCCCCGAGGACACGTCGATCCGGCGCGACGCCGGGGTCGACGAGGCGAGCCAGGTCTCGCTCTCCAACACCTACTCCATCAACCGGGGGATCAGCCACGAGCAGGCGTCTGCGATCATCCGGACCTACCAACGCATCCGCGACGAGAAGACGCCGGGGTCCCCCGGCGAGTGGTACGGCATCTACCCGCCCTTCGCGAAGGGCTTCTCTGACCACTCCGAGACGTGGCAGTACGTCAACGGCGGGGTGTCGCCGATCTTCGCCGGCGAGCTGGCGCGCGGGGCCTTCGTCCACGGCTTCGAGGGCTACGGGGCGGACATCCTGTCGCGCGTCCTCGCCCTCGCGAAGGCGCACGGCGACCACGTGTACTTCGCCTACACTGGCGCCTACCCGCCGGTCCCGGAGCCGCGCTTCACGCCGATCGACCTCGCGCGCGAGGCGACCATGGACCTCGCGGGCGCGGGCGCGCCCGGCGTGCCCGGCTGGATGGCCACCATGCCGGACGACAACCTCGCCCGCCTGCCGACGGGGGCCCAGACCTTCGCCGGGGTGCCGTTCCTCGTGGCCGACCCTGCCCGCAACGGGAGGCGGGCGGCGATCGCCGTCTCGCGCCGGCCCGGCTGGCCCGAGCGGGTCGAGGTGCCGGTCGGCACGAAGGCCGGCTCGATCTACGTCCTCCACACCACCGGCGACAACGGCAACGAGAAGCTGGCGGGCGCGATCAGCTTCGTGTACGAGGACGGGACGGAGGCGACCCAGTACGTCGTGCGCGACGGGAACGTCGCCCACTGGTGGTACCCGTCGCTCCGGGGCTCGTGGCCCGAGGGCTACGGCCAGCCGCGCCAGCCGCCGCTCGTGAAGCTGGCCTGGAAGGGGAGGAACGACGCCTGCCCGACCGTGGGCGTCTTCTGGTACGGCCTCGACAACCCGCACCCGGAGAAGACGGTGAGAGCCGTGGCCTTCTCCAGCACTCTCGACCGCGCGATCTACGCCGTGCTCGGCCTCACCGTCTCCGACCGGCCGCTCCACCCGCGGGCGCCCGAGGTCTCGTTCGGCGGGCCGGACAACTGGGCGGCCGCGGCCGTGGTCTACGGGCTCGTCGAGGTCGAGCGGGATCATCCCCGGGGCGTGCGCACCGTCCACGAGCGTCTCGACGCCGCGGACGCGGAGTTCCGGGACGAGCTCATCGAGCGGAAGGAGGAGCGCCGTCGGGCTCGTGACGTGGCTGAGGAGGGCGAGGCGCGTCCGTGGCGTCACCGCGGCGAGGATCCGATCGGCGACGTCGTCCGGCCCGACCGCGGGGTAGCCGATCGGCACGACGACGACGCTCGCCCCATCGCGCTCCGCCGCGAACCGCAGGGCGTTAAGGCTCGCGTTGTACTCCTGGTC
>Ga0209048_10005047_pt1 | contig 12523 bp, 8 predicted proteins | sample FrelakmetCRP12CR_FD_187146 | JGI IMG/M metagenome (GOLD analysis project Ga0209048, IMG submission 187146) | Freshwater lake sediment microbial communities from the University of Notre Dame, USA, for methane emissions studies - CRP12 CR (SPAdes)... | ecosystem: Environmental > Aquatic >... | reverse complement strand
TCGACCTCGAAGACGAGGGTGGCGTTCGGGGGGATGACGCCGCCCGCTCCGCGCTCGCCGTAGGCGATGGCCGGGGGGCAGACGAGCTTCGCCTTCCCGCCCGGCTTCATCTTGGCCACGCCCTCCGTCCAGCAGGGGATGACCTGGTTCAGCTGGAAGTCGACCGGCTGGCCACGCTTGTAGGAGCTGTCGAACACCTTGCCGTCGGTGAGCTTGCCCTCGTAGTTCACCTTCACCTTGTCCGAGGGCTTGGGGCTCGAGCCCGTGCCTTCCTTCTCCGATATGTAGACCAAGCCCGAGGCGGTCTTCTCGGCGCCCTTCTCCTTCGCGTAGTTGTCGACGATCGACTTCTCGCGGGTGGCGCGGGCCTGGCCCGACGCCGCCATGCGCTTCTGGGCGAGCTCCTGCACCTTCTGCTGGTAGGCCTCGGCGTCGACCGCGGGCTTCTTGCCGGTGAGCGAGTCGGTCATGCCGCGCTCGACGATCTCGAGCTCCTTCGGCGTCAGGTTGAAGTCGGCGAAGCTCCTCGCCGCCATGGCCCCCAGGGCGTAGAGGGTCTTGTCCTCCTCGGTCTTCAGCTCCGGCCCCGCGGCGAAGGCGGGGGCGGCGAGGGCGAGGGCGGCGAGTGCGGCTGCGATGCGCATGGGTTCTCCTTGTTGGGTTCAGGGGTAGATACCGCGATTCGGCCGGCGCCGGAAGACTTTAGACCGGCCGACAAGATGAGGCGCCCGCGGGCGAGACGCGCTCGTCCCCCGCGCGGGCACCCGGGTCGAACGCGCGAAGGCGCTCCGGCTATTCCTCGAGCGTCGAGACGTCGCCCTCCGGCAGCCCCTGGGCGCGGGCCTTCAGGACGCGGCGCATGATCTTGCCGGAGCGCGTCTTCGGGAGCGTGTCGACGAAGGTGATCTTCTCGGGCCGCACGATGGGCCCCATGTGCTTGCCCACGTGGGCCTTCACCTCGTCGGCCAGGTCCTCCGACGGCTTGAACCCGGTGCGGAGGATGCAGTAGGCGTAGATCGCCTGTCCCTTCACCTCGTGGGGAACGCCGATGACCGCGGCCTCGGCCACGGCGGGGTGGGAGACGAGGGCGCTCTCGACCTCGGCGGTCCCCAGGCGGTAGCCCGCCACCTTGATGACGTCGTCCGTGCGGCCGATGACCCAGAAGTACCCGTCCTTGTCGCGCTTCGCCGAGTCGCCGGCCATGTAGCGGCCGGGGTAGCGCGCCCAGTACTGCTTCACGTAGCGGTCCGGGTCCTTGTAGATGGTGATGGCGGCGGCCGGCCAGGGGTTCTTGAGCGTCAGGTACCCCTCCTCGCCGTCCGCGACCGGGTTCCCGGCCTCGTCCAGGATCTCGGCCTCCTGCCCGAAGAACGGGCGGGTGCCCGACCCGGGCTTGAGCGGCACGACCGGGGTGGGCGTGATCTGGAACATCCCGGTCTCGGTCTGCCACCAGGTGTCCATGATGGGGCAGCGCCCCTTGCCGATCACGCGGTGGTACCACTTCCAGGCCTCGGGGTTGATGGGCTCGCCCACCGAGCCGAGGAGCCGCAGGGTGGAGAGGTCGTGCCGGTTCGGCCAGGACTCGCCGAAGCGCATGAGGCCGCGGATGGCGGTCGGCGCCGTGTAGAGGATGGTGATCCCGTACTTCTCGACGAGGTGCCACCAGCGGTTCGGGTACGGGTAGGTCGGCGCCCCCTCGTACATAAAGGTGGTGGCGCCCATGAGCAGCGGCCCGTACACGATGTACGAGTGCCCGGTCACCCAGCCCGGATCGGCGGCGCACCAGTAGCGGTCCTCGTCCTTCAGGTCGAAGACGTACTTGAGCGTCGAGTAGACCCCGACCATGTACCCGCCGTGGCAGTGGATGAGCCCCTTCGGCTTCCCGGTGGTGCCCGAGGTGTAGAGCATGTAGAGCGGGTCGTAGGCGTCCATCACCTCGGTGGCCGCGACGCCGGTGGCGAGCGGCAGCTTCATGAGGTCGTGGTACCAGTAGTCGCGGCCGGCCTCCATCCGGACCTCGTGGCCGGTGCGCTGCACCACGATGACGGTCTCGACCGTCGGGGCGTGCCGGACCGCGTCGTCCACGGTCTTCTTCAGCTCCACCACCTTGCCGTTCATGAAGCCGCCGTCGGCGGTGATGACCACCTTCGACTCGGAGTCCTCGATGCGCCCCTGCAGCGCGTCGACGCTGAAGCCGCCGTACACCACCGAGTGGATGGCGCCGATCTTGGCGCACGCCAGCATGGCGATGACGATCTCCGGCACCCGCGGCATGTAGATGGTGACGCGGTCGCCCTTCTTGACCCCCATCGCCTTCAGCACGTTCGCGAACTTCGACACGTCGCGGTTGAGCGCGAAGTACGAGTAGGTGCGGACCTCGCTGCGCTCTCCCACCCAGACGAGCGAGAGCTTGTTCTTGCGCCACGTCTTCTGGTGGCGGTCGAGGGCGTTGTGGACGATGTTGCACTGCGCGCCGGCGAACCACTTGTAGAAGGGCTTCTTCGAGTCGTCGAGGACCTTGTCCCAACGGCGGTACCACTCGAGCTCTTCCGCCTCCTTGGCCCAGAAGCCGAGCGGGTCGGCGAGCGCCTGCTTCGCGAGCGTGTTCCAGTCCTTCACGCGGGCCTGCGCGACCACTTCCGGAGTCGGATAGAAGACCTCGCCTTCGAGTGCGGGCTTGTCGGCCATTTGTTCTGGGACCTCGCTCGTCGTGGGTCGTTGGAGAGTGACGGGGAAGGAGAGCCTAGCAAAGCCTTCGCGCCGGAAACAGTCGCGGCCCCGACGCACCGCGGCGTCCTCGACCCGGCCGGGATCCGGGGCTATGCTGGGAGCGGTGCTTCGACCCCCTCCGCTGAAGCGCGGCGACGTCGTCCGGATCGTCGCCCCGGCCGGCCCGTTCGACCCCGAGCTCTTCGAGAAGGGCCTGGAAGTGCTCCGCGGCCGCTTCGGGCTCGTGCCGAGGATGCGCCCGGACATCACCGCGCGGGAAGGGTACCTGGCCGGAGACGACGCCCGCCGGGTGGCCGAGTGGCTCGAGGCGGCGAGCGACGGGGATGCCCGCGCCATCTGGTGCGCCCGGGGTGGATACGGATCGATGCGGATCCTCTCCCGGCTGGAGGCCGGGCGGCTCTTTCACCCGCCCAAGGTGGTGGTCGGGTTCAGCGACATCACCGCCATCCACGCGGTCCTGAACCGCGCCGGCCTCGTGACCGTGCACGGGCCGGTGGTGACCCAGCTCCCCCGCCTGGGGCTCGGGGCGCTCGATCACCTGGAGGTGCTCCTCTTCGGGGGCGCGCCACCGCCCTCCGACCGCCGGGCGACCGTCCCGGCCCCCGGGCGCGGCGTCGTCGCCGGGGCGGTGCTGCGCGCCGGGGTGGCCTCGGGCCCGCTCCTGGGGGGGTCTTTGACGGTGCTCTCGCACCTCTGCGGGACCCCCTGGCAGCCGCGCTTCGCGGGCGCCGTCGTGTTCCTCGAGGACGTGGGGGAGCGCCCGTACCGCCTCGACCGCATGCTCACGCAGCTCAGGCTCTCGGGCGCCTTCGACCACGTGGCCGCCCTCTGCCTCGGCCAGTTCACCCAGTGCGACGACCCCGATCTGGAAGGCGTCGAGGTCGTCCGCCGCGTGGCCTGGGAGCTCAACGTCCCGTGCATCGAGGGGATCCCCGCGGGCCACGAGGACACGAACATGGCCCTGCCCCTGGGATCGATCGTCACCGTGGTGGCTCCCCGTCACCCCGAGGAGGGCCCGCCGCGGCTGGCCTTCGAGCAGGGCGCGACCGCATGAGCCGCCGGTTCCCGGAGCTTCCGGGAGTCTCGAGCGTCGCCGAGGCCGGGGTGAGGGCCGGCGCCGCGCCCGCGGTCGCCGCCGCCGTGCGCCACCGCGGCTCCCTCGTCCACCTGGGGTTCGCGGGCGCGGCCGAGCTCGTCCCCTCCCGGCGCGAGCTCGGCCCGGACGACCTCTTCGACGTCGCCTCCCTCACCAAGGTGATGGCGACCTCCACCCTGGCCGCGCTCCTCGTCCAGGAAGGGCGGCTCGAGCTCGACCTCCCGGCGGCGGCCCACCTCCCGGGCTTCGAGGCGGCCGGGAAGGAGCGGGTCACCGTCCGCGAGCTCCTCGCCCACGCGAGCGGCCTCCCGGACTGGCGCCCCTACTGCGACGAGGTCCGCCTCGACCCGGTGTCGGCCCCCGCGTTCCTCCCCCCGGCGAGCCGCCCGGGAGACCTCGGGGGGGCCTTTGCCCGCGGCCGGGCCCTCGTCGAGGGCGCGGTCCTCCGGGAGCCGCTCCTGGCCGTCCCCGGGGCCCGGGCCGTCTACGGGGACCCGGCCTTCATCGCGCTCGGGCTCCTCCTCGAGAAGGTGTCCGGGGCGAGGCTCGACCGCCTCTTCGCGAGCCGGGTGGCTTCTCCGCTCGGCCTCGCCGACACCTTCTTCCTCGACCTGGCGCGCCGCGGCGAGGGGACGGAGTCGCGCCGCCGCTTCGCCGCCACCGAGCGGAGCGAGCGCCGCGGCGAGGTGATCTGCGGCGCCGTGAACGACGACAACGCCTACGCGATGGGCGGCATCGCAGGCCACGCCGGCCTGTTCTCGAGCGCGGGCGACGTGGCGGCGCTCGGGCAGGCCTGGCTCGACGCGCTCTCGGGGCGCCCCGGGATCCTCGACCCGGCCGTGGCCCGGGAGTTCGCAAGGAGGGACGCCACCCCCGCGAGCACCCGCGCGCTCGGCTGGGACACGCCCACGGAGGGGACCTCGACCATCGGGTCGCTCCTCGGGCGCGGGGCTTCGGGAGCCATCGGCCACCTCGGCTACACCGGCTGCTCGCTCTGGGTCGATCGCGACCGGGAGCTCGTCTGCGCGCTCCTCACGAACCACGTCCACCCGGCCGGGCGGCGCCCGGCGGAGATCCTCGGGCTTCGCAGGAGCTTCCACGACGCTGTGGCCGGGGCGATTCTGCGCTAGGGGAGAGGGCATGGCAGGGGAGCGGGCGATCGACTGGTCGAAGGTGAGGCGGGTCCACCTCATCGGAATCTGCGGCACGGGAATGGGGTCCTTCGCCGGGATGCTCAAGGCGGCGGGCTACGAGGTGACGGGCTCGGACGAGAACGTCTACCCGCCCATGTCCACCCAGCTCGAGCGCTGGGGGATCGAGGCCATCTCCGGCTACCGGCCCGAGAACCTCGACCGCGCCCGCCCCGACGTGGTGGTGGTGGGGAACGTCGTGCGCGCCGTGAACCCGGAGGCGGCCGCCATGCGGGAGCGCGGGCTCGCCCACGTCTCGTTCCCACAGGCGCTGGGCGAGCTCTTCATCGGGCCGCGCCACGGCGTGGTGGTGGTGGGCACCCACGGGAAGACCACCACGAGCGCGCTCATGGGCTTCGTGCTCCACCGCGCCGGCCGCGACCCGTCGTTCCTGGTGGGCGGCGTCACCCGCGACTTCGACGGAAACTTCCGGCTCGGGGGCGGAGCGCACTTCGTCGTCGAGGGGGACGAGTACGACACCGCCTACTTCGACAAGGGGCCGAAGTTCCTCCACTACCGCCCGCGCACCGCCATCTTCACGAGCTGCGAGATGGACCACGCGGACATCTACCGCGACCTTTCCCACTACCGGAGCGCCTTCGAGAAGTTCGTGGCGCTCCTCCCCGAAGGCGGCTACCTCGCCGCCTGCTCGACCTGGCCGAGCGTGGTGGAGCTCTCTCGCGGCGCCGCCTGCGAGGTGGAGACCTACTCGGTGGAGCGCCCCGCCGACTGGGAGGCGAGGGGGCTCTCGCTCGGGCCCGACGGGGCCCGCTTCCGGCTCGCCCGGCGCGGCCGTGAGCTCGGACCGGTCCGGCTCGCGGTCGGCGGGGCCCACAACGTCGAGAACGCGCTCGGGGTCGCCGCCGCGGCCACGCGGCTCGGCCTCTCCTTCGAGGAGATCGCGAGTGGTCTCGAGGAGTTCCGGGGAGTGAGAAGGCGCCAGGAGGTCCGCGGGAGCGCGGGCGGCGTGACGGTCGTCGACGACTTCGCTCACCACCCCACCGCCGTGTCGCGGACGCTCGCCGCCATCCGCGGGTCGTTCCCGGGGGCCCGGCTCATCGCCTGCTTCGAGCCCCGCTCCAACACCAGCCGCCGCAGCCTCCACCAGGAGGAGTACGCGCGGAGCTTCGGGGACGCCGAGCGGGTGTTCCTCCTGCGGCCGGCGCCGACCGATCGCGTCCCGGAGGACGAGCGGCTCGACGTGGACCGGCTGGCGCGCGACGTCGCGAGCGGCGGCCGGCCGGCCACCGCAGTCGCGACGGTGGAGGAGATGGTGGAGGGCGTTCGCGCCGAGGCGAGGCCGGGGGACGTGGTGGTGGCGATGTCGAACGGCGCCTTCGGCGGGATCTGGGAGAAGCTCCTCGCGGCGCTTCGCTAGCAGGCGCGGAGCGGACGTCCGTCACCGGGCCGGGGCGCCTTCGATCCCGGCGAGCGCCGGCGCGAGGGGGCGAAGACGAGGGCGCCCGCCCCCCTGCGGGAGCGGGCGCCGGCTCAGGACCCGGGGGTCCGGACGGTCAGTGGTGGCAGATCCGGCAGGTCGCGTTCGAGCCGATCTGCGAGGTCGTGCCCTTCCAGCCCGGCGGGTGCGGGTTGATGCCGCCCGAGCCGTGGCACTGCACGCAGAGCGCGTTCGCGCCCTGGTTGTGGCAGGCGGCGCAGGAGGCGATGTTTCCGCGCGCGATGGGGCCGTGCGCGGAGACCCAGCCCGAGGGGTGCGGATCGCGCGGGTTCGTCATGCCGGGGGCCACTCCCTGGAACGAGTGGCAGCTCTGGCAGTAGGCCGCGCCGTGGCACTTGTAGCAGCTCGCCGGGTCCGACTGCTGCTCCATCGCGTGCCGGGAGATCCAGTCCCCGCGGTGGATGAAGTCGGAGGCCACCTTCTCGGGGAACTGGACCGAGGGCGGTAGCGGGCGCGTCGTGGCCGTGTGGCACTGGGAGCACATCGTCTGGTCGTGGCAGGTGGCGCAGGTGGACACCGACTGGCGGGCCCACTTCCCGTGCTCCGCGAGGAAGTTCGCCTGGTGGCTGTACTCGGCGATGGGCTTCAGCGGGTAGCGCTTCAGGTCGAGGTGGCAGGGCTGGCAGCGGCCCACCGCGAAGTCCTGCGCGTGCTGGTGGCAGCTCGTGCAGGCCTTCATGGCCGGGACCGGCTTCAGGAGGTCCCCGTTGTCGGTGTACTTCACGTGGCACCGGGCGCAGTCGTTGTTCACCCGGGGAAGGTGCGCCGCATGGTCGAAGTTCACCGCCGGCTCGAAGCGCTGCACCGGGGTGTAGGTCGGCATCGGGTCGTGGCAGTTGCCGCAGACCTCCGACTTGGTCGGCAGCTTCACGTCGATGACGTTCACCTGCAGCCTCGTCGACTTGGGGATGGGCGAGTGGCACTCGAGGCACGCCACTCCCGCCTCGATGTGGGTCGAGTGCGGGAACTTGTAGGGCTGCGGCTGGGTGGGCTCGGCCTTCTTCCCCTGGTTCACGCAGGCAGCCGCCGCGAGGGCGAGCGGCACGATGAGGAGGCTCGTCTTCATTAGTAGACCTCGCGCGAGCGATAGCTCTGGTTGTAGACGATCTTCACCAGGCCGCTGAAGTAGTTCTTGAAGTACGGGGTCTCGCCCCCCGAGACGGCTCCCACGACCGACAGGCCGCTCCCCAGGTCGTACCCGAGCGTGGCGTTGCCGATGAGCGAGCTCCACTGGCCGTTCACCGTCTGGGTGTACCAGTAGCCCATGAGGTCGAGCGTCCCGGTGAACCCGTAGGCCTTGAGCGAGCCGTACGCGCGGGCGCTCCCGTAGCCCGAGTTCGTGCCGGTCCAGGTCTCGCCGGAGGGAACCTGCAGCCAGGCTCCCTCGACGCCGACCGTGGCAGCCGTCGAGGGCCTCCACTTGGCGCCCAGGAAGAGGCGGTTCCCGCCGGTGGTCCCGCTCCCGATGGCGTTCTCGAAGACGCGCCGGTACCCCACGTCGAAGTCGAGGGGCACCTTCAGCTGGAACTGCTCGAGGCCGAGCCGGGCGGTCGCGCCCAGGTACTGCCGCTGGGAGTCGCTGAACACCCACAGGATGGAGTTGTAGGGGAGGAGCAGCGCCGGGATGTTGTAGGAGTAGTCGAGCGTGGCCTGCAGGTGCGCGGTGACGGGGAAGACGATGTTCGCCGTGGCATCGGCCACCTGGCCCCCGAAGCCGTTGAAGTAATCCGCCGCGAAGAGGCTGTAGTCGAGGTAGCCGAGCAGGTACATCCAGGAGACGGGCGAGATCTTCAGGTCGACCGCCAGGTCCTCGCGGGTCACGTCGCCGGAGTCCCAGGCCCAGGCGGTCGAGACGCCGACGTTCAGCCACTGGGCGTAGGCGAAGCCGAGCCGACCTCCGACCGCGAGGTTCCCGATGGTGGGGTTCGAGGAGTAGACGCTCCCGTAGGCGGTGAAGCGCTGGGTCGTCGGCGCGCCCGCGTAGGCGTCGAGGGTGAACATGTTGGCGATCCGCGCCGTCAGCGATCCGCCGTCGAGCTGAAGCATCCGGGAGTTGCCGTACCCGACGCTCATGCGGCCGAGCCGGACCTTGAGGTCGCCCCCGAGCCAGCTTCCCTGCACGTAGGCGAGGTTGAGGTCGCCGCTCCAGCGGCCGGCGTTGTCGTAGCCGTTCCACCAGGGCGGGGTGGAGAGGTTGACGCCGCCCCAGACGTCGACGACGAGCTGAAGGTCGCCGCCCGGGATCTGGAGGCCTCTCCCCGACAGCGAGAGGAACTCGTAGAGCGGAACGGTCGAGTAGGTCTGGCCGTTGCGCCACTGCTGCGAGGCGTTGAGCTGCGTGTTGGAGTAGACGTCCAACTCGCTCGCGCGACCGGCGGCGGGCGCCAGGAAGGCGGCCGCCGCGACGAGTGCGATGCCGAGCCTGTGTCTCATAGGGAGGTCCGTCCCACGGTTCGGGTGTCCTGCGGCAAGCACGGGCGCGGCATCGCCCGCCCGCGCCAGGCCACATCGAATACCTCACTGCGAGGGGTTTTGACAGAATTTCCTCGCGTCCCGGGCAACGCCCTGGCGCACCGCCCGGCCTGTCGGGTAAAGAGGAAGCGGTGCGTCCCGCGGCCGTCACCGTTGCCTGGTTCCTCGCGCTCGGCTGCGCGACCGGCGGCCCCTCCCGCGCGGCGCAGTCCGGGAAGACCCTCGAGCTCGTCGTCCCCGACCTCGCCGGTCGCGACGTCGACGTGGGCGCGGACGCGGGCAAGGTGCGGGTGGTCGACTTCTGGGCCACCTGGTGCGCTCCCTGCCGCGAGGAGCTGCCTGCCCTCGCCGCGCTCGAGAAGGATCTCGGCTCGCGCGGCCTGGCGGTGTACGCCGTGAGCTTCGACGAGGACGGGGGTGCCATCGCCCCCTTCCTCGCCTCGTCGGGGCCGGCGCCGCGCGTGCTCTGGGACCGGGGAGGGACGCGCTCCGTCGCGGCCTGCGGGGTGGAGCGCCTGCCCACCACCCTCGTCGTCGACCGCCGCGGCCGGATCCGGTTCGTCCACGAAGGGTACGACTCCGCCGTCGCCGCCGAGGAGCGGCGGGAAGTGGAATCCCTCCTCGCCGAGCCCTAGGCCTGGGGGCGGCCGCGGCCGGCCTGCCCAGGATGGTGACCGCGTGACGCACATCGCCGCCACAGCCTTCCTCGCCGCTCTCCTTGCCCAGGCGCCCGCCGGGGCGGCCGCTCCCGGCCCGCGCGCGGGGACGTCGGCTGCCGACGCCAAGGCCTTCCTCGCGAGCACGGAGGAGGAGCTCCGGCGCCTCTCGCTCCGAGCCAACACCGCCGACTGGGTGAGCAAGACCTTCATCACCTACGACACCGAGAGGCTCGTCGCCTGGGCGAACGAGGACGTGATGGAGCTCCTGTCGCGGGCCGTGCGGCAGTCGCTCGCCTTCCGCGACACGCCGCTCGACCCCTCGACGCGGCGCCAGATCGATCTTCTCCGCCTGGTCACCGAGCCGCCGCCGGCGCCCAGCGACCCGAAGGAGCGCGCCGAGCTCGCCGAGGCCCTCGCGAAGCTCGACGGCCTCTACGGCTCCGGAAAGTGGTGCGGGCCCGGCGGGAAGGGGCCCTGCCGCGATCTCGGCGAGCTCGAGGACGTGATGGCGGACAGCCGGAACTGGGACGAGCTCCGGGACGTCTGGGCCGGATGGCGCACCATCGCCCCCCCCATGAAGCCGCTCTACCGGCGGCTCGTGGAGCTCTCGAACCGCGGGGCGCGGGAGATCGGCTTCGCCGACGTCGGGGTCCAGTGGCGCTCGGCCTACGACATGCCGCCCGAGGCCTTCTCCGCCGAGCTCGAGCGGCTGTGGGGAGAGCTGCGCCCGCTCTACGTCGCGCTCCACTGCTACGTCCGCGGCCGCCTCCAGGAGACCTACGGGAAGAACCGCGTGCCGGACGGGGCCCCCATCCCCGCCCACATCCTCGGCAACATGTGGGCGCAGACCTGGGAGAACACCTATCCGCTCGTGGAGCCCCACCCGGGCGCGACCCCGATGGACGTGGACCACGAGCTCAGGGAGCAGGGGTGGGACCCGATGCGCATGGTGAAGACAGCCGAGGCCTTCTTCACCTCGCTCGGGCTCCCGCCGCTCCCCGAGAGCTTCTGGACGCGCTCCATGTTCACGAAGCCGCGCGACCGCGAGGTGGTCTGTCACGCGAGCGCCTGGGACATCGACAACCGCTCCGACCTCCGCCTCAAGATGTGCATCAAGGTGAGAGCCGAGGACCTCGTCACCCTTCACCACGAGCTCGGCCACAACTACTACCAGCGGGCCTACGAGCACCTGCCCTTCCTCCTCCAGCAGGGTGCGAACGATGGCTTCCACGAGGCCATCGGCGACGCGCTCGTGCTCTCCATGACCCCCGGGTACATGAAGCGCCTGGGACTCATCGCCGAGGTCCCGGCGGACCAGGATGGCCTCGTGAACGTGCAGTTCCGCAAGGCGCTCGAGGACGTGGCCTTCCTCCCCTTCGCCCTCGCCGTGGACCGCTGGCGCTGGCAGGTCTTCGCGGGAGAGGTGCCCCCGGAGCGCTACGAGGCCGCCTGGTGGGACCTCGTCGGCCGCTACCAGGGCATCGCCCCCCCGGTTCCCCGCAGCGAGGCCGACTTCGACCCGGGGGCGAAGTACCACGTCGCCGCGAACGTTCCCTACTCGCGCTACTTTCTCGCCACCGTGCTCCGCTTCCAGTTCCACCGCGGGATGTGCCGCATCGCCGGGGACCGGGGCCCGCTCCACGCCTGCTCCATCTACGGCAACAAGGCGGTGGGAAAGCGCTTCGGGGAGATGCTCGCGCTCGGAGCCTCGCGCCCCTGGCCCGACGCCCTCGAGGCGCTCACCGGCGAGCGGCAGCTCGACGCCTCCGCCATGCTCGACTACTTCGCCCCGCTCAAGCGGTTCCTCGACGAGGCGAACCGCGGCCGCCGCTGCGGCTGGTAGCCGCGGGCTCCGGACGCGAAGGCGGAGCCAGCATCCGCGACCCGGCCCCGGGCTCGCGCTCCTGCGGGCGCCTCGCCTGTCTCCACGGGTGAAATCACCCACGGTTTCCGCCCGGGCGTCGCCTGATCGAGGGACAGGGGCACGTAAGAGCCTCCTTACGCCCCATCAGGCGTTCGCTATCGGAGTACTCGCCACGAGCGCTACAGGCAGCGGTCGCTATTGACCGAGAGCGTATCGAAGCGCCCACTGCCGACCGGTCGGAAGGGAGCCACATGGCGACAGCTCCAGCAGGCAACGCTCGACGGGCTCTTCCGGCAAGTTCGCGCTGCAGGCGGACGCTCTGGCCGCTCGCAGGAGCCGCGGCGCTCGTTCTCGGCGCCTGCTCGCTCAAGAGCAGCTCCTCGAGCGGGACCACGGCGACCTCGCAGATCGCGGGCAGCGTCGTCGACGCGGCGGTGGGGAACGCGACCGTCGCGGCCTTCGCCATCACGCCGGCGTGCGGGATCGGATCGCAGATCGCGGCGACGACGAGCGACGCCCAAGGAAGCTTCTCCCTGGGCGTTCCGGCCGCCACGTACGCGGGCCGTCCGGTGCTCTTGCAGACGACCGGGGGCACCTTCACCGACCCGACGACGAGCCTGCCCGTCAATCTCGCCCAGTCGGGACTGAGCCTCACGGCCATCGTCGTCGCTTCCCCCGCAGGCACCGTGGGTCCAGCCACCCAGATCACGCCCGTGACCACGATGGCGGCCCAGCTGGCGCTCGCGCTCGCGTCCCAGCCCGGCCAGTGCAGCTCCGCGGACGACCTCGCTCGCGAGTGGAGCGTCGCGAGCGCGGCGGTGGGGAGCTACTTCGGGCTCTCGAGCAGCGTGAACACCGTGCTCGTCGATCTTGCCAAGGCCGGCTGCAACCTCTCGAACCCGGAGGGAACGGTCTACAGCCTCCTCCTCGACGCCGTCTCGTGGCTGGCCGCGCAGCCGGGCGTGAACGTCAGCCCCGACCGGTTGATGGCGGCGCTCATCGAGGACGTCGTGTCGGACGGGCAGTTCGACGGTCGCGCCAACAACCAGCCCA
>Ga0209048_10005046_pt1 | contig 12526 bp, 10 predicted proteins | sample FrelakmetCRP12CR_FD_187146 | JGI IMG/M metagenome (GOLD analysis project Ga0209048, IMG submission 187146) | Freshwater lake sediment microbial communities from the University of Notre Dame, USA, for methane emissions studies - CRP12 CR (SPAdes)... | ecosystem: Environmental > Aquatic >... | reverse complement strand
TGCCGCGCTCGCCGCGGGCGCGCGAGAAGTTGCCGATGCGCACCCAGGGCGCCCCGCGCTGCAGGACGCGCAGCATCTGGCGGATGCCCACAGGGTCGCCCCCGGCGCCGCGGTGACGCGCGACGTCCAGGTACTGCAGCGGGTCGATGCACAGCGAACGCACCTGCACCTGGTCCACCCGGTGGCGGCGAACCAGGGCCAGCAGCGCCTCCACTTCGCCGGCGCGGTCCGTGACGCCCGGCAGCGTCAGCAGGTTGAGGGAGAGGTACGCGCCCCGTCGGCGGCACAGCGCCAGGGAGGCGTCCACGTCCTCCCAGCTGTACTTCACCGGACAGTAGTAGGCCTCGTAGAGGTCCTTCACCGCGGAGTTGAGGGATACCCGGACGGAGTCGAGGCCCGCGTCGAAGAGGGCCGACAGCCCCTCGGTGAGGCTTGCATTGGTGTTGAGATGCAGCGAGCCGCGCGAGGTCTGCGCGCGGACCAGGCGCATGGCGCGGGCAATGACACGCCAGCGGGTGAGCGGCTCGCCCTCGCACCCCTGACCGAAGCTCACCATGACGCGGCCGGTGGCGGAGGTGAGATGCGCCAGGGCGACGCGTGCCATCTCCTCGGCGGAGGGGCCGTCGTCCATGCGCGCGTGCGAGGCGGGCGGCCCCTCCGGCGGCTGCTCGGAAATGCAGCCGACGCAGGCGGCATTGCACATGACGGACACCGGGATGGCCCCCTCGTCGCGCCGGTAAAACAAATTCTGGCTGGTGAAGCAGCGGTACACGAGGGCACACGTCTTCAGCTGACGCAGGACGCGGTTGTCCGGGTCCGCCCGAAGCGCCTTGTCCACCCGGGTGCGCAGCTCCGGCGTGGAGAAGCGCCCGGCATCCCAGTGCGTCCGCCGGTCCGTGCGCACCGCCCACGCCACCGCCTCCCCCTGCCCCCAGGCGGCCGCAGTGTAGGCCCACTGGGGCAGCGTCGGGCCGGAGGCCTTCACCTCGCCGGGCAGGAAGGTGCGGGTATAGCCAGGCGGCAGCAGCGCCCCGACGGCGTGGGGCGTCAGCCTCCGTCCGCGCACCACCACCTCGCGCAACAGCGTCAGCTCCCCCGTCGAGGCGTCCACCCCCACCGGGCGTCGCCCGGGCAAGTGGGCCAGCCGGGCCCCGGCCGGCAGCGGGATGGGGCGCTCCGTCGGCCCGAGGAGGACGTCCCCGGAGCGCACGCTGGCGAGCAGGTGCGGGTGGTCCATCACCTGGCCGTCGGCGTCGGCAAACAGCAGTCTCGGGGGGGCCTTCACCGGCGGTACCTGGCCTCCCTTGTAACGCAGGGCGGCGCCCTGGCGCTCGCGTTGACTCGGCCGGGCGGGCATGGTTTGCCCCGCCCGCGCCCGAGGGGCCCCACTGGCCCTGCGGGCTTCACCCCCCGAAGGAGTCCCCCCTGTGATTGTCGGCGTCCCGAAGGAAATCAAGGTTCGCGAGTTCCGCGTGGGCATGGTTCCCGCGGGCGTGCACGCCCTCACCGGCAGCGGCCACAAGGTGCTGGTGGAGATGGGGGCGGGCGCTGGCTCTGGCATCTCCGACGCCGACTACGCGCGCGTCGGCGCGGAGATGGTCGCGAGCGCCGATGCGTTGTGGAAGCGCGCCGAGATGGTGGTGAAGGTGAAGGAGCCGGTGCCGGCGGAATACGGGCGGCTGCAGGAAGGGCAAGTCGTTTACACCTACTTCCACTTGGCCGGCGTGGACCCCGAGCTGACGCGCACCCTTCTGAAGAAGAAGGTCGCCGCGGTGGCGTATGAGACGCTGCAACTGGACGACGGGAGCCTCCCCCTCTTGCGGCCGATGAGCGAGGTGGCCGGGAAGATGGCCATCCAGGTGGGCGCGGCCTGCCTGGAGAAGGAGCGCGGCGGCAAGGGCGTCCTGTTGGGCGGCGTTCCGGGCGTCCGCCACGGCCGGGTGGCCATCCTGGGCGGCGGGGTGGTGGGGACGTGCGCCGCGAAGATTGCCGTCGGGATGGGGGCTGACGTCACCGTCCTGGACATCAACCAGCAGCAACTGGCCTACCTGGACGACGTCTTCCTTGGGCGGATTACGCCCCTCGCCTCGGACACGGAGACCATCGCCACGGCCGTCCGGGCGGCGGACCTGGTGGTGGGAGGCGTCCTCATCCCCGGCGGCAAGGCACCGAAGTTGGTGCCGGAGGCACTCATCCGGGAGATGAGTCCGGGTTCCGTGGTGGTGGACGTCGCCGTGGACCAGGGCGGCTGCATTGAGACGTGCCGGCCCACCACCCACGACAACCCCACCTACATGGTGCACGGGGTGGTGCACTACTGCGTGGCCAACATGCCCGGGGCCGTCCCCATCACGTCCACCTTTGCCCTCACCAATGTCACCTGGCCCTATGCCAAGCGGATTGCCGACCTCGGCTTGGCGGAGGCCGTCCACCAGGCCCGAGCCCTCGCACGGGCAGTGAATACCTACGGCGGCCACGTCACCTATGAAGTTGTCGCCCGGGACCTGGGCCACCCGTATGTCCCGCTGGAGGACGCGCTTCGCTGACTGCCTGCCTACCAAGCAGGCAGTCAGGCATAACGCATAACGCGTTGAAGCAATCGGCCGGGACGACGTCCGTAGGGGTGTTCTCAGGGAGGGCTATGCTCGAGTTCCCACCATCCAACCGTACGAAGCAGGAGTTCGAGGCGCTGGCGCTGGCGCACCTGGACTCGCTGTACGCCTCGGCCCTTCGGCTGACCAAGAACGAGCGGGACGCCGAGGACCTGGTGCAGGACACCTGCATGCGGGCCTACCGCTTCTTCGACAAGTTCGAACGCGGCACCAACATCAAAGCCTGGCTCTTCCGCATCCTCACCAACACCTTCATCAACCGCTACCGCCGCAAGGTGAAGGAGAGGACGGCCACCGAGGGCCCGGAGCAGGAGGCCGTCCAGGCGCTCTTCTTCAGCCACGAGGCGACCGACCAGGCAAGCAACCCGGAGCGCTTCCTCTTCGACCGGCTCCTCTCCGACGACGTCCTGCGCGCCATCGACTCCCTGCCCATCGACTTCCGGATGGTGGTCATCCTCGCGGACCTTCAGGAGTTCTCCTACAAGGAGATTGCCGACATCCTGGCCTGCCCCGTCGGCACGGTCATGAGCCGCCTTTTCCGTGGCCGAAAGCTGCTGCAGAAGGGTCTCAGGGATTATGCGGCCGGCCTGGGTGTTGTAACTGCGCGGGAGGCCCCCGAGGTGGCCGAGCCCAGCGACCTGGCAGCCTACCGGCGCCGCAAGGCGGCCGGGGGCGGCTAATCCGTCGTTGGTCGCGGCGCACCAGTGCGGGTAGCCTTCGCAGTGTGAACGCCGCTCGATGACCTGCGTCGACCTGGACTCAGTGGTCTACCCCTACCTCGACGGAGAGCTCGAGGAGGGCGACCGGAAGGACTTCGAGGACCACCTCAGCAGTTGCGCGTCCTGCGCCGGCCGGGTGGGGGGGGAGGCTGCTTTCCATGGCGCCCTGCGCCGCTCCGTGCGGGTGCAGCGGGCCCCGGCCCCGGAGGCCCTCCGGGCCATGCTCCACGCCGGCATCCAGCGCGAGCATCGCCGCGTGCAATTCCTCTCCTGGGCCCGCTGGGGCGGCGCGGCCCTGCTGGCGGCCGCCGCCAGCGCCGCCTGGCTGGAGTTGCGCCCAGCGCCACCGGACCTCATGGGCGACGAGGCGGCCCAGCGCTTCCAGCGGCGGCTGCCCCTGGAAGTCACCGTGCAGCGGCATGAGCAGGTGGAGGCGTGGTTTGACGACAAGCTGGACTGGCGCGTGCCCGTCCCCCGCCTCCCCAACGCCCAGCTGTCGGGCGCCCGCCTTTCCAACGTCCGCGAGCACGAGGCGGCCTACATCGTCTACGAGTCACCGCCGGTGGGGAATGGCCCGGCGCGCCGGATGGGCCTGTTCGTCATGGCCGATGTGCACCAGGCGCTGCCGGCCCGGCCCTGGCCTGACGTCCAGGTGCACACCGTGCGGGGCTTCAACGTCGCCAGCTGGCGTACCGGAGACCTGGTGTACGAGTTGGTGAGCGACCTCGACGCCGACGCGCTGCGGGCGATGCTCACCGCGGCCCGGCCGGCCAGCCCCACCCCACCGCTGCCCTCCCGCACCGCGACGGCGGTGGGCTACGGGGCGCGGCGCTGGCCGGAGTTCGAGCTGCTGCAGGCCTCGGCACGTTGACGCCTCCGAATCCGGGCTACTAGCCTTGCTGGCTGCTGGGCGTCGCGGCTCGCCCCCACTCGGGGCCACTGGCCGCGGCCTCTCCCCAGCGCCCGAGATGCCCACCCATGTCCTGATTGTCGAAGGAGACGCGGCGCATTCGGCCCGGATGCGCGGCGCCCTGGAGGCCCGCGGCTTCTCCGTCCAGGAGACGAACGACGGGCGCACCTGCGTGGAAGTGGCCCGCCAGGGCGGTGCGGCCTGTGTCGTGCTCGCGGTGGACCTCCCCGCCGGACAGAACGGCTACATCCTGTGCGGGAAATTCAAGAAGGACGAGGAGCTGCGGGCCCTGCCCATCGTCATCGTCGGAAACCCGGACGGCTTCGCCCAGCACGGCAAGCTGAAGAACCGGGCCGACGCCTACCTCGCCAAACCGTTGCAGCTGGAGGCTTTTGCCGACCGCGTCGCCGAGCTGACCGGCCACGTCGCTGAGGCGCCAGCACCCGAGGCGGTGTCGGTCGCCCCGCCGGCCCCGGCCCCCGCAGCCTTCGACCTGGACGAGGCCACCGTGTCGGGGGACCCGGACCTGGACCTCATCGACGCGGCCTTCGACACCGGGCCTCTGCCTCCCCGTCGGGCCCCGGCCGAGTCCGTGCCGCCAGCCCCGGCCGTGGAGGACCAGCCTGACTACGGGGCCCTGGACGGGCCGGACACGGCCAGCACCCCGGAGCCGGCCCTGGAGGAGCCGCCGGCGCTCACCTTCACTCCCCTGTCCGCCCCGAGCGAGGAGGCCAGCGGCGACGCCGCCGCGCTTCGGCGCGAGGTCGCCCGGCTGCAGGCCGCGCTGGAGGATGCGCAGGCACGCTCCTTCTCCAGTGACGTCCGCATCCACCAGCTGGAGGCGGAGCTTGCCGGCCGCGCCACCACCGAGGAGGAGGCCGGCCCCTCCCCACGCGACCAGGTGCTCCGCCGCGACCGCGACATCCTCCGCCTCAAGTCAGACCTCCACGCCCGGGAGCAGGAACTCGCCGACCTGCGTGAGCAGGCCATGCAACTGGAGCAGCAGAATCTCGAGTTGACCGGAGAGGTGGCCCGTCGCGACGGGCAGATTAAGTCCCTGCAATCCCGAACGGAGCAGGACCGGCGGCGCGTCGACGGTTCCGTGGAACGCGCCGAGACGGCCGCCCGGGAAGCGCAGGAACAGGTGGTCGAGCTGCAGGCGGCCATCGCCGCCGCCAGTGCGCGCGCGGACGCGGCCGAGCAGGAAGCCAACGACTTGCGGGCGCGCGCCGAGGAGGCGGAGGTGGCGCGCGACCGCGCCGAGGGAGAGCTGGCCGCCGCCCGCCGCGACCGCGAGCTCAATCGCGCGCACGCCGACGGCGCCCAGCGGCAGCTGACCACGCTGCAGGCGGCGTTCGAGCAGAGCCAGGCGGACCTGGCCGCTGTGCGCGAGGAGCTCTCCCACCGAGATGCTTCCCGGCAGGATGAGTTGGGCGCACTTCAGCAGCGGTGCCGAGACCTGGAAGCGCTCGCCCGCAAGCACGAGGACCGCGTGGCCCGCCTCTTCACCCGTCTCAAGTCCGAGGAACGGGCGCGGGAAAAGGCCGCCCGGGCCGTCGCCCTGGCCGGACAACTGCTCGCCCAGTCCAGTCCGCCCGCCCCAGCAGCGGAGTCCGCGCCGGGTGGGGACGACGAGCCGGCGGCGGCCTGAGGGGCGTCCCGCCCGCTGCACCCGGGCGTCAGCCGAGGGACGCACACCGCGGTCCGGCAGGCCCAGCTGTCCCCCTGCCGACGCCGTCCGCGACGGCCCCCTACCGGCCACCCGCTGAGGGCACCCCTTCACTCCGTTTCCGCGCTGTCAGGTTGGGGCCTGACCACAGTGCTGGCGAAGGAGGCGGCCAGGGGGCCGGTCGAGGACTCCGTCCACTCCGAGGTCGTGTCTCGCACTTCAAAGGTGGGCATGGCCCCGGCGGCGACTTCCAATTCCAGGCGGAAGCCTTCGGGAGGCAGCCCGGCAAACTGCAGCCTCCAGCGGTCGCGGTCCCCGGTGGCGTGTTGCCACATCCAGCGGTCGACCCCCGTGGAGAAGCGGACAATCTCCCCCACCGGCTGGCCGTCGACGGACACGACGCGCACCGGCGTTCCGGACAGCTCTCGCAGGTGCAGGTGCGAGCTGCCCCGTGGCGACCGGGCCCGAAGAACAAGACGCCGCGTCGCCCCCCGGGACAGGGCGCTCTCGGTGTCCAGCGCTGGGACCGCCACTGGTGGGCCGTCTTCTGCGAAGTCCGTGTCCCGCAGGCGCAGCGCCCACGGGTCGACCTGGGGGTCCCAGCGCACGCGGCGCACCTGTCGCGTGGCTTCGTCCCTCAGCAGCCCTTCGGCGTCCCTGCCCTGCCCCACCCGGCCCGACAGAGTGAACCAGACGGTGACGGCGGCACCGAGGCCGACGGCGACTGCCAGTAGGCGCCGCCCCTGCCGCCCGTCCCCTGTTCCGGGCGCGACCGCCGTCGCACCGAAGCACGCGGCCATGGCGCCGGCGGCCGGGGCGTCGCCCGCGGCGACCAGCAGCGTGTAGGCCCACCAGGCCCAGAGGACGACCGCCGAGGCCGCGCCCAGCATGGACAGGCCCTGACGCCAACGGCCGGGGACGCGAGGCGCCTCCGCCAGAAGAAGGGCCAGCGCGGGCCACTGGAACAGGTAACTCACCTCCGGCAGGAAGAGGCCGAACAGCACGGCGGGGAGTGTCCACAGGGCCGCACGGGCCGTCCGTCCGGAGTCCCGGCCCTCCCCCTGCCGCACGGGCAGCAGCCAGCACAACACCAGGAGCGAAGCCAGCACCACGGTGAAGGACAGCGGCCGCGACCATGTCCCGGTGGCGACGGCGGCCACCGTCGCGAGGACGGCCAAGGCGGTTGCGCCGGTGAGGGCGAGGACGAGGCGTCCGAGGCGACTGGCGAGGTGGGGAAGGCGTCCCCGGCGAAGCAGCAGCAGCAGCCCCGCCGCAAGGACGACGGACAGGACCCGGGCCAGCCACGTGGGGTAGCGGACAAGGCAGTCGCCGAAGACGTCGAAGAAGACGTGCGGGCCTGACGGTGCCTGGACGGCCACGGCGTCCCCAAAGGCCGACACGAAGACAGCGGCATGGTCGAGGTGGTGCGCCAGGCTGTCCGGGCTGAGGTTGGCCGCGCTGTCGCTCGCCCGGTGGTAGTGCGGCAGCCCGTCGGCAAAGGCGAAGGCCAGACTGGGAATGCCGCTGCGCTGCAGCACCGTCGCGTCCGAGTCGTTGGGGAGGGCCTGCGCGAGGCGAACCAGCGCCGAGGACGCGGCCGGGTTGAAGGCCCGGCCAAGGGGGAGGAGGAAGTCCCCGTCATGGCTCCCCTGGAAGAAGAGGGCCGAGGGCCCCGACACCCCCCGCGCCTCGAAATTGACCGCCCCCTTCACCCCGGCGGCCCAGCGATGGCGCGAGAACAGCGAGGCCCCGCGCAGGAAGTCCTCCTCGCCGTCGGAGAGGAGAAGCAGGACGTCATTGCGGGGCGGCGTGGCGGCCAGCCGGCGCCCCACTTCCAGGAGGGTCGCCACGCCGGCCCCATCGTCCGCCGCCCCGGGAGAACCGAAGGCCGAGTCGTAGTGGCCGCCACGAGGAAGCTGCCCGTGCTGGCGACCCCCGCAAACCGTGCCAGGACGTTGTGGACATGGCCGCAGTAGACGACGCCGGCAAAGTCATCGCAGGCCGTGCCCTCCTGGACCTCGACCTCCTGAGTGAGAGAGGAAAGCTGCCGGACCAGCGACGCGCGCGCGGCCGCATTGGCGGCCGTCCCGGCGGGCCGGGGCACCCGCGCCAGTTCGCGCACGGTGCGCATCGCCCTCTGGACGTCCCCCGCCTGTTCCGCCTGCAGCACGCCCGCACTGGGGACGCGTGTGCCAAGCAGCACCGTTGCCGCGGCCAGGAGCAGCCACAGCGCGGCAGCAGCCTCCGAGTGCACGGCGATGGGCAACGCCTCCAGCTGGCTAGTGGCCTTCCTTCTTCGGCTCGTTCTTCTTCTCCATCGCCTTCTTGGCCATCATCTGGATGCCCGAGGGGACGTTCTTGTCGCGTGCCAGTTCTCGAATTTCCGCCTCGCGCAGCGTGGAGAGGAATTTCATGGCGATGGGCAACGGCACCTTCGGGTTCTTCACCAGCGCCACCTTCACCGGGTACAGCTTCACCCATTCGCGGTTGGAGCACACCACGCGCAGCACGTCGTCGTGCGCCTGGCGGCTGTTGGAGATGGCGAGGATTTCCGGGTCGGTGATTTTGGGACTGCGGATGGCGGCGACGGCGACCAGCTTGTTGCTGTCGCGCAAGAGGTAACCCCTCGCCTCCTTGTTGCCCTTGGTGGCGAGCTTGATTTTTTCCGAGATGCTCATCTTCACAATCCGCTGGGCGAAGTTGAGCTTCTTCGCTTCTTCCAGCGGCGGCGCCGATTCGTCGCCCACCTGGTACTCGGTGAGAATCTCCTCGGCGGTCGGCCCGGGGTTGGGCGCTGCATCGGCGGCCTCGGGCCCGAAAATCCGGATGCGCGCGGCCCGCATCTGCGGGACGTCGCCGAGGTGCAGCCCGCTGCGGACGCAGAAGTCACAGACGGAGTCCACCAGGGCCCCGGTGGCCTTGGGGTTGAGGCACAGCTGGCGCACCACGTCCTCGTGGCGCAGCAGCCGCAGCTGATTCTGTCCGATGATTTCCAGGGACCGGAGGCTACAGTGCGCGGCCACCCGCGCCACCGCCTCGTCGGGCGTGGAGGCGTTGAGGACGAGCATCTCCACGTACACGTCGCTGGACTTCAGCCGGTCCAGCACCCAGGCCAGCACCGCGGGCGCCACGCCCTCGTCGCGCAGGGCGGAGCCGAGGATGCGGTCCGGCAGCTTCTCGGCCGAGGCGGCGGCGGTGCTGCGCACCGTCTCGTCGGGGTCCTGGGTGAGCAGGTAGAGCGCCCCCAGCATGTCGGCCGGCGCTAGCGGCACCAGGGCCTTGGCCGCCATCATCCGCAGCGGGATGGGCGAGGCCGGGTCGACGTGCTTGCGCAGCGCCGGGGGGAGGAAGTCGAAGGCCGGACGCTCCTCAGCTGGGGCCATGGTTCCGTCCGTAGATGATGCGCAGTCCCTCGAGTGTCAACAGCTCATCCACCTCGGTGATGCAGCGAGACTCGGTGGCCAGCAGCGGGGCGAGTCCCCCGGTGGCCAGCACCTTCACCGGGTAGGTGACTTCGCGCGCCATCCGCTCGCAGATGCCGTCCACCAGCCCGGCGTAGCCGAACACCAGCCCCGACTGCATGGAGTGCACGGTGTTGCGTCCCACCACCGCCGGGGGCCGGGCAAATTCCACCCGCGGCAGGCGCGCCGCATTCTGGAAGAGCGCCTCCATGGAGATGGAGATGCCGGGGGCGATGGCCCCGCCCAGGTATTCGCCCTTGGGCGTGACGGCGTCGAAGGTGGTGGCCGTGCCGAAGTCCACCACCAGCAGTCCCTGGTGGTGCTTTTCGAAAGCAGCCACCGCGTTGACGATGCGGTCGGCGCCCACCTCGCGCGGGTTGTCATACAGGATGGGCATCCCCGTCTTCACCCCGGGTCCAATGAAGAGGGGCCGGACGCCGAAGTAGCGGCTGGCCATGCGCTCCAGGCTGAATTGCATGGGCGGCACGACGCTGGACACCACCACCGCCTTCACCCCGGCCGGGTCGACGCCGGCGTACGGCAGGGCCTGGCGCACCCACAGGCCATACTCGTCCGCCGTCCGCCGGGCATCCGTCGCCAGCCGCCAGTGGTCGACCAGCCGGGCGCCATCGAAGACGCCCACCACGGTGTTGGTGTTGCCGACGTCGATGGCGAGCAGCATGGCGACCCGCACTACGCTTACCACGCCCCAGACTGCGACGGGGACACCGGCGCCATGCCGCTTGCTGAGGGTGCCCCCTCCCCCGCTTCAGCCGCTGAGTTCGGCGAGGCGCGCCTTCAGCAGCTTGCGGACGAGGGCCGCGGGCAGGGGCCGGTCGGGACTGAAGTGGAGAGACGACTTCGTCCGCTCATACCCCTCCAGCTGCTCAACCAGCGTCCCCAGCGTCGAGCCGCTGAAGGGAAAGTACGAGCAGCCCTCCCGCCTTGCACAGAAGCCGGCGACGACGGCGCCCCGGAGACGGAAGGCCGGAATGCCATAGCTGATGCACTCCTCGGCGTTCGGCACCGCCGACCGAATCACCTTGCGTAGCGTCTGCAGGACAGTGCGTTGGCCCGCAGGGACGGTCGCCAGGTACGCGTCGATGGTGGTGACACTTCGAGACATGCCCGGCGCCCCGGGGTTGCGCACCTCCAGCCTAGCCTCGCCCGAAGGACGTTTTCACTTCGCGTCGCGACAGCGGCCAGGCAAAGGACAGCTTCAGCTGCAGCGCGTCGCCGCCCTGCTGGGAGCGGGTGTCCATGCAGGACAACGTCGAGCCGCTCAGCGACTCCGGGTTGACGTTGAAGACCCACGTCCTGGCTGGCATCGGGCGCCCCACTCACCGTGCCCGGCCGAAACTCCGTCGGCTTCTGCCCCGTCACCGGGAAGTCGTAGACGGGGCCGTAGCGCACCGGGGCGAAGAAGCGCTGGGCGCAGACCGGCAGGCTTGGCGTCCGGCCGGGGACTCACCACGCCCGGGGCGGAGAGGGCGGTGCCACCCGCGGCCGCACCTGCTCGACATCCCCGGCCAGCACCCGTTCCTCGGCGCCGCTCGCCGTCCGGATGCGCAGCGCCCCGTCTTCGTCGATGTCGACGGCGACGCCGCGGAGTTCCCGACGCTCGGAGGTGACGAGGACTTCCTGGCCCAGCGTCGCGGACAGGGCGCGCCAACGCTCCCGCACCGGGCGGAACCCCTGGGCCGCGTGCAGGTCGAGCCAGTCTTCCAGGCGCTTGGCCAGCGCCGCGAGAAAGGCTGCGCGCCCCACCCGCCGGCCCGAAACCTCCAGGACGCTGGTGGCCGTCTCGGCGAGTTCCGGCGGGAAGTCCTCCCGACGCGCGTTGAGGTTCACGCCGATGCCCACCACGACGAAGTGCACGCGGTCCAGGTCCGCGGACAACTCGGTGAGGATGCCTGCCACCTTGCGGCCGCCCACCAGCAAGTCGTTTGGCCACTTGATGTCCGCCGGCACGCCCGTGGCGCGCAGGGACTCGGCGAGGGCCACCGCGGCCAGCAACGTGAGCTCCGGGGCCCGCTGGGGCGGAAGCTCCGGACGCAGGATAAAGGAGGCGTGCAGGTTGAGGTGGCCCGGGGACGACCAGCTGCGCCCCCGTCGCCCACGGCCCTGCGTCTGCCCCTCGGCCACCACCAGCTCGCCGTGCTCGGCGCCCTCCACCGCCAGCCGGAAGGCCACCACGTTGGTGGAGTCCACCTCCTCGAAGGCATGCAGCGTCCGGGCGAGGTCATGCGTCTCCAGCAGCGGGAGGACCTCCAGGGCCGTGAGGCGGTCGGGCGCCTCCAGCAGACGGTACCCGCGCGAGGAGACCGCCTCAATGCGGTAGCCCTGGCGTCGTAGCGCATTCACCACCTTCCACACCGCGGTGCGCGACAGGCCGAGCTTGCCGGACAGCGCCTCACCGGACACGAAGTCCGTGCCCCCTTCCACAAGGAGGCCGAGGATGAGTTCCTCGTGCGTGGCTTCCTGCAGGTCCGCGTTCACGGCTCGCATCCGGCTGGAGGTGCAACAGCAAACCAGCGTAACCCAGCAGCATGACGCCCAGGGGGCGCTGGGCCGGCTTCAGCCCCGCGGGGGAGGCCGGAGCGGCGCGACCTGGTAGGCCGTCAGCAGCAGGTCGGTCTGGGGGACCTCGGCGCCACCCCGCAGCAGGCTGGTGCGAATCCGCACCATCCCCACCCCGGCCGCGAAGGTGATGCGGTTGACGAGTTCGACGCCCTGGGCCGCTGCCACCCGGCTCTCCACCTCGACGCAGTCGGGGAAGTGCCCGGCCGGGGAGGTGCACGGGCTGCCCACCGAGTTGATGCGCCAGTGCTCCGCCGAGTCCGGCCCGAGGACCACCGTCCAGGTGCGCCCCGCCTCGACCGGCGAGCGGAGGATGACGCGGGACTGGTCACGCAGGCCGTCCGGGCTCACCCACAGAAGCCGTCCCCGGTTGTCCGCATAGTGCCCGTCCTGGACGCTGCGAATCTCCACCACCTCGACCGCCATCGCGTCTGCGCCGGAGCGGTAGCTCCAGCGATTCCCAACGGCCAGCGGGAAGTAGCGGCCTGCGCCGGCTGGAGGAGGGGCCGGCGCCGGGGCCTCGACCGGGTGGGCGCAGGCCAGCAGCCCGGACAGCAGCAGCCAGCCGGGGCCTC
>Ga0209048_10005045_pt1 | contig 12528 bp, 4 predicted proteins | sample FrelakmetCRP12CR_FD_187146 | JGI IMG/M metagenome (GOLD analysis project Ga0209048, IMG submission 187146) | Freshwater lake sediment microbial communities from the University of Notre Dame, USA, for methane emissions studies - CRP12 CR (SPAdes)... | ecosystem: Environmental > Aquatic >... | reverse complement strand
TGGTGGGCGTGATGGAGCCTATAGGCGGTATCACCATCCAATCCTGGGTCTGAGCGCGTACTGGCCACCAGGGTGCAGGTTTCGCCAGGGTTGAGTGTAACGTGAATTTCACCTGCAATATAATGATCTTCGATTGCGTCCTGGCCGCGACTGTCTTCAACCTCCAGATAGAAACCGGTTGACCATCCCTGGAGGGGGGCGGCCCAGGCTTTAGCGCTAAGTAAAAAGAATGGTTGTGCGTCAATTGGGCTGGCAGGAGTTATCCGCAGACCATGGGCAATGGGATCGACGCGCATTTCCAGGCCGTCTGCCTGGCGAGTCAGGGCATGATAATCCCGGTAATTTACCAGGGCAGTGAGTATAAGCTGAACCGATTTAGAATCCTCTACGAAGTGGGTAGGACGAATAAAGCGATACTGGATGTAAGTGGTATTTTCACCTTCCTTCATCCAGATGCGTTTTTCGATCAAAGCGTCCGCCAGAGCGAATGTCCAAACCGGGACAACGCCTTCAAGCTGGAAGCTCTCAATGAATAGAAAGCCTTCCGGCTCCAGCCGGTTATAGATCAGACGGTTGCTGTATAACGGGTAGGAATGGCCCTGGTAAATAGCGGTTTCATCCAGCTTTGTCACCAGTAAAGTGCGACCGACGGGTGGTTTCAAGGCAGCGATCAATAAACCGTGGTACCGGCGGGAGAGCTCACCGGTAAGAGTGCCTGATGCATAACCCCCAATGCCGTTGGTCACTAACCATTCACGGCGGCTGGAATTATGTGGGTCTCCGCAGATAGCGCGGCCAAATCCAATCATCGAATTTTTTCCACGGCCGAAAGTCACTTTAAAAAATTATCTATAAGACAGCCAATCACTGGAGCAAACCGCCAATAAAAGTCCCAGTTTATCCACCTCACTTTCGACGATTTGCTAATGTGATTGGCCGAATATTACTTTCGAAAATCCACCTGTAGGACTGCCAATCACTGGAGCAAACCGCCAATTAAGGTTCCAATTTATTCGCGATACATTCGGCGGTTTGCTAATGATACATTACTTTTTAATTATTTCAAGGCTGTGAGAGTGGAGTGGTTAAGTGAAAAAGCTGGTTTATAATTGACAGGTAAATGGCTTCGCGAGTCCAAACAAAACCTACTTACAAAGCCGGAAAGCCTTACTGGCTATGGCTCTCAGCCCGGATTTTGCTAATCCTGGTAGTCTTAGGCGCGTATAGCCTGTTTTTCTATTATTTACAACCTTCAATTGGAAATATCGTTGCTGCCTGCATGTTTATTATTGTCATCCTCGGGGGTGTGCTGTTTGGATTTTGGGGCGGTCTTCTCACCAGTTTATTTGTTTTTCTTCTCACCATTTCCATATCTTACATGACCAGTAGTAGGATCTACCTTTCCGACCTGACTAATGGTCAGGCCGCCACTATCCTGGCAGTGATGATAGGTGGGATGATTGTTGGGCGGCTAAGAGATCTCAGCCTGCGATTGGAGCAGGAATTGGCGCAACGCAGGCTGGTGGAAAGGGCATTAAGAAATTCGGAAGCCGTTTTCCAGTCATTGGTCGAAACAGTGCCCCAGTTCATATTTCGCAAGGATCTGGCAGGTCGCTTTACCTTTGCCAACCAGCGCTACTGCCAGCTGATGGGTAAAAACCTACCTGAGATGCTTGGTTTGACAGATTTTGATATTTATCCGCATGAATTAGCGGAAAAATACCATCAGGATGATTTGCAGGTGATTGCCAACGGACATACCTTAGAAGCAGAGGAAGAAGTCCTTGAGGAGAATGATAAAAAGATTTATTTGCATGTAATTAAAAACCCCGTGCTAGATGCAAATGGTCATATCAATGGTGTACAAGGCATTTTTTGGGATATCACTGAGCGCAAACAAATGGAAGCGGCAGAGCGTGAACAACGTATCATGGCCGAAGCATTGCGCGATACTGCTGCTATACTTAACAGTACTCTCCAGTTCGACAAATTGCTTGATAAAATTCTGGATAATGTTGGAAAGGTGGTGCCGCACGATGCCGCCAATATTATGTTGATCCATGCGGGATTGGCGCGCATAGCATCTTGCCAGGGATATGAAAGTCACGCGCCCGTAGAGGCGGTGTCGGCTTTGCGGTTCCCCATTGCGAAAACCCCCAGTTTGCGCTGGATGGCGGAGACCGGACGTTCGTTGGCAGTTAGCGATACCCGAGCCGATGTCCGCTGGACTCACATACCAGAAACAGAATGGATCCGTTCATATGCTGGCGCACCGATTCGAATTCGGGAAGAGGCCGCCGGTTTTCTGAACCTGGATAGCCTGACGCCTGGGTTTTTTACCTCAGAACATGCTGAGCGTTTGCAGGTCTTTGCTGACCAGGCAGCTTCGGCGATTGAAAACGCTCGCCTGTTTGGAGATGTGCAGCGTTACGCCCGGCAGGCCGCTCTGCTCAATAGCATCACACGCTCAGCCGTCAGTGCCCCAGACCTGCAGGAAATGCTGCTAAGTCTGTCTACTCAGTTGGCCGATCTGATCAATGCAGATGGGGGGTTAATCACACTATGGGATAAACAGCAAAATGTCCCCTTGTTTTTAGCTGCCAGGGGTGAGATAGAAGAATTCCTGAATAACTACCAAATCCCTCCAGGTAAGCCTTCGTTAACCGGTACTGTGCTCGAAAGTGGACAGGTGCTAGCGATCGATGATGTTGATCAATCACTCCTTGTCGACGATCAAATTTCTGCCACTTTCCCGTTGCACTCGCTAATAGGGGTACCCTTGATTGCAGATGACAGTAAACTGGGGGTGGCGTTTATCGGTTTTATTGAACCGCATCATTTTACACAAGATGAGAAAGCGCTGCTTTCTCAAGCCTCAGACCAAATTGCATTGGCGATTGCTAAAGCCCAGCTTCTAGAAGCCGAGAGGCAACGAACGGCGCAATTGACCCGTGCAAATTCTGTGATTATGGCGTTGGGCCATGTAGCCGCGCGCATCGAAACGGCTCCGGAACCGGATCAGGTGATGCAATCGTTAGGCGAAGAGCTGGCCAAATTAGAGGTGCATTGCCTGGTAGCGTTGCGTCCGGCTGGAAATATTTCCAATAATGGGCCCAACTCTCATTCCGATCGCGAAGGTTTAGTGATTCGATATTTCTCTGTAGAGCCCCGCTTTATCAGGCTAATGGAACGCCTGACAAGAGTTAAGGTGAAAGACTACCGTGCCCTGCCTGAGAATTTCTCTTATTATGAAGAAGTTATTAACAAGCGGCAACCAGTTTTCGCGGTGGACCCTATCCCTATGTTAAAAGCCGCTTTACCGGAACTATCTTCCGAATTGGTTGACCATTTAACCAGGTCGATTGGCTTTACGGAACAAATCAAGAGCTTTTACTTACCTTTGATTGCCGAGGAACAGGTGATCGGCACATTGTGGATGTGGGGCGAACACTTGAACCAGGATGATCTACCAGCAGCGTCGGTGTTCGCCAGCCAGGTGGCTGTAGCTTTAGAGAATGCCCGGCTGTACACACGAGTGCAGCAGTTGGCGATTACTGATGAGGTGACTGGGCTGTACAACCGGCGCGGTTTATTCGAACTGGGCCGGCGTGAGGTTGAACGCGCCGCCCGCTTCAACCGGCCGCTATGTGCCATGATGATCGATATTGACCATTTTAAACAGGTCAATGACATGTACGGGCATCCGGTAGGGGATAGGGTCCTACATCGCCTGGCTGAATGCCTGAGAATGAATGTGCGTGATATCGATATTGTAGGTCGCTACGGTGGTGAGGAGTTCCTGATCCTGCTGCCTGAGAATGATTTACCGGCAGCTCGCCTGGTCGGAGAGCGTCTGCGAAAGGCAGTGGCTGATCTGGCTATCGCAAACAAACTTGGAGAGATTTGCATTACGGTTAGTGTGGGGGTGGCGACTGCCCACCCTGAAACGAAAGACTTGTCGGTGTTGATTGAGCATGCCGACCAGGCTATGTATTTCGCCAAACAGTCAGGACGTAACCGGGTGGCAGCGATGTGAGGACCCAAAGTGTGTAAGTTGCTTACTGCTCATGTACGCTGAGATCGCTTTTTTGAAGGCTACCCCGGGGAGGTGATCTTGAGCGGGCATTTGGTTGCGATATTGAACAGGATCACGGCAGTTAACGAACAAGGGGAGAGAATATAATACAGGTTACACCAGAAATTTCAATCGAAGACTCTGAGCTCCATTTTGACTACATACGCGCCTCCGGACCCGGGGGCCAAAATGTCAATAAAGTCTCTTCGGCAGTCCAGTTACGCTATGACGTAGCCCATTCTTCCGCCCTAACGGAAGAGGTGCGACAGCGCCTGGTGAGGCAGGCGGGGAGGCGAATAACAGCTGACGGAGTGCTAGTGATCGAAGCGCAGCAGTTTCGAACGCAGGAGCAGAACCGCCAGGCTGCTATTGAGCGGCTGGCTGGGTTGATCCGCCGTGCGTCGGAAAAACCCAAGCTGCGAAAGAAGACTCATCCCAGCCTGGCCTCGCAAGAGCGACGACTGGAAAAGAAACACCGCCGCAGCCAGGCAAAGCGGATGCGACGGCTCAGGCTGGAGGAGTAATTCATTTGTGAAGAATTTCGACCCTCCAGGCGCAATCCCTATGGGCAATTTAGATTGAATATTCGATATACAAGTCGGTCTGAGTAACCGACGTTAGGAAGGCCTGCCATTCCGCATCCGTCAAAGTGGAGGCATCCTGGCGGCTCGGGATACCCTCGTCAATTCTGATCACCCGGCCTTCGGTCTTTGTCTTCAGGCGGTTGTATAGGTCTGGGAAAGGCATATTCCATCTCTTCTTTACCGCCATGGAGTGATCTACCGGTATCATAGCTACAAGTTCGTCGCTGACCATAAGTTCTAGTCCCTGCAGGCGCAGAGTAGCGTTATGACTGCCATGATGGCCCACTTTATAAAGCACAGTCCGGGCCAATAAGTCGTTGGAAGTGATCGTGCGGAGAGGCTTACCAGGCTCCTGCACATCCCAGGAAAGGCTCCCCCAGGATAACCAGTTACCAACCTGTGCATCAGCGGCAAACAGCAGTACTTTGCTACTGCCAGGGTCACCCAGCTCGAATGCTAATACCAAACTGGTATTGTTCGTGTCGCTATCCAGGTTTAGGGCCAACTCGCTGGCCACATTTAACCAATCCGAATCGATGCGACGCCAGGCATCCGGATCCTGGTCTTCAAAGCCGTAATATCGCCGGAAGAAATCGTCATGCTGGAGGTCTTTTACTTCGTCCGGGGAAACCTGGTAAAAAGCGTCAAATGGGTAGGATAATGCTTTTTGTTGGGTGTAAGTCGAATCTCCTCCAACTGGGCTAACTGCCGCGAAAAACGCGTCTTCCGCGCTGATAGCGGAGATGCCGTAGGTCTCCTGACCCTTTTTCGTTGGATCGCTCATCTTAATAAGTTTCAAGTCCTGCGGAGGTCCGAAAATATACACTCTCACGCCGTCTACGCCATCCAGGTTTTGGGGAGGGTCTTTCGGCGAGCAGTAACGCACGCTGGCTTCCTGGCGGGTGGACAGATAGTGCATGGCGTCCTGGGTTGTGGCGGCGCCAGTGGGTTGCCCCGCTGCGCCAAGCCCAGGGGCAACGCCAGGCTCTTCCCCGAAAAAGCTGAGGATTTGCCGGATCCCTGCGGCCTGATCAGTAAAGCCAGCTCCATCCAGGCGTGTCAGGGCGGTATGCAAGGCGGCAAGCCTGGCACCGCGCCCCTGCTTGAGCTGCTGAGCAGTAGCGTTATTGGGATCTTCCGTCCAGGCCAGCCAGACATTGTTGATCGTGAATTTGTCAAAGACCGCACGGACCTGGTTGAAACCGGAAATGTGATCCCAATGCTCATGAGTGCCAACCACCAGGTCGAGATGCCCACCGGTAGTCTGGAAAATATCATCGACGACAGCCATCATCTTTTGTGCAACATCCTGGGTGCCTGCGATTACCCCGCAGTCGATTAACATGTGAAAATCGGGTTGTGATACGCCGTCCTGGTGGGGAAAAGTGAGCAAAAAGCAGTCGCCTAACCCCTGGCGATACATACGGATACGGACAATAGGGGACATGCAAGCCTCCTCAATTAATATTCACGGTGTAACAACGCAAAGGGTTCGTACATGGCGGCAGGTGTGAACGGTGCAAAGTAGGTGGCGCGCAGGGAGCCATTCAAGTTACCCTGCATATATTGCCGCTGGCGTTCCAGACGAGCATCGTCGTCGATCGGCTTGACGATCCGGTAGTGCAAGTTCAGGGAGTCCAGATCGAGCAGCAGGGTGCAACCGCCACGGAATTGGAAAGTTGGGCCGGTGGGGTCGTTTGGGTCAATAGGGACCGTACGGCGCTGGGTGATAGCGACGACTAGCTGGCTCAGCAAGTCTCCATCGGGACCAACGCGCTGGGAAGGCCGCAAGGAGTGAATTTCAAAAACAGGTAACCTATTGACACCGATTGCCAGTCCTGGCAATATGCTATCCCCGGCAAGCGCCAGGCCAGTCAACCTTTCAAAGGTCGCATAGTCCGTGATCTCATTGGTAATGATCCTGTGGATGTAGCCACGCATTTCCTCAATCTTCTTATACGATTCCTCACGGGTGACAAAGTAGCGAGCCCGGTCGGGAAAGCCGCGTAATTTGCTGGCTATCTTGTCGAAGTCCTGGTCTTCATCTTCACGAGCGCCGGGCCAGCGCAGGCTTTCAATAGACAGGTTGCGCACGTCAAGTGGGTAAATGCCGCGCCGGCGGAAGGCCTCGATAAAAGCTACCCGGTAGCCCCGGTCGTCATCGGGGACAATGTCGGTATCGGCAGTAATGATAGCCCGCAGGTAATCGCCATATGTCAAGTCTACAGGCGGGCAATAATCCAGTGCGCGTATGCACATCAGCAAGACTTGTTTAGCCGCCTTGGCGGCTTCGTCAGCCAGGCGGTTGACCAGGTCAGGATGCAATTCACCTGCCGGTAAAACGCCCGTACCGCTGCTGGCGATACGTAGCAAATCGGCTACCCGGCTCTTGTAGATGGCAGTAAACGCATCGAAAATGGCCGCGACCAGGATCGAGCCGCGGGAATGTGGCTCCATAACGGTTAAATAATCGTGGGGATCGGGTGCCAGGGGTTCCCAATGACCAGTATCTGGATTGACGCTACCCAGGGCGTCGCGCAAGGCGCCATAATTACCGATAGCCACACCGAACTGCTGGGCGAGCTGGCCAAGCAGGTTTTGGCTGGCCAGGTCACCGCGGGTTTTTGCGATCTGATGCCGCAGGACTTCGGGAAAGCTAAAATGTTGGAGAAGGGCCACGATGTCAGAGAAAGCTTCATGAAAGGCCAGCGAGTCGGGGTGGGTGGGCTCGATAAAGCGTCGGTGCATGCCGTCCAGCAAGGCATGGGTGGTCTCGTGGGCGACGATATCGTGTGAAAGGCATGTAAAAACCATGCCGCCCGCCATGTGAGTGCCAGGTTGGGCAGTGGTGGCAGGGAAATAGCCGAAAAGCAGGGCTTTCTTCTGTGGGCTATAATAGGCGTTAGCTTCACGCAAGGCATGTGGATAAATACGCAACCGCTGGACAAAAACTTCTTTCAAATCAGTCGACTTTTTATTATTGCCATGGGTGCCCGCCTTGTCGCTTGTGTCTATTGTGTGGGATCTCCACAACACTTTTCGACCCAAGGCTTGCTCGAAATTGCGGATAGTGGTCATGGCTACGGCATACGCCATTTGCTGGTGGAACTGTGGATTGCCTTCGGATGGTGCAAGGCCATCCTGGGCGATGAGATACGAGTTGTTTAAGTCAACTGGTTCATAGAAACTTTGGCTGGCGGGATCGAAGTCGACTACCTCCAGATACTCGCCTACTGGACCGCGTTGCAGGTCATCTTCCCAGGGGACTTTGAATACGACTTCGTTCAAACCCATCGTCTCGAGCTGGAGAGAAAGGCTGGGGTCAAATGCATAACCGCGCAGTCGGCGGACAGGTGGGGGAGGAATGGGAGCGGAGTGCATAAGAGGGGGGGAGGGTTGAGTTGTCATAAATCAATCTCCTTTCGCATTAAATGGATTATACGTTCAATTGGTCTGATCTCAAAGGAGATTTGGGTAAAGAGTATGAATTATTTGATTCTTATGAAATTCTTTGAATCACCGGCAGAAAATTGCAAAATTCGGCACGATTTGTTATACTCACCTTACATTAATGCAAAGTTTAGATGACGGAGCGGTAGGTAACGCCAGCATCACCGGTCAGAATGGTGCACGGTTGGTGAATGCACTCATTAACAGAACTTTCGAATTGAGTGCATCAAAGCCGATAGCAGCAAGCTGGTGGCCAAACTTGTTTCTTCCAGGATAGAGAACTTTGGAACAGTATGCCTCCAACTATAATCAAGTTGCCCCATATTCCGTTTTTTCTTATTCCTGTAAGAAACCCCCTAATTGAATAGCGGCCATAGAACCCATCGAGCATACAAGCATAGCGTTTACTTTGGGGAGGACGACGAAGGAGGTGATATTCAAAAAAGATCAATCTCCCAAGCTGTGTTTAATCCAGCAAATAACCTCAGACTTGACAATATTCCTAGTCTAATTAGATGGAGGGATGAAAATGTTACAAAACCGTAATTTACGGCGAGCAGTCAACCTTTTGGTCGTGGCTGGGGTGATCCTGACCATGACCATATCGGCTACGGCCCAGGGCAGGGGGGCTGATTTGAAGTTAGATAGCGCGACTGGGATCACCTTGGATTCGACTTATTCGATTAACACGGAAGGGAAGATGCCGCTCACGCGGGCTTCCAATGGGCTGGTTAGCATCATCGTTCAACTGGATGGCGCCTCACTGGCAGCTCAGCAGGCGGGTGGCGCCCAGCTGGATGCCCAGGCTCCTGCCAGCGTAGACTATATGGCTACCTTGAGCGCCAGGCAGGAAACATTTAAAACCGAGCTTACGAAATCCGTGCCGGATGCCAAAGTCACGCACCAGTACAAGGCCGTGATCAACGGGTTGTCTATGATCTTGCCAGCCAATCAGGTGGCGGCGGTGGCTGCTTTGCCCGGTGTGAAAGCTATCTACCGGGATGAATTACGCCAACCGCAAACCGACAACAGCCCGAAGTTCATTGGCGCTCCGGCGGTGTGGAAGACGCTGGGTGGGCAGGAGAAGGCGGGCGAAGGCGTGCTGGTGGGCATGCTCGACACGGGCATCTGGCCCGAGCACCCGTCTTTTTCCGACCCGGATCCCTCCGGCAAACATTATACTTCCCCATCCGGTGGGCCGTACCCCTGCAATTTCGGTAACACCACCTGGAACCCGAAGGATGTGCCCTTCACCTGCAACAACAAGTTGGTGGGCGCCTACGAATTCCTGGATACCTACAAGGCTGTCATTGGATTGACGCCTAAAGAGTTTGACTCAGCCCGTGATGACAATGGCCATGGCACCCACACTTCCAGCACAGCTGCTGGCAATGCCAACGTAGCTGCCAGTATCTTCGGCGTAAATCGCGGAATTGTTTCAGGGATTGCCCCACGCGCCCATGTGATCATGTACCGCGTTTGCGCTGCAGCAGGCTGCTTCACCTCCGATTCGGCTGCGGCTGTCGAACAGACAGTCCTGGACGGGGTGAATGTGATCAATTTCTCGATCAGCGGGGGCGCGAATCCCTATGCTGATGCTGTTTCGTTGGCCTTCCTGGATGCCTATAACGCGGGCGTGTTTGTGGCGGCTTCGGCGGGCAATGCCGGGCCTAGCCCCGATACGACCGACCATCGCGAGCCATGGGTGACCACCGTAGCAGCCAGCACCCAGGACCGCGCTTTCGAGAGCACGGTTACGGTCACCGCTGATAATGGCAACTCGATGACCGTCACTGGAGCTACCATTACGGCTGGCATCCTCACCCCCACCTCGGTGGTGCTGCCACCTACTGGACAGGAACTTTGTCCGACCCCCTTCCCTGCCGGGACTTTCCATGGCGAGATTGTAGTCTGCCGGCGTGGTGGGAACGGGCGCGCAGATAAGGGCTATAATGTCTTCCTGGGCGGTGCAGGTGGGATGATCCTTTATAACCAGCCGGGCGTCACGGACCTGGAAACGGACAACCATTTCCTCCCGGCCGTTCAGATAGAAAATGCGGACGGGACCGCTTTACTGGCTTTCCTTTCCAGCCACACTGGTGTGAAGGCCACCTTCCCGGCTGGGGTGAAAGTATCAGCCCAGGGGGATGTGATGGCGTCCTTCAGCTCGCGCGGCGGTCCCGGGCAGTCCCTAGGCGTCAGCAAGCCGGATATAACCGCCCCAGGCGTGCAGGTCCTGGCCGGAATGACCCCGGACCCGAATACCGATGATACAGCCCTCGGCCCTCCTGGACAGCTTTTCCAGGCGATCGCGGGCACCTCGATGTCCAGCCCGCACATCGCCGGAGCGGGTGCATTGATCAAAGCCCTGCACCCTGACTGGACTCCCGGTCAAATCAAGTCGGCCTTGATGACGACCGCCAAGACAGACGGCGTGGTCGAGCCGGATGGCGTGACGCCGGCCACTACGTTCGATGACGGCTCGGGCCGTGTCGACCTGAGTGCGGTCAGCAATGCCATCGTGACTTTCAATGAAACCGGAGCTAACTATGTGGCGTTGAAAAACCACCTGTGGGACGCCAATTACCCCAGCCTGTACGTGCCAGTTATGCCCGGCCAGATCACCGTCCAACGCACCCTGCATAACACAACCAACCATCCAACCACCTGGAATGTCAGGGTAAGCAGTCCATCGGACGTATCGGTGCGAACGCCTGAGGAGGTCCAGGTGCCGGCCAATGGCGATGCCACGTTTAGCATCACTGTCATTGCGCCCACCGTACCGCTCGGCGAAGTGCGCTCTGCGATGCTCACTTTCCAATTAGACTCCCGCGAAAAGTTCCACGTAGACTCACGGGCAAAGTTCCACTTCCCGATCACCTTCGTGCGTATGCAGCCGGCAGTCACGCTGGATAAGACCTGCGACCCGTTGTCCTTCAAGCTGGGCGCGCATACGGACTGCACGATCACAGCTGCGAATCTCAGCTTCAGTGATGCCAATGTGACCATCGTGGACCGGATGCCACTCCAGCTGCGTCTACTGGGCGATACGATCACCGGCGCGACTCAGACTTTCTTTAACTCGCTGGCCTTCCAAGGCAAGCTGGCCGCCGCGCAGCCGCCGGACGTGATGGTTACCGCCGGTACTTCTAATAACTACCTGTCGCTGTCCAGCCTCACGCCAATTCCAGGGGTCGGTGACGAGACCATTACGAACTATAATGTTCCGGCTTTCCTGTTTGGCGGTAAGACTTGGAGCCGCATAGGCATCGTCAGTGATGGCTATGCTGTGGTGGGGGGCGGGACTGGTGCGGACGTACAGTTCCTCAACCAGAATATGCCCGAGGCGACCCCACCGAATAACGTCCTGGCTCCGTTCTGGACAGACCTCAACCCGGCTTTTGGTGGAGCGATGCACATAGCCATAGCGAGTGGGGGCGGTCAAAGCTGGCTGGTGTTGGATTGGGATAAAGTGGTGAACTACAGCAATAGGGCGCCCAACTCCTTCCAGATTTGGATCGGTCTAAACGGCGTGGAGGACATTACGTTCGCATATGGCGCTGAACTTACGAATGGAGAAGGCGGCGCGTTGAGCGTGGGAGCTGAGAATGAGTTCGGTAACCGCGGCGATAGCTACTACTACAACGGTGCCGGCACACTACCGCTCCCGAACAACGTAGACCTGATCGTCTCTTCAACCCCCATCGTGCCCGGTGAGACACACGTGATTACCTTTAGCGCCCTGGGGAAGAAGATCGGTGCGTGGACAAACTGTGCAGCGATGACGGCCGACATCTTTGCTGGAACTAATGTAGCCTGCGCAAGCGGTAAAGTGACAGCGCCTAAGACCGCAAAACTCCCGGCCGGGCTTACCGTCAGTGACGTAATCTTCCTGCCGCTTATGCGATAGAAGGCAGATGGGGTTGGGCGGACGTCCAACCTGTAAATAAGTAAAGGAATAAGAGCCATCCCAATAGAATACCTTTGGGATGGCTCAATGTTATTATTTAGCCTTGGGCGGCTCCATCGGGCCAATTGGACCAATCCGTTCGCATAGGAAAGGAGGTTTGCTGCCGTCGCCGTGGTAACTGTAAACCTTGTCGGCCACCTGCAGCTGGATTGAAATTCCATCAACCGTCACTTGTGTATAGGCCATCCCAGGCTGGGGGCAGCCCAGGCTAGAATCCGGCCAGGTGATTTCTTGAAAATCAGTCAGCACAATCTGGTCGACACTGACGGAAAGGCGACCGGCCAGATCCTGCTTGGCCTGCTTGACCTGCGATTGCTCGGCCACCGCAGCCGGGGTGGGGAACGGGGTTGGTGTGGATTGCCCTGGTGGGAACCGTTGCCCCTGGAGGTTGACTGGGGTGCCCAGCGTGGCAGGTGCGCCGGTTTGCGTTGGCTGGATAGTAGCTAATG
>Ga0209048_10005044_pt1 | contig 12528 bp, 13 predicted proteins | sample FrelakmetCRP12CR_FD_187146 | JGI IMG/M metagenome (GOLD analysis project Ga0209048, IMG submission 187146) | Freshwater lake sediment microbial communities from the University of Notre Dame, USA, for methane emissions studies - CRP12 CR (SPAdes)... | ecosystem: Environmental > Aquatic >... | reverse complement strand
TGCTCGTTGAGAAAGGACCCGCTGGCATGCGCTCCCGCGTGTTTGAAACAGGATCACGACGCACTTTCAGGCTGCTGCCGGGAAGCGCGCTGATGGCCTCGCTACTGCTTGTGACGTTGTCGGTTGCTCGAGGGGCGTTCGCCGATGACCGGGGATCCGAAATGCCGGCCACTGCGACCGTTCCTGGTCCCACGCCCGCGGAGACGCGGTTGAAGGCGGACGTTTCGTTCCTGGCGGCGGACGCCCGCGAGGGACGCGCGCCGGGGACCAAGGGCATCGAGGCTGCCGCCCTTTACATTGCCGAGACTTTCAAACACTACGGGCTCAAGCCGGCGCCGGGTGCTGACGGCTACTTCCAGAAGTTCCCCCTGACGGGCCGGCCGCGACTGGGAGAGCCCATGGAACTGGCCGTTGGGAAACCCGACGGCACCATCCTCGAGGCCGAGCCCAAGACCGAGTTCAGTCCGCTGGCGATCGGCTCGAGCGGCTCGGTCGAGCATCTGCCGATCGTCTTCGCCGGCTACGGGATCACCGCCAAGGACAGCGCGCTGAAGCTGGACTATGACGACTACGCCGGCATCGACGCGCAGGACAAGGCGGTCCTGATCATCCGCCGCGAGCCGCGGCAGGACCGTGACGACAGTCCGTTCGCGGGCAAGAAGACGAGCGATTATGCGACCTTTCGCCACAAGGCCACGAACGCTTTCCAGCACGGCGCGGCCATCGTGCTCCTGGTCAACGACCTGTTCGGACTGGGCGGAGACGAGGACAAGGTTCTGGGCCTGACTTCCGGGGGGCCGGAGACGATCACCAAGCTCCCCTTCGCGATGCTCGGCCGCGATTTTGCCGACAAGATCCTCGCCGCCGCGGGCGAGCCGAGCCTGGCCGAGCTCGAGAAGCAGATCGACGGCGACCTGAAGCCGCGGTCCCGGCTCTTGAGAGGGGCCGAGCTGTCGGCGAAGCTGACGATCGATCGGCCGTCGGTCGAGACCAAGAACGTGCTCGGCGTGCTCGAGGGCTCAGGCCCGCTGGCCGACCAGACCGTCATCATCGGCGGCCACTACGACCACCTGGGCCGGGGAGGCATGATGTCCGGCTCGCTCGCTTTCCTCTCCAGCGATATCCACAACGGCGCTGACGACAACGCCTCGGGAACCGCGCTGGTGATGGAGATCGCCCGCCGCCTGGGCGCGCGCCGCGATCCCTTGCCCCGACGCGTCGTCTTCATGGCATTCTCCGGCGAGGAACGGGGGCTGCTCGGGTCGCAGTATTACGTCGAGCATCCGCTCTATCCCCTGAGCTCGACCGTGATGATGGTCAACTTCGACATGGTCGGCCGGCTCAACGGTAAGAACGAGCTGACGATGATCGGCACCGGGACCACGCCCGGCATCGACGCCCTGGTCGATGTTCTGGGCAAGACGGCCGGGCTGACGATCAAGAAGGTGACGGGCATGACCGACGGCTTCGGCGGCAGCGATCACCAGTCGTTCTACGCCAAGAACATACCCGTCCTGTTTGCGTTCACGGGCATTCACTCCGACTACCACCGCCCCAGCGACGATTCGGACCGGATCAACTACTCCGGCATGGCGCGGATTGCCGATTACCTGGAGCTGATCGTGCTCGATCTGGTGCGCCGGCCTGATCGCCCCGCGTTCACCAAGCTGTCGGCCCCCGGCCGCAACGGCCGCCAGACTCAGTCGGCATCGGCCGGCATGAGCGTGACCCTCGGCGTGATGCCCGACTATGCCGACGAGGCGAAGGCCGGCATGAAGATCACGGGCGTTCGCGAAGGCGGTCCCGCGGACAAGGCCGGACTCAAGGGAAATGATTCGATCATCCGCATCGGCGGCAAACCGATCGCCACGATCTACGACTACATGGAGAGCATGAAGGGATACAAACCCGGCGACAAGGTGGAAGTGGTTGTCAAGCGCGACGGCGCCGAGGTCGAGCTGCAAGTGAACCTCGGGGGCTCGAACGCCCCGCCGCGCAACTGAGCGGGAAGACCGCGATCCGTGATGGATTCTCGCCGCCCGGCACAAGGCATCTCGCCCCAGGCCCGTTGATTCCATGACCCGAACCGACCTCCAGCCTGGACTCCGCGTTCTACGTCACCGGTGGTCCCTGCTTCTGCTGGCGGCCGGGGTCGTCCCGTCGGTCGCGGGGTGCGGCGGCCCGGGCCTGGCCGATAGGGCGGCGAGTGTCGCCGAAATTGTCTCCGGCGAGCCCAGCGGCCGGGACGTTCTGCGGATTGCGACGTCGTGGCCAAGGTCCGAGCAGAAGAGGCTGGAAGAGGCATTCCGCCATTTGACCCCGGCGCCCGGGCCGGTCCAGTTGATCTGGATCGACCTGCCTCCCGAGGCACCTCTGGGGCGGATCATCGCCCGCTTTCCGCCGGTCGATGTTCTACTCGGCGGACCACTCACCGAGTACGCTCGCCTGGCCCGCTCGGGGAAGCTGGAAGCTCTTCAAGGAGAGGGATCGCCCTTCTGGTACGTCGCGCGCAGGTCGTTGATCGCGCGCCAGGGCTTTTTGGGTGAACTGGCGGAGGCGCCGGCGCTGGACGACCCGCGAGTGGCTCCCGCGACCCTGGCATGGGCGGCCGCCCGGTTGCGTGCCGATTCGTGGCGGCAGGGTTATGGCTCTCTGGTCCAGCTTTTCGGACACGCTCTTCATCGCCCCGGTTGGCTCGGCGGCTCCGCCCTCGCCGCCAATGAAGACGGCGGCGGCTGGACGCCTGTGCCGGGCTCTGCACCGTTGTCGTCAAAAGATGCGCCGCTCGACGCGCGGAGCATCCTCTTCGAGGAGGGGGCCGCGATTCGCCGGGGTCCTCGCCACGGCACGGCCGCCCGTGCGTTCCTTCAGTTCGTCGCCGCCCAGCCGATGATCCAGGGCGGACCGGAAAGCCCTCCGCCGGACCCCGACGTGAGCGATCTGCTGGCCGACCTGCTCGGTGCCACGCTCGTCGATGCGCGGGAAGAGCTGGTGCTGGCGTGGAGCGTCATGGATCGATCGGCCGCGGCGGCGCCCGTACAGGCGCTCTTGTGGCTCAACGAGCCACCCCCCTGGCCGCCGGCATCGGTCGAGAAGCTCCAGGCCGAGGGGGGTGACAGCGCCCTGGCGATGGTCCAGGATCTTGCCGCCCAGATCGCTCCCGATCCCGAACCGCGGTTCTGGCTGGTTCAGAGCTGGTTGCGGCCGGCCCGGCCGATCGATCCATCGGTGCTGGCCGAGCTGGCGCGGGCCGCCAGTGGCCGCCTGGTTCACGAGCCTCGGTTTCGTGCCTGGCTGCGCGGGGAATGGACAGCATGGGCCCGGCAACGGTATCGTCGGGTCGCGCGGCTTGCCGCCGGCGCGGGTTCTGCCGCGGGGTCGGCGGCGCCTCGTTCTCCTCTCCCCTGATCGATCCTGAACCCGAGTGAAGAGCCGGTCGCTCCATGATTCGCGTCATCGTCGAAGGGCTGGTCAAGCGGTACGGACAGGTCGCCGCGGTCGACGGCGCATCGCTCGAGATCGCACCTGGCGAGCTCTTCTGCGTGCTCGGTCCATCGGGTGCGGGCAAGACCGTCCTGGCCCGCCTGCTCGCGGGGCTCGAGGACCGGGACGACGGCGAGATTCACTTCAATGAGCGGATTGTCCATGCCTTGCCCCCGCACGAGCGCCGGGTGGGGCTCGTTTTTCCCGATTTCGCGCTCTGGCCCGGGATGACCGTGGCCGAGAACGTGGCCTACCCGATCAAGACCCAGGGTTCGAAGGGGCCGGAGCGACGGCAGCGGGTCGGCGAGATCCTCACGACGTTGCGGATCGACAGTCTTGCCGGCAAGAAGCCCGAGCAACTTTCGCGCGCCCAGGCCCTGCGGGTCGCGCTGGCGCGGGCGGTCGTCACCGGGCCGGAACTCCTGATCCTCGACGAGCCGCTCGAGCAGTTCGACACCCGCGGCCGCGACGAGGTCTGGGACGAGCTCCGGCGGCTTCGCGGCGAGCTGGGCGTCACCACGCTGCTGCTCACCCGTGTGGTGCCCGAGGCGCTAGCGCACGCGGATCGGCTGGCCGTCATGGACCTGGGGCGCATTCTCCAGGTCGGCCCGCCCCAGGAGCTTTACAATCACCCGGTCGATGTGTTTGTCGCCCGTCTGCTCGGCCCGACCAACCTGCTTCAGGGCCAGATCGACGGCAACGGCAGCGAGTCCCGGCGCGAGGTGGTGGTGCGCACGCCGCTGGGCCGTCTGGTCGCGAAGGCGACCGCCACCGGTTCCAATCTGGCGCAGGGAACTCCCGTGACCCTCTCGATCCGTCCCGAGACCCTCTCACTGGGCCCATCGATCCCTGCCGACTGGAACCGCTTTCCCGCCACGATCGAGCGGATCCTCTTCCGCGGAGCCGTGCGCCAGGTGGACCTGCGCGGGCCCGGCGACTGGCCGATCACGGCCAGGGTGCTCCAGAACCAGTCCCCCGGCCTCCGCGAGGGCCAGAGTCTCACCCTCTCGGTTTCCCCGGAGTTCGTGACTCTGCTTGCCGGCAAGTTCGCGGTCGGCAATGCGCCCTGACGATGTTCCTCTTGCCGCTCTACGAGGCCTGGGGCAAGAAGGACAAGGAGGAAGAGTGGAGCAAGCAGCTCAGAACGCCATCGGCCCCGATGCCGTCTTACGACTCGCCTGTTGTTGTTGGACGATTCTTCAGCGGCAGTTACGATGGAGTTGGTAATGCGGCCTCAAAGGAGCCTCCCATCCGTGAGTCCCGGAGCAGAAACATGACGAAGATCGTTCATGCCACATTCGACGGCCAGGTCTTGCGGCCCGACGAACCCCTGGCTCTCTTGCCGAATACGCGAGTTGTGGTCACGATCGAGACGCTCGAGGAATGTTCTGCTTCTACCCAATCGTTCCTGAAGACGGCTCGTTCCTTGAATCTCGAAGGTCCACCCGACTGGTCGACTCGACTTGACGAGTATCTCTACGGGGATAAGGTCCGCGACGATGAGTGAGATGTTCCTCGACTCCTCGTTTGCGATCGCTCTTTCGGCGTCCTCTGATCGATACCATCACCGGGCCGTCGAGATCTCCGGACTCATCGAAGCCCAGAGTATTCGCCTCGTCACGACCCACGCTGTCCTTCTCGAAATCGGTAATGCCCTCTCTCGACAGCGTTATCGCCAGGCCGCGATTCAACTGCTCACCTCGCTCCACGCCGATCCCAGCGTCGTGCTCGTTTCACTCTCCGATCCTCTCTATCAACGCGCATTTCAACTCTACGAAGGAAGAAGGGACAAGGAATGGGGTATGACCGATTGCCTGTCCTTCGTTGTCATGGAGGAGCGCAGTGTCCATGAGGCACTGACCGCTGATGACCATTTCCGGCAGGCCGGCTTTCGAGCGCTCTTGCTGGATCATTGAATGGTCTCCCCGCGTTCTCCCACAAAGGCACCATGCCCCTGCTTCGGGAAAGCCTGGCGATTCGCGAGAAGGCCCAACCCGACCAGTGGTCCACCTTCAGTGCCCGCAGCCAGCTCGGCGGCTGCCTGCTGGGCCAGAAGAAGCTCGCCGAGGCCGAGCCGCTGGTCGTCTCCGGCTACGAGGGCATGAAGGCCCGCGAGGCCAAGATTCCGGCTCCATCCAAGTACCGCCTGACCGAGGCCGCCAAGCGGGTCGTCCAGCTCTATGAGGCCTGAGGCAAGCACGACAAGGCCGCCGAGTGGCGACGTAGGCTGGGGCAGGACGCCCCGAGGATAACCTTGGAGGCCTTCTCCCGATAGTGATCGTTTCGGTCTCCTGGTCTGAGTCCGGTAGCACCGGAGACTCCTTTGCAAGCAGTCAGCGGACCGCTGTGGTAGAATCGTCTGAAAATCAGATCCAGGATCCCGGTCGCTGTTTTTGCGAGCAAGGGAAACGAAGATGCCTTCACCGTTCCCCGGGATGGATCCTTACCTGGAGCAGGAAGTTCTCTGGCACGATTTTCACGAGAAAATCCTTCCGGCGGCGGCGGCGTATCTGGCTGCGCAGGTTCTCCCGCGTTACATCGTCCTGATTGACGAAAACGTGTACTTGCACAATCTCTCGACGGAAACCCGCCGCGGCGTGGGCCGTCCCGACCTTGCGGTGGCGCAGGGATGGAACATCAACGCCCCGGGAAAGGGCGCGGCGGTTCTCGAGGCGCCCACCTACGTCGTTTTGCCCGAGCTGGACATCGAGCGTGAGTCGTTCCTGGAGCTTCGCGACCGCCAGAGCCGCGAGCTGATCACCGTGGTCGAGGTTCTGAGCCCGACGAACAAGCGTCCCGGCGATCACCGGGGACAGTATCTGAACAAGCGAGCTGATCTCTTGCGGAGCCCGGTGCACCTGGTCGAGATCGACCTGTTGCGGTGTGGACCGCCACTCCCACCGACAGACCGTCCCGGCGGACCGTACTCGGTTCTTGTCAGTCGTGCCGAGACGCGTCCCAGGGCCGACTACTGGCCGTTTGGACTGCGCGACCCACTGCCGACCGTGCCCATTCCTCTCAAAGGTGCCGACGCCGACGCCAGGCTCGACCTCCGGGCGATCCTCGACCGAGTTTACGACGAGTCTGGCTACGGGTATTTCCTCTACGATCACGAGCCTGACCCGGTCCTGAACGACGACGAAGCCAGTTGGGGAAGGTCGCTGATTGCCACTCCCCTGGCATAGGACTGGGGCGGCCGATATCCGAAAAACCTAAGCAAGGCGGCCGTATGGCGGAAGCAGCCGGAAGCTGCTATGGTAACATGATATTGATCTTGTCTCCCTATGTTCATGACAACAACCAACGGGGCGACGTAGAATCCAGCCGGAGGTCGCCGACCATGAAGGCCGTGGAATTTCTGGCGCAACTCAATTCGGACCAGACTCTGACGTTGCCCGCGTCGGTGATGGGAACAATTCCCTTGGGTCAGACAGTCCGAGTGCTCATTCTCTACTCCGAACCCGACTCGGACGCGCAGTGGGAACAACTCGCGGCCGAGGACTTCGGCCAGGGGTATGCAGATACCGATGCCATCTACGACGAGTTATCAGCCCGGTGATCTCGTGCTCGTGGACTTTCCCTTCACAACCAGCGGTCCCGGCAAGTCCCGCCCTGCTCTGGTCGTGCTCGATACCGGTGATGCGGACGTCGTGCTCGCCCGTGTCACGACGCAGCCCCAGATCACGCCTTTCGATGTGACCATCTCCGGCTGGAAACAGTCCGGACTGCTCGCGCCCTCGACCGTCCGCCTTCACAAGCTGGCGACCCTGGCCAAGAGCCGCGTGAAAAGACATCTGGGCAACCTGGACTCGAATGACCGACAACAGATCGGCGCGGTATTGCGACAAATCACCTCGTCCTGGTAAGCCATTTCTCGAGCCGAAAGCCAAGACGACGAAGAGGGTCCTGCGCCACTAAGATTGAGGTCGGGTGCGGGTGATCCGCACTCCAGTGACGGTTGCTTTTGTGTGTTTCGATACCGTCGCATGTTCATGCGCATGTCTGCCCAGCGTGGTCTGGAATCCGGACCTCATCACACCCGGATCACCACTTTGCCGAAGTGGCTGCCGCTCTCCATGTGCTTGAGCGCCGCGATGGCGTCGTCGAAGTCGAAGACGCGGTCGATCACGGGGTGCATCTGGTTGACCCGGATGGCCTGGTTCATTGCCTCGAACATGGTACGCGAGCCAACGTGGATTCCCTGTACCCGGATGTTGCGCATCAGGATCGGCATGGGGTTGATCTCACCCAGGCCCGAGAGCACGCCGATCAGGGCGATGTAACCGCCCAGGCGGATCGCTCGCAGTGACCGAGGCAGCGTCCCCGCGCCCCCCACCTCGACGATCTGATCGACCCCGACGGCTCCGGTCAGCTCGCGCACCCTCCTGTCCCATTCGGGCGTCGTCTTGTAGTTGATCACTTCGGCGGCTCCCAGCTCGCGCAGCCGGTCGAGCTTGGCATCGTGGCTGGACGTGGCGATGACCTTCGCTCCGGCCAGCCTGGCGAACTGGAGGGCGAAGATCGAGACCCCTCCAGTGCCCTGGGTCAGGATCGTGTCGCCCGGCTTGATCGCCCCACCGACGACCAGCGCGTGCCAGGCCGTGACCGCCGCGCAGGGGAGCGTCGCCGCTTCCTCGAAGCTCAGGTGTTCGGGAATGCGAACCAGGCCCTCTTCCGGCAGGACGACTTCCTCGGCCAGTACGCCGTCCACCTCGGCGCCCAGCGCGGATCGGGCCTTGGCATCATCGAGCTGTCCCCCAACCCAGGCCGGCATGAAACTCGCCGCGACACGGTCGCCGGGCTTGAACCGGGTAACTCCCGCGCCGGTCGAGGCCACCTCACCCGCGCCGTCCGAGAGCAGCACGAGCGGCAGCTTCAGCCTGGGGTTGTAAACACCCTTCGAAATCATCAGGTCGCGGTAGTTCAGCGACACCGCCCTGATCCTGACAAGCACTTGCCCGGGCCTGGGCGTCGGCGAGGGGAGTTCCTCCCGCCGCAGAGCATCCGGACCGGCGAATTCGTGAAGACGATAGGCTTTCATGGTTTCCTCCTGCCGTTCATGCCGATGCCCGGCCCCTGACAACTGGCCAGGAGTACGGAGCACTTGCTAGGATGACACGGACTGCTGGGCTCCGCGAGAGGTTTTTCCACGGGTTCCGGGATGTTGAGACGAGCGATCGCCAGGGCAACAACCTCCGTGCTGGGACTGATTCTCCTGGCTCCTCTGCTGACCTTGGTACCCGCGGCGGTTCTCGACATCGGGCCGGCGCCGGAGGCCCGCGCCCGGTTCTCGGTGTTTCCTCTCGCGCTCGCTGCCCTCGATCCCTTGATCTGGACGAGTCTCTGGAACAGCGTGGCCGTGGCGGTGATCGTCGCGGCGGGATCGCTGGTGATCGGCGTCGGACTTGGCGCGATGGTCGCAAGGCGGAGGTTCTGGGGCCGTCCGGTGCTCTCGGCGATGATCACGGCCCCGGCGGTTGTCGCTCCGGCCTTGCTCGCCCTCGGGCTGCTCGATCTTTTCGATCGATCCGGGCCGCGGGCCCCAGGCAGCCTGCTCGGTTCGCTTGCCTCGGCCCACGGATTCTCGGCCCGCGTCTGGCCCTGGCTGGTCTGGGGCTGGGCCGCGATGATCCAGGGAGTCGCCTTGGTGGCGGTGACGACGGGGGCCGCTCACGGCCGTCTGCAACCCCTTGGAGAGGACGCGGCTCGACTGGCCGGGGCGGGGCCAGAACGAATCTGGTGGACCCTGACCTGGCCGAATCTCCGCCCATCGGTCGCCGCGGCCGTCTACCTGGTGTTCATGATCAACCTCGCGGACCCCGGCCCTCCTCTCGTCATCGGCTTGCGCAGGACACTGGGCTTCCAGATGGTCGCCACCGCGCTGGGGCCCGAACCGTTTCCCCGTCTCGCCGCCATCGCGCTCTTCGTGCTTACGATAACCCTGGCCGGGCACACGCTGGTGTCGTGGTTCAGAGGCTCGAGAATCGATCCCGACCTCTCGGCCGGCGGCGACCGCGACTGGCACGATCGGCGGACGCAGGTCGCGGCGTGGCCTCGCGCGGCGGTGTCGTTCTTGATACTGGCCTGCTGGTCGCTACTGGCGTGGCTGCCGGTGGCTGGTCTGGTGCGGATGGGGCTGGCGCGGACGAGTGATCCCGACAATCCTCATCCGCTGGCCAGGCTCGGGATCGTCGATCTGCTGATGCGATTGACGACCGACCCCGCACCCCGGCTGCTGGCTCATACCACGCTGCTGGGCGCGGGGGTGGTCGTGCTGCTCTGCCTGCTGGCGTGGCTGCCGGCGCGCGGTCCGGTGGGTTCACAGGTTCGAGGATGGCGAGGCGCCGTCGCTTTCCTGAACGCGCTCGCGCCTCCGTTGGTTGTCGGTGCGGGAGTCCTTGCCCTTTGCCGGATGGCCATGGTGACATCGCGATTTTTCGTTGCCGGCCTGGATTGGACTGTCGCCGGGCTCTGGATGGAACGCATCGCGCTGGCACTCGACCCCTACCGGTTCCCCGGTCTCCTGCTCTTTGTGGGGGCTTGCCTGGCGTCCCTGCCCCGTCGGCTAACCTCCCGGCCGAAGCAATCGGGGCGGGACGCCGCGATTGCCCGGCTGGCCGACCAGGCTCGGCTTTCGGCAGCCGGGCGCGGCCGTGCCCGCCGGCATGCTTGCCGCGGGGTGCGAGCGATCCCGCTCCCCTTGATGTTTCTTTGGGGTGCTCTGGCGGCGACGGCCATCACGCCGGCCCTGGTGCTGGCACCGACCCTCGAGAGCCGGCCGGTCGGTCCGGGCATCGTGGTCCTCAGGGACCAGCCCGACGACTCGCGCGCCCTGGCGGCCGCTCTGGCGCTTGCGGCGATCGCCCTTGACCTGGCGGCGCTGGGCTGGGCAGCGGCGCGGCCTTGCCGCGATGGCTGTCTCGAGGCTGCGGACCTTGCCTGAACGGAAGCCCGCGGGGACACGACTCGACGCATGAGCACCTGACCGAGTAAGATCAATTTGAATGCATCAGGCACCCAGGTTTTGGAGTGGCGGCCGAGCGGCCCCGAGACTTCCGATGGACACGGCGAAACTCGCGCTCGAGGACGGTACGGTTTTCACCGGCCGCGCGTTCGGCGCCCGGGGCGAGATCGATGGCGAGGTCGTCTTCAACACGAGCATGACGGGTTATCAAGAAATCCTCACCGACCCCTCCTATCACGGCCAGATCGTGGCGATGACCTACCCCGAAATCGGCAATTGCGGGGTCAACGACGACGACCTCGAGAGCCGCCGTCCCTGGGTCCGAGGCTTCGTGATTCGCGAGCTGAGCGGCCGGGTTAGCAACTTCCGCGCCCAGGAATCGCTCGCAGGGTTTCTGGCCAGGCACGGCGTCATCGGCCTCGAGGGCATCGACACCCGGGCACTGGTCCGGCTGACGCGGGTTCGTGGGGCGATGAAGGGCATTTTGTCGACGGCCGATCTCGACGACGCCAGCCTGGTGGACAAGGCTCAGAAGAGCCCGGGGCTGGTCGGCCGCGACCTCGCCCGCGAGGTCATGCCCCTGGAAAGCTTCACCTGGGAACCCGGACTGAACCGACAGTTCCTTTTCGATCCGCGCGGCGCCGGTTCCGGCAGCCAGGCCGCGGGGGAACCGAGGGCCCCGACATCCCGCCGGCCGCACGTGGTCGCCCTCGATTTCGGCATGAAGTGGAATATCCTCCGCCATCTCGTCGATATCGGCTGCCGGGTGACGGCGGTTCCCGGATCGATGCCCGCCCAGGCCATCCTGGACCATCAGCCCGACGGCATCTTTCTCTCCAACGGACCGGGAGACCCCAACGCGCTCGTGGAGGCGACCCAGGCGCTGCGGGTTTTGATTCGCACGGCCGCCGAGTCCCGAGGGATCCCGATCTTCGGCATCTGCCTCGGGCACCAGCTCCTTGGCCAGGCCTTCGGGGGCAAGACCTTCAAGCTCAAGTTCGGCCACCGTGGCGCCAATCATCCCGTCCGCAACGAGGCAACGGGCAAGATCGAGATCACCACCCAGAATCACGGCTTCGCCGTCGATCCGTCCACGCTTCCCGCCGATGTCGAGTTGAGCCACATCAACCTCAACGATCAGACCCTCGAGGGCCTGCGGCATCGCCGCCTACCTGTCTTCGGTGTCCAGTACCACCCCGAGGCCTCCGCCGGCCCCCACGACAGCCAGTACCTCTTCGACGAGTTCCGCACCATGATGGGGTAAAACGGGGGACGGAATCGACTCGGCGATCTCAATCCCACGGGCTCATTGCGTGGAATAGGGGTAGGAAGGACCGATTGAGTTCGGTCCCTCCCCCCTCCGAACCGTGCAAGCGGATTTCCCGCACACGGCTCTCCAGTTGGTGGTTTTACCTCGAAGAGGATTGACGGGCCAGCGCATGGGCTGTTTTCAAGCTATACAGCCCGTGCTCCGCAAAGAATTTGTTGGGCCAACGCTGATGATCACTCCCCCGGCCACATCCCTCCTTGCCCAGGCGTTCGCGGAGGATGCTACGCAGCCTCATCCGGATCCACCCGTCCAAGTGGCTGAACGTGTAGCGGTGGCTATGTTTGAAGTACTCAAACCAGCCTCGCAGCCTCGGCTTGATCGACGCGATGATCATCTGCAAGCTCTCCCCAGAGGTCCGTTTCGTCTTTGCTCGGATCGCGTCCTTGAACTTCGTCAGGCTCTTGGTCCGCGGGTAGCGACACCCCCTCTCGAACCGGTCGCCCAGGAAGTCAAAGCTGGTCTCCTTGGCATCGACGATCTTCGTCTTCTCCGGGTGCAACGTCAGGCCGGCTGCCGCCGTCCATTCTACACCACAACCTACGCAACCGCGGACGCCGCCCATCCTTTCTTGTACTCGAACGGGAAAATGATCGATCTCAGGACACTTGTCGGAAAAGGCGGGAATGGAGTGGCCATCAATTCCCAGGGCGATGTGGTCGGCCAGGCGCAAGCGCCGACAGACAAATACTACCAAGCCTTCCTCTACTCCAAGGGGTTCATGAAAGATCTCGGTGTGTTGCCCGGTGACCGT
>Ga0209048_10005043_pt1 | contig 12530 bp, 10 predicted proteins | sample FrelakmetCRP12CR_FD_187146 | JGI IMG/M metagenome (GOLD analysis project Ga0209048, IMG submission 187146) | Freshwater lake sediment microbial communities from the University of Notre Dame, USA, for methane emissions studies - CRP12 CR (SPAdes)... | ecosystem: Environmental > Aquatic >... | reverse complement strand
GGGCCCGGAGCCGTCCGCGCGGACGGTGCCCTGCAGCATGACCGGCGGCCGCGCCCGGCGGAAGCCCCTTGGGGGGGTGTCCGTGCACGCGGGGGCGGTGGCCTGCAAGCGAGCAGCGGGGCAAGCGCCCGGGGACCTGCCAAGGCCTTCGCCCCGGAAGCGGGGCGTCCCGGGGGCTGGCTTCAGTCGAGGAAGAAGTCCGGGAGCAGCTCCGCGCTAGGGTCGACTGCGTAGCGGCTGAAGTCCGTGACGCCCTCGGCGCGCAGCACGTCGTCGTCGACGAAGAAGTTGCCAGTGCAGGTGCGCGCCTCCCGCACCAGGATGGCGTGGGCCGCATCCCCCATGATGTCCACCGTGCGGCACTGGCGGCGGATGTCTGGACCCCCGCCAATCATCTCCATCGCCGCGGTTGCAATGGCGGTGCGCGGCCAGAGGGCGTTGACGGCGATGCCCAGCGGCTTGAATTCCTCGGCCATGCCCAGCACGCACATGCTCATCCCGTACTTGGCCATGGTGTAGGCGACGTGGCCGGCGAACCAGTGCGGCTTCATGCTGAGCGGCGGAGAGAGGTTGAGGACGTGGGGATTCTTGGCTTGCTTCAAATGTGGCAGGCAGGCCTGCGTGGTGGCGAAGGTGCCGCGGGTGTTGACCTGGTGCATCAAGTCGAAGCGCTTCATCGGCGTGGATTCGGTGTCGGTGAGGCTGATGGCCGAGGCGTTGTTGACGCAGATGTCGATGCCGCCCCAGGTGCGCACCGTCTCCGCCACGGCCTCGGCGATTTGCGCCTCCTGGCGGATGTCCACGGTGAGCGGGAGCGCCTTTCCACCGGCGCGCTCGATGTCCTGGGCGGCCGTGTGGATGGTGCCCGGCAGCTTGGGGTGCGGCGCAGACGTCTTGGCGGCGATGGCAATGCGGGCGCCGTCGCGCGCCGCACGCAGGGCGATGGCCAGGCCGATGCCGCGGCTGGCGCCGGTGATGAAGAGGACTTTGTCCCGGAGCGTCGACATGGCCCCGGGGTTTACCATGCTCCGGCCAGCGGGAAATGGGCTCCGGCGTGCGGTGGACTGCTAGACGTTGTCCCAGCCGAAGCGCTCCCGCTCGAAGGCATCGTCGGCGAGGTGCTTGATGAGTTCGTCGTCGTTGTCGTCGATTTTTCCGAAGTTGCTCTTCACCCGCCGGCTCACCTGGCCGGCGAAGACCTCGAGAATCTCCCGCTCCCGCTCCGACTTCTCGACGCCCAAGCCCTTCACCGCGCTGTCCACCCGGGACAGCACGGCCGCCAGCACGAAGAGGTCAATCATGATGTCCGCCAGCCGGCGTGTGGCGAACTGCATCTCCACAATCCGCTTGCCGTGCTTGCGCAGCGTGCGGTCGGCGGCGGTGGCCAGGTCCCGCGTGGCATCCTCGAAGACCTCCGCCGCGTCCCGCAGCGCGGGGTGCAGCCGGGTGAAGGCGCCCTTGCCGCGCCCGACGTTGGTGGCCAGCGAGGCGCGGCGGCGGGCGTAGTCGCTCAGGACGCCGAAGCCCTTGATGGGGTCGGCGAGGACGCCCTTCAGGCTGCTGGCGAGGTCGGTCAGCTGCGCCCCCACGTCGTTCATCGCCGTCAGGGCGATGAAGAGGCGGAGAATGTCGTTGGTGCCTTCCCAGATGCGGAAGATGCGACAGTCCCGGAGCGCCCTCTCATACGGGAACTCGCGCATGTAGCCGTTGCCGCCGGCCACCTGGAGCGCCTCGTCGGTGGTGCGCCAGAGCGCCTCCGTGGCGAACACCTTGGAGATGGCCGCCTCCACCGCGTAGTCCTCGTACCCCTGGTCAATCAGCCCTGCCACCAGGTTCACCACCGCCTCGGCGGCGTACGTCTCCACCACCATGTGGCCGACCTTCTGTTTGATGAGGCCAAAGTCGCTGAGGGGCTGACCGAATTGCACCCGCCCCTTGGCTTGGCGGGTCGCGAGCTCCACCATCCGCTTCATCCCGCCGACGCACCCGCCTCCAAGGCCCGTGCGTCCGTTGTTGAGGATGCGCATCGCCACCTTGAAGCCCTTGCCCTCCTCGCCGAGCAGGTGGCCCGCGCCGACGCGGACGTTGTCCAGGAAGACGGCGGCCGTGGAACTGGCCCGTAGCCCCATCTTGTCCTCGTGGGGGCCGGTGCTGACGCCGGGCATGTCCCGGGTGACGATGAAGGCGCTGAGTTTGCCGCGCTCGTCGGGCTGGCCCGTCTTGGCGAAGACGGTGAAGAAGCTGGCCAGCCCGCCATTGGTAATCCACAGCTTGTTGCCATTGAGGACGTAGCTGTCGCCGTCCCGCACTGCAGTGGTTTTCACCGCAGCGGCGTCGGAGCCGGCCCCGGGCTCGGTGAGGCAGAAGGCGGCCACCATCTCCCCGGTGGCGAGTTTCGGGAGCCACCGTTGTTTCTGCTCCGGGGTCCCGAAGAGAAGCAGGCCCCGCATGCCGATGGACTGGTGCGCTCCGATGGTGGCGGCCACCGAGCCGTCGTAGCGCGACACTTCCTGCAGGGCGCGCGAGTACGCGGTACTGCCGAAGCCGAGGCCACCGAATTCCTCCGGCACCACCATCCCAAACAGGCCGAACTGTTTGACTTCCTCGAGGAAGGCCACCGGAAGCTCGCCGGCGACGTCCCAGGCGCGGAAGTCCTTCTCCTTCGGTCCGAGCAACTGCCCGAGCGAGGCGATGACCTGCCTCAGCGTGTCAGCGTCCTTGGCCGGCATCTCCGGGAAGGGGAGGAGGACGTCCTCCTCGATGTCCCCCATGCAGAGGGAACGCATGAAGCTCGTGCTCTGTTTGTCGACCATGGTGGTGGCCTCCTGACTGTCTTCTTCCGCCCGACAGCCGGAACGATGCAAGTCAGCGGCGAGGACACAGGGCGGCGGTGGCGATTGGCACTAAGGTGTCAGGGCAACGCTGCGGGAGGCGGAGATGAGCTTCAGCTGGGGACTGCTCTACGTGCTGAGTGAGTGGGCCATCCGCCTGGTGATGCTGGTGTACGTGCCGAACCGTCGCAGTGCCGCGGCTGCCCGCGCCTGGCTCGTTCTCATCTTTCTGGTGCCCTGGCTGGGCCTGCTCCTCTTCGCGCTCATCGGCCGCATTCGCTACCCGCGCGAGCGGCTGGAGGCCGAGGCCAGGGCCGTCTCGCGCATCCGCAGCGTCCAGACGGAGATGCACTCGCTGAGCGCCTTCCGCCTGCCCGAGTTGGACGGCCCCGCGGCGCGGAGCGCCCGGCTGGTGGAGCGGCTGGGCAATTTCGCGCCCCTGGCCGGCAACCAGGTGGAGCTGCTGCCCGACTACCAGCCCGCCATCGACCGGCTGGTGCAGGACATTGACGGCGCACAGCACCACGTGCACCTGCTGTTTTACATTTTCGCCGCCGACGCCACCGGCCAGAGGGTGGCGTCGGCACTGCAGCGCGCCCAGGGCCGGGGTGTCAGCTGCCGGGTGCTGATGGATGCGGTGGGCTCCGCCGGCGGGCTGCGTCGACTGGGCCCGGCGCTTCGACGCTCCGGCGTCGAGGTGCTGGCCGCGTTGCCGGTGAATTTCCTCCGGCGCAATGCCGCCCGGCTGGACCTTCGCAACCACCGGAAGATTGCCGTCATCGACGGCAGAATCGGCTACGTCGGCTCACAAAACATCGTCGACCCGGGCTTCATCCCCGCCTACCCCAACGAGGAGATGCTGGTCCGGGTGCTTGGGCCAGTGGTGGTGCAGCTGCAGGCGGTGTTTCTCGCCGACCGCTACCAGGAGACCGAGCACCGCCTCGAGGTCTCGGAGCTGCTGCCGCCCCGCGATGTGGCGGGTCCCTCGACAGCCCAGGTGCTCCCGAGCGGGCCGGGCTACCCGCTGGAGAACCAGCAGACGCTGCTGGTGGACTTGCTGCACGCCGCCGCCGAACGGGTGGTGATGACCACCCCGTACTTCGTCCCGGACGAGCCCTTTCTGCAGGCCATGGTGACCGCGGCCCTGCGCGGCGTCGAAGTCCGCCTGGTGGTGCCCGAGCATAGCAACAAGCGGATTGCCAACTTGGCCCAGCAGTCCAACTACACGCGACTCCTGGAGGCGGGCATCCACGTTCACCTGTACGCGCCCCACCTGTTGCACGCCAAGCACGTCACCGTGGACCGCTGGCTGGCGGTGGTGGGCTCGGTCAACATGGACATCCGGTCTTTCGCGCTGGACTCGGAGGTGAGTCTCCTCGTGTACGACGCCAACGTCGTCGCGGCCTTCGAAGCCGTCCAGGCCCGCTACCTCGCCCACAGCCGCGAAGTCACTCGCGAGGCCTGGAGTCGCCGCTCGCTGCTGCGGCGGGTGGCGCAGAACACGGCGCGGCTGGCTGACTCGCTGCTGTAGGGGACGGGCGAGGCCGGCCCAGCTTGCGGGGGCCCTCAGGGACCCGCGCAAATGGTGTTGGTGCCCGCGGCGCAGGCCGTGGGAATGACGTTGCCGATGGAGTCCGAACAGGACTGGTTGGTGTAGCCGTCCAGGCAGGCCTGCGCTCCGGCGGGGTTGAAGACCCCGGTGCCGCAGCTGGCCGCGGCACACTTCAGCCGGGAGCTCAGCAGCTGCGCGCAGTTGTCCACGTTGACGCCCTGCTGGCACTGACTCAGCCGGTTGCAGCTTGCGTAGGCAAACGAGTCGCACGCGGCGACTGGACCACTCACATCATTCTTGATGATGGTGGCTCCGCAGCCCGTGGCCGTGATGCAAAGACAGATGGCGAGACCGACAAGACGCACTCGGGGACTCCTCGGGTTTGGAAGGACGGCGAACAAGTGACAGTACCCGCAGCTGGTCCGGCTGTCTTCCCAAAGCAGCAGCCCTCGGAGGAGGGGCCGGGCGTGCCGCGGGGGGCCGACAGCGGCGTCTGGGCGTGCGCCGACGCCGCCGCGCTGCCTCTCACTTGCACAGATTGCTGTAGCCGCTGCCGCAGCTGGTCGCTAGGCCGCTGCCACAGGGGCCGTTCTGGATGTCGCTGAGGCAGGTGCTTGCCTGGCTGCTGTTGTACGTCGTGCCACTGGGACAAACCTTCGTGGAGCACGCCGAGGCGCTCTCGAGGTAGCTGATGCAGGCGGACACCGAGGAGAAGCCCAATTGGCTCAGCTTGCCGCAAGAAGACGCCCTGTTGCACAGGTCGGTCGAGGCGGACTCGCAGGCGGCAGCCAGCGTGCCGGTGTCGTTGTTGCTACTGCTGCCGCAGCCGACGAGGAGAGTCGACAGACACACGGCACTGAGGATGAGACGGTGCATAAGGCCCCCCAACGGAAAGTGCGTTTGCGACTGCACTGCTAGGCTAACCAGCCGGCAGCGGTCGGCTTGCGTTGACGCATTCCTGCGAGGCCCGGCTCACCACTCCATCCTTTGCGATGAATAAGCCGGCCACACAGCGTTGCCCCCCGGGGCAAGCGCGTGCGGCCTGCTGGCCCTCGCACAGACGACGCCCCCCTTTCACCGTCAGTCTCACTTGCGAACGGAAGCAGCCCGTGCGAGACCTCGGCTGCCTTCGGGTGCCCGCGTTGGGCGAAGAGGGAAGCCGGTGAGATTCCGGCGCGGTCCCGCCACTGTGACCGGACGGCCCTGCGGAACAGGGCCCGCCATAGCCTCCGGCAGTCACCACTGCGCGCCTTGCAAGGGGAACGCGGGAAGGTGGGAGGAAGCGGCGTCGGGCGCAAACGCACCAGTGGGGTGCAGCAGCGTCCGGGTTCCGGAAGCCAGGAGACCTGCCCGAGGTACGGACGACTCCCCGGAGTCGGCCGGGTGGCCTTCTCTCTTCGTCGGAGAGAGAGGAAGGCGTGGGGCATGGCGTTTTGGAGGTGGGCCCGGCGTGGGCTGGGGCCGGCGCTGGGAATGGCCTCGCTGGCCTGGGGACAGTCGTCCTCGGGGCCGGTGTTGCTGGCCCCGGTGACGGTGCCCCTGCCGCCCGCCCCCCCGTCCCCCGAGTCGCCGTCCCAGCGTGACCCCACCGGCCAGACGTCGGTGGTGGACCTGGCGGGGCGTCGGTCGGAAGTGCTGTCCACCGGAGCGCTTCTCTCCGAGGTGCCCGGCGCCATCGTCAACAGCACCGGGGGCCTCGGGCAGAGCGAAAGCATCTCCTTGCGGGGGGCCCCCAACACCGGCGTGCTCGTCCTTCTCGACGGCATCCCCCTCAATGGCCCGGGGGACATCGCCGACATCAGCCTGGTCCCGCCTGCCATCCTGGAGAGGGCCGAGGTGCTACGCGGTAGCGCCAGTGCCGGCTACGGGCCGCTGGCACTTGGCGGGGTCGTCAATCTCGTCACGCGCCGGGCCGCTGACGTGCCCCCGGTGTTCGGGGACTTCACCGCAGGAAGCTTCGGCACCTTCCGGGGAAGCCTCGGGGTGTCGGGCCCCGTCCTCGGCGGCACGGGCCTGCTGGTGCTGCATGGGGCGTACAGCGAGGGCGACTTCACCTACAGCTACCAGCCGCTGGTGGACGTGGGCGTGCCCGGGGCAGTGGGGATGCCCGTCCAGCGCGTCAACAACCAGTCAGCCTCCGGCGGTGGGCTGCTCAAGCAGGGCTGGGACGTCTCGGGCTGGGCGCTGGACGCGCTGCTGGAGGTGAACGTGCTGTCGCGCGGGCTGGCCGGCACCGAGGAGCAGCCAACGCCCAACGCCGAGCAAAGCGCCTCCCGGGTGCTGGCCTCCGTCCGCACGCAGCACACCTTCTCCAGCGGCCTCGGACTGGCGCTTCGCCTCGACGCGCGCCGGACGACGGACAACCTCACCGGGGGCAGCTATGGCGCCGGGGAGTACGACCGCCTCTGGCAGGCGGGAGCCACCGCGGACGTCTCCTGGCCGCTGGGGCCGCACGCCCTGGCGGCGACGGCGTCGGTGGGCGTTGCCTCCGTGCAGGCCACCGGGGGTTCCCCCACCTGGGTGCTCACCTCGCTCAGCCTGCGCGACGAATGGCTGCTCTTTCAGGGGCATGCCTCGCTGGTGGGGGCGCTGGGCCTGGACCAGGTCGGCCCGTACTTCGCTGCCTCTCCCAAGCTGGGCGCCTCGGTTGGACTCCCCGCGGGCTTCTCGGTTCGGGCCAACGCCGGCTACGGGTTTCGGCCGCCGTCCTTCTACGAATTGTACCTGCCCACCGGGACGCTGGGCGTCAACCCCAACCTGCAGCCCGAGCGCAGCTTCTCGGTGGATGGGGCGCTCGTCTATGGGGGCCGCTGGGCCAGCGGCAGCGTGGGCGGCTTCTGGACGCGCTACCAGGACCTCATCACGTACGAGTACTACCCGCCCTTCTTCGCCAAGCCCAACAACATCAGCGTCGCCGACGCCTCGGGGATGGAAGTCGAGGCCCGCCTGCGGCCCTGGCCCTGGCTGGATGCCCAGGCCAGCTACACGCTGCAGCAGACCGAGAACCTGCGCGACGTGGCGCCGTACTTCGGAAAGCCGCTGCCCTACCGCCCGGCGCAGCTCGGCTCGGCGCGGCTGGTGGCCGGGCCGGACTGGCTCCGCGCCCGGGTGGAGGTGCAGGGGCGCTCCTCGGTCACCATCAACCGGGCCGGCATCCTCATGCTGCCCGGGCACGTCTTCGTCGGAGCCGGGGTGGACGTGGTGCTGTGGAATGTCGCGCCGCGCCGCATCACCGCCTCGGTGCAACTGAGCAACGTCTTCAACGTCCAGGGACAGGACCTGGACGGGTACCCGCTTCCGGGTCGCGCGGTGTTCGCGACGCTCGCGCTGGCCCTGGGCGAGGCAGCACCGACCACAGCACATGAAGGGGAGGCACCGCGGTGATGGACAAGCGAGGGTTGTTGGTGGCGTTGGGGGTGCTGGGGCTGCTGGCCGGGGGGGCCCTGACGGGTTGCCTGTCGTCGAGCTCGCTCGTGTGCACGGCCGGCACGGTCGAGTGCAACGTCACCTGCGTCTACCTGAATTCGGACCCGGCCAACTGCGGGGCCTGCGGCAATGCCTGCCAGCCCCGCGCGGTGTGCGTCCCCACCGACGACGGCGGGTCCGGGCAGTGCGAGTGCCAGCGAGGCCAGGTGCTTCCGGACGGCGGCACCACCATCCTGTTGTGCAACGGCACCTGCACCGACATCACCACGGACCCCAAGAATTGCGGAGGGTGCGGCGGCAGTGGCGGCGCGGTGTGCGGCACGGGCCAGGTCTGCGCGCCGAATGACGCCGGCGGTGGAGTCTGCCAGACAAGCTGCGGGACGGCCGTGGAGTGCAACGGCGCCTGCGTCACGTTGAGTTCGGACCCCCACAACTGCGGCGCCTGCGGAAACGTCTGCGCCCAGGGCTACGGCTGTCACCCCACGCCGAATGGCTCCACCCCAGGGACGTGCCTGCCGGACGCGGTGGTGGCTTGCATCGGCACGCCGGGGCAGGTGGCTCCCATCTTCGACAGTCCCGTCCAGCCCCTGGCCGGTCCGGCCGTGCCGGGCGGCATCGTTCCCGCAGCCCTGGGCATCCTCGGGGATGCCCTCCTCGTCGGCGCCGAGGCCCTGGGAGAGCTCTCGCTGCGCAACCTGGGCCTGGTGTCGCCGGAGGCACCCCTGCTGGGAGGGGGGGTGGACTTCGTCGAGGTGGACAGCCGTTACGACGCCGGGGCCTACGTGTACGTGGTGGATGGAAACTCCAACACACTCATCATCTTCCGCGGCCCCCCCGCATCGACGGCCAGCATCTTTCTGCCTGACGGCGGCCTGAAGGGCCTGGGCCTGGCGGTGGACGGCGGCTACCAGTTTGGATCCAGCACCGTGCCGGAGCCGTACGCGCGCGTGGGCAACGACATCTTCGTCCCCCTGTACGGTAGCTTCCCGCCGAGCCAGGCCGCTGGCGGCACGGTGGTGCGCCTCAACCTGGACCAGCCGAATGTCCCGGTGCTGGTGGGCACGTATGACTTGAAGGGGGTCCCGCTCCAAACCTTCCCCGACGCGGGCCCGTCGGACCCGCGGCCGAGCCAGGCCCTCTTCCACGGCGGCTACGTCTACGTCGTCCTCAACAACCTCAACGCCAGCTACCAGGCGGCGGGCCCGTCCGTGCTGGTGAAAATCGACCCCACCCAGCCGCTCGACGCCGGGGTGGGTAGCATCTCGCAGATCGTCACCCTCGACGCCGGCGTCTGCCTGGACGCCGTCTCCATGGCCGAGGCTGGCGGACGGCTGCTGGTGGCCTGCTTCGGGCAGGCGCAGTACGACCCAACCACCTTCGCCACGCTGTCGGTGGACCGCTCCGGGGTGTTGCTGCTGGACACCAACGACGCGCTGCTGTCGGCGTGGTCTCCCCGGTGCCCGGACGCCGGTCCGGCCTGCACGCCGCCCATTGCCGGCACGCTGGCCGTGGTCGACGGCCGGGCCTACGTCGGCGACCAGAGCTCGGGGCGCCTCTTCATCCTCGACATTGCCCAGGGACAGCTCACCCAAGTGGTGGGCTACGGGGCGGACGGCGGCGTGCCGCTGCAGCCCTGCGCCCCAGGCGTCTCCAGCGTCTCGGACATCCTCAGCGTGCCGTGAATCCCGCGGCCGCACTGCTGACGCTTGGCGTCCTCGCCGCTGCCAGCCCGGAGTCCTCCGGGGTGCAGCGGCTGGGGCCTGCGGCCCCGTCGGTGGTGCACCGGGTGGTGACACTGGCGCCGTCCCTCACCGACACGGTGCTGGCGCTGGGGGCCCAGGACGTGCTGGTGGGCGTCTCGCGCTTCGATGAGAGGCCCGAAGTGCGCCGCCTGCCGCGGGTGGGGGGCTTCGTCGACCCGAGCGTCGAGGCGGTGGTTGCGCTGAAGCCGGACCTGGTGCTGGTGCAGCCGGGCCCCGGCAACCGCGCGCCGGTGGAAGCGATGGCGGGACTCGGCATCAGCATCCTCGTGCTGCGGCTGGCCTCCGTGGAGGACGTGCTGGCCGGGCTGCGGGCCACCGGCGCGGCGCTGGGGCGCGCCGCGCGGGGGGAGGCACTGGCGCAAGCGCTGGAGGCGACGCGGGCGCAGGTGCGGTCGCGCGCCCGCGGGCTACCGCCGGTGCGGGTGCTGTTTGCGTACGGCCTGGAGCCCCTGGTGGTGGCGGGGCCGGGAAGCTTCGCCGACGAGTTGCTCTGCGACGCGGGCGGCACCAACGTGGCGTCCGACGCCGGACGGGCCTACCCGGTGTGGTCGGTGGAGCGCGCCCTCGGCGCCCATCCGGACGTGGTGCTGGATGCGTCCGAGGGGGCGGCCGGGCGGGAAGCGCTGCAGTCCCTGCCCGGGCTGCGCGAGGCGCGCTGGGTGCGGCTTCCCTCCCCGGCCCTGCTGCACCCGGGCCCGGCCCTGGGCCAGGGGCTGGAGGAACTCTTCCTGGCGCTTCACCCCACGCTTCCCCCGGAGGCCGGCCGGTGAGCGCCGTCGCCCTGGCCCCGCGACGCCTCGCCACGGCCGAGCTGCGTTTCTCGGCAGGGCGAGCCACCGCCATCCTCTTGCTGTTGGCCTGCGGTGCCGCGGCGGCGGTCCTCGTCTCGGCCGTCCTCGGCGAATACCCCCTGGCCCTCGGCCGGGCGCTGCGCTTCCCTGCGTCCGTGGACGCCACCGTGCTGTGGCGGCTGCGCGTGCCCCGCGCGGTGCTGGGGGCGCTGGTGGGTGCGGCGCTGGCGTCCAGCGGCAGCGCGTTGCAGGGCCTTCTGAAGAATCCGCTGGCGGACCCCTTCATCCTCGGCGTCTCCGGCGGCGCGGCCCTGGGGGCGACCCTGGCGCTGGCGGTGGGGCTGACGGCCCTGGTCGGGCCGTCCCTCTTCGCCTTCCTCGGCTCGGTGGCCGCCATGGCGCTGGTGCTGGCAGTGGGACGCAGCCGCCGCTCCCCCTACGCGGCGCTGCTGACCGGCGTCGTCTTCAACGCCTTCGCCGCGGCCGCCATCACCTGCATCAAGACCCTGGTGTCGCCGGACCGCGTGGGGGAAATCCTCTACTGGCTGGCCGGGAGCCTCGGCTATGAGACGCCGCGCACCCTGGCCGGGGCGGCGGTGCTGCAGGTGGCCTGCCTGGGGGTGCTGTGGCGGCAGTCCGGCCGCCTGAATCTGCTGTCCCTGGGCGACGAGGACGCGGCGTCGCTGGGCGTGCCGGTGCAGCGCACGCGCACCGTCGTCCTGCTCGCCGCCTCCCTCAGCGTGGCCGGCGCGGTCGCACTCTCGGGGCTGGTGGGCTTCGTCGGCCTCATCGTCCCGCACCTGCTGCGGTTGCTGCTGGGTCCGGACCAGCGGCTCCTCGTCCCGGCCAGCGCGCTCGCGGGCGCCGGCTTCCTCGTGCTGTCGGACCTCCTCACCCGGCTGCTGTTTCCTCTTGTCCACGCCGAGTTGCCGGTGGGCGTGGTGACGGCGGTGCTGGGCGGGCCCCTCTTTCTGTGGTTGTTGCAGCGCGGGCAGGTGCCGCCATGACGGCCCTGCTGTCGGCGCGCGGGCTGGCCGTCGGGTACGGCCGGCGGCCGGTGGTCTCCGGCGTCAGCCTGGACGTGGGCCCGGGCTCGCTGCTGGCGGTGCTAGGCCCCAACGGCGCAGGGAAGAGCACCCTGTTGCGCACCGCCCTCGGCTGGCTGCCGCCCCTGTCCGGCGACGTCCTGCTGTTCGGGCAGAGCCCGCTGCGCTGGGAGCGCCAGCAACTGGCGCGTCGGGTGGCCTGGGTGCCGCAGGCCTTCGAGGCGGACGGCGGTTTCACCGGGCTGGAACTTGTCCTCATGGGCCGGGCGCCCCACCTCGGGGCGTGGGGGCTGCCGGGCGAGCGGGACCTCAGCCTCGCCCGCGCTGCCTTGGAGGAGTTGCAGATTGCCCACCTCGCCGGGCGGCGCACCGGTGAGCTCTCCGGCGGCGAGCGGCGGCTGCTCCTGCTCGCCCGCGCGCTGGCCCAGGGGCCGGAACTGCTGCTCCTCGACGAGCCGACGGCCTTCCTGGACTTGCGCCACCAGGTGCACGTGCTGCAGCGGGTGCGGGCGCGCGTGGAGGCAGGCCTCGCCGTCGTGGCGGTGCTGCACGACGCCAATCTCGCCGCCAGCGTGGCGGACCACGTCCTGTTGCTGCGGGACGGGGGCGTGCTGGGGCACGGACCGGCGGCCCAGTGGCTGTCGGCCGGGCGGCTCGAGTCGCTGTACGGACTGCCCATGGTGGAAGCCGTCGCGCCAGGCGGGGCGCGCTCCTTCGCGCCCAGGTGGCGGCCATGAGGGGTCCACCGCGCATCCGCACCGCCCTCGGGCTGTCCGCCCTGGCACACGCAGCCGGCCTGGGCGCGCTCCTGCTCACCGTGCGTCCTCCGCGGGCCGCGCCGCCGCTGGCCGTGCGCCTCCTCGCCGTGCAGGCCACGCCGGGGGGCGCCGCATCCGACGGGCCTGGGACCCCGCTGGCGCGCGAAGGGCTGCGCCGCCGGCCGCGGACGCCTGGCGGGGCGGGCGGCGGCGGGCGCACCGTCGCGCCCGCTGCGCCGACGGCGTCCGGCGCGCCCACGGAGGCGGCGGCCGCCGGGACACCGGGCGCCGGGCTAGGGCCCGCGGGCCCGGGCGACGGTGCCGTCGCGGCGGGCGCCCGGACAGCGGCCGGGGGGGAAGGCG